>Ga0299912_10000597_pt1 | contig 30376 bp, 29 predicted proteins | sample RVTome_2_FD_207667 | JGI IMG/M metagenome (GOLD analysis project Ga0299912, IMG submission 207667) | Soil microbial communities from uranium-contaminated site in the Upper Colorado River Basin, Wyoming, United States - RVT95D214 (version 2) ... | reverse complement strand
CCCACCTGTCCCAGGCCGCGTCCACGTCGTCCGATAGTAGCAGGGTGCCGTGGAGGTCGAAGATGACGGCCTTGATGCCCTTCATTTCCGATCCTGTCCGCGTCTCCGCTATTAAGCGTTAGTAGATTAAATCCACTTGGAGCCCTCGTAGTCGGCGACGGCCAGAGCCTCGCTCTGGGGCTCCACGGGGCCTGAGACCCTGCATGCGTATATGAGGCCGTCGCATGGCGCCTTTATCTGCTCCAGCTCCTCGAATGTGTAGGGGCTGTATATTGTGCCCAGGGCCTCGCCCTTCTTCACCTCGCGGGGTTCCCTGCCGATGCCCACGTCCCGGGGGCTCATGTCTGTGACTAGGTAGCCGCCCACGGTGGACCTGACGTGGGGCGCGTTCCTGAAGTAGAACTGTTTGTCTGGTAGGTCGGGCTCCCCGTCCAGCATGCTCAGGTGCTTCATGACGTTCAATGTCCCTTTGACGGCTATCTGCTCACAGTCGGCCTCAAACTCCTCGCCGTGCATGCCGCCCCCGACCTCGGGGACTATGCACTTGGCGCCGAGGGTGCCCGCGTAGTCTGTCATGGGCATGAAGCCGCCGGGCCTGCTTATGGAGCCTGGCGGGTCGTGGAGGATGCCGAGGCCGAAGGCGCGGGCCATCTCCTTGGACTCGGGGTCCAGGTTGAAGAGCATCTTCTTGAGGGCCATGCCTCTCATCTGGCCGTGGTAGTCCAGTATGTGGGTGCAGCGGGGGATGACGTGGTCGCTGAGGGCTGCTGCTATCCTCATGGTGAGGCTCACGTCTGTGGACACCATGCTGCCGAACAGGGGCGTGGAGCGTTTACCGGGGAAGACCCTGTTCATGTTGGCGAAGTCCACTGTCTCCTCTGGCGGGTTAGGGGTCTCCCTGGTCATGTTGGCGAAGGCGTGGGGGTTGGCGACGGGGACGGCCAGGATGGTGCCCCTCAGCTCGGAGGGGTCTGTGCCTGTGACGAGCCGCCTGATGACCCTGTTCTGGTAGTACTCGCTACCGTGGATGCAGGCGAAGAGACCCACCGTGGGGCCCTCGTGTTCGCCTCTGACCACGTGGACGGGTATGGAGAGGTCTGAGCCGGTGAGCATGGTGGCGACCCTGAGCCAGGTGATCGCCCTCTCGCCCGGCTTGACCCTCTTCCCGTTGATGGTGAAGGACATGGAGGATACTCGGGGCGAAGGGATAAAAGGTGATTGAGGGGCTGAATAGACAGAAATAGTGAGTCGTGGGAGGATTACCCATGAAGCTTCTAGGTGAGACCCTATACGAGGTGAGGGGTCCAAAGACTCTGTTCGAGATGAGCTGGCCCGAGGTGGAGGAGGCCCTGGGGAAGACGGACGTGGTCATCGTGCCTGTGGGCAGCACGGAGCAGCACGGCACCCACCTGCCCCTGGGCTCCGATACGTTGCAGGCCGGGGACATGGCCAGGATGGTTATCAAGCAGCTTGCCGAGGAGGGAATAACCGTCTGCGCGGCCCCCACAATACCCTTCGGGGTGAGCCACGCCCACATGAAGTTCCCGGGCACCATAACGCTGAGCTCAGAGACCCTCATGCGGGTCATTACCGAGGTGTGCAGGAGCCTCCACTTCCACGGGTTCAGGAAGTTCATGCTCCTCTACGGTCACGGCGGGAACCTGGCGACGCTGCGGCTTTTGGCCCAGGACCTGGCCCAAATCCTCAAGGACTCTAAGATCATCGTCCCTGACTGGCTTCCCGTCATGGATGCCAAGTACCCTGAGATACTGAAGTCGCCCAGACCCAAGGATGAGCACCACTCGGCTGAGGGTGAGACGGCGAGGCAGATGTTCAGCACCCCGGCCCTGGTGTCCAACAACAGGGGTGAGCCCTTCTACGTGCCGAAGGACATGGACCCCTACGCCAAGAAGCCGTACCCCGGCTCGGTTACGATAGCGGAGAGCGGCGTCGGGATGAAGGAGATGACTCCATTCGGCGTCATGGGGGACCCGTCCAGGGCCACCGCCGAGACGGGTGAGAAGCTGTACAGGGTAATCACCGACTGGCTGTGCCAGGTGGTGAAGGCCGAGCTGCTGAGGTGAGGCCCGTGAAGCCTAACCCGTTGAAGGAGAAGCTGAGGCGCGGAGAGGTCATAATAGGCACGTTCCTGTTCACAAGCAGCCCCGAGGTCATGGAGGTGCTGGGCCACGCGGGTCTAGACTTCGTGATCATAGACGCGGAGCACGGGCCCACTGGGACCCTGGACACTGTTCTGTTCGGCCACCTGGTCAGGGCGGCTGAATCTGCGGGCGTGGTGCCCCTTGTTAGGCTGCCGGAGAGGAGCCGCATCATGACGCAGAAGGTGCTGGACGCCGGAGCCATGGGCGTGGTGGTGCCCATGGTGGAGACCGCCGAAGAGGTGCGAGAGATCGTGAAAGACTGCAGGTACCCGCCCGCCGGGGACAGGGGCGCCTGCTACCTGACTAGGGCCGCAGGCTACTCAGCCGGGTTCACGGGGAGCTACTGGGAGGAGGCCAACAGGAACATCATGGTTGTGCCCCTCGTTGAGAGCAGAACGGCCATCGACAACCTAGAGGAGATCGTGCAGGTGGAGGGCGTGGACTTCGCCTTCTTCGGGGGCAGGGACTACGCCATGAGGGCCGGGCACGCCACGGTGGACAACCCGGACAACAGGGCAGCCATGAAGCGGGCACACGAGCTCTGCGAGAAGTACGGGGTGCCCCTCGCCCGGTTCCTGTACCCGCCCTTCGACGAGTCCGTCAGGAAGGCGATAAAGGACGGGGCCAGGGTGCTGGTGGCTGGCGGAGATATCTCGCTCCTCATGTGGGCCGCGGAATCCATGGTCAAAGCTAAAAAATAACTATCTCTTCCTTTGTTGGCGTGTAGCTGAAGAGGTAAAGAAGAACCTGAAGGAGTCGAAGCAATGTGGAAATATTTTATTGGGGGCTCTTAATTTCAGTAATTGAATAGTATTTTATAAGGTCTATAAAAAAATTCAATGATACTCCTTCTACTTTTGTTGATAAGGCGGCATTATCAAACTTATCGGGGTATATTACGTCAAGTGAATATACTCTATTCTGAATTACATGGTACCTGCCATATGGGCCAGGGAAACCATAGTTACCATTCTTATCTGGTCCGTTTAAAAATAATATTACCCTTTCATTTGGCTTTAATAAAGGATTCATCCTTGACTCGTATATGCTATCTATTGTTTCCGCACCAAACATTGCAACGTGGATTATAATCTCCTGAGTATCAGGTTCATAAAACTCATTTTCTTCGGGAATCTTGATGAATTTCTCCACAGTTACCGCGTATTCAGTATATGGAATACCATCTATACCCGAATAAGCAGGACCATTCACGTATCCCAATATGATTAATCGTGAGTTTTCAGTCAACGTTTGAAGACTTGAATAACCTGCCCAATTAACCATTATAGGATAACGTATTCTGTTAGTATCTCCATAAATGTTCACTTTTTCGACAACTAATATCGTATATTTAGTTTGATTTGCCTTAATGTAAAATGCATATCCTTTGACACTTGCTTCATGTCTTCTTAATGCTGCAAGAGTAACATTACTAATCCTTGTTCCATCTACCAGGTAATCATAGCTATTATCAGTTATTATTATCGCTCGTTCACTGCTTGCCAGAAAAAAATTGGTATCCGAATCAAGGACAACTATGTTTCTTTTAACGTATTTTACCTGTTGATTAACTGGAATAGCTATCCCGAAAATAGGAACCGGATATTCTTCTACACTTAGCCTTCCTGTAACGTTGACATCTTTTTTAAATGATTCAGGGATGTTATACCATGATCCTTCCCATAGTGGAATGCCTAATTCGTTTTTCTCGCATACTGGGTTTTTATATGTTGAAAGGGCTAAAATAGGAAAGAACAGGACTATTAACAGTGCAATTATTATCCTCGATTTATCCAACATCTAAATTAAAAAAAAAGGTTAAATTAAACCTTTCTCTCCCGCGCATACATTATCTGTTTGAATTAGTCATATAGTAATCAAGTCGAGAAATATTAAAAACTTATATTATGTTAGATAAATATTGTTTCGATTATAGTTGGTTGTAACTCCAAGTTATTGGCACTCATGGAAAGGAAAAATACTTAGAGCTATTTCTATTGATGGCGCAAGGACTTGGAATGATATCCAGCAAAAAAGTGGTCTAGAACCCGATGATCTTAATACGGCTCTCTCAGAATTATATGAATTAAATTATATCATCAAGGAGGGAGATTCGTATAAAATTCTTTCAAACAGTCTACGTAAAGAGTATTCAGAATACGATGCTTACCTTAAAAAAGGATCCAAGTCAAACAGAGTTTCGACTCCTGAACAAGTTCAAAAAGTAAGAATATGGCTAAAGAAATACAAAGCGTATAAAGAAGATAAAAAAATCGAGGGTACAATTATCGAAAAATTGTTCAACATGTGTTTTTTAAACTTGAATGTTGAATTTCCTTTTACATCAGAGCACATTTTTCTAAATGATGATAATCTAGATAGAATATCTAAAGACCTTATCTCAAGTAGCAAGAATCAAGTGTTTGTAGTTAATCCATTCGTAGATGAATGCAGTCTTAGTGACAAATTAAAAGAAGTATCAGGATTATGTTCTGTAAAATTACTCACACGAAATCCTGACTCTGATCGAGAAACTTACAGTCAGGCTTCAAGGATAAAATGTCATTCAGCTTTAAAGATGAATAACGTAGAAATTAGGTATAACGATAGGATTCATTCAAAGTTGATTTTAATTGATGATCTCGTTGCAGTAGTTTCCTCAATGAATCTTTATAGCGGTTCTACTGGCGGTAAATCTAAGGAAGCAGGAATAGTAACTTGGGAGAAATCCAATATTGAATCTATAAAACAATATATTTACTCGAATTGGAATGAAAGCGAAATCGTCTAAGATTTTTTTAGAAATTGTTATTAAATCACAAGCCATAGTTATATTGAGAAATTCAATATTCTTGTCACATGGAACAATTCATCAACTAAAGCTAGTCAGCCAAAAACCGCTTAAATCTAACCCCAAACAGGACCACATTCCACCAAGCCACATCCATCCCTAATAAACACAAATTCCCAACCACTAGGTACAAACCCAACACGATAAACACACAGGGAACAACGAATAATCCGTTTTAACCTGAGCCGTCTTTTCCGATTTGAAAAGCCTATCTACACCCTAAATCCATGTATTTTGTCGCGTCTCGAATGATAAAAAAGAGGTCACGATCCTACTTCGTATACTTGGCGAAGTAGTACAGTATCCCCACGAGCAGAATCAATCCACCGAAAAAGATGATCCAGCCAGCCGATGGGGGTAACTCAACCGCGGCTCCCACTAGTCTCATCACTATCATGCTATACACCTCTCCATCTGCCCACGAAAGACGCCTCACCGCGACATCTATCTAGGCATTGAACTCCATCAATCCCGCACACGCGAGACTAACAAAGAATCAACACTATACATATGCGCTAAGTTGCTTATAAACAGGCGTACGATATTATCTAGTAAACATACGCGCCTCAAACTGGGGCGTACTGCTGCACTTAACAGGCATCAAACGGAGCACCCCGGCCGTCCACAGCGACGCCAGTAAACTAAAAACAGGGTAAATGCAACCCTAAAGAAGGTTCATGTCCTGTACAGCCACCGTAATCCAACGCCTAAAAACGTGGAACCACAAGCCACGTTCAGCAAGCCACCGAACCAGAAACAAGCCCCAGGCAAAACCCGCGGCGACGACCAACCACCAACCACCACCGCCCAGAACCCCTGAAAAAGCCCCCATCCCACAAAACAAGCCTGAAAACGAGGAACCGTGACGGCGGCGACTACACCCCCCTCCTCCCCACGTGCACGCGCACAGAAAAACAGAGATACCCAACCACTAGGTACAAACCCGTGGAGCCGGGGGCAGCCCACAGCCCAGAGGAGCCACACAAGCCTAGACCCTGTAACGGGGCCTGATCCTAGCACCCCTCAACAGGTTAGCGTTCGTCACCACAGTGATGCTGCTCAACGCCATAGCCGACTCAGCCACCACCGGATGCAGGAAACCCAGCACAGCCAACGGGATAGCCACCACGTTATAGAAGAACGCCCAGAACAGACCCTGCCTGATCTTATCAAACGTAGCGTGGCTCAAGTTAATAGCCGCAACAAGCCCCGTCAGGTCCCCACGCACCAATATGATGTCCCCGCTCTCAATCGCTATATCCGTCCCCGTCCCAATGGCCACACCAACGTTAGCCTGAGCCAGAGCCGGCGCATCATTAATCCCGTCACCCACCATCGCCACCATCCCGTACTTCCCCTGAGCCTCCATCACCACCCTCACCTTCTCATCGGGCAACACCTCAGCGTACACCTCACCAATCCCGATGCGCGAAGCTATGGCGTCAGCCGTCTGCCTGTTATCCCCCGTCAACATGATGGTCCTCAGCCCCATCCTCCCCAGCTCCCGGATGGCGTCCACCGAGTCGTCCTTCAGCGTATCAGCCACCGCAATGATCCCAGCCAGCCCACCGCCGACACCCACAGCCATAACCGTCTTGGCCTCCGACTGCAGACGGCTGAACACACCTCTCTGAGCCTCCGTGAGCCCCACGCCCAGCAGGCTGGGCTTACCCACCACGACCCTCACACCGTCAACCGAACCCTCCACCCCCTGACCCTTCAGGGCCTGGAAGCCCTCAGGCCGCCGCAGCTCCAGCCTCCTATCCATGGCGCTGCGCACAACAGCCTTAGCCAGGGGATGCTCGCTGCCCATCTCAAGGCTGGCCGCGTACAGAAGAACCTGTTCCTCGGGCAGGCTTCCCTCGACAACAATGTCGGTGACCTCAGGCTGACCCTTGGTGATGGTGCCCGTCTTGTCAAGCACCACGGCCCTCACCTCCTTCATGGTCTGAATGGCCTCGCCGCGGCGGATGAGTATCCCGTTCTGCGCCCCCATCCCTGTCCCCACCATGAGGGCTGTGGGCGTCGCCAGCCCCAGGCTGCAGGGGCACGCAATGACCAGCACAGAGATCATGGCCGATATGGCCAGCATAAGCTGAGGCAACGCGGGGTCCACCCACGGGATGAACCCGCCGCCCCAGGCAAGCACCGCGTCCAAGGGACCCGGGAAAACGTTCCAGATCACGAAGGTCAAAGCGGCCACCACGATGACCACCGGAACGAAGATTGCTATGACCTCGTCCGCGAACCTCTGTATCGGCACCTTCGTCCCCTGGGCCTCCTCAACCAGCTTAACGATCTGGGCCAGGAACGTGTCCTTGCCGATCCGCGTCGCCTCCACATGTAGAAGCCCCTCCTGGTTCACTGTGGCGCCTATCATCTCGTCGCCCAGGCGCTTCCCCACGGGCATGCTCTCGCCGGTGGCCATGCTCTCGTCCACGCTGCTCTCCCCGAAGACCACGACGCCGTCAGTCGGCACCTTCTCGCCGGGCCTAACCACCATCACGTCCCCCAACTTCACCTCCCCGACAGGAACCTCCTTCTCCTCGCCCTCCACCAGAATGGTGGCCGACCTGGCCTCCAGCTTCAGCAGCTGCCTAATAGCCTGGCTGCTCTGCCCCTTGGCCAGGGCCTCGTAGTACCGTCCCGTGAGGTGGAAGCTCAGGATCATGGTGCTGCTGCCCGCATAATTGAAGAGCGGGGCAACGAAGCTGGCGGGTCCCGTCAGCCACGCGATGATGGTGCCCATGGCTATGAGGCCATCCATGTTGGCCGAGCCGTGGGTCACGGACGCGTACGCCGACCTTATGGTTGGCCAGCCCACCCAGAAGATGACGGGCGCTGAGAGCAGGGTTATCCCGACGTTGAACAGGAATATGTCCGGCCACATGACGCCGAAGAACATCTCAGGGATCATCCACAGGATGATGGGGACGGTGATGGCCCACGCCGTCAGCATCCTCCTCCTGACCTTAGCCAGCTCCTCCTGTGTGACGTCCACCTCCTCCTCCTCGCTGACATCGTACCCGGCGTCCTTCACCGCCTGCCGCAGGTCAAGGATGCTCACCTTCTTGGGGTTGTACCTCACGAAGGCCTTCTCGGTGGCCAGGTTCACCACCGCGTCCTCGACCCCGTCCACCCGCTTCAGAGCCTTTTCGACGGCGGCGACGCACGCGGCGCAGGTCATCCCAACTATCCTTAGGGTGATCTCGCGGCGATTCTCCGACTCCGAAGGGAGCACCGGCTCATACTCCACCTCGCGTATAGCGTCCCCGATATCGTCTAAACTGATCTTATCCGGGTCAAACTCTACAACAGCCTTCTCAGTGGCGTAGTTCACATCCGCCTTCACCACGCCCTCCCTCCTGTACAGGCTCTTGGTGATCGTCTGGGCGCACGTGGCGCAGTGCATCCCCTTCACGGGGATCACCATGGTCTTGCTGCCCTTCCTCTCCGAGCTCGACTTACCTGACTCTGTCACGGTTAGCTAGCTGCAGCCGTGTTTTAAAAACATGAACAGTGGGGCATGTTCAAGTTTAATTACCGCGGTTCAACATGGTTCAGTTGATTTACATGCCTGAAGTAGAGCTTAAGGTAAAGGGGATGAGCTGCCCCCACTGCGAGATGAGGGTAAAGAAGGCCCTGGAGAAGGTGGAGGGCGTGGCAGTCGCCAAGGCGGACCACAAGAAGGGAAAAGCCTGGGTCACCCTAAAAGAGGGAGCCAAGGTGGACACCAAGAAGCTCATAGAGGCGGTTAACGCCACCGAGTCGTACACCGCCGAGAAGGCTTAGCTACCTATTGTTTTTCAGCTGCTGCTTAACTAGCTCCTGCAGCTGGCTCTTTATGGCTTCCTGAATCTGCTTAGTGTCCTCTATGTGCTGCTCAACCTGCTGGTTCTGCTGCTCCCACTGGGACAGCTCGTCCGCCGCTTCAACCTGCTTCTGAAGCTCATCCATTATCTGCCGGTTGACAGTGAACTCAAAGGTGTGCTTGTACTTCGACTCCTTCTGGGTGTACTCCTTACCGCAGAGGTTGCACCTGTAGCTGATGGCCACCTCCTCGAACTGCTCGCCGCACCCGTCCAGGCACTTGAAGGGCTTCTCGGGGTCAGCAGCGACGCCCACGTTCTTCACGAAGATCCTGCCACCGCATTTAGGGCAGATGGGGATCGTCGTGACGTTGTCGGACTCGCACCTTGGGCATGCCATCTTCACTCCCACCGGCCTCTTAAGAAGAATCTTGTTCATGGTGAGGACTTGGACCACCTTATCGAGGCTCTCCTGCGTCATGTCCAGCGTGGCTGTGTGGTCAGGCTCATAGCTGTGAATTGTGATCGACGTGGGCTTGATGGAGTTCTCATCGGCCTTGAGCAGCAGCTTCACTAGCTCCCTTATCTCAGGGTTCCTCATGAGGCTCTTACGCTTGTACTTCTGACCCTGGTCGTTGGCCAGCTTGTACTCGTAGGCCTCAACGTACTGGATGATCTTCGCAGGGAGTTCCTTGAAGCTCTCCTTGGTCTTAATAACGTAGTCGACGGCGCCCATCTTCATGGACTCTATGGCTACCTGCGGGTCCTTCTCCTGAGTCACCATCACTATGGGCACCATGATGTTGAGTTCGTTCAGCTTCTTGAGTATGCTCAGCCCTGAGTAGTGTTCGAGGTTGTAGTCCAGCATCAGGAGGTCGTAGTTCTTCTTCAGGAAGATGCTGAAGCACTCCTGGGCCGTCATGACGTGGTCCACCTGTATGCGGAGGCCCGACTTGTCTATGAACCGCTGGAGTATCTTGTAGTGGTTGGGGTTGTCCTCCACCATAAGAACTCGGTAGACTCGTTCACTCAACGCGTGGGCCCTCCTCGGAACGGCTTAGCCTGATGACCTGACTGACCAATGGATAAAAAGCATTATTCGCTAATGTTCAGTAACAGGGCTCCGCATCACTCATCCATCTCACAGGTACTTGACGAGATTGGAGGCCTGCGCTTCCTGACTAACCTGGGCGTCGGCGGCACGGATCGGCAGGTTCCTCGGTATCGTGAAGTGGAATACGGAGCCGAATCCCTCCTGGCTCTCCACGCCTATGGCGCCGCCCATGCTCTCCACGATCTTCTTGCAGATGCTTAGACCCGCGCCCGTCCCGGGGTACTCTTTCTCGGTGTGGAGCCTCTGGAAGACCTTGAAGAGGAGCCCCCTCTGGTCCTCGGATATCCCTATGCCGTTGTCCTTGACCCCGAAGTAGTGGCTGTCGCCCAGGTCCCTGTAGGTCACCTCAACCCTTGGGGGCTTGGACTCGTTGAACTTTATGCCGTTCCCGATGAGGTTAACGAACAGCTGCTTCACCCAGACCTCCTGAGCTACAATCTCGGGCATCGGGTGGACCTTGATTACGGCGCCCGACTTCTTCACCTGCGCCTCCAAGTCGTCTAGGGCTTCCTGCGCAACCCTGTTCATGTCGACGCTCGTGTACTCTGTGAACTTGCGGCCCACCCGGCTCAGCGTCAGGAGATCATCTATGAGTCCGGTCATCCTGCCACTGGCCTCCATGACCCTGCTCAAGTAGTCGCGGCCGACATCGTCCAGGGTGTCCCCGTAGTCCTCTAGGAGGAAGCTGGTGAAGCTCTCGATGGTCATGAGTGGTGACTTGAGGTCGTGGCTCACGACGTGGGTGAAGTCGTTGAGGTCTCTGTTGGTCTGCTCCAGCTCGTCGAGGCTGACCCGCAGAGCCTCCTCCGTGCTCTTACGCCACGTGATGTCGTTGATGGCGCTGACGACGACGCGCACCTCCCCGTCCTTAAGTATGGGGGTCCAGCTGTGGGACACCCACCTTGTTTCGCCCCCGCTGGTTACTACACTGTACTCCTTGATGCTGCCCTTCTCCCCTTTTAGGCTCCGGGAGTAGAACTCCTCAAGCTTGCCCAGGTCGTCGCAGTGAACCATGTCCCCCCACATGGACGCCTTCAGCTGCTCAGGCGGGTAACCGAAGATGTCGTTGACGCTGGGGCTTATGTAGGTTATGGCCCCTGTGGAGTCGGTGAGCATCACGACGTCCTGAACGTTCTCCACGATGCTCCTGAACTGCTCCTCTCTGGCCCTTATCATCTCCATCTGGTTGATCCTGTGGATGCTCTGGGCGACCATTAGCCCGAGGGTGTCCATTAGCCGCATGTCCTGGGAGGAGAAGCCCTTACCGTTCTTCACGCCGATTACGCCAATGGTCTCATCAATCCGAAGGGGGAACAGGTACGCGCCGTCCACCTCGGTCGTCTCGACGAGGTCTGAAGCGTCCAGGCTGGGTGGGTGAAGACCCCTCTCGAGCACAGTCGTCGTTCGACCGTCCTCCACTACGCTGAACCAGCCCTCGCCGCATCCGAAAATGCGGCTCAGGACGTCGAACGTGGTCTCACCTACACCCAGCATGGTGGAGGCCTCGGTAAGCAGATGAAAGTTGCTCCGCAGATCCTCTAAGCGGTGCTGGTACCTCGTCTGCTCACGGATGCCCCAGTAGTTCTCGGCGTGGCTGCGGATACGCCTGGCCAGCAGCTGGTAGTGGCTGGGGTCAGACTCCTTCCTCACGTAGTCGTCCACCCCAGACTTGAAGGCTGCCTCCGCGACGACCTCGCTGCCCCTGCCGGTGTAGAGTATGAAGGGGACCGGGTGCCTGCGCTTCACCGCCCGGCAAAGCTCCATGCCGTCGGCGCCAGGCATGACGTAGTCTGATATGACGCAGTCCACCGAGTCATCCAGGTACTCGAGTAGTTCATTGAACGACCTGACGCTCACGACCTCTAGGCCTCTGTCCGCCTCCTCCAGGAACAGCTTGGCGAACATGAGCTGCTCCTTCTCGTCGTCGATGTGAAGTACCCGTATCCTCTGATGCTCCTCGGCTGCGTTCAACTCAGAGGAAAACAGACGTGAAGTCTATTTGAAAATTATAGACTGAGGTTCCATGAAGCCACTGAGAAAAATATATGTCTCGCAGACACATGATACTCCATGGATTCTAAGAGCGTAGAGGCTGAGACCCTGTTCAAGCTGGTTGAGCAGTTGTACGGCGGTAGGCTCAGCGAAGCCGAGCTTGAGGAGGTGAAGAAGGGCGTTGAGCGCATCGTTGAGGCATCCATGGAGCTGCGGGCCGTTGAGCTGGGCAACTGGGATGAGCCGTTCAGCGTCTTCACGCCTTACAGGAGGCAGGTAAAGTGAACCCCGTATTCGCTTCAGTGCGGGAGCTCTCCCAAGCGATCCAATCCGGCGAAGAGTCGCCTGTAGAGCTCACTGAACTATTCATCGGGAGGTTGAGGGAGCATGGCCCCAAACTGAACTCCGTGGTTACGTTAACCGAGAAGAGGGCCCTTAGGGAGGCCCGAAAGGCTCAGAGAGAGATAAGGGAGGAGATACACAGGGGGCCACTCCACGGGATTCCATATGGCGGGAAGGACCTGCTCGCGGCAAGAGGGACACCCACCACCTGGGGGGCGGCGCCCCTCAAGGATCTAACATTCGGCTACGACGCCACAGCTGTTAGGAAGCTCAAGAGAGCCGGGGCTATTCTCTGCGCAAAGCTGGCAATGATCGAGTTGGCTGGAGGCATGGGCTACAGGCAGCCCAACGCCAGCTTCACGGGTCCCTGCGCCACCCCCTGGAGCCCAAGCCACTGGAGCGGAGGCAGCAGCAGCGGCTCAGGGTCATCCGTGGCAGCGGGCCTGGTCCCGTTCGCAATAGGCAGTGAGACCTGGGGAAGCATACTGAGCCCAGCAAACAACTGCGGCGTGTCAGGCCTCAGACCCACCTACGGGCGCGTGAGCAGACACGGGGCGATGGCCCTAAGCTGGACGCTGGACAAGCTGGGGCCGCTGTGCCTGACAGCCGACGACTGCGGACTGGTCCTTGAAGCCATCTCGGGCTACGATCCAGAGGACGCGTCCACCACAAGGAAACGCTACAGGTACAGCGTGGAGGTGGGCGAGTTCAGGCTGGGTGTGCCCAAGGACGCCCTGGACGAGACCCAGGAAGCCGTAGCTGACCGCTTCAAAGCCTCCTTGACTGTGTTGGAGAGGTTCGCCACCGTCGAGGAGATCGAGTTTCCCAGCTTCCCCTACGAGGCCGTCACACGCACAATCCTCAACGCGGAGGCCGCCTCAGCCTTCGACGAGTTCACCGAGAAGGGTCTGGCCAGGGGCCTCACGGCCCCCGAGGACCATTACGGCCCGTACGCGAGAACAGTTGTGCTTGCCAGGGACTACCTGAAGGCTCTGAGGCTGCGGGGGAGGATGGCTATGATAGCTGAGGACGTGATGGCTGGCTACGACGCCGTCGTCGCGCCCTCGAGGAGGACGGTGGCGAGCCCCATGGGCCAGGAGTTCAGGAAGGTGGCGCCTGGCACAGCCAAGGACGTGATGGGCGCCGTGGGTAACGGGGCAGGTCTGCCCGCGGTCTCGGTGCCCAATGGCTTCAGCGGCGAGGGTCTGCCCACGGGCATCCAGTTCATGGGCCACGCCTACGACGAGAACAGGGTGCTATCGGTGGCTGTTGAGTACCAGAGGCGCACAGGCTGGCACAGGATGCACCCTGAAGCCTTCAAGGCTTAGCCTTCACAGCTCCCTTATGACCACGGTGTCGCTCAGGTAGTTGAAGAGCCTCTGGTTCTTCTCCCTGTACATGAAGTAGCCCACCAGGAAGTCGATGGGCAGGAGGAACACCTTGCCGAAGCTCTCTATGGCCGCGTCTAGGAGCGTAAGCGGCGCTCCACCCTCCTTGGTGATCCTCAGGTTCATCACCTTCTTGCCAATGCTCCAGCCGTAGTAGTGGTCCATGAACATGAAGTAGAGGAACTGTAGGACGTTGTTGGCTCCGAAGCTGATGCCACTCACCCTGTATCCGGGCAGGTTAAGGAAGCTCAGGATGATGCTCAGGATGATGCCGTCGATGATGAGGGCTATGAACCTCTGCGTCCAGGTGGCAAGCTCCACGACGCCCTCGGCGCCCAGCACCGGCGCCCCACACTTAGGGCAGTACGCGGCGTCCTTCTCGATCTCCGCCCCGCACTTCTCGCAGTAGGACATCCCACTCATCGCCTGACGATATATTGGCTGGGCTACTCGTCTATTAAGAGTTGTTCAGATTCTTATCAGAATTAGACCACGATCCCCGGGGTCTTCTTCCCCGTGACCTCCTCGAGCCGTATCTCGCCCACAACGGTCGTCTTAAGTCCCTCCGAGTCGAGGAGCCTCTTTAGCAGTGGCTCGGGGTCTGGGTCCAGTTGATTGATCATGGTTCTCATGGCGCGGCGCTTCTCCTCCAGAGACTCCAGTAGCCTAACGCGACCCCTAAACATCACTGTCACGTACTTGTGCGTGCACTCTTTCACAGCGTAGCCGTGGTCGAGTATCACCTGCCCCCAGACCACGGGGGAAGCCCTCAGGTAGTCGAGTTTCTTTCCCTCACCCGCGGAGTGAAAGTACAGGCTGTTCCTCTCCTCGTCGTATCCGTGGCTGAGGGAGACCAGGTAGGGTTCCCCGTCCTTCACCATAGCCAGGGTCATGTACTGGGTTCCCTTCAGCACCCTCTTGATCTCATCGGGGTCCTTGATCTCCTTGTCGGCCCGCCTCATGTGGTACCTCATGCGAATCCATGAAGACTGGGGGCTGAAGGAATATGAAACAATCGAGGGCGTTGTCCATGAAAGTTAAAAACCCGTGGGCCGTTTTCACGCCATGAACCCGTACCTGGGGTACCTGGACCTGACCCGGACAGCGTTGGCCCTGGGGATGCTCGGGTACGGGAGCTACAGGGACCTCAAGACCAGGGAGGTCCATGACCTTCTCTGGGTCGTCTCAGGAGCCTTAGCCCTCGCGCTGGACGTGTTCGAGCTGTTCATGGGGACGCTGGGCCTAACCCCGCTGCTGTACGCGATGGGCTTCATCGCTGTTGTTGGCTTAGCTCTGTGGTTCTTCAGGCTCATGGGGGAGGCGGACATCTTCGCATTCGTGGTGCTTGTGCTCATCCACCCCAAGGCCCCCACATACTTGGGAACAGCCTGGGGGTGGACGCCCATCTTCTTCCCGTTCACGCTGCTATCCAACGCGGCGTTGGCCGGCATAATCATGCCTTTGGCCACCTTGTTCAACAACTACGCCACTAGACTCAGGGGAGTTAACCTCTTTGAGAGAGCAGAAGGTGTCCCGGCCCCGAAAAGGCTCGCTCTCCTATTCACCGCCCGATATGTCAGAGTTGAGAACATTCGCGGTCCGCCATTCGAGTACCCCCTCGAAGGATCGAGTGGTATAAGGATTCGGCCTGACATCTGGGACGACGAGGCCGCCAAGAAGGCGTTCAGTGAGTTGAAGGAGAAGGGGTACGAGCGGACATGGGTTTCCAGCACCCTACCGTACATAGTCGTGTTGACTGCCGGGTACCTGCTCTCAGTGGTCTTCGGCGACATCATTTTCCGGGTTCTGTTCACCCTTCTTTAACGGGTGAGGACCAGACCCGGCCTGGCCCCCGTGTGCCTTCCCTTATTTACAACCAGTTCACCGTTAACCAGGACGTACGGGACGCCTTCAGGGTAGGTAACTGACAGCTCTGGGCGACCCACAATAGATAGTTTCTCGATGTCCATGAGGACGATGTCCGCGTAGGCTCCGGCCTTCAACACGCCTCGGTCCGCCAGCCTGAAGGTCTTTGCAGGGATGGTGGCGCACTTCTGGACAGCCTCCTCCAGCGTGAAGATCGGTCTATCCCTGACGTACCTGATGAAGAACTTGGGGTAACCCGTGAACGTGTCCGGGAGAGGGGTCGCGTACGGAGGCGTCCTCTGCTCCACGTCCCTGTCGTCCATAACCGAAACGTCGAGGCCCACGACGCCGCGCGGGTGCCTGAAGAACTCCGTCATCTGGTCCTCCATGCCGCGGTAGTCTGTGTGGGCACCCCTGCTCTCCGGGTCCTCTACGATGAGGTCGCAGAGCGTGTTCCAGGGGTCCTTGTTCCTCTGCTTGGCTGATTCAGCCAAGCTTTTTCCCTCCACGAACTTGTCCCGGTGCTCCACGATCCTGAAGTTCTCAGCCCAGTGGGGGTTTACGCAGGGGTTGACCACAAGCCTCTGGAACAGTTTCCCCTGCTCTATCTCTTCCCACGCCTTCGCCCTGAACTCCTCGGATTTGAGCCACTCGGCCAGCCTGCCTCGGCCACTTAGGAGCCTGAGCCACTGGGTGAAGTGGAGGCTGCACAGGTAGGGGAAGGGCTCCCAGCACTCCCACGGTATTACGTCGAAGTTAACGTCCATGCCTTCTTCCATGGCCTCGTCGATGGGCTCCAACGTCGCCTTGCCGATGGCTGAGCCTATCCCAGGGGTAATGGGCTGGCTGATGAACCACCCTGGTGCGAGGTGGGCGATGTTTAGTCGGACTCCTGTGCGGCGAGCCGTGTCTATGGCCTCGTTGATGCCGGCGATGGGCTCCGCGCTGTAGCTGCCCATCTTCACGTCTCTGCGGCGACCTGTCCTTCTCCAGTGGGGAACGTAGATGCCGTCGTAGTCTCTGAGAACCCTGACGCACTCATCCATCTCGCCGCGGCCGGCGAAGACGTCCGGGTCGTAGTCGAGGCCCGCTGATAGGCCGATGCACCCCTCCTCCATTCCCTGGTGGATGAGGCTCCTCATCTCCCTCACCTCGGACTCCGTTGCCTCGCGTTTGTAGTCTTCTCCCATAACGGCGAACCTAACTGTTCCGTGGCCGAGCAGGGGCACGTAGTTGATGCCGATGCCTTTACCGGTGACATGGCTGAAGAACTCGGCCATGGTGCGGTAGTCGATGCCCCACCCGTACTTCTCGACTAGTATCTGGTTTACTTCCTCCAACTTCATAAGGCTCGGGCCGTGGTACAGGTAGGGGTGCCTCTCGTAGACCTCGTCGTGGATGACCTCCGGGGGCCTTATGTACTCCCTTATTGGAGCTGGGCTTCCTCCGCACTGGCCCGCGACCACCGTGGTGCAGCCCTGCATCACGGCACTCTCGCAGTTGGGGTACCAAGGGAAGCCTGCGTCGGCGTGGCTGTGCGGGTCCACGAATCCCGGCATGGCTATGAGCCCCTTTGCCTCTATGGTGGTCTCGGCTTTTCCTTTTACTGAGCCCACCTCTATGATCCTGGGGCCTTGGACGGCTATGGAGCCTCTATGGCGTTTGTTGGCTCCATCTATGATCGTCGCGTTTCGGATGAGTACATCGTATTCCATGTTGGACGGTACTTGGGTTGCTGGGGATAAAAATTGATGGGGGCTTCGTTAGTGGAGTTAATATCACTGTGGTTGTATCTTTCGTGAAATTTTTTAGTTTATGTCGTCAGAGGTCGTCGCGCATCAGCTCGGCTTCAAGCTTCTTCAGACGCTCCTCGAAGCTCTCAGTGAACTCGTCCAGTATCTCCAGCAGCGCGTGCATGAAGGAGCTATACACCTTGGCGGCCTCACGCAGCTTCATGCTCTCGGGCTTGGATCGCTCCTCTGGGGGGGCTCTCAAGAGCTCCTCGAGGATGTAGTCCACGACCCTAACCTTCTCCTGGATGAACAGGCGCGAGGACGAGAAGAGGCCTCTGAAGTTGTCCACGAATGAGTGGCTCCGCCCCTCGTACAGTATGGTTCTCGTGCCCGGCTGGGACCTCGCCGCAATGAAGGCGTTGTCCTCCATGTGCTTGAGGAACCTTGACACCTGGGACCTGCTGTAACCTGTCGAGGCGGCTATGTCCTCCTGCGTGAGAGGGTTCTCTGATAGGAGGATGAGGGAGTAGATTCTGCCTTGGATGGGCTCTCCTCCCCTGACCTTGATCATGTCCTCGTTTATCTTGATGAACATCTCGCGTAGGCGCTGAAGGTGGTCTTGGCTGGACAACTCGCAGGTTCTTCTCAGGCGGCGGTCCCGTATAAGATTTACGGCAGTTTGCGTATTTTTCATAATTATGAAAAAACATATATCTCTGACGCGTAGACGTCAGATCATGCCAGGAGAGAAACTCGGCATCAAAGAGATCGAGGGACTCGGCTACTACGACTTCATGGGCTACATGGGAGTCCCCTTCTTCAACATAGGCGGCGCAGCCAGCATGGACAGGCTGGCCGAGCTTTGCCACATCACAAAGGGCACAGCGGTCCTGGACGTGGGCTGTGGCACGGGAGGCAACGCCTGCTACCTGGCCAACAGGTACGGCTGCACCGTGATGGGTGTGGACATAGCCGAGCAGATGGTGGACTACGCTCGGAGGAGGGCGGCCGAGCTGGGCCTGGCCAGCCGGGTGAGCTTCAAGGTGGGAGACGCCTACAACCTGGAGTTCCCCGACGACAGCTTCGACGTGGCGCTCACCATGTTCGTCTCCCAGTTCCTTGACCCTGCCAGGGCCTTCCCCGAGTTCAAGAGGGTCCTCAAGAAGGGCGGATACTTGGGTATCAACGAGATGTACAGGGAAGACCATGTGCCACCGGAAGCATTGGATCGGGTCGATTATGGTGAAAAGGTTTTCAGGGAGCTCACGGATCTGCCCTTCACGCTGCGCAGCCCCTCAACATGGGGCGCGGCCTTCGAGTCGGCCGGGTTCAACGACGTGGTCGTGGATGAGCACCCCAACGTCTCGGAGCAGCCCGACGCATTGGGCATGGTTGACGAGTTCGGGGGGTGGGGCACGGTCATGGGCACCCTCTGGGATATGCTGGTCCTCGCTTTGAGGAGTAGCAAAATGCGGAGGCGCTTCGCCAAGATCAGTGAAGGTAAGAGCGTGCTGCTGCGGGACCGGGTGGCCAGCAAGTACATAGGGTACGTCATATGCGTGGGTACTAAACCGGCATCAACTGACAGTTGACGCGGTTACGTGCAGAAAACTGATAAGGTTTTTAAACCACCCCGTGTGCCCCATAGAGACCCATGCCACTGGAAAGCGGCTCAACGGAGACTCTGCTCCTCAACCAGATACAGGCGCTGCAGTCCACAGTCACCATAAACGTCGAAGAACTACCGGACAGCCAACACAAGCAGGTGCTCGAACAGATACTTCAACTCAGCGAACTGACAAACGAGCTCCACCAACTACAGCTGATCACCTTACTCGCCCACATCAGACAAGACAACAAAAGCGTAGACGATGACCTTCAGGAGATAAGCGACTACATGGAGCAGATCCTAATGATCCACAGGGCGGAAGCCGAGAACCTGGAAAAGATCCTCTAAACCCCTAAACGTTAATAGCAGGAAGGCGTGGTACCTTCAAGGGATGCACCGCTACACGCGAGACTACAGCCAGTACAAGGCCAGGATGCTTGAGAAGGCCGAGAAGCTGGTCCGTAACAACAGGGTCGAGCAGCTGGACGGCGGCCGCTACAACGTGATAGGTGACCACGGCACGTACAACGTGGTCCAGGGGCCGGACGGCAAGATGGCGTGTAGCTGCCCAGGGTACAGGGACAAGGGTAAGTGCAGCCACAGCACGGCCGTGGAGATGCTCACGAAGAAGCCGCGCCGATGAATGCACCCGATGAATTTTTAACAACTCCCTCCATGAATCATACCATTAGACGTGATTCGACGTGGGTGAAGAGAGAGAGGAAGAGACGCCAACCATAGCCGAGAAGACTGAGGGCATGGAGAGGCATCCGGGCTACATCCCATTCTACTGGGAAGAGAAGGAGGGCAAGTTGTGGCTGGAGCTGAGCCGCTTCGACGAGGAGTTCCTATACGTCAACAGCCTCACCGCAGGCATCGGCAGCAACGACGTCGGCTTGGACAGGAACCAGTTGGGCTCCACCTCCGTGGTCAAGTTCCAGAGGGTGGGCCCAAAGGTTCTCCTGACGCAGGTGAACTACGGGTTCAGGGCGCTGAGCGACAACCCATACGAGGTGAGGTCTGTGGAGGAGGCCTTCGCCCAGAGCGTCCACTGGGGCTTCAAGGTGGAGGCGGAGGAGGGCGGCAGGGTCCTGGTGGACGCCACGGGGTTCCTGCTCCGGGACGCCAAGAAAGTGGTCGCCAGGTTCAAGGAGAAGGAGCAGGGCGAGTACGAACTGGACGAGACAAGGTCAGCCGTGTATCTCCCCAGATCGAGGAACTTTCCACTGAACACGGAGCTGGAGGCGACACTCACATTCATAGGCAAGAGCCCAGGCGACTGGGTCAAATCGGTGTCGCCGGACCCGAGCTTCATGACCATCAGGCAGCACCACAGCTTCCTTGAGCTACCCGACGCAGGCTACAGGCCCCGCAGGTACGACCCGCGGGCCAGCTACTTCGGGATCAGGTACATGGACTTCGCAGCCCCCGTGGACCAGGACGTGGAGAAGAGGTTCATATGCAGGCACAGGCTCCAGAAGAAGAACACCAAGGCCGATGTGAGCGAGCCCGTCGAGCCCATAGTCTACTACGTTGACCGCGGCATCCCTGAGCCCATAAGGAGCGCTGTCGTCGAGGGCGCGTCCTGGTGGAACCAGGCTTTCGAGGCATGCGGGTACAGGGACGCGTTCAAGGTGGAGCTCCTGCCCGAGGACGCCGACCCCATGGACGCAAGGTACAACGTCATCAACTGGGTCCACAGGAGCACGAGGGGCTGGAGCTACGGTAACACCGTCACAGATCCCCGCACAGGCGAGATAATCAAGGGCCACGTGAGCCTGTGCAGTCTGAGGATCAGGCAGGACTTCCTGATAGCTCAGGGTCTCGTGGCTGACTACGACGAGGAGCACCCGGACAGCAGTAAGATGATGGAGATGGCCCTGGCGCGGATCAGGCAGCTCAGCGTCCACGAGGTGGGCCACACGCTGGGCCTGGGCCACAACTACTGCAGCCACGTCAACGACAGGTCAAGCGTCATGGACTACCCTGGGCCGCTGGTGAAGGTCGTGGACGGGGAGCTCGACCTCTCAGACGCCTACGATATGGGCGTCGGGGAGTGGGACAGGGTCAGTATAGCCTACGGGTACAAGGACTTCCCTATAGGTACCGACGAGGACAGGGAGCTAGACGGCATCCTTCGTAAGGCCTTCAGCGACGGGCTCCTGTTCGCCTCCAGCCAGGACGCTGGCCCAGGCAGCGCCCACCCGCACGCGGCGTCGTGGGTCAACGGGATCGACTCAGTGGATGAGCTCAGCCACGTAATGAAGGTCCGCGAGATCGCTCTGCGGAACTTCACGGAGCGAAGGATCAGGAAGAATGAGCCCATGGCGCTGCTGGAGGAGGCTCTGGTCCCCATATACCTTTTCCACAGGTACCAGCTTGAGGCCACGGCCAGCTTGGTGGGGGGGCTGTACTACAACTACACGGTGAGGGGAGACGTGCAGGCTAATCCCGAGATCGTGCCTGGAGACGAGCAGCGCCGCGCCCTGGAGGCTCTCCTCGGCACCATCCACCCAAAGTATCTGGCCCTGGACAAGAAGCTGCTATCCATTATACCGCCGAGGCCCCAGGGATACCTGCAGACCATGGACCTGTTCCCAGGATACACGGGGTACCCGTTCGACCCCCTGGGGGCGGCCGAGACAGCTGCAAACATAACGCTGGGGCTTCTGATGCACCCTGAGAGGGCGGCCAGGCTCATTGAGTACCACGCAAGGCTCCCAGACGCACCCGGGCTGTCCGAGGTTCTTGACGAGATCATAGACGCCACCTGGAAGGAGAGGCACAAGGGCAACTACTACGCCGAGGTCCAGAGGACCGTGGACAACGTGGCGCTCTACCACCTGATGAGGCTGGCCGTGAACGATGAACTGCCAGCGGGCGTCAGAGCAGTCGCGTCCATGAAGCTGTCGGAGCTGGGCGACTACCTCAGGAGCATGGGTGAGCGGATACAGGAGGACGAGCAGAAGGCCCACTACCTTTACGGGGCCGCCCAGATAACCCTGTTCGAGGAGAACCCGGAGCAGGTGAAGCTGACGAAGCCTCTGGAGCCCCCTATGGGTCCACCCATTTAACTCCCTTTTTTAGATGTCTTGGCTGGTTGGCCGTCTACCAGTGATCGATCCACTCGCGTAAACTCTTTAAGATTTACTTTTTATCCCGCGGTTACCCGGATATGATGGAGTCTAAAAAAGACACCATCTTAGACGGATGGCCGTGCCCAGGAGCGAAGCGATGATAAGCCTCGAAAAGTTGTCCCCCGACACAGGCGTGGAGGAGTTTTCACTCACGGACATGAACTTCAGGAACACTGTGATCTACTACAGGGAGGAGCTGCTGAGGATAGACGAGGGCGAACTGGCAACGGAACACCTGAAGGATAGGCAGCGGAAGGCTCTGGTTAAGGCGGGTGTACTGAGAAGGGTCTACGGTAGAGGAGGCTGCCGCCTCAAGTTGTCCAACGAGGCCAGGAGGCTACTGGGGGAGCTAGGTGAGCTCCCCCGCAGACTGTCCTAGTCCCTCTTCAGCACCCGGCCGGGGCGCTCGCCTGTGTGTCTCCCCTTCTCGACTACGGCTACGCCGTTGACGAAGACGTACTCGACGCCCTTGGGGTGGCGCCTAGTTTCCATTTCGTCGGCAAGCACCTTGATGTTGGGGACGTCCAGTAGCACCAGGTCGGCGTAGGCTCCCTCCTTGATGACGCCTCGTCCTTTCAGGTTGTGGACCCTGGCTGCCATGGTGCTCGTCTTCTGGACGGCCTCCTCCATGGCGAAGAGGTTGCCGTCCCTGACGTACTTGGCTATGAACATGGGGAAAGCGTTGAAAGTGTTGATTCCCGGGAAAGTGTACGGGGGCGCCTTCCTCTCATACTCTGCGTCGAAGACGCTTGTGTCCAGGCCCACCATGCCCTTGGGGTGTGTGTAGTACTGCAGGTATGCGGCCATGGGCAGAAGTTGGCCCGTTGCTCCCAGGGCGTCGGGGTCCTCAGCTATTATGTCCATCCAGGTGTCCCACTGGTCGCGGCCCCTCTCAGAAGCTATCTGGGCTATGCTCTTACCGTCCACGCCGGGGACCCTGCTCCTCAGGACGTAGATGTTGCTGGCCCAAATCGGGTTCGTGACGGGGCTATAGGACTCCCTCATGTACCACTTGCCCCTCCTGATGGACTCCTTAACCTCCTCCCTGAACTCCTCCACCTTGAACCACTTGGCCAGCTCCTCCCGGCTCCCAAGCTCTCTGAGCCAGGGCTCGTAGAGGCTGCAAAGGTACCTCATGGCCTCGAAGCCGCCGCGCGTTAACTGGGGGATTGCGTCCCACGTTATGTCCAAGTCGCCCTTGCTATCCCGGGTGATCATGTCTATGGTGACCTTCAGGTTGGCGTGCTCCAGCTCTTCAGGTGGGCTCGGCCTTATGTCCCAGCCTGTGCTCAGGTGGGCGTAGTGGAGTCTGACGCCGGTCCGCTTGTAGACGTCCACGCACTCCATGAGGGCCGTGATCTTCTCGTTGGGTACGTGGCCAACGGCTATACCGCGTCTGCGCCCCGTGCGCCTCCAGTGGGGGCAGTAGATACCGCCGTACTCCTTCAGCACCGCGACGCTGGCCACGATCTCCTCGTGGGCGGCGAAGACATCCGGGTCGTAGTCGAGGCCCGTGCTCAAGCCTATGCAGCCGTCCCTCATGCCCTGGTGGATGAGCTCGTGAATCTCGGCCTGCTCATCTTGGGTTGTATAACGCTTGTAGTCGTTGCCCATGATCGCTGTCCTAACGCTACCGTGGCCTAGGAGGGGCGCGTAGTTCACGCTGACGCCCGTCTCCTCCACCTTCTTGAAGAAGCCGCCCATGGTGTCCCAGTCCAGGGTCCACCCGTACTTCTCCTTCATCCACTCGTTGATCTGCTCCAGCGGGTAGTAGCTGAGCCGGGGATAGTACTTGTAAGGATCTAGTTCATTCAGTTGGTCCTGCAGCATCCGCGGAACCCGGATGTACTCGCCCAGGGGTGCGGGGCTGCCTCCGCACTGGCCGCCCACGAATGTGGTGACCCCCTGCATGACGTAGCTCTCGGCCTTGGGGAACCAGGGGAGCGTCCAGTCGGCGTGGCTGTGGGCGTCTATGAAGCCGGGGAAGGCTGTTAGGCCCTTGCCGTCCACCGTCTTCACAGCGTCGCCCTTTACCTTGCCTAGGGCGACGACCCTGTCGCCTTCGATCCCTATACTGCCCTTGTAGGCTTTCTTGCCTGTTCCCTCAACAATCGTAACGTCCTTGACTAGGACATCATACTCTGTCAACTGAGTCCCTCAATACATGGTAGGGATGATGGATATAATATTTTGAAAAGAGGGGTCTACTCCAGCTTCCTGAGTACCTCGGCTTCGAGGCTGCCCGGCTCGATCTCCTGGAACTCGTACTTGACCCTGAGTACCGGCTTGTCCACCTTCATGTAGCGGCGCAGGTCCGTGGGCGTCCCCATGAGCACAAAGTCGCATGGCACGGCGTTGATTGCTGCCTCCAATTCACGTATCTGGTGGTCGCTGTACCCGACGGCGGGCAGCACCTTGCCAAGATGGGGCCAGAGACTGTAGATGTCTTTGATGGTGCCCGTCACGTAGGGCCTGGGGTCCACAATGTCGGCGCCCGACTCCATGGCCTTGATGGTTGCTGCCCCGTACTTCATCTCGCCGTGTGTCAGCGTCGGGCCGTCCTCGATGACCAGCACCTTCTTGCCGCGCAAACTCTTCTGGTCATCGACTGTGATTACCATGTTGGTGTTCATGATGACGGCGTCCGGGTTGATCCCTCTGACGTTGTCCCTCACCTTCCTGACGTTGGCTGGGTCAGCCGTGTTCACCTTGCTCACGATGACCACGTCCGCCATCCTCACGTTTGTCTCACCCGGGTAGTAGCTGAGCTCGTGTCCCGCCCTGTGGGGGTCGACGATGACTATGTGGAGGTCCGGCACGTAGAACGGGTAGTCGTTGTTGCCTCCGTCCCATATCACAACGTCGGCCTCCTTCTCGGCCTCCTCTAGGATGGCTTGGTAGTCGACTCCGCTGTAAACCACTGCCCCGCGGTCCAGGTGGGGCTCGTAGTCCTCCCTCTCCTCTATGGTACACTCATACCTGTCAAGGTCCTCGTAGGTCTGGAACCTCTGAACCCTCTGCTTCACAAGGTCCCCGTAGGGCATGGGGTGCCTGATGACAACAACCCTGTAGCCCCTGTCCCTGAGGTGGGACACCAGCCACCTAGAGGTGGGGCTCTTGCCGCTCCCTGTACGGGAGGCGCACACGCTGATGAGGAGCTTCGATGGCTTGATCATCGTGTCCCTCGGCCCAAGGAGGACGAAGGTGGCACCCACCGACTGAACCCTGGCAGCCTCGTCGTGGAGGTACCTCGCGGAGACATCGCTGTAGCTGAAGAACACCTCGTCCACGTGGAGCTCCTCTATGAGTCGCTCAAGCTGGCTCTCAGGGTAAATCCTTATCCCCTTCGGGTATTTTGGCCCCGCCAGCTCCGGGGGGTAAACCCGCTTCTCCACGCCCGCCGTGGTGTCCAGCTCAGATATCTGGGCCGCCGTGAAGGCCACAACCTTGTAGCGAGGATTGTCCCTGAAGTAGACGTTGAAGTTGTGGAAGTCTCTGCCGGCTGCTCCCATGATTAATGCTCGTCTGACCATGAACCGTCAGTATTTTCGGAGACTTCAGTGGTTAAAACACTTGCTGTTGGGACAAAATACATCAACTGTTATAAAAAAATGGAGATTTGCATCAACCACGACAAGCCTTCTGTATGCCCTGCAACGCTTTTCTATTCCAAGGCCCTGAACATACCGAGAATGATGGCCGAGAAATACTTCAAGGATCAGCCAAGCCCCGAAGAGATCAGCGAGAAGCTGAAGGGTTACACCTCATGGCTGGAGATAAACCTTGACAACATAGGCTTCAACCTCAGGAACATAAGAAACCGTGTGGGCGTCGAGGTCATGGCCGTGGTAAAAAACAACGCCTACGGCCACGGCCTGATCCCCGTTACGGCCTACCTAGACTCCCAAGAGGTCAGGTGGGTGATGGTGGCTAAGCTCAGGGAGGCCGAGAAGATCAAGGAGCTGGGCCTCACCGTGAACGTCCTAAACATGGACGTGCTCTTCACAGAAAGCCAGTACAGGAGCGTGGTCGAGAAGGGGATCACCCAAACCATATACACTTTGGAGGCGGCGGAGAAGCTGAGCAAGGCGGCTAAAAGGCTCGGGAAGACCGCGGCGGCCTTCGTGAAGGTCGACACGGGCCTCAACAGGGTGGGCGTCAAGTACAGCGAGGCCGCCGACCTCGTCGAGCGTATCCAGCGGCTGCCGAGCATCGAGGTTCAGGGTATTTTCAGCACCCTCCAGCAGAGACCGGAGCAGGACGAGGCGATGCTGAAGAGGCTTCTGGACGTGGACGGGGAGCTCAAGTCAAGAGGCATAGATGTCCAGTATAGGAGCATAGCCAGCACCGACAGCGTCTTCCACAACCCCGGGATGTGGCTGGACATGGTGCGCCCCGGAATGAGCCTCTACGGAGTCTACCCTGAGCCCAAGGACGCCTCCTGCGGCCTGAGGCTCAGGCAGGCGCTCCAGCTCAAGGCCAGGGTGGAGCACGTCAAGTGGGTGGAGGCGGGCGAGTCTGTGACCTACTGGGGCAGGTTCGTGGCGCCCAAGAAAATGAAGATTGGTACCCTACACCTTGGGTTCTACGACGCCATACCGCGGGAGATGGCCAACAAGGGCAAGGTAGTATCGGACGGGAAGATCAGGGGAAGCCTTGGCTCAGTGAGCCTCAACCACTACCTGGTGGACCTAACAGACGTGGTCGCCGCGAAAGGAGACGAAGTCACCGTTATCGGCGAGTCAGGCGAAAACGACCTATACAACACGGCCGCGACGGCTGGCTGGATGACGTATAGCTTGCTGAACCACATCAACGCTTTCATGCCCAGGGTCTACTACAGGGGCGGAGAGCCCGTGGCGTTGCTGGAGACCCTTTAACAATAGCTTCCTCCACATTTTTCATGTAGACGCATAGTCGTGGGGAGAGAATAAGGGCCTCGGTTGAAAGATATTAAACCCTCCGAGACCATTCTCACTGGATCGATTTAGGGGTGAGTCAAATGGAGGAGACGGTGTCATCCAAGACCCTTCACAGGGGAAAAAACTTCAGCTTCAAATCCGACCAGGCGAGGCTACCCAGTGGCAGGGTGGTCACAAGAGACATCGTGGACCACCCCGGCGCCGTAGCAATCGTCACCGTGGACGAGTCCGGAATAGTTCTTGTAAGGCAGTACAGGTACGCGGCCGGCAGAGAGCTATTAGAGGTCCCCGCTGGGACCCTTGAGCAAGGCGAAGACCCAGACGCGTGCGCTGTGAGGGAGCTTAGGGAAGAGACTGGTTACACGGCCAGGACATGGAGGAGGCTCCTAAGCTGCTACATGGCTCCAGGATACAGCAGCGAAGTGATCCACTTCTATGTGGCCGAGGGACTGGAGCAGGTGGGCTCAAGTCCCGAGGAGGACGAGTCCATCAGCGTGGAGCGGGTCAGCTTCGACGACGCCCTGAAGATGATAGAGGACAACACCATAATGGACAGCAAGACCATCACGGGTGTCCTGGCCTACCTCACCCGGACCTCTCCCTGATCCTCAGGTATATCACCGCGCTCACAGCCAGGAGCGCCACGGCGACCCCCACGTTGAACCAGAAAGCTATTGTTAGGTTGTACCTGTCCGCTAGATACCCGGTGACCGTTGTGGAGAGGGAACCCACGCCGAAGGCCGAGAAGAACATGACGCCGTAGGCCAATCCCATGAGGTTCCTGGGCGACAACTTGCTCACAAGGCTCGTCACGGTGGGCTGGTGCCCGAACATGCTGACGCCGTAGAGAACTATGAATAGAACAATGCCGACCATGCTCGTGGGGAGAAACATCAGCAGGGCCAGGCTTACAACAATTCCCCCCGTCATCATAAGCAGCGTCCTAGTCTGGCCCAGCCTGTCCGACCATCTGCCCCCCAGAAGCTGCCCCAGCACACCGAAGAACAGGATCACGCTGTTGGCCACCGCGGCAATGCTACCAGTGTAGCCGCGCTCTATGCTGAGAAAACTGGGGAAGAAAAGCTCCACGGACCTGAACAGAGACCCCACTATCACGTTATACAGCAGTAATAGCCACAGACCCGGGGTCCTGATGAACTCCAAATAACCCTGCCTCGTGGGCGAAACCATCTGCTCTTTCACCTGAATCCGGTCCAGGGTCCACGCCGTGACGACACTCAGGGCACCGAAGAACACGAAGCTGAGCCTCCAATTGAACGTCACGCCGAGGAAGAAGGCCACCATGGGTGTGAAGACCTGGCCGAAGTTGCCGGCCGCGTTGTGGATACCCATTGCGTTGCCCGTGCTCTCTGTGAACACCTTGGCGATGAGCCCGTTGGCCGTGGGGTGGTAGAAGCTGGCCCAGAGCGCCATGAGGAACATGCCCGCCCCGAAGACGACTACATCATTGGCGAAGATGAAGACCAGACTCATCAAGCCACCCAGCCCTATGCTGACCCTGGCCACCGTCAGGCTGCCCAGCCGGTCCGAGAGGGGCCCGCCGATGAGGGCTCCAGCCCCGTATGTGAGGAACGTGATGGTGGAGACAACCCCGATGGTCGAGTATGTGGTGCCTAGGTCGGCGACTATGTTCCCCAGGAGGGGCGGGAGCACGAGGAAGAGGCTGTGGTTCAGCGAGTGGGCGACGCCGAGTAGCATCAGGTCGAGGGTGTCCTTGTTCATGTCGAGCTATGAACAGCCGCCACGTTTTAGGGTTTTTGATCCGCAGGTTTTTCATGAAAGTTGGCTGGCGATGGATACATCCAATGGCCTGTTGATCGCTGATATGGAGGCCGGTTGTATGTCTCTACACAATACCCAGATTCTCTTTTAAGCACCGTTTTTTTAGGTTATCATCGACATGACTCTAGAGATTAAGGACGGCCAAGCCCTGGACGAGTCCACCCGGGAGTTCCTCGGGTGGATCGAGGACCTTAAGAGAGTCAGAGACGAGTTTGAGACCCTGCTGGACGAGTACGAGGGTAAGAGGCAGAGGCTCATCCAGACAATAAAAGAGTGACCCCTTGGAACCCCGTGGCCGACCGGAGCAGATTTTAACAGTCACCGCCATTTAACAGACCATGGAGCCACAGAGCATAGCAGCGGGACTGGTAATAGGTTTACTACTCGGAGGAGGCGCGGCGTACGCCTTCATACCACAGTTGGGGCCACAGGGACCACCTGGGCCCCAAGGTGAGCAGGGGCCGTCTGGGCCGGTGGGCCCTCAGGGGTTAACCGGGCCACAAGGACCACAGGGTGAGCAGGGCCCAGCGGGGGAGACGGGTCCGCAGGGGCCACAGAGTGCAGTGGGTGAGCAGGGGCCTAAAGGTGAGAAGGGTGACCCCACGTTCCACATGACCCCCTACGTTAAGGTCTACTGGGAGCAGCAGGGCAGCTGGGACGGAGAGAAGGGCGAGCTAGGCTACTCGTGGGCTTACAACTCTGGCCCGGCAACCCTGGCCTGCTACCCGTCGTCCGTCAAGCAGGGCGGATACCTCGTGCTGATGGGTGGGGCGGCCGACCCGTTCGCGCTGGAGATCAAGGTACCCGACGTGGACGACGGAGGCTACGTGGTCATCGTGCGTAACACCAAGACGGGGAGCTTTAGCACGGTGGTTGTCACCGTAACTTAATCCTCCTTTTCTTCATGCTCGATTTTTAATAGTCGAATATAGTAATATGCCTCGTTCAGGTCGTGGAAACGTGTCAGGCGAGTATGACGTTTTGATCAAGGACGCTTTCATCATAGACGGCTCCGGGAAGGCCCCCTACAAGGGCAGCATCGGGGTGAAGAAGGACAGGGTGGCCGCCCTGGGAAATGTGAAGGGCGACGCCACGAAGGTCATCCAGGCTAAGGGACTCCACGCGAGCCCCGGCTGGATCGACGCCCACAGCCACGGAGACGGCACCCTCCTCTTCTTCCCCAAGGCCCAGAGCTACGTGATGCAGGGCGTCACCACCTTCGTGGGCGGCGAGTGCGGGGGCAGCCAGGGGCCCATCGGGGACATGCTGGGCCTACCCGGGATAGCAGCCGAGTACATAGACGAGCTTGAGCCCCACAAGTACTACCCCAAGAACCAGGTCTACCCCCGCGAGGATGTGAACGCCATTATGCGGAAGTACTACGGGTGGGAGGTTGATTGGCACACTCTCGGAGAGTGGATGAAAAAGGTCGAGAAGGTTGGGGTATCCATGAACGCGGCGCCTCTGGTCGGCCAGGGCACCTGCAGGATCAACGTTATGGGCAACGACTTCAAGCGCCACAGCACCCCGGAGGAGCTGGAGAGGATCAAGGAGCTCATCCACCAGGCCATGGGTGAGGGTGCCATCGGAATCAGCACCGGCCTCGACTACGACCCCGGCGTATGGGCCAGCATGGACGAGATCAACG
>Ga0299912_10000596_pt1 | contig 30389 bp, 30 predicted proteins | sample RVTome_2_FD_207667 | JGI IMG/M metagenome (GOLD analysis project Ga0299912, IMG submission 207667) | Soil microbial communities from uranium-contaminated site in the Upper Colorado River Basin, Wyoming, United States - RVT95D214 (version 2) ... | reverse complement strand
CCATACATACCCTCTAGATAGCTGGCCCCGATGGCGGTGACCATCTCGGGAGACTTAGTGCCATCGCAGAAAAGGAATTTCTTGGCATAGTTCTTCTCGATGGCTTGCTTCAGATAGACCTTCGCGCTCTCCGGATAGCTGAGGGCCAAAAGCACATCCGGGGTGTCGGCGGTGGCCTTCTTCAGCTCCGCGTCATAACTAGGCTGCTCCTGCTCGATGGCGACGGAGGCGGTGACCTTGCCCCCGAGCTTCGCATAAGCCTTGGCGAACTCGTCGGCCAGGCCCTGCCCGTAGGCATTGTTCACATAAAGGGACGCTGCTTTCTTGAACCCTAGGTCATAAGCCAGCTTACCCAACACCACGCCTTGGAGGGCATCGGAGGGGGTTGTGCGGTAAACGTAATTATCATCCTTGAGAGCAGCGACAGCGGGGGATGTCGAGGCAGGGGAGATAAGCACTACCTTGTTTGGGACAGCCGCCGATTCTGCCACGGCCATGGTTACGCCACTGGAGAGTGCGCCCACGATGGCCGGCACCTTGTCAAGTTCTATAAGCTTCTTGGCGGCATCCACACCCGCGGTGGGGTTAGTTTGATCGTCCTTTATGACCGTCTCCACGTTACCGCCAAGGATACCGCCTGCCTCATTGAGGTGCTTCTTGGCTAGTTCCACGCCTTTGCTGATATCAGGTCCGTATGAAGCCAGGTCGCCGGTCATAGACATCAAGACGCCGATCTTAAGGCCCTTAGCTCCTCCGGCACAAGCATTTGAAACCACCAATGATAACAATACTAGCCCCAGAACCAGAAACAGCAGGTATTTTTTCTTCATACTGCTTTTCCTCCTTTCATCGTCTTTTGGGCTAAACATTCGGCAAGTATACAATGAATTTCGTCACGATGTCAATAGTTCAAGCGACATGGCATGAGCGCCATAGTACGTGGTATATGGGAGAGTGCTTGAGTATTGCCGTCCTTGGGTCATCCCGCGTGTGCAAAGCAATGCAGAACCCCGCCTCCCTCGCGGTGGCTTATCCGACTATCAACATGCCTGCCTGCGAAGTAAGATGTCAGGCCAAACCTATGCGCTAGGTTCTAAACTTCAGCAGATCGAGTCGGCGAGTAAGTATGTACCAATGAATTCTCTCTTCCATTACCAGCCTTCGAAATGCGTTACCGGTGCCCGGACTGGGGTCCCTTTCGGCTGCGCCCTCGTACAGCTTTATGGATTCTTCCTCAAGCTGGATGCCCCTCTCCAGGGCCTGGATCTCGCTGGTTTTGCCCGTAGCGGACATCTTGATCACGGGTTCGTCGGGGAATAATACCTCTTTGAAGCGTGTTGCTAGCTTGTTCACGTCCTCCTCTGCGGAAAATGCGGGGAACGCCTCTTGAAGCCTCTTGCCCATGGTTTCCAGAATCTGTAGATGCTTAGCCTCGTCATCCGCCAGAACAAGGAACATGTTCTTTACCTTGTTGTCTGCCACAATCTTGGCTGCTTCCTGGTAGAAGGCTTGACCTCGGCGCTCAACCTCTTTCCCGATTTCCAGGACTGTTAAGGCATCAAAACGTGTCTCGACCATGGCAACTCTCCTTTCTCTAAATGGATTAGCTATAGTTCTATGTCGCGATCCGAATAAATGGTCTCATTCTTGAGAATCTCTATCACATGTACCATACGCATATTCTCCCGCCTAAGCACATCAAGAAATGCTGAGGATAGCCCTAGCCCCGATAGCATGGCCAAAAGTGCGGTCTCCAATGCTGGGCGCAACCGTCTGGGTATGCTGGCGGAGATATTACTGATCCGACAGACGCTCCTCACCGACGGGTCAAAGGCCTCGGGCATAGCACGCAAGAACTCTATAACCTGAGTGAGATGGCGCCCTCCCATGTCGCTGGCTGCATGGAATATCCCAGGGTCAACGAAGATGCGGTCATTGGGAATTCCGGCTTCATTGGCCGCGCCTACCAACGCAGCCGCCCTGGTCAACATCTCTTGCATATCGGAGGGGATGGTTGGGTCTGTTAGGAGCAATACGACCTCAGCATTGTACTGTGCAACAAGAGGCAGCATTCTCAGGAGTCTCGGTTCATCCAGGGAGATATAATTGACCAAGGGAGGACGTTTGCAGACTCGCAATCCTGCCTCAAGAGTCTCCGCATTGTCTGTGCTCAGGCAGAGTTGGCACTCCGCAAGTTGCTGGATTGCTCGCACGGCAAACTCCATTGCCTCGGGCCGGTCATGGTGCTGTTGCACATTGATCTCAAGGATATCGGCTCCGGCTTCCACGCATCGCCGTGCTAACTCTGCAACTATAGATTGTGAGAGATCCTCATCCTTCCACCCAGTTGCCTTCCCTTGCTGGAACGCGCGATTGATCTTGGCATTCCTGGTAGTTATGTTGTCGGCTATGATTATCATCCCGTATCCCGCTCACTTCACAGCAATTTGCAACCGCTCGATAAAAACTCGCCGCTCATTCTCGTCCTGTAGCTGCTTTTTGACTTGCTTCCAGGCAGCACAATCCTTATAGGCAACCCCGACTATTTCATGGATGGTCTCATCGATCTGCTTCCTACTCCCGGCTTTAACCTCTATGCCTGCCTCATTGAGCAAGTCTTTGAGATGACGCAGATAACAAGACACAGGCACTTCCTCCAATTTTTTCGTCCATTATGATTGTCACAACCGGCAAAGTCAAGTTTTGAGTGAGACCAAGGCACTACCTTGCACCAACCACTTTACTCCTATTTTACTCCTATCAACCTATAGCGTACCTGGAGCAAAATGACAATTAGGGCCGATGTCCCTCTCTTTCCCCCTCTCAACCACGAGCTTGAAGACAAGGGGCGAACGCAGAACTAGCCCTGGTTGTCTTAGAGTAGGAAGCGCTCTCTGGGGATACGCTCCCGTGGGGCTGGGCTTTCGTCTGCGTAGCCAATGGCTAGGAGATTGTGAAGCACGATATGTCTGGGCCAACCCAGGATGCGAGCCACCTGGCCATACCTGATGCGCTGTATCCAGCAGCTTCCTAGCCCCAGGGCGGTGGCCATGAGCGCCATATGCTCAACGGCAATGGCCGTACACATCTGGGCATCGGGGATGAAGTTCTTAATGTCCTCCCAGTCTTCGCTATCGGCGCCGAAGTAGTCGGAGCCGGGCGGAGCCAACTCATGCCCTTTGACGAAGGTGAAAAGCTCAGAGCCGCAGGCAATGACTACAGGCGCCTCGAGGACGTGCCTCTGATCGAAGGTAGCTTCCTCAAAAATCTTCCGTTTCAGCTCGGGGTCCTTCAGCACCTGAAATCGCCATGGCTGGCGATTGGTGGCCGAGGGTGCCCAGCGCGCTGCCTCCAGGATTTCCTCCATGAGCTCATCGGGCACAGGGTCGGGTTTGTACCTCCTTATGGCCCTCCTGGTCATGATCGCCTCTTTTACCGTAAGCACTGTTCTCCTCCCTAGTTTTGTATTGTAGCAATGCCTGTTGCCGTCGTATGTGACGGTTTTACTTCCCCAATAATATGCGCATGGCCTCTGGCTGTCAAACAGGATCGCTGTCGCCTTTTTAGTAGCTAATGCTATGTTTTTTTGTTACAAGGTCCGACGCTATCCCGACTCAAGGGGTTTCCTTTGGATTTGCCTTTACAAGTAGTTAAGAATACCATACAATCTCAGCAATCAATACAAAAAGAAATGTTAGGCTGCACCATAATGAGGTTCTCCAGCATTCCGGCGAGCCTGGAGGCGGTCTCAACAATAAGGTGGAGTTGGCTCACCCAAATGCACTTTTTATCTCTGTGCATAGAGGAATAAGGATATTCTATGTCGAATTCCGCAATAATCCCGCTGAATAACAAGATAACACAACAGCCCGTGGTTTTCTTCTTGGGCGCTGGCAGCTCAGTCCCGCTGGGCATGCCTACTACCTTGAGTTTTCGCAGAGTGCTTCTCAAAAAGAGCAGTAAGCAGACCAGACAGACAATCAACGCCCTGTACAAGTCCGCTGCACATAGATATCGTCTGTCAGAGGACCATATCAACTTAGAAGAATTCCTAGAATTCCTGCACGAGCTCAGATTGGGTCTATGGATACTATCACGCAGCGACCTAGGCAAACCTATCAGCCCGACTTTGTCAAGAATCCCTTTTGAATCCTGGGCTGAAGCAGACCTCGAAGTCAACCGCCTGCGATGGAACATACTTGAATTGCTCCGCGATGTTTATGGCTATTGCTCTGCAGCACGGGTAATTGAGCTTTGGAATCCTATCATCAATGAGTTGCGAGTTTTCACGACCGTATTGCCAATATTCACTCTCAACTATGACTGGGCTTTCGAGAAACTATGCATCGCCCATGATGATGTGTTTAGACTTACGGATGGCTTCTCTTCGGCATTAGGGGGCAGTTGGTCGTTACAACACTTCCTCCAATTCACCCCATCGCCAGACAGAACCGATATTTGCCTATTCAAGCTCCACGGGTCCACCTGTTGGGTCGGGAATATCAAATCCCTGGGCACGTTTGATAGTTCTGAGGGAGAGCCAAAATATGGTTTCGAGAGCCAGGACAGCGGGCCTTTTGAGATAGTCTACCCAGGTTACCGACGTGAGGTGTGGCTCGGCAAAGAGAGCTGGAGCATGCCTGAGCTGGACAGCGATTCATTCGTCAGCTGGAGACAGAGGGAACCCTATTCGTTGCTCTATCAATACCTCGATGAGTGCCTGACCAATACGAGAGTTGTAGTGGTCATTGGCTATGCCTTCGGGGACAGGGAGATCAACGCCTGGTTTGCCAACGCTTTCAAGAAGAACAAGGAGGTTCACTTCGTAGTGCTTGACCCCGGCCGCAAGTGGAAAAGGAAACAGCCCGGCAACCTGACGGAAATATGGTATGAACCACCTTATCAGTGGGCGTTGGACTTCATGGACTTGGAACCCGAGGCTTGGAATAAGAGGCTCCATTGGATTCGCGGCAGGTTCGGCTCAAAAGCGTCTGCCAAGAAAATGCTGGCAACCATCAAGAAATACCTTTGATCAGGCGTCGAGCATGCTTGAGTCGCATTGCAGAATGCCGCAGGAGCTCCTTATAAGACAGCCCAACCAATCACTGTAGACCGAATTCAGCTCGAAGACTCGCTGAATCGGCTCGATTCAGCCGTTATGCTGAGACCGAGAGCGAACCCGAAAAACCGCCAAGTAGCCAATAAGGCATTAGGCGACGTCAGCAATAATACATCCTCTGTCTAATAGTTCCGGTGGTAATCCGCTAAGCGGATTGCCGCCGCCTTTTGTTGTACAAGAGGGGTTTCAACGCTCCTCAGACGAGGGATTACTCGCATCACGCGAGGAAAATGACAGAGGATAAACCCCTCGACGTGTAGCTAAGGCAACCCTTTTTTGCTACAATGTACGAACGTATCCTGCACCCCAAAAGTGCGCTACCTCGGAGGTGCCATTGAAAGTATTGGGGATTATGGGCAGCCCGAGGAAAAAGGGCAACACCGATCTATTGCTGGACGAGGCTTTGAAGGGGGCAAAAAGCCAGGGCGCAGAGGTCGAGAAGATCATAGTAGATCGGCTCAACATCGCCCCATGTAAGGAATACTATGGTTGCCTGCGCGACGGCAACTGCGTCATAAGGGACGATATGGATGCCCTATACCCCAAGCTGTTCAGCTACGACGTGGTCATCCTCGCCTCGCCTATCTTCTTCTATGCGCTCTCAGCTCAGGCCAAGGCCCTCATCGATCGCTGCCAGGCGCTGTGGGCCAGGATCAACGTCCTCCATCAACAGCCTGCTCCCGGTAGGAAGGGCGCGCTGATTGCGGTAGGAGCCACCAAGGGCGAGAAGCTATTTGACGGGTCGATATTAACCGCGAAGTACTTCTTCAAAGCTATCGGCGTAAGCTATGCTGGTGAGTTACTGGTTCGAGGCGTGGACAAACGAGGGGAGATTAAGCAACACCCAACGGCACTAGTGGAGGCCTTTGAACTGGGCAAGAGACTGGTTCAGAAGTAACCTTGGCTCATTTTGTGGGATAAAGGAGGTATCATGGTCGAAACACAAGGCCCGCCGGCCCAAAAACGCAAGGGCCGTGGCTGCCTGGGGTGGGGTTGTTTGGTGTTGACCGCTATTTTGGCGGTCGTGGTTTTGCTGGTAGGAGTGGGCGCTGCCTTATTCTTCCGGGTGCCGGAGCGCCTGGGCATTCGCAAGTCGGCGGCGGAGCGCCTCCTCTCGCAAACCCCCGATCGGGAGGCGGCCAGCGCCATCTTGGCCGATCTGAAAAAGGCAGGGGTGGACACCAAAGGGGTGGAGCTATACGTCTTGCCCTTCAAGGAGAAAGAGGGGAGCATCGCCTACGCTGTCCTCGATACCTCTCAAGGATTCGATTTCCGAGGTGTCAAAGAGGATGACCCCATCACGGACTATCTCACTAAATTGGCCACCGGCGAGGCATCCGAAAAATACGGTATCGAGCGGGTGGCCCTGGAGTACCGAGGCCAGGGCGGGGACTCGCTGCTCACTGTCACCGCCTCAACCGATACCATCGCTGGCTTCGCTAACGGTACCGTGAGTAAAGAGCAGTTCTTGCAGGGAGTGGACGCCGGCGGCAACTTGCCCGCCTTCATACAGGAGGTATTGAGATGAAGGGGCTAACCTGGCGCAAGCCTGTCTTCTTGTTATTGTTGGTGGGAGTTCTGCTCCTGGGAACTACGGCGTGTGCTCCAGAGGCCAGAGAGCTAGCCATGGCCTGGCTTGAAGACTGGATAGAGGAGAACGATACTAGCCTTGCCAGAGTTGGAGCGGCGTGGGCATTTGATCTCAAGACCGGCGATGAGGAGGTAGATGCCGCCCTAGACGCGGGGAGAGCGATCAAGGCCATCAAAGAAGCAGAGGATCTAATGGCTCAGGCGCGACAAGCTCGTGAGGAGGGGTCAATAGATACCGCTGCCGAGAAAATGGACCAGGCCATAAAGACGAGGCCGAAGGATTGGACCTATCACACGGAGCGGATGGCGGTTGCTATCGAGCAAGGCGATGCGAAAAAGGCGCGGGAAGAGCACGCCAGTGCCTTAGATACGTTTGCTGACGCTGGTAAGTGGCCTAGAAATTGGGAAGAGTTCAAAGATCAGGAGATCCTCACACTTGAGCAAACTCGTGAACGCGCAGAGGGATCCCTTTTCTTTTTCAAGAGCTACGAGCAGTGTTACGATCTGTATAACGGGCTTCGGTGGCGCTACGATGAGATCTGTAAAAACGACCCAAACAACAAAGGTGCTTGTCTAGCCGCACAAGACTACGATGCTAAGATTGACCAGTGCCAAATATATGGACCAGTGCCACAATACTAGCGGGTTGCTTTTGCTATTCGATGCAACCGAAAGCCTCCTGGTGTCTCGAAAATGGTGAGCGAGCTCCAAAAGAAGATTAAGGGACACATAGCTGCCCAGGGTCGCGTTACCTTTGCCGACTTCATGGAGATGGCCCTATATGAGCCGGGTCTGGGTTACTATACCTCGTCTAGACAGCCGGTGGGATACGAGGGCGACTTTTATACCAGCCCTGCCACCCACCCGCTTTTCGCGGCTCTCATCGCCATACAGCTTGAGCAGATGTGGCAGCTTTTGGGCTGCCCCCCCAACTTCACCGTCGTCGAGATGGGGGCCGGAAAGGGGATGCTGGCCCATGACATCCTGTCCTACCTCCCACACCTCTCGGAGCACTTTGCCCAGTCTATCAGCTATACCACTACGGAACGAGAAAGCCTAGCCGTCCTTCAAGGTGCCTTGCCCCCTTCTGCCTCTGCCCGGCGTGCAAAATACTTGCCAGTTCGCGGGATCACGGGGTGCGTTCTATCCAACGAGCTCCTCGACGCCTTCCCCACCCACAAAGTGGTTATGCGTAACGGTCTCCTACAGGAGGTCTATGTTGCTCTTGAAGGCGAAGACTTTGCGGAAGTGGCCGGCGAGCTCTCTACCCCTTTGTTGGAGGAACAACTGTCTCAAGAGGGCATAACCCTCCCCGAAGGATATTGTACGGAGATCAATCTGAGCATCGCCCCTTGGATGGAAGAAGTAGCCGATAGCCTGGAGAAGGGCTTCGTCATAACCATAGACTACGGCTATCTGGCCTGGGACCTCTATGCGCCGGAGAGACACCAGGGCACATTCATGACCTACTACAAACATACCAGCGGCAGCGACCCCTATGTCCGCATTGGCGAACAAGATATGACTAGCCACATTGACTTCACTGCCGCCATCCTGGCCGGGGAAAAGAAGAAGCTGCGCTTCGAGGCGTTAGTAAGCCAGCGCGACTTTCTGCTAAACCTCGGCTTTGACATTTTCCTCCAAGCCCTGGCTGGGAAAGGGTTAAGCTATCAGGATCACTTGGCCAATAGGTTCTCTATGCTGGAGTTGATCCGAGAGGTGGGAATGGGCAACTTCAAAGTGCTCATTCAGAGTAGGGGGGTAGCTGCTGCTCGGTTATATGGCATAGTCCCTGACAACGAAGGAAAGAAGGTTCTACAAGCGAACGAAAAAGCTCTGGACATACCTTTGCTGCAGGAGGATCACATGCCCTTATTTCAAGTCAAGTACCCCTATTACGCAGACATCCCCGACCCCTTCGACTTCTTGGGACACACTGAAGATCCGCAAAGCATCTAGCCTAAGAACTGGAGTTTGTCAATATCACAAGACGAGAGTGTTGATGGCAACAGTTGTCACTCTGAGTCCCGACCTCATCGGGACGAAGAGTCTCAAAGGAGAATCTAGCCCGTGATTAAAGATCAGTGTGAGATTCTTCGTCCTTCGGGCTCAGAATGACAGTAGTCGTGGGGGGGTGAGTGAGTGGAGGGGCGCTCGTGGTGAGCGGAGAATAATTAAGTAGTAAGGAGAGCCGTGGAAGAGCTTGTCAAATTCCAGAGTGAAGGACAAACGATATTCGCTAATTTCGGCCTACCTTATAAGGGAGCGCCCTGCATTGTCATGTCGCATGGCATGGAGAGCAGCAAGGATGGGGATAAATGGCTGCTTCTGGCCCCCATGTTCTACGACGCGGGGTTCGCTTATCTGAGGTTCAGCTATCGAGGTTGCGGAGAAGGCGAAGACAGCAGCGAGGGTGATTTCGAGGATTCTACCCTTACGGGGAGGATCCAGGATTACAGAGCGGCTATGGACTTCGTGACAAGCACTGAGGTGGATGTACACAGACTGGGAGCAATGGGCTCCAGCCTGGGAGGCATGGTGGTTTTGGCAGCTCAAGACCCCAGGGTAAAGGCCTTGGTGACGCTGGCTACACCATCCAAGTTGCTGATCCCAACTGAGGAGCAACTGGCCCTGTACGAAAAAGAGGAGTTCTTTGAGCTCCCTTCTGGGAGAAGGCTAAGGTCTGGTTTCTTGCGCGATGTTCGACAATACGATATTTGCAAGGCCGTAGCTGACATTGGCTGCCCTCTCTTGATAATACACGGTAGTAACGATGATACGGTACCCGTGCAAGATGCGCACTATATTTATGAAAGCGCAAAGGAACCGAAGCGTTTGGTGGTAATCCCAGGCGGAACCCATTCCTTCGACGACCCCCATCATGTGGAGCAGTTGGGGAGCCTGGCTTTGGATTGGTTTAAGCAATACCTGTAGGATAATAAGACCCTATGGAAGCCTAAGGGCAATGTAGGGCTTCAATCAGGTGTTATGTAAAGAAGGCGGCAAGCAGTCTGATTGACAAGAAGGCGACTCTGCCCATTCATCTACAACCCGGTTCCAAGAGCAACGAAATCGTGGGGGATCGAGGCGGTGTCCTCTGGGTCCGGGTGAAGGCACGTCCCGTGCATGATAAGGCAAACGAAGCACTAATGGACCTCATGGCTGAGACCCTAGGGGTTCCCAAGAATGACCTCTCCCTCATCCGAGGGCACGCCAGCCGGGATAAATTATTGTCCATTCGCGGCTTAGATTCGAGAGCGGTCAGGGGTAGAATAGCTCAAGCCCTGCTCAAGAGGGACGACTCCGGGGAGTCCTAGGTTGGAACCTGCACCGGCAAACTATGTTGCCTAAGTATGGAGTATCTTCTCTAATATGCCATCTGCCGATTTGTGGAATATATCGCCAGTCATATACGCGCTGGGGATTAACCCAAACTCTTTCTTCATGCGGTCCAGCGAGGCATCCAGATCCATGAGTGCCTCTCTTACCCGCGTTACTTCTTTTTCAGCCAATCCCTTCCTGTGAAGACCCCGTAAGGTCTGCAGTTTCAGGGCATCCTTCATTATGTCTGACAAGACCATTCCCAAGACCCATACACATCGGAGAAGATCATCGCCATTATTATCGATCAGCATATTTTCCTTTTGCCATTAAATGCAGAAGAACGCCGCTTACGACCTTCTATTCCCCTGGAGGCCACTTTGTCCGTAAGTCTCCGGACGCTGACCTTGACTGGCACTGCCGAGCTCTCGCAGCCGCAACTTAGCCCGCCTTCCTTCTTCGCTATCAGGATACTGATTGAGGAGATATTGGTAGGTCTCTATCGCTTGGCTAAGGTAACTTCTCTTTTCCGCTTCCAAGCCGAATCTAAGCAGCGAAGTCCTCCGGGCCGCCGCCATCTCCCTAAACCCTTGTCTACCCCTCTTCCCGACCATTCGTTGCCCACCTTCTTGGCAAACTCGTTACCACGTCTCCCATCTCGGCTAGATCAGATAATACTGCCTTGTGTCTTCGTCCCGGCGAACTTTGCCCGTATCCATCAGCGCCCTGACGAGGCGACCGGCCTCGATCCTGGAAACCCCCAACTCCTTTTCAATAGCCACAAGCTTTATCCCAGGATGTTCCCTTAGAAAGATGAGTGTACGCTTCGCCAGTTCCGGCTTTTCAACAGCCATGACTCTAAACCTCCTCTCGCTTTTCTGAGATATAGCCCCGATGGAATCGGGGCGATCAAGCAGCGAAATCGTCTCCAGCTCATAAGAAGGGCCTCACTACTTTTTGCTTATAGTCTTGGCCGCTGTACTCTAGCTTGCGTCAACTCTTCCTACAAGTTCCAAGCAGGTCAAGATGATAACAACAAGAGACCTATCCTGCGACCTTTGAGGGTCATGTCAAACCCGGTTGCTGGGCTTTAAGGCACATACATATGCGGGCTCGCCGATAGAGCTAAAAAGCCACAGAAGGGTTATATCAACCCCTTTTTATAGGCTTGGGACACGGCCTCTGCCCGGTCCTTTGCCTCGAGCTTGTCGAAGATAGCGCGCATGTTTCTCTTAATGGTGGTGTCACTTAGGAATAGCTGAGCGGCGATTTCCTTGTTTGTCGCCCCAGCGGCCACCAGCCGGATTACCTCCAGCTCTCTTTCAGACAGGCGAAATTTGTTGCCATTTCCTCCCCTTGCTAAGGAGGCGAATTCCACAAATAAATCTCGACTTAGGGATGAGTGAAGGGCAGCTTGTCCCCGGTGGACAGCCTTTACCGCATCAATCAGCTCCTCTTGGTCGATGTCCTTCAACAGGTATCCACTGGCCCCTGCCTCTATGGCTGAGGTGAGATACTGATGACCGTACAAAGTCAAGACTATGATATCTGTACTTGGATAATGCTCCTTCAGTTGGCGTATGGCCTCGATACCTCCCATCCCCGGCATCCTAATGTCCATGACAGCGACATCGGGGGAGAGCAATTGCGTTTGGTGTAGCGCCTCTTCACCGCAGGCTGCTTCGCCAATTACCTCTATCCCTTTGTCCCACTCCAGCATGCGCCTTAGCCCTTGACGCACAACGGGATGATCGTCTACCAGAAGCACCCGAATACCCCTCATTATTGATCCTCCTTAAATGTAAACTCTATCAAGACCGCAAAACTATGAACGCCAACCTGAATGCACTCGAGCCCTGACTGAAGGTGAGTTTCTACTTGCCCGGGAAGCGGAGGGCAGCCTCAGTAGCACAGTTGTTCCCATTCCCTCCTCTGTTTCGATGGTAAGGGTGCCTCCTACCGTCTCTGCCCTTTCCTCCATCCCCGAAAGCCCTACCTGCTCTAAGGATGCTGCCCTATCTGATACTTGCTGGAGGTTGAACCCTTTCCCATTATCGCTAACTTGAACAGTTAGGCTATCAGCCCAAAAACACACCTGCACCTGCACCTCACTTGCTTGTGAGTGCCTACGGACGTTAGTCAGGGCCTCTTGAGCCACTCTATAGGCGGCTATCTCCACACTAGGCGGCAAGGAGAGCGGGGTCCCCTCCATTTCGAAATGACAGAGTATATTTGTCCTTGTCTCAAATTCCTCCACCGCCCGGCGCAGGGCACCGACCAACCCCAATTCATCCAAAGCGGGCAATCGCAGGTCAGCGATCAGCCTTCTCAACTCCTTTATGCTTTGGTCCAAAACCATTTTGACCTCGGACAGCTCCGCTTTGCCTTTTGCCCCCCGGGTATGAGAGAGCACCGTGCTGCAAGCCTGCACCTGATAAGAGGCTCCCACGAGCCATTGCGCGACGCCATCGTGGATCTCCAGCATGATCCTACGTCTCTCATCTTCTTGGGCCAAGATCGTCCGTGCAAGTAGCTTCTCTACCCGAAGTTGTTGAGTTTTGACTTTATCGAACAGACTGGCGTTTTCGATAGCGATCGCAGCCTGGCCGCTTATGATAGAGAGCAGCTCCAGGTCGCTGGAAAGAAGCGATTGCCCTCCTGTCGTTGTACTGGCTGTCAATACTCCGATGACCTGTCCTTTGGCCACCAGGGGAAGTGACAAAATAGAAGAGACACCCATGCGGGCCATTTTCTCTTTCAGGCTGGGATCTATCTCCCATTCGTAGTTGAGCATGAGGGGCTGGGCCGTCTTCGCCACCCAGCCGGCGATCCCCTCGCCGATCTTCTCTTCATTGCGTTTATCCTCCTCGCCAAGGCCTAGGGCCGCTTTCACGGTCAACTTCTCCCCCTCTTCGTCCAGTAGCATTATGGAAACCCGGTCTGCTTCCGTCTCCGCCCAGACAATCTGCAAGATGACATCGAAAAGCTTGGTCAGGTCTACCTCAGACATGAGCGTCTTGCTGGCCTCGAAGATGGGCATTAAGGCCTCCAGCCGCTTATTTTGCCGCTCTAGCCTTCTGCGTTCCAGGGCGTCTCTGACGGTTCTTGTGAGTTTGCTATCAGTGTAGGGTGTTACCAACACACCCTGGGGTTCCAATGGAAATCGCGTAAGGATAGCATCAACGCTGTCGTGGCCGCCAACAACAACTACAGCGATAGCGGGGTCATTTCGCTTAATGGTCTCGACCACCTGAAGTGTAGGCATATCTTGTGCAAGAGCACTGGTGAGGAGAAGGTCGAAGCGCTCATTCTTGGCCAGCTCCATTGCCTCCTTTCTATCGGTGGCCTCTCTAACCAGGTAGCCTTGGCAGGCGAGTACCCGCCTTATGTCATGGTCAGGTAGGAACTCTTTATCCCAGGCTATTAGAATTCTTCCCTCTTGCCTAGCCATCTCGTCCTGGACAGCCTCTCTCGATTTCGCAAACAAAAGTGCTCTCCGGCCAAATCCCACCGAAGAGCACTCTAATGCTCCCTTTCGATGGCAACCCAGCCGTCCTGGCTCCGATTCCGTCAGAGCTTTAGACCCGCGGCTTTGCGTCCCCGCCTTTCGACGAGTTTGCCTTTTTCATCGATTTCTATCGACTTGTCAATTACACTCTAGTTCTCTAGTAAGCGATCCATTTCATGACAGCCTCACCTATATGCTATTCTAGTATAGTCAACTCGAATATCCCTTTCAAACGAAAGTGCTCCCCGGCCAAGTCCCACCGAAGAGCACTGATAATACTCCCTCTCGATGGCAACCCGGCTGCCTTAGCTCGCCCCGCAAGCCTTAGACCCGTGGCTTTGCGTCCCCGCCTTTCGACGAGTTTGCCTTTTTCACCAAGTTTTTCTTACGTAAAAGTTATACCCTACCCCTACCCGCACATCCGTTCCGATATTAGCCTTGGTTCCTTGGGAATGCAAATCATTCTAGGGCCACTGGCGTGCTCAAATACACGGATGTTCTCACAATATCTCTTTTGTTTATGCTTTTTCACATATCTTCACAACAACATGCGTTTCGGCCTCCGTCTTGCGGATGGAGTTTACCTTTAATCTGATTTGATTAAGACTGCTAGAGCCTTCTGCTATTCTACTTGCATGTGCGTAGAGAAAAAGGTTGGAAGCGTGGTATAATGGGCATGTTTTGCTATGAATGTCCATAACAGCCGAAGACGAGAGGGGCGTTGATTTGGACTACTTTCTAAGCGAGCAGCAACAGATGATCAGAGAGCTAGCCCGGCGTATTGCCGAGGAGCGAATAGTGCCTCTGCGGGCGGAATTGGATGAGAAGGAGGAATTCCCGTGGGCAATAATGAAGGAACTGGCCGATGCCGATATGTTCCGGGTTTTCATACCCGAGGAATATGGTGGCTTGGGAGGGGGTAATCTTGACCTCTGCATCGCTATCGAGGAATTGAGCCGAGCTTGCAGCGGGGTTGCCGTAAGCTACGCGGCCACCGGCTTGGGGTGTTTACCCATCATGCTCTACGGCACAGAAGAGCAAAAGAATAAGTACCTGCCAGAAATTGCCGATGGCAAGAAACTAGCTGCCTTCGCCCTCACTGAATCGGCAGCAGGAAGCGATGCCAGCGCCATTCGGACGACTGCCGTCGGTAACAGTGACACCTACGTTCTCAATGGCACCAAACAGTTCATCACCAATGGTGGGGAAGCTGAAATCTACACCGTCATCGCCCTCACTGACCCCGCTAGGGGCAGTCGGGGGGCGAGCGCCTTCTTGGTGGAAAAGGGGACTCCTGGCTTCTCCTTCGGTAAGAAGGAGAGGAAAATGGGCATTCGATGCTCGGCCACCTGCGAGTTGATTTTCCAAAACTGCCGTATTCCCAGAGAGAACCTGATCGGCCGAGAAGGGATGGGCTTCATTATTGCGGTGAGGACAATTGATCATTCGCGTCCCGGAATCGGGGCGCAAGCGGTAGGGATCGCTCAAGGAGCACTGGAAGAAGCGGTAGCCTATGCTAGAAGCCGCATTCAATTCGGGCGTCCTATATCTGCCCTTCAAGCGGTTCAGCACATGCTGGCCGATATGGCCACCGAACTAGAGGCAGCAAGAGCTCTGGTCTATAGTGTTGCCAGGCTAATAGATAGCGGAGCCAAGAGTTACTCTGAGGAAGCAGCCATGGCCAAGCTTTTCGCCTCGGAAATGGCCATGAGGGTTACCACCAATGCGGTTCAGGTCCTCGGCGGTGTGGGCTATATGCGTGACTATCCGGTGGAGAAGATGATGCGGGACGCCAAGATAACCCAGATTTACGAGGGCACCAGCCAGATCCAAAGAAACACCATCGCCGCTGAGCTGCTGAAGAGGAAGGCAAAGCGATAATGAGGGTCATTGTCTGCATCAAGCAAGTGCCGGCCACAACCCAGGTAGGCATAGATCCCCAAACCAACACCTTGATCAGACAAGGGGTTGAGAGCATCATCAACCCCTTCGATACCTATGCCCTGGAGGAGGGAGTCCGAATTCAGGAGCGGCTAGGAGGGGCTGTCACCGTTATCACCATGGGCCCTCCCCAGGCGGGGGAGGCACTGAGGGAATGCATCTCTTTGGGCGCCGATGACGCCATCTTGTTGAGCGATCCAGCCTTTGCAGGTGCAGACACATTGGCAACCTCCTTTACCCTAGCCAAAGCCATTGAGAAGTTGGGCTCATTTGACATCGTCTTGTGCGGGCGACAGACTGCGGACGGAGACACCGGCCAGGTAGCCCCGGAGTTGGCCGAGTGGCTGGCGGTTCCTATAGTGACAAATGTCCGCAAGATACATGAGATCAACCACGGCAGCATTCGCCTGGAGAGGATGACGGAAGAGGGATATGAGGTTATAGAAATGCCCCTGCCGGGGATCATAACCGTGGTCAAGGAGATCAACACGCCAAGGTTGCCCTCTCTGCGGGGGCTGGTAAAGGCCAAGAGCGCCAAGATACCGATATGGACGGCTCAAGACCTAAACCTAGAGAAAGATGCTATTGGGCTGGCCGGCTCGCCTACCAGAGTAATCAAGGTCTTTAACCCGCCTAAAGCCCGAAGAGGCGAGTTCATTCAGGGCGATGTGGAAAACCAAGTGGTCCTGTTAGTTTCCAAGCTCGAAGAGAGCAAGATAATCTGAGGGGCAGGATGGAAGCTAGCATCAGAATTGATCTGGACAAATGTGAGGGCTGCGGCGACTGCGTACCGGTTTGTCCCTTCGATGCCATCGAGATCGTTGACGAAAAGGCCAGGATCAACGAGGGATGCAATCTCTGCAGCGCCTGTGAGGCCGTGTGTAAATCGGGAGCTATCACCATCGAGGTTGGGGTCACCAGAGAGGTATCCGGGGAAAAGGATGCCTACCAAGGGGTCTGGGTCTTCGCTGAGCAGCGGGATAGTCACGTCCTGGGTGTGGCCTATGAGCTAGCCTCCGAGGGGCGGAAGCTAGCTGATGCCTTGGGAACGGAGCTAAGCGTTGTTTGCTTTGGCGAAGCGGTAAAGGATGCTAAGCACTTGATGGCCTACGGTGCCGATAAGGTATACCTGTGCGAGAGCCCACTTTTTGCCCATCCTAAAGATGATGTCTATGCTAGGGAACTGGTCAAACTGATCAATGTTCACCGACCAGAGATCTTATTGGCTGGCGCCACCTCCTTAGGGCGCTCTCTGATGCCGAGGGTGGCAGCCATCTTGAAGACCGGGCTGACCGCCGATTGCACCGGCCTGGAGATCGATCAGGAGAATCGACTGCTGCTGCAAACCCGCCCTGCCTTCGGGGGTAATATCATGGCTACCATCATTTGCCCTCAGAAAAGACCGCAGATGGCCACGGTGCGCCCTCGGGCCTTCAAACGAGCAGAGCCAAATCCCGGCCGGAAGGGAGAAATCCTGCTCGTAGATTTGGAGAAGGAAGCTATTACCTCTCAAACAAAGCTGCTTAACTTTGTCCAGGATCTAACGCAAAAAGTCAAATTGGAGGATGCTGACATCATTGTCTCCGGCGGCCGTGGGCTGGGGAAGGCGGAGAACTTCCAACTCATCGAGGAGTTGGCGGAAGTGCTGGGCGCAGCGGTAGGCGCTTCTCGGCCGGTGGTGGAGGAAGGTTGGATGCCTTACTCCCACCAGGTTGGTCAGACAGGGAAGACGGTTTCACCCAAGCTATATATCGCTTGCGGCATCTCCGGCTCCGTTCAGCACCTGGCTGGCATGCAAACTTCCGAAGTTATCGTGGCCATTAATATAGACCCCGATGCGCCCATTTTCGATGTGGCCACCTATGGCATCGTGGGCGACCTCTTTGAGGTGGTGCCTGCCCTAACAGCCCAACTGAAGAAGACGAGGGATTAGCGCGGCCCTTAACGGAACTAATCGGGAGTGGTAGGGTTAGTCTCGTCTTTACCCCACTTTTGCATCATCTCTTTCAAGCGTCTGGCCAATTCCGGGCTGGCTCGCAGGCGGCGGATGAAAATGGGGCAGCCCTCTAGAAGCATGCTTTGGGCGGCAGAGGCCATCTCCGCCAGCAGTCTCGAGAGTCCCATATCGCCCTGAGATAAGCTACCCCACTGCATCTCCGGCATGGCTGCCATGAGTTGCCGTTTCATGTCCTCGGCGTCAAACCGCATGGGCATCACACAAGCCTTATACCAAGAGCATTCCTTGCACTCCACCAGCGCCGAGGCCTCCTCCAAAATATTATCCATGCCCTTCTCCTAACCTAGTTCTTCGCGCAAATGCAATTATTTGTCTCTCCACAATTATAACACCAGCGCCCTCTCTCAACCAACTCCGACGGCCGTCTTTGCTGAAAGACATGTTATGTAAAGTTTAGGCTATTTCTACTTCTCGCCACGCCAAATCACGATGCCGGTAACGTTCTCGGTTTCGTCTTTCATGACAAAGATGCCAACCCCCACACTTTCATCTTTGTTTGTATACATGCCCCAGGCCAGGCCCTCAGCGGCAGACATCCACAACGTTTCCTTCCAGCCTTTCTTCGGCATCTCGGCCTTATAGAAATCACCGACCTTAGCTACCGCGTCTTTGGTGGTGTAGTATCGCCACTCCACCTTTTCATATTCTTGTCCCGGACCTACTCCCGGCAACGACATCTTCCATTCCTGCACTGTTTTGGCTCCTGAGTAGATGGGGATGTCAGCCCATCCCTCCGCCGGCTGACCTGCCGCTTCTTTGGGGGTAGCTGTTGGTGCAAGTTGCAGAACAGTTAGGGTTGCTGTTGGCGCTGCTGCCTCTTTCTCTCCACCGCCGCCACAAGCGGCGGCGAGCGATAGAACAAGAAACGCCGCTAGAACCCCTACTAACCAGAACCTCTTCATCAAACAATCCTCCTACTCTTGATTAAGGATCACAACTTTGACTGGGCTTCCTCTGCGTCTAATTTACGGTACAGGAACCACTTTTTGCGTTCAGGGTGTTTCAAGCTGGTGCCGCGGTCATGATAAAGCTCGAAAATCTCTCCCTCTTTCGTTCTCACACGGTAGTAATTGCGATGTCTTCGCAGCCACCACTTATGCTGCTGCGGAAGAAGGGACCCGAAACTGTGGTCGGCCCATGTTTCCAGTATCTCATCAATCATGTACTCTCGTTCTCCCATACAAAAGGAAACAGGCACCCTTACTACCCCTGCCAACTTAACCCTTATTTCTCTGCCCAGAAATTCGGGGGCCACGATGATATTATTCTCCTCTCCTCCACAAGCGACTTGCTGTATGGTACTGCTACCTAGGCATGACGTCAAGTATAGTGGGGGAGAGCGTTTACAGATGCTTTTCAACTCCATCCCCCCATTCTTGGGGGATCCGATGGGAATCGGGTCTGGGGGACACCCCCATCCTTCAGCCGAAGGACTGCCAAAGGGGCTTCGCCCTCTGTACTCCCCTCGATGAAATCGGGATTCAACGGCATCCAGGGGGCGGCAGATTTCCTTCTTTTGGGAATTCAGTGACGGATAATGTGGTTTGAAATTCGAGTAGTACCCAGGCCCCTCGAGCTATGCCTGCTGCTGCCTTCTCTCGAAGCAGTAACCGAAGCCGGGTCGGTTAAGGATATACTTTGGATTCTTAGGGTCTGGTTCCAGTTTGCGGCGGAGTTGCCAAATATATGTACGCACGAAGTCGAAATCATCGGCGTATTCCTGTCCCCATACCTCCACCAGCAACTCTCGGGGTTTGATAGTACGGCCAGCGTTGGTCACAAGATAAGAGAGAAGGTTTAGTTCTGTTGGTGTTAGCCTTACTTCAGAACCTTGCCGTAGGACCCTCTGCTGTGCCAGGTCTACTTGGAGGAATTCGTCGCTGAACCCGACCCATCCCTTTGGGGATTCGTGAAACTCCTCGCGGCGAAGTATGGCTTGGATACGGGCGACAAGCTCTTTCATGCCCACGGGCTTGGCGATGTAGTCGTCTGCACCGTATTCTAGAGCTCGTACTACGTCTTCTTCCTCCTCTTTCACAGTGAGCATAACTATGGGCACTTTGGATACCTGACGAATGAGTTGGCAGACCTCCCACCCGCTTATGTCAGGTAACACAATATCCAGCGTGACAAGGTCAGGCTTTAGGCTGCGAACCAGAGATAATCCTTCACGGCCATTATAGGCTTTGATAACCTCAAATCCCTCCTCAATCAAGTGATGTTCCATCAGCCTTACCAGCAAAACATCATCATCTATGACCAATACCTTCCTAATGATCCCCATATGAACTCCCCTTTACCCTTCGCGACTCAAGGAAACTGGCAACCATTTTGATGAATCCTTTAGTATCTATAGGCTTTGTGATATAGCCATCACAGCCTACTTGCAAAGCTCTTTCTCGATCGCCGCTCATGGCGTAGGCAGTTAGGGCCACAATGGTAGTATAGCTGGTGGAGGGGTTTTCCCTGATCATTCGAGTCAAAGTTAAGCCGTCCATGTCCGGTAGCTGTAAATCCATCAGGATCAAATCGGGAACGTCCGATTTTATTTGCAGCAATACTTCCTTGGCCGAGGAGGCCTTTAGGACCACATATCCCTCCGCTTCCAGGATATGCTGCACCAATATTGAGTTGATAGGGTCGTCTTCTACTAAAAGGATTTTCCCCCCCATTTAAGAACTCCTGCCATGGTCGAGGGGGATGAAGAAGGTAAAGGTGCTACCCTTGTCCAGCTCACTATCCACCCACATGTTTCCGCCATGAAGCTCTACCAACTTCTTGGCAATAGCTAAACCAAGCCCAGCCCCCCTTTGCACGCCGGTGGCACCTCGCGCAACTTGGCTGAATTCCTCGAAAATTTTTTGCTGGTCCGAGGGGCTGATGCCAATACCATGATCCACCACAGAGCAACGAAGAATATCGGGCTTCGTCAGTTGGCACACTACCTTGATCTTGGCCTTCATGGGGCTGAATTTATGAGCGTTACTGATAAGATTAAGGAAAACTTGCCTTATCTTGAACTCGTCGGCATAGATGAGAGGCATCCCTTTGGCCACTTCTACCTCTAAAGTCTGCTCCTTGATTTCCAACATGGGCAAGACGCTGCCGTCCACCTCCTGCAAGAGGCGGGATAAGTCGAATTCGGCACACTCCAAGGTATTGATACCTGATTCGATCTTGGAAAGGTCGAGGATACTGTTTATGAGATGCAATAGGTGCGTGGCACTGAGGTGGATATAGTTAAGGAATTCATCATGTTTTGCTTCGCTGAGGGGCGGCTTGCTCTTGTCCAAAAGCACCTCGGAGAAGCCAATGATAGAATTCAAGGGGGTGCGCAGTTCGTGGCTCATCTTTGCCATAAAATCAGATTTGGCTTGGCTCAGTTGTTCAAGTTCACTATTGGCTTCTTCCAATAGCTTGTTGTATAGCTGGAGATCCTCTACCAAGCGGCGATTCTCTTGTAAGAGCCTTTGTTCCCGCAGGGCATTATTGATTATGGTTTCCAGCTCATTTAGGGTAACCGGCTTAAGGAGATACGCATAGGCTCCTTCATTGACAGCGCTGACCGCCGTTTCCAGACTGGCGTGCCCGGTTATCATAATTACTGCTGCCTCCGGATTCGCCTCCTTCGTCATCTCCAATATCTCCAAGCCACTTATGTCGGGCAATTTGATATCGGTGATCACAATGTGGAACAGGTTATCTTTCACCAACTCCATGGCCTGCCGGCCTTTGGCACAAGCCGTGACCTGATGGCCCATGTCCTCTAATATCGCCGACAGGGTCTTGAGGGTGCCTGTATCATCATCTATCACAAGGGTGTTTACCGGGGCTAACACTTCTTGAACCTCTGATCGGAGATCTCCTCTACCAGGGACAGTATCTTAGCAATATTGAGCGGTTTATAGACACAGGTATAAGCACCTTCGGATGCGGCTCTAGCCACCGATTCCTCTTCAGAGTAACCCGTCACCATTATCACCGCCACCTCAGCATCGATCCTCTTTACCTGCTCGAAAACGCGCGCCCCGTCCATATCGGGCAGACTAATATCCAAGAAAATGATGTCGAAGTGTTTTTGCCTCACCAACATCAGGGTTTCAGCGGCATTGCTAGCGGTAGTGACGTTGTATCCTTTTCCCTCGAGGATCACCTTGAGGGTTTCACGGTCTGTGTAGCGATCGTCCACCACCAGGATGAGGGTCTTGCGCAGTGCCTCTTCGATGATGCTGACTATCTTCTCCACGTCGAAGGGCTTGTAGACAACAGCATAAGCGCCCTCCTCCAGGGCCTCTTTGATCAGGTCTTCAACGGAGTAGGCGGTCATCATGATGACCACAGTTTTGGGGTTTATCTTCTTGACCTCCCTGAAGGTCTGGACTCCATTTATGCCAGGCATTTTTATATCCATGAAAATGAGATCGAAGGGGATTTCTTTGGCAGCTTCGATGGCTTGATAGCCATTCTCGGCTAGTACCACATTATGGCCCTCGTCCTCCAAAATCCCTCCTAAAGTGAGGCGCATACTTTTCAGGTCATCAACTACTAGCACATTGGTTTTAGCAGCCATTTTTAGCCCCCTTGCGAGCAAATTTAGCCTTTTGAATTGGTCTTCACCGGTACGAGAATCAAGTGCTTACAAGGCTAGTCAGGCACCACCGGTAGTAGAACCGAAAAGGTGGTACCCTTATCTACATCGCTCTCCACTTTGATGCTCCCACCATGCCTTTCAATGATGCTTTGGCAAACGGAGAGTCCCAAGCCAACACCCTTCGCCTTTGTGGTAAACAAAGGGTCGAAGATCTTCCTCATTGTGGACTCCGGTATCCCGCAGCCGGTATCGGTGAATTTCACCTCTACAAATTCGCCCTTGGCCTGAGCCGCAATGGTTAACCTCCCCCCTTCAGGCATAGCCTCTTGAGCGTTGAGCATTATGTTGGTGAATACTTGGCGAATCTGATCAGGATCAACCTGCACCAATGGCAATCTGCTATTCAGCTTTATGATCAAATCCACATCCTCAAGCAACTGGAGGTACTTCAAGGCGTCCTCCACTATTGCTTTCACCGCCGTGGGAGACACAGCGGGCTTTGCAACTCGCGAAAATCCCAAAAGATCGCTTATGACCTTGTTAGCGGCATCAACCTCGCCATCGATGATATCGAGGAACTCGAATATCCTAGGGTCCGTCGCGGCCAAGTCGCTTTTTGCCAGCCTCCTCTTCACATAGAAGACCGCGTTTTTGATAGCTCCCAAGGGGTTCCTGAGCTCGTGCCCAACCCCGCTCGCCAGTTGCCCTACGGCGGCCAACTTCTCGGAGCGGATGAGTCCCTCTTGAGCTTCGCGCAGTTCCTCATTGGCAGCTTCCAACTCCTCATTGGTGGCGCGCAACTCCTCTTCACTGGCTTGTAACTCGGTGTTCCTGTCCTCTAGCTCCCTTATCAACCTTTTGGTCTCACTAATGTCTCTGAGAACGGCGAATATGGCTCCGGGGTTCCCCTGTTCATCCTTCAGCATGGTGGCTGTCACCGACACAGGGAGGTCAGCCCCTGTTTTGGTTGGGGTCTCCATTTCAAAGCTCTCCAGTGGCGTACCTGACATCACCTGCGACATGGTAGCGATGAACCGGGGCATATCTTTCTCCCCCAGAATGCGGGAGAAATGAGACCCTACCAATTCTTCCCTTTTATAGCCCATCATTCTTAGAAGGGAATCGTTCACATCTAAAACTATTCCCTGGAGATCGATCACCCCCAAACCATCCACCATGCTACTAAGGATGCCCTCGCTGTAGGTTTTAGCCTTCTTCGACTCTTCAACCGCAGACTGCAACTCTTCGTTTGCGGTGCGAAGCTCTTCTTCTGCTGCCGCTAACTCCTCGTTAGTAGCGCGCAGCTCCTCCTCTGTCGCTTGCAACTCCTCATTGGCTGCTTGCAGCTTAGCCGTCCTCTGTTCTAGCTCACTGACCAATTGCCTTAGATCCCTGTTCTCCCTTTTTGTTTTCTCTGGCCCTTTCGTATTTATTCCCTTCGCCATTTTCTATCCTCCTGCTTCAGGAAGCTTCCTATAGATTCTCCACTCTTTGCTGATAGGTCGAAAGAGACTCGCCACTCTCCCCACCAGCGTTTCGGCCTTGCCTAGGAAGAGGAAGCCATCGGACCTCAACCCGCGGTGGAAATTCATGAATACTCTTTCTTGCAGGTCTCTGGTGAAATAAATGAGCACATTGCGGCAGACGATGAGGTCGAGGTCAAGTAGCGGCGGGTCCGATGCCAAGTTGTGTTGATAAAATCTTACTAATCGGCTGAGCTCTGGCCTTACACTATATTCCCCATTCTCGCTGAAATACTTGTCCATTAGTACTTCCGTTAGCCCTGACACCGCTTCGACCCCGTACCTGCCCCTTTCTGCCGTGAGCAAACACTGTCGGTCTATGTCGGTGCCGTAGATTGCGATGTCAAAATCACCCACTTTCTCCCCCAATATCTCGCATACCAAAATTGCCAGCGAGTAGGGCTCCTCTCCACTGGCACAGCCAGCACTCCATATGCGAATAACTCGTCGCCCCGACCTTTCTGCTAATGAAAGGACTTCTGGCAAAACGTCCTTCTCAATAAAGCTGAAAGCATCGAGTTCCCGAAAGAATCCGGTAACCTTGATAGTGAGAGTGCTTAGAAGCCTATCGTATTCGCTGCTGTCTGAGTCCAGAACTGCCAGATAGTCAGCGTAGGTTCGAGCGTTAGTAGCATGCAGCCTCCTCTCGATACGGCGCTCTAGAGTCGTCTCCTTATATTGTCTAAAGTCGCAACCAGTGTCGAAGTAGACCTTATTCAGCAACAACAGCAGTTCTTGATTGATGCCTGGAATTACCACCCGTTTCTCCTCAAGTTACCACAAAAAATGCTTTCCGCAGGTTACCCCTCGGAAAGCATGCCCTCCCACGCTCCGCTTCGGCAACCCGGCGATCATAGCTTTCCGAGCCTTAGACCCGTGGCTTTGCGTCCCCGCCTTTCGACGGGTTTGCCCTTTCGTGCGCTATTCAGTTGTATTCCCTGATCCCTAAAACTATTCTACACCATGGTTCTAAGAACTTGTCAATACAAACCTTGACGAAATGATGACTTATTATTGATTTCTTCTATACGCGCCTTCTATTGGATTTTGATAGCAGCTCCTATATTCTAGTAGCAGCGAAAGGACGAGAACAGCCTAAGAATTCATACAGATTTCAGAATGTTTCTTGACGCTTATTTAACTTATAGTCAGTAAAGTAAGGTAAAGTAAAGTTGAGCGCTCAGAATACTAATACCAGTGCGTCACCCAACAGGGCATTCAAGGAAGTGCTCTAATAGTCTCAGATGGGTGGACCGCAGTCTAAAATAGGGGGAGCGAAAATGGACCACAAACATATTGCCAAGTCATGGGTCAGGTTTCCGGTATCGATAGGCATATGGTTGAAACTAACGTTGTGTATTAGTTTCCTGGCAATAGGCTTGCTCTGTCTCATTGGCGTTTATAGCTTTCGCACAGCGAGCTCTGCGCTTCGTGGGGAACTTCGCAGTAAGCTCGCAGCGGTTGCGGCATCGACAGCAGCGAACATCGACTGGGAGAGCCATGACAGAGTTCGTCTGTCCTTAGACGAAAACTCCGAGGACTATCGCCAGTTGAAGTCTTATCTTAGATCGATTCTTTTGGCCAATGAGAGCATCCGCTATATTTACACCATGGTGCCGACTGAAAATCCGGGCGAGTGGGCTTTCATAATAGACGCGGAAGAAGACCCTAATTTAGTTTCACATCCTGGTGATCTGTATGATGTCTCGGAATATCCTGAACTGACGGCAGGTCTCTATGGGCCCAGCGCCGATAAACACATCGCTGAAGATGCATGGGGAACATGGCTGTCAGGCTATGCCCCAATTCGCGATGGTGATGGCATAGCTATTGGCATCGTGGGACTCGATATGTCGGCGGATGCTGTGGCGGTGGAAGAAAAGCACATGAAGGAAGCATTGATCGGATGTATCCTCGGTGCTGCGTTGCTCTCTGGGGTTCTTGGTCCTATTGTTGCCCGCCACTTTACGCAGCCAATTCGGATACTTCATAAGTGTGCTGAAGATGTGGCCAAAGGGGACCTTCAAGTAGTGGCAAAGGTCTATAGAAAAGACGAGTTGGGTGAGCTCGCAGAGCAGTTTAATGACATGGTGAAGCATTTGCGGAACGATCAAGAGAGCTTGCTCAAGATGGCCTTGAACGACGCGCTCACCGATTTGCCTAACCACCGCCATGCTCTGCAGCTACTCGCAGCGGAACTGCAGCGGTCTCTTCGCTCAGGGCACCCAATGGCTGTGCTCATGCTCGACATCGACAACTTCAAGCTGTTCAATGACACTTATGGTCACTTTGAAGGCGACAAGATATTAATATCCATGAGTGAAGTTCTAAAACGCTCGATCCGGCTCACGGATGTAGTGGCACGATACGGCGGTGATGAATTCTTGGCTATCCTTCCTGAGACAAACGCGCGCGGCGTGGAGGCTGTTGCGCAACGAATTATGGCGGCGACACAGAGTTTGGCTTACCAGGATAGCCAGGGCAACACGATTCCCATTACGTGCAGCATGGGTTCTGCGGTGTACCCTTACGATAGCAGCGTGCAAGCAGAACTTGTCAGGTTAGCAGATGCGGCCATGTTCCAGGCGAAGAGGAGGGGTGGAAACGGGCATCAAGCGGCGAATCTGGCTTCAGCGGATATGCTAAGGGCACAGAACAGTACTTTTGGAGTTTTGGAGGGCCTCGTCATAACTATCGACAGTAGGGACCACTACACGAAAAAGCACAGTGAGGTAGTCACTGAGGTTAGCTTGAGGGTCGCATCAAGGCTGTCATTGTCCGATGAGCAACGTGCCGTTATGCGTATTGCGGGTTTGCTTCACGATGTCGGGAAGATTGGTATCCCTGATGGCATTTTACACAAGCCTGCACGTTTGAGTGAGGAAGAGTATGCTATTATGAAGCAACACAGCACGCTCGGCGCGATGATTATTCAAGAAGTGCCTTATCTATCCGAGGTTGTAGAGGCAGTGAGGCACCATCATGAGCGATTTGATGGTACCGGATACCCACGCGGATTGAAAGGGAAAGACATTCCTTTGATTTCCAGAATCCTGGCTGTGGCAGATGCCTATTCGGCCATGATGTCGGACCGCCCCTACCGAAAGGCCCTGGGGAAGGCGGCAATTATCACGGAGCTAAAACAAATGGCTGGTTCACAGTTCGATCCGGAGATAGTGAATACGTTCCTAGACGTGATTGATGCATTTGAAGCCTCGACTGAACCCATGGAGGAGAGCGTGAGCGTTGTGAACGTGCAGTCAAGCCCATCCGTGTCCTTGGCTTCTACTTAAGAAGGTAACGGGAACATAAACGTTAAATAGATACTAAAGAGGTGATCATGATTTCCAAAACCATTTTCCCCATCGACAAGACGGTTTTAATCGCAATTGCACTAGCCGCGCTTCTCTGCATTATTGAATGCTCTGTGGATGCTATTTTGTTCCATGAGGGCAGCCTTGCCGAGCAAATGTCCGATCCCAGAGAGCTCTGGCCCCACTTGCTGGTCTTCGGCATCCTCGTTATATTTGGGGTCTACGTCCGATTTGCTATCACCCGCCGCAAGCGGGCGGAGGAGAAAGCTCAGCAACAAAGTGAATTTCTGCAAACAACCCTAGAATCTCTCCCACATCCTTTCTATGTTGTGGATGCCAATGATTACACGATTGAATTGGCTAATTCGGCTACCTCCGAAGGCGCTTTGCCCGAGAGCTCAACCTGTCATGCCTTTATACATAAAAGGGGCCACCCATGCGGTGGTGAAGATCACCCTTGTCCGCTTGAGCAGGTTAAGCGAACAAGAAAACCCGTGACTTTGGAGCACACCCATTATGACAAGGATGGCAATGCCAGGATCGTTGAAGTGCACGCTTGCCCTATTTTTGACACTGAGGGGAATGTCGCCCAGATTATAGAATATTGTCTCGACATCACCGAGCGCCAGATGGCCGAGAAGGCGCTGCGAGAGAGTGGGGAAAAATTTCGAAGGCTGCTGGGCGATATCAATGATGGCTACTGTGTGATTCAGGATGAGAGGGTTGTCGTCGCCAACGAGAAATACGCCGAGATTACGGGAATCCCCTTTGACCAGGTCATTGGTTATCCCCTGGGCGCGTCCCTGCCGGTGGACGCTCGGGAGCGGCTTCGAGAAAGGCATCGCAGAAGGATGAGCGGAGAGGCAGAGGCTGAGCGTTATGAGGGCGTTAATGAAACAGGACGATGGGTGGAGATTAACACCAAGCTTATCAACTACGAAGGCCGGCCGGCTGTTGCCGCCGTGGTTAGGGACATCACCGAACGTAAGCGGATGGAGGAAGCACTGCGGGAGAGCGAGAGCCGCTATCGCCTCCTTGCCGAGAACATTAGCGATGTTATATGGACCATGGACACAAACCTGCGCTATGCCTATGTCAGTCCTTCCGTCACGCATATGCGAGGTTACAGCGTTGATGAATTTCTAGCTCAGAGCGTGAGGGAATCCTTAACGCCGGCTTCTCTGGAGATTGTGAGAAAGGCCATGGCAGAAATAATGGCCATGCCAAATGTGCGCGACCTAGGCCCGTACTCTTCGAAGACGCTGGAGCTTGAGCTCAATTGCAAGGACGGCTCCACGGTTTGGGCCGACACCAGTATGACGGCTTTAAGAGATGAAGAGGGCCGCCCCATAGGTATCTTAGGAATCACGCGCGACATCACCGAACGCAAGCGGGCGGAAGAGGCACTAAGGGAGTCGGAGAAGCTGTATTCAACCATGGCTTATAGCTCCCAGGTTGGCGTCTATATTGTCCAGGATGGAAAGTTCGTGTTCGTGAACCCCCAACTCCAGGAAGATACAGGCTACGCCGAGAATGAATTGTTGGGCACGGATCCCTTGCAGCTTGTCCATCCTGAGGATAGAGAGATGGTCAGGAATAATGCAGTGACCATGCTGAAGGACGAGCGTTCCCTGGCCTATGAATACAGGATTATTGGTAGAGACGGCGAGACCAAATGGATTATGGAGACGGTTGCTTCCATCCAGTACCAGGGAAGACGAGCCACTTTGGGGAACTTCATGGACATCACCCAGCGTAAGCAAATAGAGGAGGCCATTAGGCATGTGGCTTTTCATGACACCCTGACCGGCTTGCCCAACCGGATGCTGTTCGATGACCGCCTTAATGTGGAGATAGCCCACGCGCGCCGCAACGGGCAAAAGTTAGCCCTGATGTTTCTCGACCTGGATCGATTCAAGGCAATCAATGACACATTCGGTCACAAAGCGGGAGACCAGACACTGCAAGCGGTTGGGCAACGGCTGTCAAGCCTTCTGCGTAAGAGCGATACCGTAGCCCGCATGGGCGGCGACGAATTTACGCTAATACTTCCAGAGATTGCTCGCCCGAATGATGCAGACAAGGTTGCCCAGAAAATCCTGGAAGCTCTGAGAGAGCCATTTATACTCGATGGCCTCGAAGTTCGTATTACTACCAGCGTCGGAACTGCCGTCTACCCAGACGATGGGGAAGATGCTGATACTATTATGAAGAATGCTGACACCGCCATGTATCGTGCCAAGGAACGGGGTCGGGATAACTATTTGCGCTACACTCCGGCCATGAACGCTGAGGCTCATTGTAGGGAACACCTGAAACCATCACCCGTAGGAGGCGCACAAGGTGAGAGTTGAAGATAGGGTCGAAGAACAACTCATATTACCAGAAATGCGCCACCGAATTGCTGAATTGGAAACAGCAGACGCACAGCGCCAACAGGCGGAGGAGGCGCTACGGGAGAATGAGAGACGCTATCGTCTCCTTGCCGAGAATGTGAGTGATGTCATCTGGACCATGGACATGAACCTGCGCTATACCTATATCAGCCCCTCCGTCACGCGTCAGCGAGGCTACAGCGCTGAGGAAGTTCTAACCCAGAGCGCAAGAGAATCCTTGACGCCAGCGTCTTTTGACATTGCCCTGGGAGCTCTTGCAGAAGAGCTGGCCACAGAGGCCGCGGGGCAAGCCGACCCGAACAGGTCACGAACATTGGAGTTGGAACTCAACTGCAAAGATGGCTCCACAGTATGGTCCGAGATGGAGATGACCTTCTTGCGTGACTCAGATGGCCGGCCTGTAGGAATTCTGGGGGTTTCACGCGACATCAGCGAGCGCAAGCGGGCACAGGAGACGCTGCGCCAGGCCTACGACGAGTTAGAAATGCGGGTACAGGAACGCACCGCTGAGCTGACAAAGGTCAACGAATCATTACAGGCTGAGATCATCGAGCGCCAGATGGTCGAGGAGGCGCTGCAGGAGAGTGAGAAGAAATACCGAAGGCTGTTAGGGGATATCAATGATGGCTACTTGGTGATTCAGGATGAGAAGGTCATCATGGCCAACGAGAGAGCGGCGGAGATTTATGGAGTCCCCCTAGACGAGTTCATCAGCAGTCCCCTGGGGTCGTCCTTTCTGCAAACGATCAGCAACAAGTTCGAGAAAGGTTCCGCAGAAGGATAGCAGGTAAAGCAGTGCCTGAGCGCTATGAGCTCACTACGGCCACAGGTATAACAGTTGAAGTTAATGCCAAGCTTATTGACTACGAAGGACGGCCGGCTGTTGCTGCGGTGGTGAGGGACATCACCGAGCGCAAGCGGATGGAGGAGGTGCTGCGGGATAGGGAACAAGAGCTGCAAGCTATGTTTGACAGTGTCACAGATGGCATAGTTCTACTTGATCCGACTGGCAAGGTCGTTAAAGCAAATAAAAGACTAAAACACCCCAAAAGAGATTATCGGGAAGAGC
>Ga0299912_10000595_pt1 | contig 30402 bp, 21 predicted proteins | sample RVTome_2_FD_207667 | JGI IMG/M metagenome (GOLD analysis project Ga0299912, IMG submission 207667) | Soil microbial communities from uranium-contaminated site in the Upper Colorado River Basin, Wyoming, United States - RVT95D214 (version 2) ... | reverse complement strand
GCCTCAAGCCTTCGGAACCTGGGGTGGTTGCCGCACAGAATGGGGTGGTTCGCTGGCAGGATGGGGTGGTTGCTGCGCAGAATGGGGTGGTTGGCGTGCAGAATGGGGGGACGTTTGAAGAGAGTAGGTAGTAGGTCGTAGGTAGTAGGTCGGGGAAGAGAAGAAGAAAAAACCAAGAGAAATTTCGCCAGGTTAAGTTGGTTCCCGGGTAGTCGGAGAGGAGGATCTGGGGATTTGGAAGAGCCGGGGCCGGGAATGGGGGTGCATCTTGGGGGAGCTGGGACAAAAAGGTCTTGAGAAATCCACAAGTTAGCATCTCGAACCATTGTCCTATTTCAGACCTCATCTTTCGTCCTTCAACCTTCTTTTTCACTCCCCCCCTATATATGTATGTTTGTTGCACTTCTGGTGAGCCACCAGGGGCCACCTGCCGGTGGAGGGAATATGGCCCGCTCCCGCTTCGGCCTGTCTTCGACCCTGTATTCGACCCTGAGGCTCATACCCGAAGGGAGGCTCAGACCCGAAGGGAGCCCTTGGTCGAAGGGCCGTTGGTCAGGCCAGGGATGATCCCTGGACCGGCTGCCGCCGGTTGAAATATGGCCCGCTCCCTTTGGTCGTGGGCTATTATTATTCGACTTAAGGCCCGCCCCGGCTTTGGCGGATTTGCTCCAGGGCGGCCCGGACCTCGGGCTGGTCCGGATTGAGCCGCAGCGACTCCTCCAACTCCCGCTTCCCCTGCTCGATCCGGCCCAGGTGCAAGTAGAGCACGCCCAGGCTGGAGCGCAAATCCGCCCGCCGCGGGGCCAGGCGCACGGCTTCGCTCAGAACCTCGATCGCTTCCTGCTTGCGGCCGGCCTCGGCCAGAGCATAGGCCAGGTTGCGCCGCGCGACTACGTTCGCGGGGTCCAGCTCCAGGGTCTTCTGCAGAGCGTCGAACTCATCTTCGGGCCGGCCCAGGTCATAGTAAGCGGTGGCCAGGTTGGAGTAAGCCTTGGAATCCTTGGGGTCCAGGCGCAAGGCCCACAGGTATTGCCGCACTGCATCCTGGGCCCGGCCGGCAGTGCGGAGTTCGATCCCGTAATTGATATGGTTGCGGGCCACGGCCGGCGCCTTTTGCACCGCATCGCGCCAGAGGGTGAGCCCGGAGCTCCAGACCGGGTGCCGGTGAAGGGAAAGGACCGCAAAGGCGATGGCCGCCAGGGAGAGGAGCACCCGGCCGGCTTTTTTCGGAGGGTCGCCGGTCACGAGCCGGGCGAGGGCGACGAGAGCCCAGACTCCGCTCAGGCTGGCCAGGTAGAGGCGGTTCTCGCTGGCGATCACGTTGAGGGGAACGTAAAAAGTCGGCAGCGGGCAAATCAAGAACCATCCCACGGCCAGGCTGATGATCGGGCCTCTGCGGACGCAGGCCAGCGCCAGGATAATAAGCAGGGAAACCAGGATGGCGGATCCGAGGAAGGCCGGATCCAGCGGGGATTCAAGGATCGGGAGCTGGTGCTCGAGGCTCAGGTGCTCGGGCCAGAACAGGAGCCGCAGGTAGAGGACGAGCGCCCGGGTCTGGGTGAGGAGGTTGACCAGGACCGGGCGCGCGGGCTGGCTGAGAAAAAAGGTTTCCAGCGCGAGCGCACTGCGGAGCGCCAGGTAGGCGAGCGCGATGAGCACGAGGCCGAGGAAGGTGGCGGCGACTGCTTTGCGGCGGGTGGAGGAAAAATCGAGGAGGTTTTGGAGCCGGCCCTGGCGGAAGAAGAGAAAATCGAGGAGCAAGATCAGGGCCGGGACCACGATGGCGCTTGCCTTGAAGCCGAGCGCGACGGCAAAGGCGAGGATCGCGAGGACGGACAGATCGGGCCGGAATTTCTCGGCCGCGGCGAGTTGCAGGCAAGCGGCGATTGCCAGGAGTCCGAATGCCGAGGCGCCGAGGTCGGAGCGGCAGGAGATATAGTTAAGCGCTTCGGTATGGACCGGGTGGAGGGCGAAGAGAAGCGTGATCCAGAAGGACCAGGGCTTGAGCGGGGGCAGGAGCCGGGAGAGCCAGAAGACCATCGCGCAGGCGAAGAGGTGCAGCATCAAGTTGACCAGATGGAAGCCGAAGGGATCGAGGCCGGCGAGGCGGAGGTTGAGGACGTAAGAGATCATGAGCAAGGGCCGGTACATGCGGGCCTCGGGGCTGAAGGTTTCAGGGCGGGTAAAGAAATCGGGCCAGGCCGCGGGCTGGCGCAGGGCCGGGTTGAGGACGATGGTGTGGAGGTCGTCGTGGAGCAAGGGATGATGGAGCGTAGGCCAGGCGATCAGGATGACGGCAAGTGCGATCAGCGGGAGGGCATAGCGCGGCCGCATGAAAAGTATTGTAGCATGAACTCCGGGAGAGCGGAAAAGGCGGGGTCGGCCAAGAAAGCCCTTGACAAGAAAAGGGCTTTACTCTAAGGTATTTTTTAATTAAAATTAAATTGAGGGGGATGGGGCCATTTTGGGCAATCTCTTTTACACGCGCTGAGATGCAACGCATGATCCGGTAGTCCCAGATTCACTGTCCGGCAAGTAAAGACAAGAATACTTTCTTTTTGAGGAGTTACGATGGAGAAGAATCACCCGGAAGGAGTGGGGTTGGCTGCCAGTTGCATGGCGGCCTGCCCGGTGCACACGCCGACCCAGGCCTATGTGCAAGCCATTGCCGAAGGCCGCTACGAAGACGCCATGGACCTCTTGCTTTCGGCCAATCCTTTCTCGTCGGTCTGCGGCCGCATCTGCCACCACCCCTGCGAGCAGAATTGCCGCCGGATCGCGGTGGACAAGCCCATCTCTCTGCGCGGGCTCAAGCGCTTTGTCATGGACCAAACCAAGGATTTCCGCAAGACCCGCAAGCGGCAGGTTGCGCCGGCCAACGGCAAAAAGGCGGCGATCATCGGCGCCGGGCCTTCCGGCCTGACCGCGGCGCAGGACCTGGCCCTCAAAGGTTACCAGGTCACGGTCTTCGAAGCTTCGGACAGCCCCGGGGGCATGCTGGGCAAAGCCATCCCCCGCTACCGGCTGCCGTTTGACGTGGTCATGGAGGACATCAAGGACATCCTGGCCCTGGGCATCGAGCTGAAGACCAACACCGCCATCGGCAAAGACCTCTCTTTCGCCGACCTGCGCCAGCAGGGCTTTAACGCCATCCTCCTCGCCATCGGCCTGGCCCAGAGCAAGAGCATCGGCATCCCGGGCATTGACTCCAAGGGCATCCTCCTGGGCATTCCCTTCCTGCGCATGGCCGCGGAAGGCGTGCCGGTCAAGCTGGGCGAAAAAGTCGTCGTGATCGGCGGCGGCAACGTGGCCATTGACGTGGCCCGCACCGCCCGCCGGCTGGGCGCGAAAAAAGTGACCATGGTCTCGCTCGAATCACGCAAAGAGATGCCGGCCTGGGAATGGGAGATCCAGGAAGCGGTGGATGAAGGCATCGAGTTGATGCCCTCCTGGGGTCCCAAGGCGATTCAAGCCGGGAAAGGCGGGGTCCGGGGCATCGAGTTGAAGAAATGCACCCGGGTGTTTGACGAGAACAAGCGCTTCAATCCCGCGTTCGACGAGAGCGTGACCACCCAGGTGGCCTGCGACATCATCCTCATCGCCATCGGCCAGGGTTCGGATTTCAGTTTCCTCCAAGGCTCGGGCGTGAAGCTCACTCCCCGCGGGCTCCTGGAATGGGATGGCGAGACCTTTGCCACCTCCGCGCCCGGCATTTTTGCGAGCGGGGAAACGGTCACCGGTCCCGGCTCCGCAGTGGAGGCCGTGGCCTCCGGCCATCGGGCGGCCGAGGCCATGGACCATTGGCTCCAGACCGGCACGTTCAAGAAAGTGCCCAAGGAGGAGCTGCCCAATATCGGCGAGCTGCCCAAGGAAGTGGCGGAAAAAGCCAGGAAGCTCGAGCGAGTGGAAGTCGGGCTTACCGACGCGGGGAAGCGGGTGCAGGACTTCGAGGAGTTCGAGCGCACCTACACCGAGGCCGAGGCGCTCCGCGAGGCGCGGCGCTGCGTGGCCTGCGCCACCGGCGCGGTAGTCACCGAGGAGTTGTGCGCGGCCTGCCTGACCTGCGTGCGCATGTGTCCCTTTGGCGTCGCCACCGTGGACCGCACCGCTTCCACCCCCGCGGAAAAATGCCTGACCTGCGGGCTGTGCGCCGCGGAGTGCCCGGCCGCGGCCATCGCGCTCAGCCGCTTCGGCACCGAAAAAGTTAAACAGGAGCTTTTGCGACTCGCGGGCGTCAAGAAAGACAAGGACAAGCCGATCATCGTTTCTTTCAACTGCATCTACGAGGCCCAGAGCCGGCGCTACCTCAAGCCGGGCGAAGAGGTGCTGGGCAAGGACGGAATCTTACGGATCATGGTGCCGTGCGTGGCCCGGCTCAAGGTAACCGAGCTCTTAATGCCTTTTGAGCTTGGCGCGGAGGGGGTGGCGGTGATCGCCTGCGAAGAGGGCGAATGTGTTTACCCCACCGCGGAGGACCGGCTGGAGGTGCGGGTGCGGCGGGCCAAGCAGCTCTTGGACGAGATCGGGATCGGCGGAGGCCGGATGGATCTGTTCAAGACCAAAGGCTCGGCCGAGGAATCGTGGGAAGAGCTCTGGGAGGAGTCCCGGAACAAGATCAAGAGCGCTGGCACCGGGGCCGGCGCGGAGGTATCGCGATGATTGTAGCGGAACGAAAACCCTTTGCGGAAATCAAGGAATTTCTCGCGCCTTACAAAAAGGTCATGATCCTGGGGTGCGGCACCTGCGTGACCGTGTGCCAGGCCGGCGGTCAGGCCGAAGTGGACATCCTCACCTCGGAGCTCAAGATCGCCGACCGCCAGGCCGGCAAGTCGCGGGAATTCATCACCGGCACCGTCACCCGGCAGTGCGAGCCGGAGATGGTGGACCCGATTTTAGAACAGGTGAAGCGGGACCAGCCGGAGGCCATCCTCACCCTGGCCTGCGGGGTCGGGTGCAACTTCCTGGCCGAGCGGGTGGGCAAGGTCCCGGTCTTCCCCGGAGTCAACACCAGCTTTTACGGCACCGCGCTCGAGCACGGCGTCTTTGCCGAGATGTGCGCCGGCTGCGGCCAGTGCATCCTCCACCTCACCGGCGGCATCTGCCCCATCGCCCGCTGCACCAAGAGCCTGATGAACGGCCCCTGCGGCGGCTCGAACAAGGGCAAGTGCGAGATCAGCACCGAGGTGGACTGCGGTTGGGCCTTGATCGTCAAGCGCATGGAGGAACTGGGGACGCTGGACAAACTGACCGAAATCTACGCCGCCCGGGACTGGTCCAAATCATTCCACGGCGGGCCGCGCAAGCTGCTGATCCCTTCGGTCAAGATCGCCGCGGAACTGGCGGCCCAGGCCGAGGAAGCGAAGAAACCGGGAGTGAAGTCATGAAAAGCGGAAGTAACCTGGAACGGGTAATCACGGCCGGCCAGTTCGCGGTGACGGCCGAGATCGGACCGCCCATGGACGCCAACCCCGAAGTGGTGATCGAGAAGGCGAAGGTGCTCAAGGGCTACGCCGACGCCTTTAACATCACCGATTGCCAGACCGCGGTGGTGCGCATCTCCAGCATCGCCGCCGCGGTCCTGGTCCTGCGCGAGGGCCTGGAGCCGGTCATGCAGATGACCTGCCGCGACCGCAACCGCATCGCCATCCAGGCGGACCTCCTGGGCGCGGCCGCGCTCGGCCTTAAAAACTGCCTGTGCATCGCCGGCGACCACCAGTCCTTCAGCGCCGCCGGCCGGCTCAAAGGCCATCCCGGCGCCAAGAACGTTTACGACGTGGATTCCATCCAGTTGGTCAACATCCTCAAGATCATGCGCGACGAAGGCCGGCAGCAAGGCGGCGACCCGCTCAAGACGCGGCCCCAATTTTTCATCGGCGCGGCCTGGACGCCGCTGGGCGACCCGATTGAGTTCCGGCCGATCCGGCTGGGCAAGAAAGCCAAAGCCGGCGCGGACTTTATCCAGACCCAGGGCATCTTCGACGTGGAGGCCTTTGCCCGGCAGATGGAGAAAGTCCGCAACCTGGGCCTGCACGAGCAGACCGCGATCCTGGGCGGGATCATCGTGCCCCGCTCGATGATGATGATGAAATATATGAACCAGAACGTGGCCGGGGTGAGCATCCCGGAGAAATTGATCGCGCGGATGGCCAAGGCCAAGGAATCGGCCGGCGCGGACAAGGAGAAGGCCAAGCAGCTCCAGGAGGAAGAGGGCACCAAGCTCGCGGTGGAGCTGATCGAACAGGTGCGCGCGATCCCCGGCATCAAGGGCGTGCACGTCCAGGCCATCGAGTGGGAGACCCAGATCCCGGAGATCGTCAAGCGCGCCGGACTCTACCCGCGTCCGTCAGCGCCGGCGTAAAGAAGAAAGTGAAAGTCGGTTAGGGACTCGGTCCCCAAGGGATGCCCCTTATTATTGATAAACCTGCCCTGGCCAGGGGCGGGTTTGTTTTTTGATCCTTGCTTTGATACCATCGGCTCATGTCGGCCGGGCAGGATGAGCATCCGACCCTTTATCGCAAACTCGAAGCGGCTCTGCAGTCCCGTTTCAGTCTGATCCTGGCCCTGGTTTTTGTCCTCGCCCTCTCCCTGCGGCTGATCTACCTCAACCAGATGGACCAGGGCATCTATTTCAACATCCTGAAAATGGAGGGCACCGACTGTTTCCTCTTCTGGAAATGGGCGCTGGAAATCATCGAAAAGGATTTCCTCGGCTCGGGCGTCTATCACCAGTCCCCCCTCTATCCCTACTTCCTCGCCGCAATCTTCAAAATTTTCGGCGCCAACTTCTACATCCCGCGCTTCCTCCAGATGGCGCTCGGCTCGATTACCTGCGTGATGATCGCGCTCCTGGGCCGCAGAGCCGGAGGGCCGGTAGCCGGAGTGCTGGCCGGTCTCTTCGCCGCCATTTACGGCCCGCTCATCCTTTACGACGGCGCTATCCTCCGCACCAACCTCATCACCTTCATCAACACGCTCGTGGTCCTGCTCATGTTCCGGGTCCAGGACCGGCCCGGATTCGCGAGCGGCCTGGTTTTGGGCCTGGTCTATGGCCTCGCCATTCTGGCCAAAGAGAATATTCTGATTTTGATTCCGGGGTTGATCGTTTGGTCCTTGCTCTTGAAAAAGGGCACCGGTTGGAAACCGGTGGCACCTCTCTTACTTGGACTGGTTTTGGGTCCGGGGTTTGTTTTCGGATTGCTGGTCGCGCGCAACCTCAAAGTCGGCGCTCCGGCTTTTAGCATTTCTTCGCGCGGGCCGCTGGAATTCATCAGCGGCAATGTGCCGCAAAGCCCGGGCGTGGGCTGGGCGATCCCGGAGAACGCGGACCGGATGCTCCAGGCTTCGGCCGGCAAAATGACGGGGGCGATCCGGGAGGTGTTGAAGGAGAACCGGGAAGATCCCTGGGGCCTGGCGCAGAAGCAGTTTACCAAGCTCGCCGCCTTCCTCAACAACTACGAGTTCCCCAACAACATCAGCCTCTACGTGGAGCGGCGCTACGTCCCCTTCTTCCGCTTGCCCTGGCCCGGCTTTGCCGTAGCGCTCGCTTTCAGCCTGATCGGGATGGCGGCCGGCCGCAAACGCTGGCGCGAGCTTTTCCCGCTCTATGCCTACGTGCTCCTTTATGCCCTGGCCACCGTGGCCTTTTACATTCTCGCCCGGTTCCGCATCCCGCTGGTGCCGGCGCTGATCGGCTGGGCCGGGCTCGGCTCGGCCGTGATTCTCCGGGAAATTTTAGAGCGGAAAGTTTTAAGAGGGATCGCCTGGCTCCTGCTCGCGGCCGGCCTGATCGCGGTGAACCGGCCCCGGCCCGCGGACCGGCTGATTGTTGGCGATTACCAGAACATGGCACGCTATCACCTGATCTCCGGCCAGCCGGAGCGCGCGAAGGAGATTCTCCAGGAAGGGATTGTCCGCACCCGGCAGATCCTGGCGGAGAAAGACAGCGCCGAATACCGCTTTCGCCTGGCCCGGCTGCTGCTCCTCTTGGGCGCGCCCCGGCAAGTGATCCTTCCCGAACTGGACCATGCCCTGGGCCTGAGCCCGCCTCTCTACCTCAAGCTTTCCCTGGATTCCCTGCGCGGACAACTCGAAAGGGTGAAGTAAGCGGCATCGCGCAAAATTTAACTCTGCATACTAACGCCCTAAAGCCCAAAGCCTAAAGCCTCTTACCTTTTGATCGCCCTCCCCATCTCCCGCTCCAGCTCGCGGCGCTTGATATCCTGGCGGCGGTCGTAGATCTTCTTGCCTTTGGCCAGCCCGATCTCCACCTTGGCGATGCCCCGCTTGAAATACATACGGATCGGCACCAGGGTGTAGCCGCGCTCCTGGACCCTGCCCATCAGACGCTTGAGCTCGCGTTTCTTGAGCAGGAGCTTGCGCGGCCGGCGCGGGGGATGGTTCCAGATGTTGCCGGCGCTGTAGGGCGCGATGTGGAGCCCGACCAGGAAGAGCTCCGGACCCTTGAAGCGGGCAAAGCTTTCCTTGAGGCTGACCCGGCCCTCGCGCAGGGACTTGACCTCGGTGCCCTTGAGCACCAGCCCGGCCTCCACGCGCTCTTCCACCGCGAACTTGCGGTGGACTTCGCGGTTCAGGGCAATGGGTTTTTCACCTTCCGGTTTGGGCGACATTTTTCACCACAAGGACACGGAGAGCACAGAAATTTCTTGTTCACGGTTCACTGTGCACTGTGCACCGTCCACTTCCTTCTCAGTGCAGGAAGTCTTTGGCCGGGGCCGTTGCCGGCGCGTTGGCCGCGGCGCGTTTCTGTTCCAGGAATTGGGCGACTTCTTTTTGGGCCTTCTGGATATCGCCCTCGTATTTTAGGAGGAGGTTGAGGGTGTTCTGCACGGTCTCTTCGCCCAGGGTCTCGGCGTTGAGCAGGGTCAGCGCCCGGGCCCAGTCCAGGGTTTCGGAGATGGAGGGGAACTTTTTCAGGTCGAGCTGGCGCAGGCGTTGGACGAAGCTGACCACTTCTTTGGCCAGGGTCTCGGCGATGCCGGGCACTTTCAGGCGGACGATGCAGAGCTCCTGCTCGGCCGCGGGGAAGTCGAGGTGAAGGTGGAGGCAGCGGCGCTTGAGGCCGTCGCTCATTTCCCGGGCGTTGTTGGAAGTGAGGACCACGTAGGGGATGTGCTTGGCCTTGAGCGTGCCGAGCTCGGGCACGCTCACCTGGAAGTCGGAGAGCACCTCCAGCAGGAAGGCCTCGAACTCGGGGTCGGACTTGTCCACCTCGTCAATCAAGAGCACGCAGGGCCGCTCCTGCTGGATGGCCCGCAACAGCGGCCGGGGCAGCAGGAACTTCTCGGAAAAAAAGACATCCTCCTGGGCCGAAATCCGCTCCACCGCCGCCTTGAGACCGCGGGCGTCCTCGAGCACCTCCCCGATCTTCTCCTTGAGGATCTGGGTGTAGAGCATCTGCTTGGCGTATTCCCATTCGTATAGGGCCTTCGCCTCGTCCAGCCCTTCGTAGCACTGCAGCCGGATCAGGTCCAGGCCCAGGGCCTGGGCCAGGACTTTGCCCAGCTCGGTCTTGCCCACCCCGGCCGGGCCTTCCACCAGGAGCGGCTTTTGCAGCCGGCAGGAGAGGAAGACCGAGGTGGCCACCCGCCGGGGGCAGAGGTAATTTTGTTCGCGGAAACGGCGTTCCACTTCTTCCGGCGAGTTGAACATTTCAGAACAGGCCTTTCAGTTTGGCCAGGTTCTCCGTGTCCAGGAGCATGGCGGCGGGTTCTGCTTCCAGTTTTTTCAGCGCGGATTGCCGCGATTCCATGACGGCGTTCAGGTGCAGCCGGGTGGTGATCAGGCGCTTGGCGTTGACGAAGACGAACGCGTCCAGCGCCTTGGCCAAAAAGCGGACCGCATTTTTAAACAGTTCCGGGTCGAGCTGGGGCGCGCGTTCGGCAAAGCCCGAGAGGCTCTTCGCCTCTTTCTTCAGCTGGGGCTGGCTTTCCAGCAGGCGCTGGGGCGACCAGGGCCCGTCGCGATAAGGCCCCAGCACCACCCGGCCGATGAAATCGAACTGGTAGTTGAGCGGGAAAGCGGCGTATTTGAAGCCGCAGAAGCAGGTGGCCGCGTTCACGGTCGAGCCGGAGAGGGGCTGGGTGAGCAGGCGGTCCCGGGCCTCGGCGCAAAGCCGGCGGCCATCCTTAAGCCGGGCGACCTCCTCGCAAAAGCCGTTCGGCTCCAGGCTCTCGATCAGGGTCTGGCCGCTCTCGCTGGAGACCCGGAGCCCGAGGTGAAAGGCCTGGGTGAAGGCCTCGCACACCTCGCGGAAGACCGGGAGATCGAGGAGGTCGGTCAGGGTGATCCGCGGGTCGAGGATGGACTCGCTCATCGGGGTAAAGTGAAGCCGCCCGGCGAGACCAGGGCGGATTTCAGGCTGAGCAGGGACCGGATCTTGTCGGTGGTCAGGGCGGAGACTAAGTCCTGGACCTGGAAGCCGTATTTGCGGTCGAACTCGTATTTCTGGTTCAGGGAGTCGAAGGCCATCCGCATCAGGCACTCGAAGGTCTCGAACACCCCCTTGCCCTGGGTGGCGACGGCCGCTAAGGCGGGGAAGCGGCTCTGGCCCCAGTCGTGGCGGATCTCTTCCAGCGACTTGATCTGGTCGAGGTCGCGCTTGTTGAACTGGATCACGATCGGGATCGCGTCAAAGTCAATCCCGTTGGCCTTGAGGTTCTCCTTCAGGTTCTTGAAGCTGATCGAGTTGCTGAGCGCCTGGCTCTTCTGCGAGTCGGCCACAAAGCTCACCGCGTCGGCCCCGGCCAGCACCGCCTTGCGGGTGGAGTTGTGGATCACCTGGCCGGGCACGGTGTAGAGCTTAACCTTGACCGAAAGGCCGGAAGGGGTCTTATACTGCAGCGGCAGCAGGTCAAAGAAGAGCGTCCGGTCGTTCTGCGTTTCCAGGCTCATCAGCCGGCCCCGGTGGTCCGGGCTGAACATCCCGTGCAACGCCTGCAGGTTGGTGGTCTTGCCCGACAAGGCCGGGCCGTAATAGACCAGCTTAACCGCCACTTCTTTAAACTCAAAATTCCACTGAACCACGGTCGCTCTGACCCTCCTGGAGTTTGTCCCTTGGCACTTTACCATAACCCGCTCGATCTTCCAAGCACTTTTTACTTATGCTAAACTGGCAAGGATGAAAAGCAGCGCTCCGGCCACGGCCCTCCGCCTCCTGCTCGCTCTCGCCCTCGGGTTCTCCCTCGGCCGCTGCCAGGTGAAAACCCGGGCCGTGCCTCCCCCTTCGCCCCACCCCTATTTACCAATAGAACCGGGAGGCGCCTGGACCTTGCAACTCACCCACTGGGAGTATCCTTCCCGGTTTGACTCGATGCCGCTGGTTTTTGCGCGGGAGGAGTTTTTCCGGATCGGCTCCATGGAGCAAAGGCCTGAAGGCTGGACCATCCGCACCGAGCCGGGGGTAGCATCTCTGCTGTTCCTGGGTGGTTTGGGCCTGGAACCGGCCGACCTGATCCAGGACAGCCAAGGCTTTTGGCTGAGAGAGCCGGCGAAAAAGAAAGACCCCGGCGTGCTCTTGCTCCCGGCCTCGCCGAGCGCGGGCCAGACCTGGTCCGCCCCGGCGCCCACCGGCATCGAAGTCCAGTGCCGGGTGCTGACCCTGGGCGAGCCTTTTTCCGCCGGAACAAGGATCGAAGTCCCCGACGCGCTCGCCCTGGAAATCAATTTTCAATCCGAGGGCCAGGCCGAGCGCCGGGTGCTGTGGCTCGGCCGCGGGCTCGGTCCCCTCTCGCTCGAAGCCTACACCGGCCCCCGCCTCCTGGACCAATGGCAGCGGACCGATCTTTATCCCTTTATCCGGCAGCCTTGATCTTCTTGCCGGCAGGATGCACTAATGCTCCGTCAAGTGAAAAATGTTGAATCAGGTTGGACGAGGTCTTCGTAGGGGCGAGGCTTGCCCCGCCCAATTTTCGGGCACGGCAAGCCGTGCCCCTACCTCACCAAGGCGCCAAAATCGCATTGAAGAAGCACTACCCTATTTTCCAACGACAAACTCTTCTTCGCGCAGGGTGGGGAATCCGAAGGCGAGGCCTATTGCCACGATCTCCGGCATTCGGAGCGAGGCCTGCTTCAATAGCTCGACCTGGCTGAGGGCCTGCCGGGTGGACCCGTCAAAAAGGATCCGGCCGCCGGCCATGAGCACGGTGCGACGGGCGTAGCGCGCCGCCAGCCACAGCGTGTGAGTCACGATGAGCACGGTCCGGCCCTGGCGGTTCAACTCCTTAAGCATCTCCATCACCGCCACCTGCTCCGGAAAGTCCAGGCCGGTGGTCGGCTCGTCCAGGATCAACACCCGCGGCTCCGGCGCCAGGATCGAGGCCACGGCCAGGCGCTGGCGCTCGCCCTTGGTCATGAGGAACGGGTCGCGGTCTTCGGCGCCGGAAAGGTTCACGGCCGCGAGCGCCTTTTGCACCCGCTCGCGCACGTCCTGCTCACTCAGGCCGTAGTTCTTCGGCCCGAAGGCCACCTCATCAAAGACGCGGGGCGAAAAGATCTGGTGGTCCGGGTTCTGGAACACGAACCCGATCTCCCGGCCCAGCTCCGCCACCTTGCGGCCGGCCAGGTTCCGGCCGTCCAAAAAGACCGCGCCCGAGCTCGGCCGGAGCAGTCCGTTCAGGTTCTTGACCAGGGTGGTCTTGCCCGAGCCGTTCTGGCCCACGATCGCGACAAAGTCGCCCTGCCGGATGCGGAGATCCACGCCGGAAAGCGCTTCCACACCGTTGGGATAGCGGTAAACTAAAGACTCGACCCGCAGGACTTCGGCGCCCAGACCCTGCTCGCGGCGCTTATCCTCCGCCTCGATCGCGCGCTTCTTTTCTTCGGAAAAAATAAAACCCGCTTCGCGAATCGCTGAAATAGGAGTGGCACCGGTTTTCAACTCAGTGGCACCGGTTTGAAACCGGTGGCCCTTCAATCCGAGTCGCAGAGCGACCCGCACCGCATCCGCCGGCCTTACCCCCGCGCGCTCGAGCAACTCCGCGTCAGCCAGGATCGCCTCGGCCGGGCCCTCGGCCACGAGTTTCCCCTGGTCCAGGACCACGATCCGGTCCGCCGGCTGAAGCTCCTCAGCCTCGTGCTCCACCAGCAGCAGCGTCGTGCCGGCCTCCGCCAGCTTCCGCACCACTTCCCTGACCTCGGCCTTGCCCTGCGGGTCCAGGTCGGTAGTGGCCTCGTCCAGGCAAAGGATCCTGGGCTTGAGCGCCAACACCGAGGCAAAAGCCAGCCGCTGCTTCTGGCCGCCGGAAAGGGTGGCCGGGTCGCGGCCGGCAAGACCGCTCAGCCCGACCGTAGCCAGCGCCTCTTCCACCCGCCGGCTGATCTCCTCCCGCGGCAGACCCAGGTTCTCAGGCCCGAAGGCCACGTCCAGGTCCGCCGCGGTGGAAAAGAGCTGGCTCTCAAAGTCCTGGAGCACCACGCCCACTTGGCCGGCCAGCTCGCCGGTATTCCGTCCGGCAATGTCCTCCCCGAAGAGCCGGACCCGGCCGGTAAAATCGCCCGGAAAAAAGTGGGGGATGATCCGGTTCAGGCATAGCACCAGAGAGCTCTTGCCCGCGCCGGCCCGGCCGATGATCCCCACCACCTCGCCCTCGCGCTGAGTGAAATTGACGCCAGCCAGCGCCGGCCGCTCGGTGCGGCGGTAAGTGAAAGAGAGATCCTTGATTTCAATGACGTTGTTCATAGAAAAGATTGAAGCACCGAACCGTAGAGAAATATTAGATTTCTTGAGCCAAAATTCTTTTCTCTCTTTTTTTCTCCGTGACCTCTGTGTCTCTGTGGTGAAAAAATTAATCTTCGATAATCGCCACCGCCCGGATCCAGCCCGCGCTCGCCTTCTTGATCTTGATCGGGAAACATACAAAAGTGAAACCAGTCGCCGGCACCTGGTCCAGGCGGGCCAGCTTCTCGATGTGGCAATAGCCGCGCTCGATCGAGGCGAAATGGCCCTCCCAGATGATGCTCGGGTCCTTGCTCTGCTGGAACTCCTTGGCGATCAGCGGCAGCGGCCGGTCCCAACTCCAGGCGTCGGTGCCCACCACCTTGATCCCCTGCTCGACCAGCCAGAGCGTGGCCTCGCGGCCCATGCCGCAGCCTCTAATCAGGTATTCGAGCTTGCCCCAATACTGGTCCGCGCCGGTCATGACCAGCACGATCTCCCCGGGCTTCAAGGTATGCCCGATCTTCTTGAGCGCGGCCTGGAGGTCCGCCGGCATCACCTTATAGCCGTCGGGCTTGTCCCGCAGGTCCAGCACCACGCCCGGGCCGAAACACCACTCGAGCGGGATTTGGTCAATGGTCAGCGCCGGCAGACCGGCGTCCATGTAGGGGTGGTAATGCCAGGGCGCGTCCAGGTGAGTGCCGGAGTGAGTCGCCAGGGTAACCATCTCCACCGCCCAGCCCAGGCCCTGGGGCAAATCGCTCTCCGAGATGCCCGGGAAAAAAGCCCGCATCGAAAGCGCCCCGGCCTTGTGGTCCAGATACTGGATCTGCGGGATCATCCCCGGCGGGTCCGAAGGCAGACCGTGCTCAATGGCGATGCTCAAATCTACAAATTTCCTTGACATAGGAGCCTCCACTTTTTTGTCTCGATCAGGTTTTATTTGATCTTTAGAGGAAGGTTCAGCCAATCCCATTTCAGCACAAAGCTTATCGAAGGCTTCTTTAAAGTAATTGGGTAGAATTTTATCTCCTCTCCCCTGCCGATAACAATGGGCCCATGCTTTATATTCCTTGCCATCATCTTCACCTGAACAGTAGATAATTTGAGCTGAGGTCTTGGCCAGGGGATCCCAAATGTGCTTATCATGAGGCCGGACTTTTAAACCAACAATAGCTATTTTTTTAGCTTGAGCTATCAGTTCTACAGAACGTTCTTTTTGTTTTTCAAGAAATGAAACACCTGAGGTTGTTGTTTTTGAAGGAATGAAATAACACATGATTGGTGGGATAAACTCGCGTTTTATCTTCTTATAAAATTCTGTAGAATCATTGATGCAATAAGGAGTTCCATCTATTTGAACTCTTGTTCCTGGTATGCCTAAATTTATTGATAGGTTGCCAGCTTTACGATTACTTTGGATTTCCCGAATAAAAATGTGGCAACAGCCATGAGGCAAACAAATCTCTATTCCATTATTTGATTTAGAAGCTTTCCCGCATACAGGCTGAATGCCAGCTCTTGATAAGCCCAATTCCATAAGTCTTTCATAATTGAAGGAAATTATTGCTCCTTCCCAATGGACTGATTTTATTCTCTTAGCGAGTTCAAAATATAAATTTGAAATACCCGGTTGAAAAGAATAAAAATACTCTGCCATTTTTAGTTGCAAAGGCGCTATTCTTGTGCCTTTAGTTTGGTCATGAAAATAGTTTTCCATAGCTTTTTCAAAGTCTTGACGGAAATTTTTGGCCTCTTGCCCAACTATTTTTCCCCATTCTTCAGAATCGAATTCTGCCAAAGCTTCAAAAAGCTCGTTTGCGACAGGAGGAGTAAAGGAAGGATCATCTGATCCTTTGCTTGCTCCTGCTCCAAATATGAAAAGATACTTCGCCATATCTTCGTGTGCGGCTATTTTCCACTAGGTAGCAAGTTCAAATCATTGCTCTGGAGCACATCCACTCCGATGTCTTTTTGGTGCTGAAGTTTGGCGGTATCGTCCACCGGCATGGTGGCCATGCGGAGGCCTTTTTTATGGGCCTTGGCGATGCGATGTTTGGTGGCGAACCCGGCCAGGGTGCCGAAGCCGTCTGCCCCGGTGCGGCGCACCTGGCCCAGGGTCAAGGCGGGATAGGGCCAGGAAACAAAAGTGGTGAGATCCGGCCAGCGGCGCTCCAGCTCGCGGGTGAATTGCTTTTGGTAGGTCCCCACGATCACCCGGTCGCGCAGGCCATATTGATCCAACAACGCCACCAGCTTCTCTCCGCCATCCGGAGGCGCGCTCTTCATGTCCAGGTAAACCGCCAGACCCCGCCCCTGGGCAAGCTGTAAAACTTCTTCCAGGGTCGGAACCTCTTCCCCGTTCTTGGTGCGCAAGGATTTGATCTCGGAGAGCGTCATCTCCGCCACCTTGCCGCTCCCGTCGGTAGTCCGGTCCACCGTGAAATCGTGCATAATGACATAGACGCCATCCCGGGTGAGCTTGGGGTCGCACTCGATCGCGTCCGCCCCCAGATTGGCCGCGCGGGAAAAAGCGGCCAGGGTATTCTCGTCAAACTCGCGGTTGGCGCCCCGATGGGCGAGGGTAAGCGGCCGGCCCTCGGGCCAGACCTCGGTCCAAGCTGGAATAGCCATCAAGAGCAAGAAAATGAGCAATCCTGAGAACAGACCAACCCGGCTTGGTGATTTTGCAAAATTGCGTATTTTCATTTTTTCATCTCTCTGTGCTCTCTGTGTCTCTAGTGTTTAATCTTGATCTTCGCCCCCAAATTCCTTTTGCAGCAATTCCCGGGCCTGGCGCTGGTAAAGGCGGTTTTCCGGGATCGCCTCGGGCAAAAGGTCGGGCGAATGGCTCACCACCCACTCCAACTGTTTCTTCGCTTGCTCCCGCTTCCCGTCCTCCAGGAAGCTCTCGGCCATGTAGAGCCGGGTCATGAAAAAGTTAGGCTCGACTTCCAGTGACCTCTTGTAGAGATCAATCGAGTCCTCCAAGGTGAAGCGGGCCATCCGCCGGCCCAGGCTGGGGATTTCGTGGACAAACCTCCCCCAGTAGCGATAGACCCCGCCGTGGTAATACTTGTAATCCTGGCGGGTCACCTCGGTCATGGCCTTGATGCAAAGCCCGAAATCAAAGGTGCCGGAGAGCAGGCCCTTGATCTCGGTGACCCGGCCGTTGTTGACCGTGGCCCAGAAGTTGCCCCCCACGCTTTGGGGGTTGACCTTCATCGCCTGCAGGGCCGCCTCCTTGCCCTCCTCAAATGCCTTCAGCCGCGGCTCTTTTTCCTTGAGCGGGATCAACTCGCCCAGGTAATAGCCGGCCAGCGCGGTCTTGACCCACAGCTCTTCGCTCCGGGGATTGGCCCGGGCCGCCTCCGCGTAACAGCGGAAAGCCTGCCCGGCAAAAGTTCGCTCTTCCCGCTTGGCCCAAAGCTCGTCGCAGGTGTCGCTAACGGCCGCGGAATGTCCTTGATCGCCCATGACCAAAAGCAGCATGATCATCGGCCAAGCCTTTTTCATGATTAACCCCCTCGCTGGGTGACCGGCCCCCAACCTCAGGCCATGGACATGGGACTGCGGCAGTGATCCGCGACGACTCGACTGCCTTCGACAGGCTCAGGCCCCGAGCTTGTCGAGGGGAGCTCGCCGAAGTCCGAAGAGCGGCTTCGGCTACCCTATTAGATTGACAGACAGGAATGTCTGTCCCACCACCCTACTACCTTGACACCTTGACACCCTGGCACCTTCCTATGGCCGACGCATCAAAATTTTTCCGGGCAAGACCTCGAAGCTCGCCGGCAGCAGGCCGGGTTGCTCGCCGTCCACGTCCAGGAGCACGCGCTCGCTGGAAGTCGCGACCACTTTTTTGCCGCGCAGGAACTCGACCTTGGCCATGCTCAGGTGCCGGCCGGAGTAGATCAGCCCGCCGAACTGAAGTCGCTCCAGGAAGGTAAGGTCGCCGACGATGACCACGTCAAAGAGGCCGTCGTCCAGGATGGCCTGGGGCGCGGTCTGCATGCCGGCGCCGAAGAAGCGGCCGTTGGCCACGGCCACATTGAAGACGGTGCGCTCGAGGAGAGGGCCATCGTCCACCTGGAGGCGCACCGGCTGGTTGGTGTAGCTGAGGGTGGCCCGCACCGAGCCCAGGATAAACGACACCTTGCCGCCCAGGGCCTTGGTGGTGTTGTTGACCACGTTGTCGGCATGGCCGCCGATGCCGAAGCTGGCGATGTTGATGTAGTAGCGCTCCACGTCGCGGCCCTGGTGGTCCCGTAGGGTCATCCGGCCGCAGTCGGTGGGCTTGGCCCGGGCCTCGGCCAGGATCTGCAAAGCCTCGGCGTAGGCGCGCGGGATCTGGGCGGTCTTGATGAAGTCCGAGCCGGTGCCGGAGCAGACCACCCCGAACTGGGCCTGGGGGTTGACTAGCTTCCCGTCGGCAAAGAAACCGTTCACCACCTCGTTGTTGGTGCCGTCGCCGCCCAGGCTGACGATGAGCTCGGCCCCGGCCTGAAGCGCGGCGCGGGTGAGCTCGACCGCGTGCCAGGTGCGCTCGGTCAGCGAGAAGCCGATCGGGCCCAGGAGCTTCTCGGCGCTTTGCTTGATCTCCGGCCAGACCCGGCCGGTGTAGCCCCCGGCCGAGTGGGGATTGACGATGAAGTGGATTTGGGCGGGCATGGGGAAACTATAAATAAAAAGCCGGAAAAAGTAAACGAGGGGTTGATGGCCTGCCATCTTTTCCGTTTCCGTTTCCGTGAATGCGAACGAAGACAAAGGTTGCGCGGGTGAGGGCACCCACGCCCCTAATGAGGGCGCCCGCGTCCCCTAAGAAGCTGAAAAAATTAAACCACTAAGACACGAAGAACACAAAAAATACTTACACAATTTTCTTTCTTCACACTTTGAGCCTTAGTGTCTTTGTGGTTATCCAGATTTTTTCGGTTGGGCTTGAGTTCCTGCTCGGATGCTTGCACAATAGAGGGAATGTCAGGCCAGGTTTACCGGGTGGAGAAGCTGGTGGCCGGGGGCGACGGGATCGTGCGGGACCGGTCGCAGACGATCTTTGCGCCGTTCGTGATCCCGGGCGAGCAGGTTCGGATTGAAGTCCTGGCCGGCAGCCGCCGGCCGGTGCGGGCCAAGGTGACGGAGCTGGTCTCGGCCTCGCCGGACCGGGTGGAACCGCAGTGCCCGCTGTTTATGACCTGCGGGGGCTGCCAGCTCCAGCATATTGCCTACGGCCGGCAATTGCGACTCAAGGAAGAGATCCTCGCCGAGAGCTTGACCAGGATCGCCAAGATCGAAACGGAAGTGAAGCCGATGCTGGCTTCCCCCCTGCCCGATCACTACCGGAGCCGGATCAAGCTGCAGGTGCGCGCCGGCCGGGTGGGTTTCTTCGGGGTGGATCACCGGAGTTTGGTGCCGGTCACATATTGTTATCTGGCTTACGAAGGCATCAACCTCGCCATTCCCCAGGCAGCGGAGTTGATCGCGGCCGAGCGTCCGAAGACCGTGGAGTTGATCGAAGATGCCGACGGGGCCCTGGTCGCGGTGGTGGAGTCCGGGCGAAAGGAAAAAATTTTTTGTCGCCGCGAAACCGGCTGGGGCCATGACCCCGCGCGCCAGGTTGCGTTCCGACAGGTGAACCCGGCGCAGAACCAGGTTTTGCGGAGCATCGTTGCCGAAGCCGTCGGGCGAATCCAGCCCGAAGGCGTCATCGAACTTTACGCCGGCGCGGGCAACCTGACCGGGGAGCTGATGCGGCATTGCACCTGGATCGTGGCGGTGGATTCGGACCGGGCCGCGGCGGCCCTGGCCCAGGAGCACTTTTCCTTTGCTTCGCCGGCGCCGGTGAATTTTCTCTGGCAGAAGGCCGAGGACTTCCTGGCCTCGGAATGGGCGCAACGGATGCGACCGGAGCTGGTGGTCCTGGACCCGCCCCGGACCGGGGCCAAGCCGGCCATCCCCGGCGTTGTCCAGCTCCGACCGGAGCACATCCTCTACGTTTCCTGCGACCCGGCCAGCCTGGCCCGGGACCTCAGGGAACTGGCGGACGGAGGCTATCACCTGGAACAGGTGATTCCTTTGGACATGTTCCCGCAGACTTCGCACATTGAATCGGTGGCTTTGCTCTCGAAATTAGAAGGAGGTTGATCCATGCCGATCATTCGCACTCCGGAGGACCGATTTGCCAACTTGCCCGAATTCCCCTATCCACCCCATTACCTGGAAATCGAAGGCGTGCGCATCCATTACCTGGATCAAGGCCAGGGCGAAGTGGTCCTCTGCCTGCACGGCGAGCCGAGCTGGTCGTTCCTCTATCGCAAGATGATCCCCATCCTTACGGCCAAACACCGGGTGGTGGCGCCGGACTTCATCGGCTTCGGCCGCTCGGATAAATATACCGAGATCAAGGAATACAGCTTTGCCATGCACCGGGACATGCTCATTCAGTTGATCAAGGCACTCAAGCTGGAGGGGATCACGGTGGTGGTGCAGGACTGGGGCGGGCTGATCGGGCTTCGGGCGGCGAGCCTCAAGCCGGAGCGCTTTGCCCGCCTGGTGATTATGAACACCGGACTGCCCACCGGCGAGAGCAAAATGACCGACGCTTTCCACGCCTGGCGCAAGTTTGCCGAAACCGCGGCAGACCTGCCCATCGGCAAGATCGTGCAGTCGGGCTGCGCTCAGGGCAAGGAGATGCCGGCAGAAGTGATCGCAGCCTATGACGCGCCGTTCCCCGGGCCGGAATACAAGGCCGGCGCCCGGGCCTGGCCGCTTTTGGTGCCGGTCACGCCGGATGACCCGGCCGCTCAGGAAATGCGAGAGGCGCGGGAGGTCTTGAGGAAGTGGACCAAGCCGGCGCTGGTGATGTTCTCGGACGGCGATCCGATCACCAAGGGAGGGGACGGGTTTTTCCGGGCGTTGATCCCTTCTGCCCGGGAGCAGCCGGAGATCACGATCCAGGGCGCGGGGCACTTTTTGCAAGAGGACAAGGGCGAGGAAGTGGCCCGAAAGGTCCTCGACTTCATGGCGCGCACACCGCTGAAATAAGGTTTGGCTTGACCGATAAGGGTTAAATTTTTTGGTTTCAAGCTTGATAAAAATGATCGGATAATGTTACCATTGGGGCACACCGGGAACCAAAAGGAGGGAAAAACGATGCGAAGGATGAAGAGTCGGAGAGGGGTCTTGCTTGCGGCGGCATTGCTGATGGCCATCATCTGTCTGGGCCCGAAGATGCGGGCGGAGGAATCCAAGCAGTGTTTCGGCCACTCCATTCCTCCTTTCCCAGAGGTCTTCCTCAAGCTGTTCAAGGCCACGGCGGATCAGATGAGCCTGGATCAGTTGAAGACCACCTCAACCCAGCTCTCGGACCGGGAGCGGGCGGCGATCAGCTATTACCTGGGGGACGAAGGCCATAAGCGGCTTCTGGAGGGGTATCCCCCGGGAAAGAAAGACGTGGAAGAAAAGAGGGCCTTCCTGGAGGATAAATACATCCTTCACACCGAGATCTCGCCGGATTACGATTTCAAGGGCCTCTATCCCCATATTCTGGCGGTTTCCAATAACAACCTGACCCTGGAGCAGTTGCAAAAGACCCTGGACGCCCTCACCGCTGCAGACCTGGCCAGCCAGAGTTTTTACATGGGCGAGGAGGGGCGGAAGGCGTTATTTTCCGAGATGACCTTGGATCGGGTGGAAGAGGTCTTGAAGCGCACCGAGGACTGGGTGTTGATCGAGACCGGGAAAAGAAGATACGACCGGATCTCGGACTATACCAGCATTCTGTATAAACAAGAACGCTTGGGCGATAAACTCCAGGGCGTGGAAAAAATCCTGCTCAAGTATCGGGAAAAGCCGCACGGCATTTACATGAAATGGCTGGAAGGGCCGTGGGCCGGCCGGGAACTGGTTTACAGCGAGAAGGCCCTGGGCGCGGGCAAGGTCCGGGTCCGGGAGAGCGGGTTTTTGGGAATAATCCCGGTGACCCTGCCGGTGGACTCGGAACTGGCCAAGCGCGGGTCCAACCACATGGTCACCGAGATCGGCTTGAAATACCTGCTGGGCATGATTGAGAAGGATTATCGGAGCGCGGCGCCCAAAGGCGAGTTGCAACGGATCAACCGCGGCATGGTGGAGGTGGATGGCCGCAAGGTCTTCCAGACCGAGAGCATCCTGCCCCAAGATCCGGTCAAGGGCTATTACTGTTACCGGATGGAGCACTACATTGACTTTATCCGCTCCCTGGAAATCAAGGCGGTGGTCTATCGGTGGGACAACCAGCTCTACGAGTCCTATACTTACACCCAGATCAAAATCAACTCCGGTCTCACCGACCGCGACTTTGATCCGGAGAACCCGGATTATGATCTGGATTAGCGCGGCCTCGTAAAAGTCCGCCGGAGAAGGCGGAAAGAGGCTTATCCGGTCACTTCATTAATCCAGTCCAAGTAAGCCGGGTTGCCGTCGGTGATGGGGAGCGCGATGATCTCCGGCACGTCGTAGGAATGGAGCGCCTTGATCCGCGCCAAGAGCGCCGGGATCAACTCGCTCCGGGTTTTGATGATCAAGAGGCATTCCTCGGCCTGGTCCACCGCCCCTTTCCAGGTAAAGATGGAGGTCACCCCCTGGATAATGTTCACGCACGCGGCCAGGCGGTCCTCCACGATCTGCCGGGCAATCTTTTCCCCTTCCTCCTTGCTCCCGGTCGTGCAAAAAATTACAAAAAATTTAATCTCCTCTTCATACTCCTGATATTCTGTTACCATGGCTCCTGCTCCTTTTTGGCCACTATATATTGTGGTTATTCACAGTTCTATTCACAATATGTGGATAACTAATTTTTGGGAATTTCCATTAAAATCAAGGCCGGATATCCCTCCCTTTCATAAAGGGCCTTTTCTTTAAACACCCATTCTTTCAGCTCCGGCCAGTTCTCCGCTTCCCGGCTCCTCGAGTGGGCTTGTTCGAAAAGAAGATAGGGGATCTGGTTAGAAAGAGCAAACTTTTGTAACTCCTGCGGAGTTTGAACGAAAAGCGGCAATTGCATCCACTGATAGGGAAGGTGAAAACGATAAAGCCCAGCCCGATTGGAGAGGATATTGATCTCGGCTGCTTCTCCCTGCGGAACCAGGGATTCCTCCACCTCTTTTACCCGGCACTGGAATCTTTCCAGGGTCACCTCAAAGCCCCAGGTTGAGAACAGCGCCATGGTCAGAGCCAAAAATGCGGACGTAAGGAATTTCCTTGCGCCGGCTGGCTGAAACCATAGGGTTCCTTTTACCAGGGGCAAAGTCACGATCGGCAGCAGGGGCAGGAGAAAGGGGAAGGAGGTAAAGGCCATGGAGACGGTCGCGCCGTATAGCACCGTGTATCCGATCAAGAAGAAAGCGGGAGCCGAGAGTAGCCGGGCCCGGAGCCGGCCGGGCTGCCACGCGAGCCCGGCCAGGATTCCGAGCCCGAGGATAGCGAGGATAAAGAAGAAGATCAGGCGCAGCTTGGGCCCCGGCTCCAGGGTGATCAAGACCGGCTGGATGCCCAGGGCGAGCAGGGGCAGGCGCAGGGCCAAGATCGCGGCTTCCCTGGTCCAATGATGTAAGAACCGCTCCTTGTCCTGCTCAATGATCTCGAGCAAGTTGTCATGCTGGTCGGCCTCGGCCCAGTTTTGCGCCCAGTTGCCTTCTCCGTGCATTCCCATCCAGATATTTTTGGCATGGCCGGTAGGAAAGAGGGCATGCTGCTGCGAGAGGTTGAGAGCCAGTTGCGGGGAAGCGGCTGCAAAAAAGCCGAGGACGAGCATGATCGCGCCGAGCGCGCCCTTGATCCGGCTCTTTTTCGAGTTGGGCGCTATGGCCATGAACACGGCCATCCAGGGGAGTGCGATCAGGGCCTGGTAGCGGAGATCATAGGCGAAGCCGGCGGCAAGCCCGGCCAGCAGGGGCGCTTCCAGGTCGGCATGCCGGAGCGCTCGAAAGAGGAGGACAAAACTCGCGAGCTCTAGGGTGGTCCAGGGCAGGTCGGTTCCGCACAGGATCCCGTATTGGGCAAAGTGCCAGTTGGCCGCGCAGAAGACCTGGGCCAGCACCGCGGGCCCGGGCGGCAAAAAGATCCGGGCCAGCGCATATACCAAAACCAGACAGACGACCGCGGAAAGAGCGGCCAGGATCTGCCCGGCGGCAAAGAGCGAGATCCCCAGCTTGGACAGCAGCCAGAGGAGAAAGGGATAGCCCAAGGGCACGAACTGCTCCCAGGTCAAGACCCTGCTCAAGGAGCTCGCATGGTCTGCGTAGCGGGGAAAGTCAATTTCCACGGTGAAGGTGAGGTAGTTGTGAAGCGGGGCCAAGGCCAGGATCACCATGCCGAAGACCATCGGGACCAGGGCCGGGAGCAACAAAGGTGAGCGGGTGAGGCTTTCGGCCGTGAGCTCCCCTCGGCTATCTCGGGGCATCGGTTTCGACCCGAGCTCCCCTCGGCCTGAGTGCTCGGGACCGAAGGCACCGTCGAGGGTGAGCTTGTCGAATGCAGCCGAACGGGCGCCCACTCCCCCCGGGACAGAGGGATCGGAGGTCACCAGGATTCCTTGAGCAATTGGGTGATCACTTTGTCCAACCGCTCTTGCAGGTGCTGGGGCGAGGAGGAGGCGCCCTTGTTCACATACATGGCCGGCCGACAAAAGGTCAGCACCTTCTTGAAGCTCTCATCGCAGCGCTTGCTGGTGAAAAAAAGGATCGGCGCCGGGGACAGGTTGCGGCCCTTTTCGTGAGCGCGGAGCGCCACTGCGGCGCTGACCCCGTTCAGGACCGGCATGATCACGTCCAGGATCACCAGGCCCACGGCCTGCTCATTCTGCCGCGAGCGCGCGTAGGCGGACAGGAACTCGTAGCCGTTGCGGCAGGAAATGACCCGGCGGGAAAGCCCTCGTTCCACTAGGGAATCCTTGAGCATCTCCCGCAAGAGCGAGACGTCTTCGGCGAGCACGATCGTCTCGATCGGCGGCTCCGGCGCCTCGGTCAGATTTTCCTCCAAGAGCGGGGCCGGCGCCGGCGCGGCGAATTCGCCGGGCATCTCGGCCATCACGCTGTCAAGGCCGGTCGCATCATCCACCGAGAAATCCCCGGGCTCCGGCTCCGGCGGTTCCACCAGGTGCAAGGGAAACGCGGGCGCCGGCTGGGAAAGGGTCTGCGGACTTTTTTTGCTGCCCAGGAAGGAGTTGCAATGCGGGCACTTGAGCAACTCCTCCCCCGCGATCCCGATGCTGATCTCCCGGGCTTCCACCTCTTCGCCGCAGGATATGCAATAGACCTTCATGTTTCCTTTCAAGGCTCCGGAATGAAAGCCATTATAGCACACGCTCCGCCGGGAATGTCCATCGCTTTCTGGAAATCCATAATTCCCTCCCCTTCTTCACGGGGGGCAGTTCAGGGTTTGCGGCGGGGCCGTGCCCGAAGGAATTCGGGCGGACCAGTTTTCCAAACCACCTTTCCCCTCCCCGAAAAAACTATCGCGCCCAAACCTGTGCCCAAGAGCTGCGTCCGGTTGATCCGGATGATCCACTTTTTTTCATTTTTCTCTTGACAAGCCTCGGAAAATCCTCTATATAAAGAGGCACTAACGAAGTCAGCCAGAACCTTAACCAGGCCCTCACGCCCTGCCCAAGAATATGGGTAGGAAAAAGAGAGGCGAAGTTTGAAACCCCGAGACCCCAGCGGGCGCCGAGTTCGAGGAGGCTTTAGGCTTTGGGCATTAGACCTTGAGGCCGGCCATCCTGAATTCCAAGGTCTAAAGCCTAACAGCCTAATGCCTAATGTCTCTCTCGAGGCCGCCGTCTCTAAATCAGGATCCCAGGATCCGCGACCAATCAAGCCGCATCATGGCCCAAGGACCAAAGTGCGGCTTTTTTTGGGCTGAAAATTTTTGCGGAAGATATCGGAGCATCGTGGCCGAACCCTTTTCCGGAAGGGAGGGGAAATCCATGAAACGCGCGAGCCCCCTGATCCTGGTTTTGCCCAGCCTGATTCTGGCCATCCTGATTCTGCCCCATCGGGCTTTGGCACAATGCTACTATCCGCAAAAGCTCGGGGCCGACCTCCGGGTGACCAGCAACGCGAGTTCCAGCTATGATCCCTTCCTGGTCTGGACCGGGTCCGAGTTCGGGTTAAGCTGGAACGATTACCGGGACGGGAACTTCGAGATCTACTTTGCCCGCGTCTCCTCCTCCGGGGCCAAGCTCGGGTCCGACCTCCGGGTGACCAGCAACACGAGTTATAGCGAGTATCCTTTCCTGGCCTGGACCGGGTCCGAGTTCGGGGTGAGCTGGCAGGATGATCGGGACGGGAATTATGAGATCTACTTTGCCCTGGTCTCTGCCGAGGGGTCCAAGCTCGGGGCCGACCTCCGGGTGACCAGCAACCCGGATTTCAGCTATTATCCCTCCCTAGCCTGGACCGAGTCCGAGTTTGGGGTGAGCTGGACAGACGGCCGGGACGGTAACCCCGAGATCTACTTTGCCCGCGTCTCCGCTTCCGGGGCCAAGTTCGGGACCGACCTCCGGGTGACCAGCGATTCGAGTAATAGCTTGGTTCCATCCCTGGAGTGGACCGGTTCCGAGTTCGGCGTGAGCTGGCAGGATGATCGGGACGGGAACTATGAGATCTACTTTGCCCGCGTCTCCTCGGATGGATCCAAGCTCGGCGACGACCTCCGGGTTACCAGCGCCGCGAGTAGTAGCGAGTGGCCCTCACTTGCCTGGACCGGTTCCGAGTTCGGGGTAAGCTGGCAGGATGACCGGGACGGGAACTCAGAGATCTACTTTGCCCGGGTCTCCTCTGCCGGGGCCAAGCTCGGAGACGACCTCCGGGTAACCAGCAACGCGAGTGGGAGCTATGGTCCCTCCCTAGCCTGGACCGGGTCCGAGTTCGGGATGGGCTGGCAGGATTACCGGGACGGGAACTATGAGATCTACTTTGCCCGCATTTCATCCGAAGGGACCAAGCTCGGGTCCGACCTCCGGATAACCTTCAACGCGAGTTCCAGTGGATCAGGCTCCCTGGCCTGGACCGGGTCTGAATTTGGCGTGAGCTGGCAGGATGACCGGGATGGGAACCCTGAGATCTACTTTGCCCGGATCGGATGCGGGAATTGCAATTTAACCAGCCTGGATATCATCCCAGTCGCGAGTTTAGCCGGCGGCACCATGAATTTAACGGAAGGGGCGCAACAGACTTTTACCGCGGCCTGCACTTACAGTGGTTCCATCTGCGGCGTGCTTTCGGATGACTGCAGCCAGGGCGGAGGAGTGAATTGGAATTATGCCGACCAGGTGAGCCTGAGCACGCCCGGGCCCACCACCAGCACGATTGCCACGGCCGGCCAGATTCCCGGGCCAAACGGCGGCTCGGGCCAGGTTTCCGGCTCTGCCTCTTATGGAGCAGGATCCTTTTCTGACAGCACCAATATCGCCGTGATCAATAACGACATGCTCTCCACGGTGGACGTGACGCCAAACACGGCGACTATTGCCGAGGGCGGGTCCCAGGGGTTCAAGGCCAAGGCGACCTGGAGCGACGGCTACACCTTGCAGGTGGCGTGCGATGCCGGCACGACCTGGGGTCTAACCGGGAACTTGGCGCTTGGCGCCTGCGCGAGCAACACCCGGACGGTCACCGCGAACCAGATCCCCTGCATCCCTGGCGGTTCAGGCACCGTGAACGCCACCTATCAAGGGGTGAGCGATGCTAGTGCAAGCATGGTAACCATAAACAACAACGACACGATCTCCAGTGTGGCTCTGACTCCGGCCGGCCCGCTCAACAAGCAACCCGGCCAAACCCAGGACTTTTACTGCGTGGGCACCTGGAATGACGGCTGCACCAACAGCGAGGCCAATCCCCAGGCCGCAGCCCCGGTCTATAGCCTGGGTCAAAACCACTCGGCCGGCTCGATCAATTCCTCGACCGGCTTATACACCGCCGGCGCAGCTTTCCCGGTGATTGATTCCGCGGTCTGCACCATCTCCGGGCTTTCCGACAGCACCACCATCTCCGTGGTCTGTGTCGGCGACACTGACTGCGACGGTCTGCCGGACAGTTGGGAGAACACCTATGCCTGCATGCAGGCGAACACAGTGGACAGACTTTCGGATTATGACTTCGACAGTTTGAACAATGCCGGAGAATATATCAACAGCACCGATCCTTGCAATTCAGATACCGACGACGACGGAATGCCCGACGGCTGGGAAGTGGCAAATATCGCCTGCGTGAATCCTCTGGTCGCGGATGCCAACGCCAACCCCGATGGGGACGAATGGATCAATCTCGAAGAATACCTGCTTGGTCATAATCCCTGCTCCGCCGAGCCGGCAACCTGTCCCTATCTGCAAAAGCTCGGCTCCGACTTCCGGGTGACCAGCGACGCGAGTTCCAGCTATAATCCCTCCCTGGCCTGGACCGGGTCAGAGTTCGGGGTGAGCTGGAGGGATGACCGGGACGGGAACTATGAGATCTATTTTGCCCGCGTCTCCTCCGAAGGGCCCAAGCTCGGGGCCGACCTCCGGGTGACCAGCGACGCGAGTTCCAGCTATGATCCCTCCCTTGCCTGGACCGGGTCCGAGTTCGGGCTGAGCTGGCAGGATGACCGCGACGGAAACTCCGAGATCTACTTTGCTCGGATCTCCTCCGACGGGGTCAAACTCGGCTCCGACCTCCGGGTAACCACCAATGCTTTGATCAGCACAAATCCCTCCCTGGCCTGGACCGGGTCCGAGTTTGGAGTGAGCTGGCAGGATGACCGCGAGACCGGCAGCTATTACCCCGAAATCTACTTTGCCCGCATCTCCGCCACTGGCGCCAAGCTCGGGCCCGACCGCCAGCTGACCAGCTGGGATTTAATGCTCAGCGTATCTCCCTCTCTTTCCTGGACCGGGTCCGAGTTCGGGGTGAGCTGGCAGGATACCCGGAACTACGGGACTTATGATATTTACTTTGCCCGGATTTCCGCCGCCGGGTCCAAGAACGGCTCTGACCTCCGGGTGACCAGCGCCGCTGGTGTTGGCGTGAGCCCCTCCCTGGCCTGGACCGGGTCCGAGTTCGGCGTGAGTTGGACGGATACCCGGGACGGAAACTACGAGATCTACTTTGTCCGCCTCTCCTCTACTGGGGTCAAACTCGGCTCTGACCTCCGGGTGACCAGCGACCCGAATTATAGCCAGGTTCCCTCCATTTCCTGGACCGGGTCCGAATTCGGGGTGAGCTGGAATGATGGCCGGGACGGGAACCGCGAGATCTACTTTGCCCGGGTCTCCTCTTCCGGAGCCAAGCTCGGGTCCGACCTCCGGGTAACCAGCAACGCGAGTGGCAGCTACTCTCCCTCCCTGGTCTGGACGGGGTCTGAATACGGGGTGAGTTGGTATGACGGCCGCGACGGCAACGGCGAAATCTATTTTGCCCGGATCGGATGCGGAAATTGCAATTTAGCCAGCCTAGATATCATTCCCGTGGCCAGTCAGGCCGGCGGAACCATAAATTTGGCCGAGGGCTCGCAGCAGACCTTTACCGCGGCCTGCGCTTACACCGGTTCCACTTGCGGCGTGCTTTCGGATGACTGCAGCCAGGGCCAAGGAGTAAATTGGAATTATGCCGGCCAAGTGAGCTTGAGCACGCCTGGGCCGAGCCTGAGCACAATTGCCACGGCCGGCCAGATTCCCGGCCCGAACGGCGGAGTGGGCCAGGTTTCCGGATCAGCGACTTATGGCGCAAGAACCTTTTACGACAGCACCAATATCACTATTACCAACAACGACACGCTCTCCACTGTGCAGTTAACCCCACTCGGCCCGCTCGATGTCAACTCCGGCAATACCGTAAACTTTTATTGTGTGGGCAGTTGGGACGACGGCTGCACCAACAGCGAGACCAATCCTCAAGGCACGGCCCCGGTTTATGACCTTCCCACCAATGGTTCGGGCGGCTCGATCAATTCCTCGACCGGCTTATATACCGCCGGCGCAGTTTCCCCGGCGATTGACTTAGCGGTCTGCACCATCTCCGGACTATCGGACGGCACTACCATCGCAGTAATAGTCTGTGTCGGCGACGCCGACTGCGATGGTCTGCCGGATAGTTGGGAGAACACCTATGCCTGCATGCTGGTCAACACCCCGGATAACCTGGAGGACTATGACTCGGATGGATTGAACAACGAGCAGGAATATGCCAACTCCACCGATCCCTGCGACGCGGACACGGACAACGACGGGGCCAATGACGGGCTAGAGGTCCTCACGGCCTTAACCGACCCACTCGACCCGGACAGCGATGATGACCTGATGTTTGACGGCTGGGAGATCGCCGGCGCGAGCTGCGGGCTGGACCCGCTGGATCCCGAAGATGCCTGGCTCGACAGCGACACCGACACCCTGGCCAACATCCACGAGTATTTCAACAACAACGGGGACGGCAACGTCTCCGACCCCTGCGACCCGGACAAGCCCAGGCAGGGCTGGCCCGGGGGCGGCTACTTCGGCGACGGCGACGGCAACCTGCTCATTGGCGTCCCGGACCTGAACCGGATCAACCTTATCCTCAACGGCCGCAGCGCGGACTATAGCAACGCCTTCCCCGCCGACCCGGTGATCCAGGACATGGACGGCAATCTGATCATCGGGGTCCCGGACAAGAACCTCATCTCCCTGATCCTCAACGGCAAGCTGAGCGGCATTATTGCCGGCTCGCCCACCG
>Ga0299912_10000594_pt1 | contig 30431 bp, 43 predicted proteins | sample RVTome_2_FD_207667 | JGI IMG/M metagenome (GOLD analysis project Ga0299912, IMG submission 207667) | Soil microbial communities from uranium-contaminated site in the Upper Colorado River Basin, Wyoming, United States - RVT95D214 (version 2) ... | reverse complement strand
TCCACGTCACCGCTGACGTCAGTTTATATTTTTGCACGCCGTCCACGAACAAGTACACGTGTTTGGTGGCAGTATCCCACCCGACATTGATGTAATACCACCGATTTGCCGCCACTGCTACACCCGTTGTCGTCCATCCACCTGACCCCGTATAATACTGGAAAACATTCGCACTGACACTATACCCCCACTTCCCTGTCCCTTCCAAACCGAATGCAACATATGTTCTCGGCGAGGTCACGTCCGTGACGTGCACCCACAAAGAGATATTGCCGCTTGATTTACTTGTAAATGCATATCTCGTGTAGGAAGTATCTGCCGCCCCGACATAGTTATCCAGCACTTTCGCGTGCCCCGAGTAAGCATTCTGAACTGTCGCTGTCCCTGTGCCTGTGAATGAGTACTCAAACCCTTCCGCGAGTCCCCCGCTCCTGTCGTTTTGAAATGAAGAATAAGATGAATTGAACGTGCCAAGAGTCAGGGATTCGTTGCAATACGGACTCCCTTCCTTCTCGATTTCCAAATTCGCCGAGTCGAAATTCGTGTTCATCGCAGGAGTGCGAATCCCCGCCGTCAGGTTGTAGGGCGAATTCGCGAAGAGTTGGGCGTTCGCGGAGGGAAACACATTGCTACTGGAAGCAAAGGCGGGGGAAGGCGAACGTATGTGTGAAGTCAGGTCGACTTCAGACGTGCCGACAAAATTTGACAGAAAAGGGACGATCAATGACGTAGAAAATATAAAAAGAAAGACGAAAGACATCGCGTGTCGTTTTATCATCTTCACCGGAATATCACCGTCACCAACACGGCCACAACTAGTATACATTCAGAAATTCCCATCAGTAAGTACCCGTAGTCGAACACGACTATGCGGGACACTTCCTTGTCAAAGAACATCAACGTGGGGGTAAGCGTGTTCATTGCTACGTGCGTAATGGTGTAACTGAAGGAAAACAGCAAGACTGCAGCTACGATCGACACGATGTAATAAATGTAAACGTAAGTGCGTCCTTTCGGTCTCAGTATTTTTCGAAGTGTCGATTCTACCGTTTTCGTGCCCATTACGGCTGGTTTTCTTATTTTGGACGGTGGCATTCAATGACCTCTTGCGTTTTTCGTGTCTTCACAATTACGATATTTACTGTGCAAAAAAATAAACCTTCCGGTTCGAAACAGAAAAAAAGGAGAAAGAGAAACATTCGATTTTTCTTTGTTGCTTAGAAGAACAGCAAGTCCAGAGAGCGTGGAAGTGAAGATAATGAAGAGCAAGAAAAGCGCAGCAACGCGCCACATAGATGTGCTACCTACTGTTTCGGTGTCCCTATCCGCTTGAACACGAAATAAACCGCTATGGCAACGAGGGCGATGATGACGATGGGAATTATCCACGACAGGATCTCGTCCCAGATGCCTCCCGTGTTTCGCACGAGATTTCCCAGCGGACTCGCGTCATCAATGTATTCAGACAGGTCCGTTTGTCCGCCGATTGACGCATCAATGACCATCTTGTATTGTTCCATCTTCGGTAGTCCGAGGATGGCAGTCGTGGGGATGTTTTTGGGCACGACCGTGACGAAAAACGAAAACGAAGCCTTCCAAGGTTGTCGGATGATGTTATTTTCGGCCTGAACTCCCAAATCTCGCTTGATTTGCTCGGTAGCACCCGGTTGAAGCAGTGTTATTCCTGGACCAGCTGGAAACACCGCTTTCGTGCAAAAGTCCACCCGCCCGTGGGTCACGCTGAGAAGCTGCGTGTCTTTTACGATGTTGGGGCGAATGTGATACCCGAGATTGATTTGGTTGATCGCGTTTATCTCTTCGATCCGGTTGCCTGCTGTAATGAGAGCATTCCCCATCGTGGGGCCATCGTTTAGGCCATTCTGGACGGTAAGCCCGTTTTCCTGTCCCGCGATTGCCCACCCGATCTTGCCCGCTATTTGGTTCGTGTAGTAACTATCTTGCTCTCCTTGCGTCATAAATTGTTTGGTGTTCGCGAGCATCTCGCTCGCAGAATACACGTGGAGGTTGCCCATTTCTTTTCCAACGTTGATGTATTCTGTTTTTACCGTGCCAAGCGGGTACGACTTGAAATCTTCGGTGGCATACATACCAGTCACTTGCCACGAAGTCGTTGAAAACACGACTTGGATGGACGTGTTGTCGGTATTTTGGAACGTGACTGGTCCCGGATTGTTATATCCCACGTTTACTACAAGATTTTCATATTCATCAAACCCCCTGTTGAACGCGGAATTAATATCGTAACCGTAAACATAAAACCCGTCACGCACAAGACGAATCAGGCCAACAGTGGAATACGCAATAGCTGCGTGTTGATAAAAGTTGGGATATATGCTAGACGAAGAAGAAAACCACTTGTTGTAGTTTATGCCCGGATCGTCTATGTTAAACCCGCAAGCGAGACAGTCCGAGCGGTAGTGAAGATAATCGCACCACGTTGTCTGCGTACCGTACTGGTATGCTAGGTCTGTCGCGAGGGTTTTTGTGTAAAGATTGATGGGGAGATCTGACTCTGCATCAATTCTATATACGAGTGTAGTATCGTTACTCCCCACGAGTTCGGTGTCCACCACCTTAAATCCTGGCGTGGGTATGTCCACCCAGCAATTGCCCACGTGTGCGCTTCCCATAGTAGTTGGGAAAACTAAAGTTTCCCTCTTACCGTCTGGCCATATTCGGTCGATCGAATACGGTTGGAAAATCACATTCTTTCCAGCGAGTGGAGACGTGCCGCTCACTTGGACGGTCTTCGCGCTCGCGAAGGGCACAACCATCACCACGAAAAAGCATGCGCAGAGAATTTGACATATTCGCACTCGTTTCAACATCTATTTTCACCCTTAAAAGTAAGGGGATGGCAAATTTATGCCATCGTCCCCAGCAACGTGTACGCCCAAGGAGCGCCAAACCCGGTGTAGGCCGCGGTCACGTTGAAGGTCGTGCCGATGCCAGTGGCAAAATTCACGTCAACCAGCCGGCGACCGACAACATCTTGTTTCACTTTGATGAATAACGAATTGCCAATTGCTTCGACATCAGCCGAGATGCCGTTGACACTCGTGATATAATCCGCGTCTGCTACTGCATTGAGTTGGAGTTCCACGAGGAATTGGTTGGTGTAAGTACCAAACTCGGCGAAGTTGATGCTCCCGTTCCCGATGAAATTGTAGAACGGGCGAAATCCGAGCGAAGCGTTCGCGCCACCGGTGCTGTTCACACATTGCACGGCGAAAGTCCAGTTGGTCTCCGTTGTACTCGTCAGGTCTGTTTGCAGTGTTGCCGAGAACGCGATCGCGGTCGTGTTGGTCGCGGAAGGCAACATTACAACTGCATACGTCCCGGTTGTCGAAATGGTGAATTCCTCGTCACAATATCCTGCATAGGTCACGACTGCCACATATCGGTACGTGGTAAAATCGGGCGTGAACCCCTCGCCTGTGAGGTTGGTCCCCAAGTACGTGAAGTCCGTGCCGTGTAGGGCGCCAATCTCGTCTATGGTCAATCCCGTGATGTCCGACCCGTAAATCAGCGCGGACCCGTTAATTCCCGTGCCAGTGTCCTGGGCCGTGAACTCGAATTTGACCGTGGTACTCGCGGATCTGTTAGGAATGATCGCAGCATAAATGCCAAGGGATATCACCGCAAACGCAGCGATGATAATTGCTGCCCATCCCCACTTGGGAACTTTCATAAACCATTTCATTTTCGGAGGTGCCATATTTTTCAGCTCAGATCTCAGTAATACATACAGTTGTACATACAGTTGATCGCAGATCATATTTCAACGTTGTTGAAGCATTCAACGTTGTTAACACAGAAAGAAAAAAAGAAAAGACTAGTCGTACCCGTCCATCTCGTGCTGAACGCCATCTATGACAACCGTGACATTCGTGCCGCCGGCAATGTCCACGGCAGTCATCGACATAATTTCCACGGTCATCACCTCGCCACAGTTGTAGAGATTTGTCAGCGGCAAGTTGTAAGTCGCGTTTACCATATCGCTCAGCGAAATGTTACCGATCGTGTCAGCATCGAACAAGTCGAACATAATGCTGTCATATTCGGTGCCGTTCTCGTAATTGACGACCATTTCCATAAATGGAATCATAAAAACGGCAGACAAACAGATCGTCCTCGACTTCCCATCGAGAGACATATTCGTATACCCGTAGTCAGCTATAACCCTCGCGTCCGCGAAGTAGAGTGGAAACATCCCGAAATATCTCATTGTCGCGTTCGGATAGTGCGCGTCCATATACTCGACAAACGTGGTCTCGTTTTCCAAGTCTTGGTTCTTGATTAAATCCACGACCCACGGGTCTATGATTATGATGTAGGCGAGAACCGACCCAACGTAGTAAGACGCGTTCCCTCCGACATTGAACCCGGCATTGACAGAATTAGTATAACGTCCCACGCAGCACGAACTAGTAGCACCCGATATAGAAATGATGCCAACAGCAAATAGCAAGAGTACCACGAGTATGACGCTAGTTTCAGCACCAATCACGTAATCTCTCGCGTAACTTTTTTTGGGAGACATTCACATCACCTGATCAAGCATCGCCCGCTGACAATTTCAACGTTGCTGCGCTGGCGTGTAGCCGTGGTTCTGCAAGAAAAGGCGCATCTTGATTGTGATTGCTACTACCAAATTATTTCCCTTGTAAGTCTTTCCACTGTTGGAGTGTATGCTCAAGTGGCCCATCTTCATGAGTCTCCACGCTTGCCGGCGCGTCTTGTCGATGGATTCACCTATTTCTGTGGAAAGTTGTTTGAGCGTGAATTCTGTCCGGCCAAGGTTGTCACCAAAAAATTTGAAAAGTAACTCTTCCGGATAAACAGGCATACGTTACGTAAACACACGAAAAACAAATATATAAAACTGTCTATCTTATCACGATTTGAGTGGTTTTTTCATCTTTTGAGGAAACAAAGCAATTATGGTAAGAAATCCCCATACAACAAATCTATCAAAATTCCCCTTGTAAATTTCAGCCTTTTCGACTAACTTAATGAACCAACATCGCTTTGCTTTTGTATTATCGGTTGACATAACATCTGTTCTATATTCTTGGCGATCCTGTATAAATGGGATATGTTACGACCCCAAAATGTTATTGCAATATTAACTGAATGATCGACTTCCTCAACACGGATAAAAAAGTTTTCTTTTAGAAAAACAAGATCTCTCCACAGATCGGGAGAATGGCATTTACCATCCTCGGAAAATATTGGATATATTTCAACGTTATTTGCATTTTGGCGATTATAGATATCTTCAACAATTTCATCTATATTCTGCTTTTCGTCATTCTCGGCAAGATATTTTAACAGCATAATATCTGTCGTATTAGCTGATAAAGGCATAAACATCATTCATCCAATATTTTTCATAGAACTATCGTAGCAAAAAACTAGCGTGTATTTTTGTCGCTTTCTATTCTCGCGTTTATTACCATCCTAGCACGAAACAGACGTAGGCGATAATGGTTTGTATGACAGACCCTATGGCAGTGATTGTAATCTCGCTAGCTGGCATTAATATCGTTGTAACTGATGTCAAGACAGCTATCGAAATTATCAATCCGATGGCTATGATTGTCGAAGCGAGTAATATGCCACCTGTGGCAGCTTTCTGTTTACTACGTGTCTCAATTCCTGTACTAAGTAAATATGCACCAACTCCTGCCGAGAACATTAGCGCAAACATCATAACGTACAAGTCTGACGTGGCAGCTGTGTAAACCATTAACGCTATACTTATAACGCCGAGAATCAACAATGTTTTTGGTTTTTTTGACATTATAATCACCGACTCAAATTAAGAGTCATACGTAAGTAATACGTTACGTAAACATACGAAAAACGAAGATATAAACCTGTTTCTCCTACTCGGATATGACCTCGAAGAGCTTCCGGTGGGTTATCTTGTTGGCGACAAATTTTTTCTTCCCGCGAGTGACCCGCTTCCACCCCATCTGGCGTTCGAGTCTCTGCATCTGCGCTCGCGTGGCCGGCGTGTCGGGGCCGATGACAACCTTTACCAACCGGGGTCTCCTGATCTTTTTAATCTTCCTTGGCATAATGTGTTGATCGTGTCGAAGATATTTCAACGTTGTTGCTGCTGCAGGTGCTCTGCGTATCTTTTCAAGAAATTAAGGGTCTTATCATCGTGCATAAACACGTCATTCACGAACACCTCAAAATAATCTTTCGCGTGTTCTTTGATGTACTCCAATTCTTCTTTGCCTGATGGTTCGTAAAACGCGAACAACGAGTCGTACACGTCTTTCGAAAATGCCACCTTGCCGACCTCGTCAATCGCCCGCAGGAAAATCTCGCGTCTGAACGCTTTCTGAGCAACACAATCAACATCTTCCATCGCGTTCATTACCTGCGACCGCATCATAGAGTTGAACCCGACCGTGACGTGGTCGTTGCCGAGGTCGGCCACCATCGACTCGTAGAACACGTTGGAAATTCCTTCCAGCGCGAGGCCCTCGACATACATACACAACGCCTCGAAGTGGGTCTTGACTGGTATTGCTTTGGACAATTCCCCCCACCTTCGAGCAACAGCTGGTTAGCGTATTCCCGGTCGCTCTTCACCTCGTCCACGAACACGGTCATGCCTGACACGTCATCTTCAGAAACGAAACACGGGACGTTGAGAACGAGGTGCGTGCATGCCACCTCTCCGGAAGCGACCACCCGGTCGCCGTCAAACTTTGCGATCACTATCTTGTTCTCCAAAGGCCTGCGGCCAGAAGCACCACGCACGCACGCGCCTATCTTGATGCCAGCATTGGCAAGTATGAAATCTTGAGTAACGTCAAAAAACTTGCACGACCACCCGTACCTTGCCTGCAATTCCTGGGAAGATAAAATCGCTGCCATCAATTGTCGTATTGACGTGTAATCACCATCCTGTAAATAGAAATGTGTCACACGAGGAAATTCCAACTCAAAATCCCCACGGGAAAATTCCAACTCGTCAAGCATCTTTGAGCCCACCCCACGGGGAAATGAGAACCCGTCAACCGCCATCCGCGATAGTTTCAATTCAAGACGAAGTTTCAAGATGAAAAGCACGAACAACACGACAAAAAGAACGATGAACGCGACCAAGCATCTGACAAACAGTTCACGTCCAAAAAAGTCGAAGTACGATGCGATCCCCATGAACAAAAACCATTCAATCAAAACGAACCAACACAACCACTTAAATCGCATTTTTCCCCACCTTTTTTGTGTACTCGTGCTCAGGGACGATGATCACGGTGTACTTCTGTTCCGGGTCGAGGATGCCGTCACTGACGTAGGACTTCGCGAGCATAATCTTGACGCCGTTCTGGTGAACTTTTATCATTTTACCATAAATGACAATTCCGCCGAGCATCTGCGCGTCATTTATCATCTGCTTGTGTTTCGTGTAGCGTCCTTCTTCAACGTTTCCCACAATTATCCCTGCTTTTCCCACTGCCAGTCGCCAACCGTGAAGTAGACCACCAAATTTCCACACTTCACGCACTTTATTTTAATTTCGAGAACACGCGTCCACCGCGAGTTGTACTCGACAAACATCCGCGTCCAGTCACATTTCTTGCAGAGGACATCACCTGCAGCATCGTTTTTCGACATCACGTGAATTTGATACCCGGTGACGCCAACCTTGGCAACCAGCTTGTTACACTTGTTGCAAGTAACGAAAAAGATAATAGTTGACACCTCCCCGCGTTCCATCTTGACGTTGAACTTGTCGCTGCTATCACAGTGGTGACAGGTTCGTTTTTTCCACGTATTGTTCGTCTCTTCTTTTTTCGTGATCGTTTCAGCATTTTCCATTTTTTTCGCCTTCGAGTAAGATATTCACCTTTCGATTTTGGCACGCAATTTCTTCTTCTGCTTTGGTGTTCGTGTAAAAAATTTGAATTTTCCCGCATTTTGCACAGGCGACAAACGTGGAACCATTACCTTCTGCGACTTGAAAGTGATTTTCACCGCACCTCGCGCACGAAATGTCGTACCAGTCTGGTAGCCTTTTTTCGAGCTTGCGAACGCTGAAGAGGTGAATCTGCCATGCAATGAGCGTAGTTTCAATGACGACTTCGCCACATTTTTTGCAAACAAATCGCAACGCGACTGTTTCACCTTCGTCTATCGTTTCCGCGTCAAAAGCGTCAGCATCACACTGCTGGCACAGTTGTTGTTTCCACGTTTCTTTCGTTCCCATTTTTTTCACCTGAACATTTTTACGGACAGATACTAGTATAGGAACCGAACGCTTATTTAAAATTGTGGTAGCTATGAACTTTCATAGCATTTCATAGCATTTCATAGCAACAAAAAACAGATGTGCAGATGGGGACTATGTTTCTTTAAAGAGATCTAGTACAGAGATCTAGAGAGATCTGTACTACTAGATCTCTCCATCTCATTTCTAATAGGGACACAGATACCCCCTCGTGACACTAAAAACGCTAGCAAAAAAGTAGATTATTCCAAAGTCAATTTTTTTATATATCTCGCAGTAGCTTCTGGCGTTGTGAATGTTCTCCCCGGCTGCCTGGATTTCCCCTTTTCGAGACTGTACAACTCGATGGTGATTTTCTCATTTTTAGGCCCTCCCCTGACGCGCGGGCGCATAAATCCTTTCTTGTACTTGTATTTTCTGATCTTTTTGACCATAGTTATTCAACCCACAGTCCTTTCGGATCTGGCACGTACACGGCAACTCCGCCTTTCACTTTCCGTATCTTGTACTGGTTCTTATTGTAGTACGTCCCTCAGCCGGTAGTTTTTCCCCTTGATTTTGATGCTCAACTTGACCGGTTGCGTGTACTTGACTTGACCCATACTGATCACGTTGTTGATCAGATATTTCAACGTTGTTTCTCAGTAACATTTAAAACCTCTTTTCGCATCTAGTACATCGGAGATAAAATCCTCTTTCGCCACCCCTGTCTTGTTTGGTTTTTTCAAGGGGACTCACCCTCCCCTCTTTTTACTACTCTTTTGTCACGTCTTCTTTTTTCGTCACCGGAAGAAGTTGAAACGTGAACGCCTTCTTCCGCTTGGCGTGGCATTTTTCGCAGTAAAACTGCTGCAGGTTCGTGTAAATCCCCAGAATCATCTTGCCGAGAGGAATTCCACACTTCGCGCAGAAAACCTGTACCGTGTCATTTGACGTGGACATCCGCCAGCAACCGCTTCTCGATTTTTCGCAACACCCGGGAAAGTTTCCGTGATGGATGAGATATGCTATTTCGCATATCTTCCAATATTATCTTGTCTTGTTCTAGCGTCAGCGGCGACTTATTTTTTTCGAGTGTCATATTGCCCACTATTTTTTCTCCTCATTCTTGTTTTAATTTTTCGTGCAAATCGTGAATACCACGAGACCAGTCTATTAAGTCGTATCCAACGCCTGAGAGAAATTCTACCAACGCGTTGATTTTCCGGTCAATCACATCGTTCTCTTGAATTTTACCCAGTAAGTCCGAAGACGAAACCCCATTTGCTAACCGCAATTTCATTTCTTCCGCAATTTCGTTTCTTCGTCTCTTGTATTCTGCCATCAGAGCGATGATCTCTTTCGTGTTTTGTGCGGCATCGTGGTGGATCTTCAGGAATCCTTGCTTCCCCTTGGAGAATGCTAGAAACTCGTTGAGAGAGTCAGTCAGTTTTTTAATTGTCGGGGTATCTCTCACGTAAACCTCATAATCCCTCAATTTCTGTAACATATCCGAGGGTTCTTTTTCGTAGTCATACTGATCTGTCATATTTTTCACCTATATGCAGTACGGATGCGTTCGCTTGCAGTCTGGATCACACTTGGAGGCCCTGCGCATTGACTTGCACCCACCTTTCAACCACTCGCCAGACTGTTTGCCATTGTAACACCTAGTCACTAAGTCTTCCCCAGGAGACGGAGACGTGATGTGCTTGAAGTGGTACGAGTCGAGCGACTTCTTCAATTCTCCTTCCGTTTCCTGCTGCGTCAACCCCAAGTCGCGCAGGCACAAGATGACGAAAAAGCGCTGCTCGAAGTCCAGGTCGGGGAGCGTGAGCAAGTACCGGATGCAGTACGCAACGTCTTTTTTCTTCGATAATATGCCAGAAGTAGATGTTATCCTGGACGCTGGCATAAGTTGCGTCTCCTCGACCGGCGGGGGTTTCACGTCAAATCGGGACGGGATGATGTATAGGTGGTCGCCGATCCACGGGTTGCCCGCGAAGTTCTGCTTCTTGGACAGCTCGGCGATCTGAAACGGATCCAGCTCTTCGAGCTGCTGCTCCGTGAGCGGGACGCAGAACCGGCCGCGGTGGATGTTCAGTGTGTTCGGGTACCGCGTCATCCCCCCGAGGCCGACCTTATTCACGATCTGGTCAAACGGTTCGTGGTGCAACGAGCACGACATCAAACAGTCTTTTTCCTTTCCGACCCCGCGGGTTCCAGTCTTCCCGTCCAGTTGCTGCTCGCACTTCCTCGCTTTGTTCCAAATCTTGGGGCACTTTTCGTCTGAACTGAGACAATTCAAATCCACCCCGTATTCTTTCAAATACACCCGCTTGACAAGCTCGTTGAGGTAAGTCGTTACGTTCTTGAACGCAGACGTTGGGTACGTGACGTTCTCGACAATCGGGACGAATAGGTGGTACCCGATACCTTTTAGCTTTGCCCTAACTTTGAGTGTTCTCCCAGAAAAATCAACACGATGTAAAATACCTTGCTGGGTCAGCTTCTCGTGCAGCAGCATAGCACACTCGTACCCCTCGGCAATGTCGGTGTCCATCGGGATCTTGTCGAACCGCGCAAACCGGTAGACCGCATCCCCGTAGTTCGAGTACCCCTTCCGAACGGGGAAGGAGAAATACGAAACCCAGCAATCCGAAATGCCGTTGCTCTCTGCTATCCAATTTTGAAAGTCTGCAGCGTTGTCCACGTATTCCCGCGAGTATCCAACCTCTCGCGGGACCGTGTCGAACAACAGGATACCTTCGGCAATTGTTGCCAATTTTTCACCACACGTATAAAGTTATTCCGTTGCAACGGTTAATATTGTTATCCAATAGTATTCCATAGCAAAATATGGAAAATAATAGCAGCAATTCACGTCACGTTTTGAAATACCGGTCAAATCCTTGTTTGCTTTCAGGTCGAACAACCTCGGATTTTTTCCCAGACGTTACGTTAGGTGAGTTGACCTTTGGAATATTAAACCCGATGTTCCAGTTCGGTACTCCCATCCGCTTGAACAGCAGCGCCGAGAGGAACATAAATTCTGCAAAAATCATGCAACAGTCCGGAAGACTGAACGTTGAAGTCTCTTGCCAATGTATTTGTCGTGGTGCTCGATGCTCTCACCGTCCAGTGCCGAGCACTTAGACGTGTAAGATTCGTGTGTGGTGTACACTAACATTCCTACCAGTTTTGCTTTATACTTGATCATCTCCACTAATTTTAGAAAAGGTAATTGCACGAAATTTTGATTATTACGCTTGCCCAATTTTACCTCTTGCTTCCATTCAGTATTGTACCCGATCACGATGCGTCCGATGTTGTGCTGGATGCAGTACTTCACGATGAACGCAGAAGTCTTGTGAAAAAAGTCTTTAACCTTTCTGTTACGCTTGTCCGTAATTGTCCTGAGACGTTTCGTCTCGAAGTTGTATCCCTGAAGATCTTTTATGCTCGAATAATGAGACCGTTGCTTGTTATAAAACTGGTTTATTGCCTTGGGAACGTTGCCAGCAATCAAAAACGGTTGCAAATTAAGATTAGACACACACGTCACGAGATTGTTCACGCCCAAGTCAATTCCTAGCACGTTACTCCGCTTCAACTTCAGTTTTCGTTCTTTTTTCTCGTAGATAAATTCGTAAACGTAGTGATCAACTCGCGGAATCACGCGTATCATACATAAACTTCCCCGGCGAACGTCTTTGTTCTCAGAAGATAAATTATTTTTTACGACATCAAATAAGGGTTTAGGTAATTCGACTTCCGGAAGACATTTTTTTGCAAAAGACACTTTTCCGTTCTTTTTTACGGTAAATGCGGTGTAGTTGAAATACGCAACATTTTCTCCGTTTTTTCGCTTGTATTTTGGCGGGTTCGTCTTCCCTATTTTTTTGTTGAAATACGACTTCCAGCTCGTGCTGAGAAACTTCAGCACTTCTTGACTGACCGCACAGTTGGAAGATTTTTGTAACATTCCTTGCCTTGTAGCATAAACCTGAGATTTGGAAAGTCTAAATGTTTCCTTGGTTCCAAAGATTCTTAGCTTTGTGACAAAGATTGCTCAGTTGCGGATTTTTATTCACCCGCATCTGGATAGTTTGCATCATAGTAATTACCCTTAAACGTTAGTTAAAATATATCTAACCTTTATTTAAATACGGTTCATAGCAAATCATAGAAAACTATGAAATATTATCACTTCTATTAACCTCTTTTTCTTTTCTTCGTTCCGACTTTATCTGGTAGATTTTCTGGAAACCGAGTCCCGTCCAGCACCTCCAGAAGTAGTCACACCACTTGCAAGCGTATTTTCGTGACAAGCTGGGCCTCCACGTCTTTTCAATGATTGACCGGTTGATCTGCTGGATCGTCTTGTCGAACGCGGTCTTCGTCTGCGGGAAGAATTTCGAGTTGACGCGGATTGGGTCGGCAGTGTAAATGATCGACCCGTAGAGCGGTTCCCTCGGCAAGATCTTGGGGACGTAGGTTGGCAAGTATTTCGCGTAGAAATACAGCTGCCGCCGGTTGTCGGTACTCATCTGCCCGTAGCTCCTGCCCGTCTTGTAGTCCGTGACGCAATATTCCGTCCGGTTGGACGAGTCTTTCCGAAAATAACCGGGAGGCACTTTTTCCACCCGGTCAACGATGAAGTTCAACCCGAACTGCTCGTCTTCCACCTCGTACTCGCACAGCAGCGGTTTCCAGTAGGAAAACTGCAAATTCACGTCCCCCCCGCAGAACTTGCCGAGGCGCTTCCACCGGGCGTCCTCGATGGTGGCAAAGTTCCGGCAGTGTGGTTCGAAGGCGAATTGCCAGTCTCTCGGCGCGAGATGCAAGGTCGAGCGGTAAACCATCTCGTAGACGTTTCCGTCTGCCGGAATGTCGGCCAGCGTCACTTTCTTGAAAAACTTCTCGAAGATCAGGTGTCCCGCCTTTCCGAACACCATTGGGAACGTGGTGTTGAAGTTGCGCCGGCAAAAGAGGCAATTTTTCTTTTCTAGCGTCATCACGTCTTCCATCGTCAGATTTTTTCCAAAAGTGTCCAGGTCTTCCTTGTCCCGGAATTTGGCCTCGTGCAGCTTTTCCTCGCACCGCTTGTACTCGTTCGTCCGGGACGGGGACAGCTTGAAGTGCTTGGCAATGGTCATACTCATTTTATTTACCCCCTAACATTTTATCCAAGCGTTGCTTAGACGTGTGTTTTGCTATTCCTTTCTTCACCCGTGACGAGATGTCGTTGTAGTACGCTGGATTGTTGTCGTTTGCATAATATTCAACGCCAAGCGACTCGCAAGCCTCTGGAAAAGCGCCAGAACCCGTCATTGGGTCGTAAGCACGCGTTGCGCCGGACTCGGCGATGATTTTTTCCAAGATGGCCGCGTTCATCGGACACGGGTGATCAAGCTTGTCGTGTGGCACAAATCCCCACAATGACAACCCTTCAAACTCGTCAGTGACGAATTGCTTATTAGGTTTCCCGTACCCTAGCAGCGGAGAACGCCGTCTCAGATGACACTGACCACCGCCCGACTTCGGATTCAGCACGCGCCAGCTCAGCGTGAAGTCCGGCGCTCGCACTTCCCTGATCCACAATATCTCATTATCGTATCCGGGATGTATGATGACACACTTCGCAATCCTCGCCAGCTCTGACACCAAATGCCGAAGAAATGTGATGTATTCTGCGATCGTCTTGTCGTCTTTATAAGGTATGATTTTGCCCCTCCCGTCATATTTTTTCCCTCCTCGGCAAAATGCCTTTTTCGCGAACTCGTTGTTGAATGGCGGGTCAGCAAACGAGAAGTCGAACGTCCCATCTTCCATTTTCTTCATTGCACTGAAACAGTCACGGATGGAAACTGTTCCAAAAATTCCTCTAATTATTTGCATTTATATCCACGCTTCAAGGCCGCTATTTTTTCCTTTTACGAGCATTGCAACCATCGTTGCAAAATTCTCGGGGTTGCGCTCGTATTTTATATTACACTTGGTCAATGTTCCTTTCTTGTTTCTTCTGTCATCGTCCAGCACCAAAATTCCTGCTGCTTCCATAGAATTGCATTTTACTTGACCAACCCTGAACCCAGACCCGCAACCGAGTACTAAATCTCCCATTCTAAAATCTCTGGAGATCGCCGAGACAAAGTCCCGTTTCACGACAGGTTGCCACCATCGCCTGTTACGTGCAAAATGACAATGCATATCAAATCTACGAACGTACAAATAAATTCTCCTCGAATTTTTAACTTTATATTCGATGGACAGGTCGTGAATGCATTTCCCAACATTAGGACATCCAGATGAATGTCCGGGATACGACAACCGACAATACGTAAACACTTTTTCGTCAAAAACTACTTGGTCTTGTCTTATCTCGATGCGTTCCACGAAATTCGTTGCATCCGTCATTTGAAACACCCGTCAAAAATGGTCTTTGACGCCTGCTTTTTTGGAAATTTCGTGTACACCGGCGCTCCCCCTCTGCTGTTTTGAATTTTTTGGCCAATGTCTGGGTGATTCACGATCAGCTGCAACATTTCCAAATTGTAGCGCGCGAGGATGTACCGCATTCTAGTTGTGTGCTTTCCGGTCGTCTGCCCGCCGAGCTTCACGCTGACCGGCGACTCCAGCTGGTGGATGTCGATGATTTTGCCGTTCGTTGCCATTATCTCGGGAACGTTCGTGTCGAGGGAAGCAATGACTTCGTTGTTTTCGCGAATATATCGTAGTATTTTGTCTCTTGGATATATGCCAAAAAGATGGACATCCCTTCCACCATGCGACTTGAACAACCGCACGCCAGCTTTTATCCGTTCGAGCTGCGCGTCAACGTCCAACCCCACGAGTCCGCCGAGGGCAAAGTGAATGTGTTTATTTTTCAAACAGAGTTTTTGTAGGCACTCTTCGTAGGGCCACTGTAGTGGCCAAATGGTATCAGGGGTGCCATACATAAACGCAGTGCCCTCAAACTTGTGTAGCGATTCCACTGTTTTGTTCACATCGTTCAGATAATCTTTTGGAACAACGAAGTCAGCTCTGACTTCTATCGCGCGTTTGAGTATCATCTCGTTCGTGATCGTTTTGTCTCCTATCCCCGAGTCGACAATCATCAACCCACGATCGAAATGTCCGTCAACTACCCGGTAACACGCGTTTCGCACCTTCAGCGTTGCATATTTGTACGAAGCGAGGACGTAGGGATATTCCACCGGCCAACCGCCAGTCGCGTTGTACACGTTTACCACGGGATCCCCTTCGAACGTTTGCAGTAGGTCATAACCACCTTGACTTTCGCGTGTTTTGCTTTTTGCACCATATCGAACGTCCCAATACTTTTTTCGTAGTGATTGTGAAACGGGACAACGAGATCCGGTTTACCTTTGACGAGCATTACCGTATTACGAATGGGGCCAGCAGCTTTGCCATATCTATCCCAAAACGCGGGAAACGGAACCACGGTCAATCCGAGCTTCACGCTTTCTTCTCTCGCGATCGTGTCAGCGCCATCCGCTTCTCCCTCAATGACGACCGTGTCTTTCGGCAACGTTTCCAAATACTCCCGTATCAATTTACGGTTGTTGTAGTGTCTGTCACCACAAATTAGAACTCTCGTTTTTATCATCTCGCCTCGTTTTGTTCGTATTTTTTGAAAAATATTTCAATTTCTACCTGATTCCACGTTTCGACTGGTCTTTTTGCTAGGATGCGTTCCATAATGGCACTTTCCGGAAAAACCCTGTTCGTGTCTTCCAAATAAACGACAGTCATATCGCCTGACACACTTTTAATATTTGTCGCGAAATGTTCGTTATTTTCCACGTTCGGAACGAAAGTACCGTCCACGTACCACATCTTGTCGTAATACGTGATCGAACACCACGCCCACTCGTTCTCGTATTTTTTAATCTGGGAAAAAACTATCCCGAGAACTGGAAAATGTTCGCCTTCCACGTTAAAGCACGATCCACTGAAAGGTCGCTTGTCGAAGATGTTTTTTCTCATTTCCAATAGTCTCCCACTTTTTTCTGGCGTTTCCCGCTCAGGATGTCACCACACGTAATTTTCAACCCGGCGAGGATGTCGTTCAGCTTGTCGGTAATGTGTTTCTTGTACATTAACTCCCAGTCAATGGTGATGCCCAGGTTCGCAATTTCGTTCGGATAGACGAACGCCACCACATTTGTCTTCGGCATACCAGGTGGCACCTTCTTCACGTACAACCAGTACGCCGTTTCTCCGACATCGTACTCGGTTCCCAGCACCTTGTTGAGCCAGATGATGCCCTCAACGTGTTTTGGAACGCTGCCGGTGGTGCCGTCCTTCTTTTCCTTGCCATATGTCCAAATGGGCTCGGAAATGCGGGTCGGTTGGGCAACGTCCTCGAACTTGTTGTCTTTCATCATCTGGTCGAACTGGTACCGGGTTTGCCGGAGATGTGTTTGCATTTTAGCGAAACCTGCTTTCATATTGACCAGACAGTCCCGGACGATGGTTTCCAAGAAGATCCGCTGCACCTTGGCAGCAAAGTTCGGCGTGTTTGATTTCTTTTCTTCAAATCCTTTGATTTCGAGTTTGTTCGTTTCTTCCCAGTATTCCCCTTTCGCCGTCTCCTGCTTTTCAAACCACTTGTTACCGACATACGTTTTCTTGCGTTCCCCGCCTTCTTTCGTGTAGGTCTGGTAAAATCCGTTGTAGATTTTCTCGGAACGGATCGCGATCGGTTGGATGTCCGAGTTGAACCGTTCCTTGAAGTAAATGCATTTTCCGGTGACGTATTCCCCGATGAAGTCAGCAACTTCGCAGATCACCTCTTTCACTTTTTCTGCCGGTGGAAATCCCGACAAAAATATGGAATCTGTGTCACCATAGACGACTTTGATGCGAGTGTCTATGCCAAATTTTTGTTTGATGAGATCACGCAATTCTTTTCCTTCAACGAGCTTTGCTACCCATTTGATGATGTACTGTCCGGTGAGCGTGATTGCTTCTGCCATATCCTTGTTGTATAACCGACTGTAAATACTGCCTTGAACGCCGTAATACGACAAGGAAATGGACTTGTACGACTTTTGTCTGCGATTCCACTTTTTCTGCGCAGCTTTGTCGCCCGCTTCTCTCGATGCGACCATTTTGTCTTTCATTTCTTGGCGCTTGCTCTTGTACCGCCTGACGCACTCGCGACTAAAGCTCTCGATATCACCACGGAATACCAACCCGTTTGCCGCAATGATGTTGTTGCCGAGATTTTCCCGGTTGTCAGCATCTACCCGTTTTTCGAGGATAGATTCTGGCGAGGCGTTTAGCATATCAATGATATTCAGGTACATCGTCTTTGCATCGAGTGGTACTACCACACCTTGCAGTCCGGGGGTTGCATTAAATACGTATCCGCCAGCAAACTTTTTCTGCTTCTTTTTTTCGTCTTTAGGATGCGGCGGTTTCGTTGGCAAGCAGATATTGCGAGCAAGCGCCGACCGTATCCAGTCTGCGTCAATAATGGAAGATGGATGAAGCACATCGTCAAATTCGAGTCCAAACTCTGTCCGCAACCCGTTGTAGTTTTCGGTGATGCCAACCTCTGCGTCAATTCTGACGATGAGTTCAACGTCCATCGCGTTATAAAAAATGTGTGTCTTCGGGTCGTGCATCCAACATTCGGCAGTACTCTCGTAGGGATATTCCAGCTTTCCGAAACCAAGTTCTGCCTGCGCGATAAACTCCAGCTTGTATCGTTTCTTCTGGCCGCCGATGATGGTCAGCTTCCGGTATGACAGATAGAGATCGAAAATCACGCGACCAGCAATGACCGGATCCCCGTTCCGGGAGACGAAGACCTTGCCGAGCGGGGACAACCGCCTCGTGTCAACGCCTATCTTGTTACCACGCGCGATGATGTACGCGAAGTCGAAATTCGTGTTCCACGACAACCCAACGTCAAAGTCGATGACGTTGGACAGGACGTGCACGAAAAAGTCGAGCATCGCTTTCTCGGTGGTGAAAAAGTGTAAATGCCACGGGTACTGCTTTCCGTTGAAACTGCTAGGAAATTTTGGTGGCGCAGTTTTGAAGGTGTAAACCCTGTCGTCAGCCCACCTTTCTACCGTGTTCGGGTGCCACTGGAGCGTGTACATTTCCGTGCCCATCGAGTCGAAGACCGAGGCACAGGTAATTGCCTCGCGGGGGTCGCTCACGCTCGACTTGCTTTTCGGGACGTGGTATGTTTCGATGTCGATGTACGCAAGGCGAAGGATGGATTCGATCTCGGCCGACTCTATGCTCGCGATGGACGCAGAGAGTCGGGTCTGCTTCTTGTTTGTCCACTCGTAGTGTGTTAGATCTGCCGCTGCTTTCCACTTCGTGCAGAAGAGAAAGTTCCGGTCGAAGAGCACGTCCGCTTGGAACGTTTCCTTGTGGACGAACAGCTCGTACCGCAAATCCCGGACCATCTTCGGAATTTGCGTTTCCACGTAAGAAACTGGCGTCCCAACTAGGTCTTTCTTGATATTGGCCCACGCGACAGCACTCTTCTTGGAAATAGGCCGGACACGAACATCGTTCGCGAGCTTGCTGCGAAGTTCGCGTTTAACATATAAAAATGGAACAAAATCAGAAAAGTCCGCGCGGATGCGTTGTTTCGGGTTATCAGGCGTCCGTCCGAACACGTTAACGACTGCTGCGTTGTCCACGATGGTGTATTCGACACACGAGTGTGACAGCAGCACGAAATCACCTGACTTCAAAAAAGCTTCTTATTTCGAGCGACAGACATAAGGTGACTATGTCTCGAAAAGTCAGATTCCTCGTGTTTGTCGCACCTGTGCGTGTTCGTTGTCCCCTCGTGTAGTACGCTACACCAGAACATCGGTTCCCCGTTTTCATCGTTCTCGTCCCCGCCTTCGCTCTTGCGACAGTCGCAACACCCGAGCTCGCCTTTCTTTTTCAGTCGATAGTTGACCTGTTTTCTCGTCAACTCTCCCCCGTAGCATTCGCATTCCGTGTTTGAACAATCAACGTATTTTCGGGAAGTTTTTTCGTAGACTAGCGGCGTTCCACATTCCATACAGATGACGTAATACTTGTAGCCCCGCTTCCCGTCCGTCCGGGGGAATTTTCGCAACTCGCCTTTCTTGATCATATCTACGAGCATTGATCGGGTTGCTCCAAGTCCCCGTCTGGTAGACGTAGCGATGGAATGAGATGTTTTCCCGTTTTTGATCGTCAAGACGTTTTCGATGAGAACCCGTGTGGAATATTTTCGCTCGCCTTTCTTTGCCATAATTTCACCTTCGCTCTCGTCCAGAAAGTTCAGATAATATCTTAGACCTGAGTTCATTCAAACGCTTGCACTCGTTAGCATAGTCCGTCTGCGCTTCCTCATCGATGGTCGGAGCTGACAGAGCAAAGATGCCGCTAAATTGTTCTTCTATCACGTCATCAAGGGAAGACAATGCTTCTTTCAAGATCGAGTCGCTACACTCCGAGATGACTTCTGCAGTAATATGTGGTTTTCCACAACAAGGAGAAACGGGCAAATCTTCCATCTTGTTATATTTATACATATCAGATCACGAACACTATCTTTTGGAGACAGAATAATATCGTGTTTTCTTGGCATTTTCGTTTCCTGTCGTAAACTTTCCGTCAAAAACAACGCCAGGTTTGGACATCCTCTTTGGTTTTGGGTGGTCGTAACTGAAATCTTTCCAAATTATCTTCAACTTGTTCTTGTCCCAGCACCTTGGGTTCGGATCCAGATCGGGAATTGTTGGTCTAATAGGAACCACGTATGGCACCCGCTTTTCCACGATCACGGGTTTTTCTATGATTCGCTCGATGACTCTCGTTGGATATGGAACTTTCCGTTTTCTCGGAAACAACTCGTAGCGATGTACTCTGCCTCGTTGCTGGTTGCTTTTCCCACGTAAAAAGAGCGGGAAAATGATGGGACGGCGTCATCGTCCACGAAACCGATGACGTTGCAGAACCCGTCAAACTCGCCGTTAGTTCTCGAAATCGCTCCACCGTCCGAGTAAATCTTCAGGACTTTCAACACCTTTCCCTCCGTAGTACTTTTCGATGGATTGTTTTCGCTTTTCCGCTTGCCGCTCGTGGTATTCGTCACAGAGCGTTTCGATGTCTACCGGTTTTTCGATGATGGCATCATCAGACAAGTTGCTGATGCAAACACTTTCCAAGTTCGGGTTTTGGATGACGATGGCAGCCACTTTCACGTCAGCATCGTCAACCTTCTCCACGCCGGTAAAGAGGTGCACGGTGTACCTGCCCAGCTTATTCGCGAGGATCTTCAGCGCGTTGTGAATGTCGGCGTAGCTGAAGGCGAATTTACCGAGATCTATCATCTTGTGTTTCGCGAAATTTAGCAGCGCGCTACTTTGCTCGTTGGATAGCACGACCGTCAGGTCTGGATTCTGCTCGATCGACTTCAGCAAGAGGCCCGAGGCGACTGTCGAGTACTTGAGAAAATCGATGACAGCTATCATACTGTGAGTGTACGACCTGATGACCCCTCGTTTCTTGATGTCCGCTCGTGCGTCCACCGGTTCCACGCCAAACATCTTGATCGCAAGTTCGCGGGTCTTTCGGCTAGCGTCTCGCTGTTTCAACACGTTGTCATTACTTTTCGTGACAGTTTCGCCTTTTTCAACGCTCTTAACTGCTTTGTCGATGGATGGTTCCCGGTCAGGCATCTTGTTCATTTTCTTGTCGCGTTTTTCATCGAGGTCATCACATTTCTTGCATTGTCCCGTTCCAGGATTTGCTCCAAGACCACCACATTTCATACACTCGTTTGCCGGATTTCCATATCCTTCGTCTTCCACTTTTCCGGAAGCTGGCAATGTGCTGGTGCTACTCGTCTTTGGCGTTTTCTTCCTTGAGGTCTTCGAAGCTTGCTTCGTTTTCGGTTCCGTCATTTTCTCCACCTACTTCGTTGCCTTCGCCGGCACTTTCTTCTTGTTCCTCTTTTTCATCGTCTTCTGCTTTTGGCGCAATGACAAATCGGTGAAATTCATTTTCACCTTCCGACTTGACGATCATCAGCGGGATGGTCTTGCTGAGTCTGATCTCCACCTTTCCGCTGAGATTTGAAAAGACCGGGTCGAACCCGTAGCTGTATTCCTGGCGAAATTCCCCGTCAACGCCCTTGATCTCCGCTTCGAGGTCTCGCTCGGAGCTGTCGGTCGAGTTCTTGACGGAAATGTGCAACTTCGGTTTCCCGTCAACGGTCTTGATCGAGATGGGAAAGTACGTCCCCCCGACCAGCTTGGTATCTTCCACGATCTTCTGAATTTCCTCCGAGGTCGTGTTGATCACGATGTCAAACACGTTTCCGTCCTTGTCCTTGACTTCGTCCGTCTCTATCATAAGGTTGTCGAACATCGCCTTAGCCTTGTTTGCCGCCGTACATTCTTTGATGACAATGTTCGCGAAGCTCTTGTCGTGCTCGCCAGGTTTACCCGTCTTGAAAGTGATCGAGTTAGTGAACCCGACCGTCACGTCACTTTTACCATACGACTTGGCATAGGCAGCGAGTTTTTCCAGCGCTGCACACCAAACGAGTCCTTCCGATAAAACGGTCACTTTCTTAATGAACGCCTTGTGCAACAAGGTCGGACTCTCGTCATCAGACTGGAACAAGACTATCTTGTCCCCTTTCGCGTATCCGATGAAGGAATCAAACGTGTTCAGCGACTGCGCTTTTGTCTCTTTAAGTTCGAGTCCCTTGTACGCGAGTTCGTTTGCCAAGTCGGACAAGCGTTTCGCGTCTATCTTTATCTTTGCTGGCATATCTTTACACCGCGACTATTCCATTCTTGAGCGTGAAGACGACCGTTGGCCGTCCCCGCTTGCTGTTATTGACCGGGTACTTGTCCACGACATTCCGGTTCATTAATTTAAACAGCGTGTCGTAGATCGTGGTCCTGGCAATTTTGAGATGATTGACCATATCCCTGCGAGTCATCGGGCCTTTTGTTCCCAGAAGGCCAACGATCTTCTTCTGCAAATCACTCTCGACAACGAGACTGGTTTTTTGTTCTGCCATCTTCATTCTTCTCCTTTTTTCTCTTCTGGTATTTCAACTATTTCGGTGTCTTTCTTCTCAGCTGCCTTTTTCGCAGCTTTCTTACGTTCGTTTACCACTTTCTTGCGTTTCGCCCGGTCTTCCGGTCGCTCGGAGATGATGGGATACAACCGGTTGACAAGCGCCGGGAAACTCGGGTTCGTGAACTTGAGCATTTTTTCGTCAATAATTTCTTCCTCGAACTCGTTGGAAATGATGTACCCGTGACGCTCGATGGTGCCATCCGCGAGGTTTTTCTCCTTCACCAACCGCATCTCAACGTCCATAAAGTATGGGGTTTCGTCATACCGGGCAGGTGCCCAGTTTTCCGTCCGTTCGAGTCCCTTGCCTTTTTCTTTCTTCTTCCACTTCCGCTTCATCCGACTGCACAGGATGACGTTCAACCGCGTGTTCTGCAAGAGATAAAGGATGAACCCGAGGATGTCTCCCCGGACTTCGAGGTCTGGCAGTTCAAGCGGGATCGTGTCAAAGTCCTGCGCTGGTTCCGTGGCAACGACTTCCTCGTCATTGTCCTCCGCGTCTTTTTCCTGCTTTTCCCGCCTACGCCGCTGGGCGATGTGGTACTGGATGTACTTGCGCACCCAGCGGTTCAAGTCCGTCCACGAGTCCAGCACGATGGTCCCGTTCGGGTAGCGCTTCGACACGCCAATGATGATGCGCACGATCTTCACGAGGGACTTGATCGGGTCCGTCTTGAGCATCATCGTCTTGTCAGGGACGAAGATGCGATTGATGCTGACCTTGCGGTTGTCATTTGGGCCGAATCCCCAGTTGCGATATTGCTTCCACGCCTTACCCTCGGAGTCGATCACGAACACGACCGGGCCGGAAGGAAATTTACCAGACTTGATCGCTTCCCGCAGTTCCTTGCTGAGGTTCGGGTTGTCTTCGACCAGCTCGCAGGCAGAGCACGCGAAAAACGTCTTGCCTTCTTTTTGGCGAGAATAGAGTTCGACTTTCAACCCAGCAAGGTGATCGGCAAAAGTATAGAGAGGGACGAACTCTTTCAAGACCTCGTCAATTTCCGAGTCAGAAACGTCCCGGAAGATGTCGTACTCTGCTAGCATCGTCTTGGCTGCTTTGCCAAGTTCTGGTTTCGCGTAATTTTCCACTGGTTCTGCCATTACACCCAGTCCTTCTCTGGTGATTCGGACCTGGACTCGGCCCGTTCTTCTTCAGCGATGCCTGCCTGCTCTTCTTCCACATTTTTCTCTTCGATCGTCCCTTCTTCTATCAGTTCCTCGCCGACCGACTCTGCCAAGTCTTCGACAGACTTTTCTTCTTCGACTTCTTTCACTTGTTTTGGTTTTGCTTTTTTCGGCCTCGGTTTTTTCGTGGTTGCTGGTCTTTCCTGCGTTTCCGTTGCTGGCGTCTCCGGTTTGACCGCTTCTACCTTCTTTGGTTCTCGGACGAGTCCTGGGACGCCAACGCATCCCATTGCAATGACGTGCGGGTCTTGCCACTTGCCCACGATCTGTTTTTTCGCCTTGAAGTCGTACTGCTGCCACCGGTCCAAGATGCCAACGAGCATAATCACGCTGTCCTCGGCGATCTTGTTCTGAATGTCGTTTTTCCAGACATGTTCTTGAACGTGTGCCCGCATCGAGCGCGACACCTCGCCTTTCGTGTTGCTGAATGCCCTCTCGCTGTCGTCAAAGTCGATGTTGTGTTCCGCTTTCTTGTTGGCCTTGGCGTACCGCCTCGTCAGGGAGACAATCGCGATGCCAGGAATCGTGGTCTCGTTCCGCTTTTCCTTGCCGGACTTGTGCACTTCCCACCACTTCAGCATCGTCTTAGACGTGAAGTAATATGCAGTATATGCGCCCACCAGACGCTTCTTTGTCTTGTCCTTCTCGCTGGGTACCTCGTATCCCGGCGTCTCTCTCGCGTACTTGACGAGATTAAAGAATTTGGCCTTCGTTGGTTTACTTTTTTCGTCATTTTCAATTTTTACGTACTCGCCAAACTCGGAGTCCGGAGACTGCCAGTAGCACGCCTCCGTTTTCGTCTTGTCGTCAACGCGCACGTAGATCTTGGTCTTGAATGGTTTGTACCGCCTGTCCCAGAAGTCCGGAAACAGGTAGTCATCGTTGACTTCCCCGCACTTCGGGCACGTTTTCGTGTAAAGGTTGACTTCCCCGCACTTCGGGCACGTTGGGTCGGCCATCTCTGGATTTCCCTCCCCGCCGATGTTGAGGTACACGAACCGGCGCGTTTTCCCGGTCGGTTGCCACGTCCCGAAGACGTTGAACGACCACCCGGAAATGTTGTCCAGCGGTTCCCCGTGATTCGAGTTTACCTTGCCAGTACCAAACTTTTCCCGGTAGTCCAGCTCGACCGTCTTTTGCTCGCCAAACCGGTCTGCCTCGACTCGCACGTACCCTTCTTCTTTCGCTTTCTCCGGGTCTTTCGAATACTCGTTCTTGCACTTCATCCGCATAAACGCAACGTAGTCGAATACTGCTTTCACCCCGAAAATGCAAAAAACGCCGTCAGGTAGGGACGATCCCGCCTTCCGCCGGAGCTTGCCTTGCAACACTCGCTCGACTTGGTTCGCAAATTCTGCAGGATCCTCGGCGACAGCGTCCGGGCGGGCGCTTGCCTCCTCGTTCCACGTTATGTCCCACAACTCTTGAATGTCGCCGGCGGTCATCCCCTTCACGACATACCCCTTCAGTTTCTCGTAGTAGTCCTTGCTGCTCATATTTTCTCGACCATTCCTTTTTCTCTCAACCGCTTCCGCTTCTCCCCGATCACCGAAGAAGGTATGTTAGCAGACAATTCCGCGATTATGAACGTGCGACCGTCCTGCTTCACCATCCAAACCGGGATAACTTTGTCTTCCTTGATGGGAGCAGTGGACACGTTGTACGGCAACGGAATTGACGGCATCGACACGTTCCCGTACTTGCGGAGGCGCGTCGGTGTTGCTTCGGCGAGGTCAAGGTCAGTATTTAGCGTGTATTTATTTTCTGTCATATTTAATGTCCTCGCAACGAGTAGTTAATATATACTTGTACTTTATTTAAGAATATGTTAAAAAAATATATAAATTTCGATAGCATTTCGATAGCATTTCATAGCATTTCATAGCATTTCATAGCACGGTACGATAAACTATTTTGTACCCGTACCGGTTGCATCCCTGCTCTCCAGCAGAGTCGACTTTTTCAGACTTCGCGAGTCCCTTATTTTCCAACGTCTTCAGAATCTTCGCGTCCAAACTGACGTGCAGCTTCCGCTCGATGCTGTACCGCGTTTCAGGCCCTTTCCTGAGCAATTCTAGCACCTTGTCGTAAGTCGTCTTTTCCAATGTTTACACCTCGATAAACTATCTTGTAACCGTACCTGTTCCGTCCAGGACCGTTCGCCCTCTCTCTCACGGACACCACCAACCCTTGATTTTCGAGCCTTCTGAGATTCTTTGTTGCGTCTATGAACAAGATCTTCCCGATGCTGTACGAGGTCTGAGGCGCTTTCCTGACTAGCGCCAGCACCTGCTGGTCGATGTCGTTCACTTCTTGACCCCGCCCACAACCATTCGGAAGTGTTTCTCGCAGAGATACGCTGTCAACGGGTGCCGGTTCTGGTCGGGATCATCGTGAAAGACAGTTTCCTCGACCTTGTGAGTCGCTGGCCTCTTGCATTTTCGCCAAGATGGTCCATACGGCGATGGAAGGGGTGGCATCTCGTGATATTCGTTGAAATTGCATTTTTCACCTTTGAGAGACTCGGACACGAATTGTTTTTTGGTTTCTACAACGTTTTGCATATTATTCACGCTTGTAACCTCTTTTTATACTATATCCTAATGTCGCTTCCTTTGGCAAAGATTTTAATTTCCACATGCGCTTCCGGATGAATGCCTCAACTTGTTTGGCTGTTTGCTGAGCATTAAGGTTGCTCGTGTCAATACGCACAATTTTTTTACCGAGTTTGGGGTGGTGGAGATATTGTTCGTACTTCTCCTTTATTCGTTCTATGTATGCGATGTCATCCTCGTTCCATAGTTGGCGCTGAGTATCTAAAGACCCGCGTAATTGAATCCGTTTCAAAATCGCGCTCGTGTCTGCCTCAAGATAAATGATGCAATCCTCACGCCAATCCACGGACTCGTACATATCAACGAGAAGGAGGAAATCGTTGTGTTCGATATTGAGAGAAGCAGAATACACAAGCACGCTAGTCGGGGACCGGTCCAACACGCAGATTTTACCATCCATAATCTCTAACCGATGCGAAATGTCCCTGTTCCGAATCGTGGCTTGTTGAATAAAATGAAACTCGGACCGGAATGCCATTTGCGGATCTTTCGATCCAAAGGTGATGAAATCACGATGGGTGGTTCGCTCATTGAAAAACAACCAGTTCGCATCATTCGCGTATTTTTGCCGTAAGATGTCTACTATCGTGGTCTTCCCAACTCCATGCACACCTTCGATGGAAAAAACCAAATTTCCATATTGATCGTTCTTAGGACGCCACTTCTCGTCCAGCTTGTATCTACTAGTTGTCATTTGACTCACGTTCGTATCGCAATTATCTTGTTTGACTGATAAAAATCTTCCACGCTGTTACGTTTCCACCACCCTTTCAGGTGGGGTGACCGAATTAAATACGGTTTGTAAAATGGGACATTTCCCGGTGAAAGCATTACTCCGATTTCATATTTGGAAGTGGTACGTATCTGTACTAGCTCTTTTCCTTTAAATTTAAGTCCTAATTGTTTAATTGCCCACCGGACAGCGATGTCTTGCAAGTGAACGGCAACCGTTTCTTGTTCGGAATAGGCCAAACCAGAGTTGACGTTTGACAGGTCGTTGTCATAAACGTCTGACGCAATCTCGCAAAGTTCGTTGATTAGGCACGTTTTTTCGTGCAAATCTTTCACGTAAAGACTGTACGATTTCTCGTAGTAGTGAATCGCTTTTTCTCTGCTCACTATTCCGTTGTCGATGACCCACATTTCCGCCCAGTTATCTTTCCCGTACTGTTCGTCAAGGCGTTTGACGATCTCCGGTCGCCGCTTGCCAAAATAACCTGGACGTTCGACTTCTTTCCACTTGATTTTTTCACCCATTTTTAGTTCAACTCAAACGTTCACCGATTTTCTCTATTACAACAATCGTGTAGGCAAACGCTCCCCGCTGGCCTTTGGTGGCATTGTGAAAACAGTACCTGTAGTCATCTCCCATACATTCGTCACAAAATCCCCACCTGCCCCATTCTTCGATGGAAGACGTGACAACGTTTTTTATTTTAAAAGATTTGAATGTTTCCCCTTCTATTTTCAAATCTTCGCCAAAGTCAGATTTCCAAATCGCGCCGAACACCTCGTCTGGCGTAAGGTCGTGGCCGTGAATCCAATATTCGCCGCTGTCGAGCACTTCCCTTGATATGCTAACGAGGACACCACGTTTCGCTTTGGTCGTTTTTACTTCACCTTTTTTGCTACTTCTCAACGGTCTTTCATATTTCTTCATCTGTCTTTTTAGCTTTACATCGTTCTCGGAACGCGGCCAGCGTGCAATTCTCGCGACTGGCCTTGTGTCCATAAATGTCACATCGATTCGTGTCCAGGTTGAACAAATCTTTGTAAATCTTCCATATCTCTGCGAAATTCATCATCGTTTGTTATGCCCGTTTCTACTCATTTCCCTTTTTTGTGAATGGCATCAGTTGAGGCATTTGCCCTTGAGATAACGCAATCTTAATTTCATTTGGTAAACATTCTTCCACAGTTTTTCCATTTGGCAATAACGTGTAAAGAAGAAATGCACGCTCTGTGGTGAGAATACCGTTCTGAATAGTTTCCCAGAGAGATTTTACGTGCAAGTAGACACACCGCCAAAGTCTCCGGCGTTCTTGCTCTGACTTCGCAGGTGGAATTGAAAAGCGGTGAGGGACGTTTAGTAAACGGAAGATAACCACTTCTTGCCCTTGGTTGTAAGCCACACCATACTGGTCAGCGTGCAAACGATTTACGAGGAAGTCCCGAATTTGCTCTTGAGATTTTTCCACGGGTACTTTCGTGTATTCGGCAAACTTAGGTTCTTTTTTTGGTGTCGTTTTTATCGCCGTTTCATTTATTTTTTTAATCTTTGCTTTCTTATTCTTTTCATTGCGTTTACAGCGTATGGAATACCAGCAACAGCATCTTGCACGAACAGCTCACCAATTTCTCGACCATACATCTGTATCGCTTTTTTCTGGTACTTTGCGTAGTTCATCATTCTTCCTTCTTCTTTTTCGTTTATTTTACCTGTAACACTCCCGTCCCTTTGCACTTCTTGCACCGCTCCGTCTCGTGACACTCGTCAATGGAAACGTCTATCGTCCCGTCCCCTTTACATTTGTCACAAATTACCCCTAACTCTGACAACCAGATGTTAAGTTCTGACACCAATACGTTTTGGTCTTTTATCTTGATTTCGAGCCCCGCTTTCCTAGAAATATTTTCCTGAAGTTGTTTTACCAGTTCGCGCAACTCGAACTCGGCGTAATTCCTTTGCTTTAAAACGTTTTTCAACCTGCGTATCTTCATCACGTTTTCAAAGACCATTTTTTTCGCCTGCTTACTTGTCCTTCTTTTTCGTTTCTAGTATGTCCACAAAGTCGGCCACGAGCGATGCCATCTGGACTTCCGCAGTCCCGCCCATCACCAACCGGTAATCGTACCTGGCCAGCTTCTTTGCCACTTTTTTCTTGATGCCGACCGGCGCGTCATCGTTCAGCACGATCACGTCCAGCATCACCTCGATGATCGACCGGGCGTTCGGCACTTCCGTGACCAGTCTCCGCATTTCCTTGAAGGAAAAAAATGGTTGGTCACGGATCGTCCGGATCAAGTCCCGCGTCTTCAGCACGATCTCGACATCTTGTATCTTCCCATCTTTCGCGGACTGTAATACTTGGATGGCATCTCGCGGTTTGCCCGCGCTCTTCTTCACAATCAGGTCGAGCACCTCGTCTGACACGTCCCGTTGCTCTGCTTTCGCGATCCGCTGCAGCAGCGCCTTTAAGATGCTGTCTGCCACGGGTAGCAACCGGTACTTGGCAAAGCGGGACAAGATCGGGGGGATGATCTTGTTCTCGTAGTTCGCGGTCGCAATCACTAGGACGCGCTTGGCGTACACTTCCATCATCCGCCGGAAGGCGTCATAAAACGCGTCCGAGGCGTTGTCGAACTCTTCCAAGACTAGCAGCTTCCGCACGCGACCGTTCCCGAACTTGATGGCGTTCGTCTTGCAGAACTTGTCCAAGTTCGTCCGCAGGAACTCGACACGCGCCTTGCCAGACGCGTTCACTTCCTTGACATCCTTGAACCCGTACTTGACCCGGATCACCTGCACCAGGCTCGTCTTGCCGATGCCTTCTTTTCCAATGAAGAGCAGGTGGGGACAGAGTTCTTTCCCCGGAACCCCTGTCATCTCGTCATCCAGCAGCGAGAAGACGTTCTTCACGATGTCCTCGTTGCCCACGAAATCTTCCGGTTTCTTTGGCCGGTATTTTTCAACCCACGACATTCGTTTACACCTGTTTATTATATGTACAATTTATGTCTAAAATATATAAATTTCTTTTATAACATTTCATATTATGCTATGTTTTACTATATTTTCCGCCACACGTGTTGCAGTCGACTCTATTTTTGCACATTGGTGCCGACACGAACATCGCGAACTTGTGACAGAATCCAATGGTTGTCTCAACGTGATCTTTCGCTACTTTCAGCTCGTCACACGTGATCGTCAGCGTGTTCTTTCCTGTTTTCGTTTTAACACTCGTTGGGCCTCCGAGATATTTTTCCATAATGTTATTCCCCCGTGCTTTCGGGCATCCACCGGTGGACAGCTAGTGCTTGTTTAACATAAGCGTCCAACGCAGCATCGATGCCGCAATACAACCAGTTGCGACAGAAATAATAAAAAATTACAAAGTCGTCCCAATACATACAATCAACGCAAGCACAAGCAAGAAAAAAAGTTATTACAAAATATAACAGTGTGACTTTGGCGTTTGTAGCAAGGAAAAGAAAGATTTCCATTGGTATGATCGAAA
>Ga0299912_10000593_pt1 | contig 30555 bp, 61 predicted proteins | sample RVTome_2_FD_207667 | JGI IMG/M metagenome (GOLD analysis project Ga0299912, IMG submission 207667) | Soil microbial communities from uranium-contaminated site in the Upper Colorado River Basin, Wyoming, United States - RVT95D214 (version 2) ... | reverse complement strand
TGGTTGCGTAATGTGTAGTGGTGTAATGTAGGCGTAATGGTAGCGTGATGCAGGCGTAATTGAAATGTAATGCATTTTTACTTAGTAGTAATGAAATATTGAAATGTGTATGGCAAATCTATTTTAGCCTCTGAAGTGATAATACTGAGATGCCTCGAATTGTTCTTGATGTTGTCAGCAAGGGCAAAGGGCGATACGGACTTTCTAAGGATTCTATAAAGAAGCTTCGTGAGCTTCGCAAGAAGAAGGAGAGCGACAAATATTTTGATGTGGAGCTGCGAAAGGGAAAAGCTTCTTTTGTTCCTGTGGCTATGGTATCATTGCCAAAGGAATATAAGCGCAGGAGATATGTTTTTCGTGGCAAGACTGATACGCTTGAGCAGGTATTTGGAACGAGACCTTTGACAAAGGCTGAGACTGAACATAAGATAAAGGCTTATGTTAAGAAAAACAAAATTGAGAAGAAGGTGACTGTTCGCAGTAGGGTTTCAACTGTAAGTTTTCCTTCGGAATTTGTGAAAAAATCCCGAATAAGAAAAGGAAAAGTTTCTTTTTATGTTGTGCCTGCGAGAAAGGAGAGGCTTGTAAAATCACGTTATACACAGAAGTTTGTAGCTCGAAGGGCAAGTGTGATTAGCAGATATGTATATATTCCCCTTGAAGATTTGTCTGTGAAAGATGGTCTGCGAAAGCAGCTTACGAACAGGATAATATCTGAGATGTTTTCATATCCACGAGGCACGAGTGAAGTATATGCAACTCTTGTTTTTGAGGGATACCGAGATGATGGCAGCCATGTCCAGTTACCTGAGTCCAGCCATGCTTATTCTACGCATATAATGGCTGTTGCATCAGGTCAGATAATGAGCGAGTTGCGTAAATTTGTGAAGAAGAAAGTAGAGATAATGGTAAGTTTTCTTACAGGTGAGACTTATGAGGAAGAGAGGCTTGTTTCTATGATTCTTTTGCGTTATGACATTGTTTATCAAAGGGTATATCATGGGAGGCGCAGATAGTGTTGCTTCCATTTGAGCCTGAGATAACTTCTAAGATGAAGGCGTTGCGCCCTTTAACTGCTACAGAAAAAAAGGAATTTAAATATGCTGTTTTTGACATTGAATCACGAAACTGGATAGATTTTGAATTGCTTGGTTTTTTTGATGGAAACAAGTATAGGGAGTTTGATTCTGTAGATGAATTTCTTGATTTCTATTTATCAAGGAGATATGAGTTTTGGAGGCTGTTTGCTCATGCAGGCGGCAGGTTTGATTTTAATTTTATTCTTGAAGCATTAAAGGATAGGAGTGAGTTTGATTATGAGATTCTTTCTTCGCAAGGAATTACTCAAATGAGGATAACTAAAGGAAGCAAGTATGGAGGAAAGAGTTTTCGTCATGCGTGGATTTTGAAGGATAGCTATAAGATGCTTCCAATGTCGCTTGCTAAACTATGCAATGCATTTGAAACTGAACACAGGAAGCTGGAGATGGATTATAGTAAGATTGACAAGAATGATGAAAAGGTTCGGCAATATCTGAAGAATGATGTGCTTGGGTTGTTTGAGGTAATCGAGAAATATGGCATGTGGCTGGCGCAGTATGGAGTTCCTCTTCAAACTACAATCGCTTCGCAGAGTATGATGATGTTTCGCAGGACATTGTTGAAACCGATACGTTGTCTGAAGCCTGAAGTTGAGATGTTTGCAAGAAGGAGTTATTTTGGTGGGCATACAGAAATCTATAACATGAGAAGCTACGGCAAGATTTATTATTTTGATATAAATTCCCTTTACCCAAGCCAAATGCTGAAAAATGAGATGCCTGTTGGTAAAGGATGGTCTGTAAAGAATTTTGTGGAAGGTGAGATAGGATTTTACAAGGCAGATGTTAGGATTCCAGATATTTATGTTCCTCCTGTGCCGAAGGTGATAAATCATAAACTGATGTTTCCTTTTGGGAAATTTTCTGGATTTTATACGAGCAAGGAGCTTGAGCTTGCTCGTGATGTGGGAGGTGAGTTTGATATTCATTATGGATATATATTTTCTTCAGAGAATATTTTTGGAGAATATATTTCGGATATGTATAACAAAAAGAAAAATGCAAAGGATTCTACTACTCGTTCTATAGCGAAGCTGCTTATGAATGCTAATTATGGGAAGTTTGGTCAGAATCGTGATAAGGAGATGCTTGTAAAAATTTGTAATATGAAGGATGCTGTAGGGCTTACTCCTTACAATATTGATAATGCTTTGTTTACGAAGGAGAATTTTTCTCGTGCCACATTCATAATTCCGACTATAGCCTCTTGGATAACCTCATGTGCGAGGGTTGAAGAATATAGGCTGTTGCAGAAGGCTGGAGAAAATGATTTGTTTTATTGTGACACCGACTCGGTAGCAACTACTAAAAGATTGTCTGTGGATAATGAGCTTGGAGGATTGAAAATGGAAGAGGAAGCAGATGAGGCTATTTTCCTTTTGCCAAAGGTTTATGCTTTGAGGAAGGGGGATAATGTCATTATTCGGGCTAAAGGATTTGACAGGGAATTTGTGAAGAAGCTCTCGTTTAATAGCTTCGAGAAGGCTTTGGAAGGAGATGTGTCCGATTTCAAGCAGCAGCTCAAAAAGTTTGCTTCCATGCGAGAGTCGCTGCGAAGCAATGGAACTTTTGTTAGCATGATTAACAAGACAAAGAGCATCAAGGCTCGATATGACAAGAGGCAGATACTTCCTGATTTTAATACAAAGGCTTGGGAGCTGAAAGAGTGATTCCATGATATTCCAATTCCACTGTCACCTCTGCCACTCCAGCTTCATGCAGGAGTGCAGCTACCACGACCTGAAGGGGTGGGAGTTTCCTGCCTGCCCTAACTGCAATGTTTCTGCGCCTGTGATGGCTGTGCAGAGCAGAGAAAGGATTCACAGGAGGGCTTGATGTGACATGCGCCCATCCGAGTGACAAGATAAAGATTTCCAGCACTGGCTTATGGTGTAGGCTATGCTGCGCCAAACTTCCACCATCATTTTTTGCAGCATGTAGGCATGGAAAGAAGATAGGGCATCATTGTTCTGTATGCCGAAGGGAGCAGACAAGTTTAGGAAATTACTGTTGAATTACATGCGTGATTGTTTTACAATATAAGGATAACCTTATACATAAGGCATCAGCTTTTAAAGACTGTATGTATTAGAATTGTCATGAGACAAGCAAAATATGTCGGCATTCATTTTCTGAATGTTTGCTTGGCTTTTATTGCATTGGTTCTTGGAAGCTTGTTTCCAGAAACAAGAGCCTCATTCGAGTTCTATCTGATTTTTATGGCTGTGATTTTGCTTTCTGGAATTTATATGGAGATTTCTGATTATGCTGATTCTGAACAACCACGAAGGAGGCGTTTTTAGATGAGCTGGTTTTCAAATGAAGAAATTGAGGTGAGAGGAAATATGAAGGAACTGAGAAAGACTTTGCAGGAGACTCTTGATAATCTGGAAGATGATTTGGAAGAGGCTCAGGCAGCAATAGAAACTAAGGAAGATGAGATTTCTGTGGCTCAGTCGGAGCTGGCACAGCTTCGATATGACAGGCAGAAAAAGCAGAATGACATACAGCGAGTGGAAGCATCCATTAGGCTGATAACGAATAGGAGGGCTAAACAATGAAAGCGAGTGACTTTATTGGAGCAAAGGCAAACTACCTGAATGTGGCAAAGGCTAAGGAACTTGGGGTTCTTGAAAAGCCATTGACAATCAAGGATGTGACTGAGGAGAAGATTGGCAAGGAAGGGGAGAAGGAAAAAAGAAAGTTGCTTATCCACTTTGCTGAGACCGATGCAAAATTGGTTCTCAACAGCACGAATAATGCAATCATATCCGATGCATTCGGTGATGATACAGATGGCTGGCTGAAGAAGAAAATCAAGCTCCGCACATCGAAGGTGATGTTTCAGGGCAAGATGGTTGATGGGCTTCAGGTAAGTGTTTAAGGAAATAATTTTTGGATTTTCTTTTTTACCTTTTACATTTGTGGTGAGATGCATGGAAGTTTCAAAGGTGACTTATAGCGAAGATGAAAAGGATATGTGGATTGTCATTAGGGCTTCTAATGGGGAGTTCATGAATATTCATGTGAGTGCTTCTGTGAAAATGGCATGGAAGAAAAAAGGAGTCATGCTTAACCTTAAGGAGAAATAAAAATGATTTTTGCTGAAGGGTTTGATTTGGTGATGCTGATGCTTAGTTGCTGGATAGTTGGGGTTGCTGTCGGCATTGGGTGGACTTATGAAAAATATTTGCTGAAGAAGGGAGTTTTTAAAAATGGTGAAAAGAAAGACTTTTGAAAAGATATGCTTTACATTTGCAGGCTCTGTACCAAAGACGGGACTTAACAAAAACTGTAACATGATGGGACTTGAACAAGATGGAGGGAAACAATAAATGAATATTTTTACCCCACGTTTTAGAGTCAGTTACCTAGACATTTTATGTTTTGTATTATCTGGGGCTATCGCAATGTATTTTGCATTAATCATGTTCTTCCATTAGAACATAATGCACAATCTTGGAGACAACCGCTATGGCAATTAGCAAACCCCCAAATGGCGGGGCATATGGTATTGAAAATAATACGCCTGCTGCCAAGATAGCTGCTCCAATGACAAGCAATATTGCTACACCCTTGTTTATGCGATGTACTTTTGGTTCTGTCATTAGACTAAACCTCTGTAGTATCTACCCTGATATTACAGAGGGGTCAAAAGTTTAAGAATACATTTTCCTTATCTACCTCTAAGAAGCAAGTAGATAATTACAATTGTAAGAAATATCAAAAACCATATAAGTGGGCTGCTGAGAATCGATATTATGTCAGTCATATTATTTCACTGTTTCTAATTTCGTTCTTATTATTTTGAGTTTGCGACGATAGAATGTCAAAATTGCATAAATGAATACAAGACCATATCCGACCACTGCAACGATTGAAGTAGTTCCGTCTAGCGGTGCTGGATTTATTTGCTTGGTTATGAGAGCTATGACCAAACCGACGAGTAATGATATTGAGGTAGGCAAAACTATTTTTAATTCTGAGAGATAGTGTTCGTGTTCCAATTTTAGTGATTGTATCTTTTCTTCTTTTCCCATTCATAACAAATGACTTCCTGATATTTTAAGTTTATCCCTTTCTTGGCTTATCCCAATACGGAGAATGGCATTTTGGACATACACGAGGCGGGTCTTTCATTCTAGGGGCCCATTCATGCTCACATCGTTCACACTTAAAACCATCAACAAGAATTTTTACTCGTGCCATGCTATTATTTGATTGGTTCTGTATATATTTGTTCTTTATGTATTTCATAGTAATATATTAGTAAGTGGAACCTTAAATAATAGTGACTGACGGTTTGCATTCCTACAGGAAGGCTATCGGAAGAGAGTTTCCGCAAGCGCAACACATCAAAGCTGATGGGATAACGTCCCATGAAAAGAACAACAATATGATAGAGCGCTTCCACAATACGTTCAGAGAGAGGGACAAGGTTATGCGAGGCTTCAAGGGACAGAAGAACGCCTCAATAATGGCAGAGTCCTTCCGTACATACTACAACTTCGTGCGCCCGAACATGGCTTTGCAGGGCAGGACGCCCAGTAGAGTAGCTAGGATACAGGCAGAAATTGGAAGAAATAGGTGGATGAAACTTCTTGCATAATCTTGTATTTTTAAGTTTTAACGTCCTATATGTAGTATATATTTTATGGTTTGAAATTACGTAAAAATCACGACCAAAAACTAAATATATCAGGAGAGACTAGTAATATATAAGCTTTTCGGTCAATTGACCAATAAGACAAGGTGATGAAAAATGGCAGAGAAAAAGTTCTTTGACGATGTAAGATTCGTCAGAATAGAGAAATTGAAAGGCAGGGCAAAAGAAGAGGCAAATAGAATGGGGTTAAAAGAAGGCTTAGCTATTCTAAAAATGTCAATAAATTCACTGCCAGAATACGAAATAGAGGTAGTTAAAGGCGACCCATTACAAGCATTAGAAAGACTTGGTTTAGCTGACGGTATAACTCCAGAAAGATTATCTCAAGCTATAGAGAAGGGGCTTAAGGATTAAATAGTGATTTGTATGGCTTCTTTGTTTATTTTGTGCCATACAATATTTCATGATGTCTGGAGAAATTATGAAAGACCTTCAGAACATCAATCATCAGCAAGGTTTTTTGTAAGGTATCTAATTGAAAAAAGAACCTCTATGACAGATGATGATGTAATTGCAGTAACATCTGAAGAAGTAATTAATTCTATGTCGGGGTTTTTACCTAATCAAGGAAGTGGACAATATCAAGCACAGCTTGTTTTAGCACTAAAAAATATTGTATTTCCACTTCCTACAAAAATACAAAATTTAAATGAATCTGTAGTAATCATAGCAGATGTTTTAGCATCAAGAGGAACGGATGTGATTTTGGTATCAAACATGCCAAATAAAGTCAATAAAATAGTAGATTTTTATCAGAAATATGAAAAAACATCAAAAAAGTGGCAACCAAAACATATAGACGAAATATTCAAAATTATGAATACAACAGAATTAGAAGCACACCTTAGAAAAACAGATAAAGAAACATGCAATAATGTAGACTTACAATTCGAATCAGTCTGATTTTTAATTATTATAAGTCCCTCTCTGTTACTGCCTTCTCAAAGTCCCTAGCTTGTTACAGAGCCCATTTGCAGGGATTTGGTTGACTCAGTGGACTGTTGCTGCATATCTTTTGGATGTCAGGTTCGCTTATGGTGGAGGGGTTGCTTTGATTGCCTTGATTATAATCGCTCTTGGATTGCATGAGGAAGCGGAGATGAGAAAATGAAATTATCGTCTTTGGAATTAATGGCTGCCAAGAATATTATCAAGATTCTTGAACCTTGCAGCAATGAGGAAGCTTTGAATATATTGAATAAGGTCATGATGGCACAGATAAACAAGGAGAGGAAAAAATATGAAAATCAGGAAACTGCTTCCATATAAGTTTACCATCCTGTTCTTCATATTCTTGCTTCTTGCGTTTATGGTTGAAGACATTGCTGGATTTGTTTTGTCATTTATGGCTGGAGTGATGTTGGTTTATATGGTTAAGGAGATTTGGGATAAGTTGAGGCGAAAAATATGACAGAAGAATGTGACCATGACCTTATCATGTCGAGCTGCTCCAAGTGTGGCAAGAATGCAAAGGTCATACTTTTGAATACTTTTATTGACCATTTTATTGAAGACTGTGAGGAGAATGCTGTGATGATTGGAACTTCTTACTATGTGCCTTTGGCAAAGATTCGCAGGATGGAGAAGTGGAAGGAATGAAAGAAAATCATGAGCTTGCTGCCAAGATATTCGAGGAGGATGGGAAGAGGACTGCCATCATGATGCTTGATTTTTTCGTCAAGAACAGGATTCCTCATGATGTTGCAATACTTTCTAGTGCAATCGCATGTGTTTCTTTATGTGTTGGCAATGGGATGTCAAAGAAGGATTTTATGGAGATGATTGATGAGCTTTATAGGTCATACATGGAAACGGAAAGAAATGATAAATAGTATGCAAAGCAATAGTTAGCATGGAACGAATTTCAAGATGTGGCATTCATGATTTTAAGATTGTATGGACAGATGGCATGACTCAGAGATTGGTTTGCGAGAAATGTGGGATGTCGAGGTATGTTTGCTATGAGAGATAGTCAATCATCCTCCTCGTAGATGATGTCCTTCTCTTTTTTCTTTCTCTCTTTGGGCTTGTCCGCTTCGCCTTTTTTCTTTTGGAATTTCAGGAACTCCTCGATGTCCAATTCATCAACCTCTTCGTGTGTGTCGTAGAGGTTGAAGATGGGAGCAGTTTTAAATCTATAGGTTTGTTGAAGTAACATGGCAGGATTTGAATATATCCGTAATTGACATATACTTTCATGACTATTTAATTGAGGGATAGCCACAAAATCGGTTTCCAGTTGCTTTCGCAAAAACTGTCCGAATTCTTATGTTACTGCAAGAATAAACCTCAATTTATTCTTCCAACAGCCTTGAAATATTGAGTTGTATTTTTGCGGATGAAAGAAAAACTTTCATTCAATGCAATATGGATATCTCGCTTCCTCGATTTTGCAAGCACAAGCGTTATGAACTTATTTTTGTGTGAACCTGATACTCTGGAATCTTTATGGTCGTGGAATCAGGATTTCACGATGCCCATGTCCAAAGCTGACGGATGCTTTAGAAAATAAAACATCTTTCGTCTAAGGCAGCGAATCCAAATTTCATGCTCAATATATCAGTTGGCGTTTTAACCCTCGTATATGGAATGTGGTTGAGTTTGTAGTTGCAAAAAATTGCCCTTTGCTTGTGATAATTTCGCAAAGCAAGTTTCACGAAAGGAAGTTAGTTTCCTATTCTATATGTTAGAGCTAATGTCTTGCCACTCCCTAACTATATTGGATATGAAACAAATGTTTCATATTCTCCAAGTATTTATGGGAGGAAAAACATCAGTTTTTCTTCTTGCCATCAAGACCACACTTCTTGTTCACCTCCTTAGCAAATGCTCCATTCTTTCGCTTTCTTGAATATGCTATTTGTGATTGATGCTCGATATGGTCAGGATTAGACCAAAATAGTTTTCTTTTTTCTGACATTTTTCTTATAGTTTCTGGAGAATGTTTTGTTCCTGTTTTTGGGTTAAATTTTTTTAATGTTTTTGAAAGAGTTTGTGACATCTGTTTCATTAAATCGCCTCACGGATACCCATGCCTTTAGGCTTGGGATGAAGTGATGCTTGTATGAAATCTGTTAGTGTTTTATCAAGCGACTCCTTCGTAGCCTTGTCTAAAGTTGGTTCTATCCTTATGTTCAGATGTCTGCTCTGTTGCTCTATGTATTTTTTAACCTGTGCCTGTGAAATGAATCCTGCTGTGCTTGCATAATAGCCTTCTGCCCACAGGCTCTTTCTAACTTGTGCTTTCAGGTATGGAAATACCCTTCTAAGTTGTATGCTTGAATTGCCTTTCAGGATTCCCACGACTTCAGATACTGTCCATGTCGGTGGCACGGATACAAAGTAATGGATGTGGTCAGGTTGAATCTCAAGTGCTAAAGGTTTCCAATCTCTGCATTCTGCTTGTCCTCTCAAGATTGATTCGCATATCTCTTTGACTTTCGGATGAGCAAGGACAGGCTTTCTATACTTCGGAATCCATACCAAGTGATAATTCAAATTCCATACTGCATGAGAGGAATGCCTAAGTGTTTTAAGTTCCTTCTGTAATTCCTCTGTCGGATGGAAGTGCGGATATTTCATAGTATCACAGCCAGCATGATGCAAATATATTGCATGTAGGTTCTCCTCTAATTCCAAGTGTTACCTTTGGATTTTTGCAGTTTTTCTCTAAGGCAACTGCTTTTCTCATCAGTTCAGGATGTTTTACTTTCAGGTCTATCCATCCAGCCTTTTTCGTAAATGGACAGAAGAAACATCCCGATTTAATCACGTTATCAAACCCATTTCTTTTCAGAATTTCTATACATCCTTGCCTATCAATTTTGTTGTCTACAAGTGGATATGAATTCTCAATATATTTCACATCAGATGTTCTCATGCGATGTGCTTCTTCAAGGGCGATGCCGATATAAGTTACAAACTTAGCATCTTTTCCATATTTGTTTCTCAGGTACTTTCTAATTGGTGACACCTTAAACTTTGAAGTGCAATCTCTACGCATTCTTGAAGGTAATATTTTTTTGTTCCAACAATATTCAAAGAGGTCTTTAGCAAGTTCACTCTTAACTATTGTTGGTTTGATGCGTTCTATGATTTCGTATGTTTCAGGCAGTTCGTTCCCTGTATCAGCAAATATGATTTCCTCAAGTGGCATATTTTTCTCTTTAATCAGGAATAGAAGGGCAGTGCTATTCACTCCTCCTCCAAAAGACAATACATGAACCTTCCGTTCTTGTTCCATATCACTAACCTCTCAAGATACCCCGCCCTTTAGGGCGTGGGAGTGCTTCATTCTTTTATCAGTTTTCTTTGTAAGACCTTTATTCCAAGAAGGATGTTGTGCATGATGATGGTGAGGGCACATGGGAACAAGATTATCCAGCCGATTATCCCATCTATCATGATTTATGTGATGAGTATGCAATCTTTTGTCATGACATTTTATATAAGAACATTTTTTAAAATGTTTTCTTCCTAAGATTGCTGCATAAGCCCTCATTGTATTTTCTGCCCATTTATCTTTCTCATAGATTCTTGCTTCAGGAACTTTCATACAAACTCCTTCTCTCAAGTCTTCTTATGCTTTTCCTGATACACATTCCCCTTCGCATTGCCATTCTTTCCTCCATGCAGCAAAACAAAAGCCATAACCACAATCACAAATGTCACAAGCATCCCTACCCCTGCCTTCATGATGATTCCCTGACCTGTAGGCATCCATGATTCTAAAGTTTCTTTCAAAAAACTGCTCCAATAAAATCCTACAAACAGGCTCGTAGAATACAAAAACAAGCTACGAAACAGCCCACCGAAGCTAATCCCCTTCTCTAGCTTCTTCTCCAAATCAAAATCCAAACGAATCATCCCTGCTTTCTGTCTTGTGGCTTGCTTCTTTCGTATCTCCTCAACAAATCATGAACTTCGTCTATGAATTTCGGGAACGCTCCAGTTAGCTTGTATCCATGAGACTCCAGAAGGTTCTTGTGGTAGTTCATGGAATGCAAAAGGGAAGCAATCCTGTCCTTTCGCATCTTGAATAATAAATAATCTCCCATGTCACACCTTCTCGATTTTTACATCTTTGTCAAGATTCTTGAATCTTCCCTCAAGCCTTTTGCGGACAGCAATATCATAGAGGCGGTTCTCGGTCTTGTATTCTATGTTAATCCAAATCTCGTTCCCTCTTCGTTTCCATTCTACGACTCCGACCTGATACTTTATGAATTCGAGCTGAATAACTTTTAACCTTTCCTCGAACTCATCGGGCTTCGTTGTCGTGATATGATACTTGATAGCCATGCTCATCACGCTTTTTGGTAGGTCTTCACAGCCTTCCACATATCCTCATACATCCTGTCGACCTGAGCCTTTGGAACATCAAACTGCTTTGCGAAAGACACCAAAGTTGATGATAAGACAAACAGGGCTTCCTCTACAGTCATGTCTCTCTCAGCAAACCATCGAACAAGGGCTTCTGTTTTATCTGCAATCTTGTTCAGGTCTTTTTCGTTAATCGTCTCACCTTCTTCTTTCTTCCTCGTTGAAGCATTAATGGAGCAAGAGAATTTTTCATGGTATGGCATTCGCAGTCGCATCTGTCACGAACATAATGATAGCAGCCTTTGCCGCATTCATACATCTCTTCGTTTTCAATAGTCATGCTACCCACTTCTTGTTGCAAATCATGCATGTTGTTTTTGCAATTAGCTTTTGATGAGTCTCTTCGAATACATGCGCATATCCATGCTCGCATGGCTCGAAAGCTGGAATTATTGTTTGAGTTTCCCGAAGCTTGTAGCACATCATTCATCCTTCTCTATTGCATTTTTTATTATCTCACGAATCTTGTTCTCGCATGAGTCACATAGATAACAGCCTTTTCCGCATTCGGATTTCATGAAGTCGTTGAACTTCATCTGCGAGTATGATGGAGGCTTTTTCTTGCCGAAGAATTTTTTCAGCCTGCCCTGCTTGATGGGAGCAAATCTTCCTTGAGATTGCGAAGGTTCAGGCTGAATGACAACCTGTGGCACAGGCTTGACTTTCGGAGGTTTCACTATTCCAGCTTTAATCAAGGACTGCGTTACTATGTCCGCTACTTCTTCTCGGTCTTTGTCTTTCATATTATTTTTTCACCTCACCCTCGAACACCTGAAAAGAACTGGCGCAGTCGAGAAATCTTTTGGTCTTCACGCTGGCTTGAACTTCTCGCTACATCCAGTAGTTCTTTTCTCCCCTGCCTCTTGTATGAGACTCTCAAGCGTAGGAAGTTCAATAGAAATTCTGTAATCATCACATCTTTCGTCTTTTTTGTGACTGCATACAATTGAGCTACCAACTTCAACTCGTAATCATCCAGCTCAGTCATGGTCTTGTGGTCAGAAGTCTGACCGAGGTACATCGCCACCTTCGCAAGAGCCTCATAGCTGCAATTTCTGATTATTCAGAAATTTCTACAGAGAGGTTTTCTTGGTCGCTGTCCACATCGACTGTTGGGATGTTTGGATTTACATTTTCTTTTGACATCGTAGTTCCTCCATTATTTTTATTTTCTTCAGTCTTTTTGAAGCACTGATTTTCGCTTTCATTGTGTTGCATGGTCTACATAAAACTTGATATTTTTCAAAATCCCTCTCATGTATTATTCTGATGAGAAAAGCATTCCATCCGAATCTATCTTTATCAAGATGACCTTTGTTATCCCTGTGGTCTATCACAAGGTCATTTTCAGTTGCACAGTATTTACACATGGGAGGAAATCCTCCATACATGATAAGAGCCACCAATTTCAAAAGTTTGTATCTACTTCTCATCTGTGTATTGGCATGAATTTTATGGCTTTTGTAATATTTTTCAGAATATTTGATGCTGCGCTTGCTATTTTTATGGTAAGACTTTCGTGCTATGGCTCTCATTTTTTCTGGATTCTTCCAGTAAAGTTTGAGCTGTCTCGCTCTTCTTTTTTGAATATCTTCCATCTATCTTCGACTCCTGTTCATAATCAAGCTCCCTGCCGTTGTAGCGACTGGAGCTGCGGTCTCGCCTTTAGGAATAAAATCTGCAAGTAAGATACCACATAAAAGACCGATTACCACGCCAATAACAAGGTAAAGGATAATCGCTTTATCAGCTCCCTTCGGCTTCAATAGCTGCTCAAGAGTCTTGTTTTCTACAAGATGCTTCAAATTCTCGCCAGTATAAACTTTGATTCCAGCTTTTGTAAAATGCAGTGGCAAAGCTAAGTTGTGCTTTATCACATAAACAGGCTTGTAGCTTTTGAAAAGAAATCCAGTTCGCATGTGCAATGTAGAAGCTTTGTCAACTGAAATCTGCTTTTTCCCCAAAAAGATTCTTCCGTCTTTTATCTTCGTGAGCAGGGAGTTCATCAGGTTCTCAGTTTCAAAATAAAGTATCAGGCTCTTCTTTGTGTTGCGGACTTCTATAAGGAATAATATTCCGAACATCGCTATTGGGATTCCAATGCAAAAGAGTATGAGCAAAGTAGTAGGCTCTATCACAGTTCCCCATTCAAAAGGATTAAAGATGTCAACCAAGCAAACCACTTACTCCATATTCGTTTCTAATCTCAGGCTTCACATCAGAAAGGGATGCCAGCAGCCGAGCCAAGAGGCTTCCCTTTGTTGTGAGCGAATAGACATGGATTGTCCTGTTGTCATTCTTTGCTTCAGTAGTTTTAACAAGACCATTTTCTCGCATGTAAGAAATCATCCGATAGAAAGCAGCAGAGCCATAAAGTTTGTTATCTTTTTTGGTCACATCTCTCACCAGCAATGTCAGTAAAAATTCTTGTTGCTTTTTAGTTAGCACAAATCTCAACTGTTTATTTTAATGTATATAATCTTTAAAAGCACATTACACTTAGCACATACACTGTGTCATGTTCTTTGACAGGTTATCCACAAGCTCAAATGAAAAATTATACACAGGGCATTGCGGAGGGGATAGAACCATATCCCTCATCGCAAGGAATATCAGTATGATAGTTATCCATGAGCCGACTCTTATTGCCTGTTCAATCCACCATTCTTTTGTTTTCCATCTTGGAAACAAGCGTATGACCAGTCTGGATAGCTGTGTCATTTTTCATCCTCAGTATTTAAACTTGAATTTAATTAACTGCATATTTTTAGTCAGCCATCTATAAATATGGAGCAAAATCAAATATCCTACATTGGCGAAGCTGACTGTAATGGTCGACAATTACGGAACGCATAAAAGCCACTCACAAGGTGATAACTAATGGCTGGAATGGGCAATACAAAAATTAAGGAAGCCTTTGGTGTTATCATAATCGGTGTCATCCTCGTGCCAGTAGCAGCTTCGTTGGCTGCTTCTGCAAATGTCACAGGAACGACTGCGACTGTGGTTACGCTGCTTCCGTTGCTGCTTGCGATACTCGTTGTTGTGTTCATAGTTGGACTGTTCTGATTACGGACATAACATTGAGAAAATTGCACTGCATCACACCTCCAAGAGCATCCCCATTCGGGGATGCATTTTTATTTTCTTTAGATAATAATTCTATCATGTCAAACTGTTACCGAACACTCATGCTGTGCAAAGTTTGTATGGTAAAAATGACTTCCATGTCCGCAAAACAGAGGCACAGGAAGCTTGGTCATGAACTGCTTCCCATTGGAAGGATAAAGTGGGTTTGAGAAACTATTCATGGCAAAGCGAAGCTTTGCCTGTATAGTTAATGCCGAACATTAACTATATATTTAACCGCAAACAAGTATATTCATGGCTGACACAAGCAGATGGCTCAGGCTTGTTTTAGGATTCGTATTCCTTATGCTGAGCGGAGTTTTTGCTGCAATCTTCTCATCAATGTGTTCAGGTCAGCTCACATGCTCGACAACTGGTATGGAATTAGTTCCTCTGTTTCCGCTATTCATCGGAATCTTCCTGATAGTTCATGCGCTTGTTGTAAAAGGGGATGGTGTTCCATGAAAATCCCTTTTCTAAAAGAAAAGGTCTTTTCAAACCCCAAAAGAAAGGAGGCATTGCTTCGCAATGCAAAATATTATAAAGAGTGATAAAATATGGCATTTGGAAAAGACATGACGATTGGCGCACTGCTAATAGTAAGCATGGCTGGAATAATGTTCTTCCTGCTCGCAGCTCCAGCTTGGGTTACGATGCCCATGAAGGCTGTGATTTCGCTGGTATTCATATTGATATTCTTCGCTGCGTTGAAGATGGCTATGTGATTTTTAAAGATTAAAATTATCTATTTTTATGCCTTTTCAGAAAAGTCATACTCCTTGGTGGATTGTGAAAGGAGTTGAGCCTCCTTATAAAAAATATGCAAAAGAGATTCTTGCCAAGAAAAAGCAGCATTATGCAGATGGAACTATAAAACCATGGAATAAAGGACTAACGAAAGAAACAGATGAAAGAGTGAAACAGGCTGCCCTTGCTATTAGCATGAATAAAGAGCATTCTAAAAATATAAGCTTGGGGAAAAAGGGAATATCTTGTGTAAAATTGAAAGGCAGAAAGAGACCAAAAGAAGTCATTGATAAAGTTCTTGCAACAAAAAAGATAAGATTTGCTGAAGGAAAATATATTCCTGCAAGATACTGGCTTGGAAAAAGATTAACTTTTATTCCTTATATGTATGGTAAAACTCATACAGAAGAAGCAAGAGCTAAATTGCGTGAATGGCGTTCACACCAAGTAATTCCAAAGAAAGATACTTCTATAGAAATAAAATTGCAGGATTTCCTTGCTACTGAAAATGTTTCATTTGAAAAGCATAAGCCGATAACAGGGCAGCCTGATATTTTTATTTCTCCAAATATATGCATTTTTGCAGATGGATGCTATTGGCATGGTTGCAATAAATGTAATCTTGAAAAAGCAAGGCATCCAGATGATTCTAAAATAACAGATAAACTGCAAAATTCTGGATATAAAGTTCTCAGATTTTGGGAGCATGACATAAAAAATAATTTTGAAAATGTTTGCTCAAAAATATTGGAGGAAATCCCATGTTGAAAGTAGTAATAAATATTTTTGTTATTATTATTGGAACTGCTCTATTCTTAACATCCGCTCACATGATTGACAACGCATGGAACATGCAGTCTGGAATGTTCGACAAATCTATATTGCTTCAGTTTGACAAAGAAACATTGTATGAGTCAGGAATTTTTCTGATGTTTACAAGTTTTTTCATAACTATGATTGCATGTTTGACAGTTTTCATAAATTTCAAAGTTGAGAAGCTGAAGGATGAAGATGAATTTTAGATAAAAAAGTTCCTTCACAGCTTTGCAGCTCAGGAACGGAGATGCTATACAGAGTTGCAGCGACTACAGTGCTGTCAGACGCTAAGCCAGCATGAAGAATTATTTCTTGAAAAGTTTATCTTTTCAAGAATAGGAGCTGCGTTAGCAGCGACTATTTCTTTCCCTTTTTCTTTTTTGCCATTTTAGATTTTCCCTCCTTTATGTTTTTTATAAAAAAATAAAACTTTAACAAACTCTTCTTACTCTTCTCTTGTGCTTTCTTTTCGCTTTTCTGTAGGACTTTTCCCAAGGCTCTTGTGATTTCATGCTTTGGTCTTGTGAAAGCCCTCTCTTTGTCCGATGTCCTTTGTGCGTTGGCATTTATTTTTCACCTCTTGTTATTTTTTATAATCATGAGACCTTCTTGATAGCTCCTCGCATCCTGTGAAACCCTCGCCCAAGACCTTTCTTGATTACTTTTCCAGATTTGCCCTTTCTCGTTGACTTCATTTTCCATTTCATGATACTCGCCTCATTCTTCTTACATCAGAATACTTTGCAGGAACATTCGCCTGATAGCATTGATAACAGTAATTTCTTTTTTTAGCATTAATTCCCTTTCCTACTAACTCTCTTTTGCAAACCGAACAATAATATTTCATAATCAAACAACTCTCCTCAACTGCGTTCTCCCATGCCTCACATCCTCACGAATGTTTTCAGGCAGGTTCTTCACAGCTTCCTTTTCAGAGGCTGCTATGACTATGACGGATTTCCCATCCTCATGGGAATCGACTTCATAGGTCTGCTTCTTCTTTGCTATTCCGAACATCTCAACACACCTTCTTCAGCCTGTGCTTCATTCCCTTTGTATGACCTGTAGTTACCGCTTCCTCGAACTTCTGCCTGTTGAAGTTGGGATTATCCTCTGCGAACACAGACTCAAAATGAGCCACAGCATCCTTTTTCTTCTTGGATTCATGCAGCACTTCAGCCACAAGCTCGTAATCCTTCTTTGTATATTTTGGCATCCTAACACACCTTCTTCAAATTGGATTTTTTAATATCAATAACGCTTCCAAGACCTATATCTCTTGTATCAATCCTTTTCCCTTTCCTTACTATTTCATTTGCTGTAATGTCATAATATCCATGTTTGATGTCAGAACCAGCCATGACAGTTCCCTGCACGCCACGATATTTTCCGCTCTTGATTCGGACATAATCGCCTACTTTTATTTTTTTCGTCATCTTCAGCTCACCTTCTTCATTTTATCTTTTGAGATTATGCGAATATCAGTGTATCTTTCAGGTCTGCCTTTGCACTGTATACAAAAGCCTTTTTCATCACACCAGCGATAATGTTTAGCACAGATTGATGGCATTATGATACTCTCCTCATCTTCAATCTAAATTTGTCAAAAGCCACATGCTTTGTATCATAAACTTCCCAACCTTGATTTTCAAGCTTGGTCTTCTTTTTTTCGGCTTTTATTACAGTATCAGGCTTGTTGTAGTCAACAATAATAATCTTCTCAGGACACATTTTTCATCTTCCTCTTCAACGTCTGATGCACTTTTAAATCAGCAGTCTCAGAAACAACATCAATCTGCTCCTCAAGCTTCCTGTATTCTTTGGGATTCTTCTCCTCAAGAAAATCCAAGTCACGCTTCAGACCAGCCAATTTCTTTTCATGCATCAGGAAACCCTCCTCATCTTTCTTTTTACTCTCTTTTTCTTTCGAGGCTTATACTTGTATTTCAGAGCATAATCAATATCTGCGAGAAGCGTTTTGTTTTTGGGAGGAGCGTATTGGATGCCCATGTTATTTCTATGTGTAACCTTAGTATAAATATCAGCATGTGCCTCAGAAAAATTATGCCTATCAAATCTTTTATTTTTATTAACCCTTTTGACTATAAAAATCTCAAACCCTCTTGGTCGCCCATCTCACCAATAACACCATCAGCACGATTATCACGATTATGATTATGAAGAACCACATCCCAGAAGTTGAGGTTGAAGGCATGCATGCAGGAGGATACGCAGTGGCATCGCATCCGTAGTTGCATTCCTCTGTGGTATTCGTTTCGATAGTTCGGCAGTCATTGTCAATGCAGCGAACTTTTAACACAGTAGTTTGCAGTGTATCAGCATCAAGGCATTGAGAAGAATATCCATTTGGCGCACCATAAGCGACTCCTCCAAATATCGAATCTCCAGTGCGAGGCTCTTGTGGAATATTCATGGCAGAGCCTCCAGTTGCGGCATCAATGTAACCTGTGGGAGTAACGAAATATTCGTAAACATCCAAGAACGCCAGCTCCCTTGCGACCATTGAAGCATTGCACTGCACTGTTGCATTCACAGTTATGTTCAAGCTCTGATTCTGCAAGAATGCCCAAATCATATTCACAGTCGCATTCGTCTGATGAGTGGTAGCTATAAGGTCACTTATGGAAGCAGGCAGACCATTCGTATTCGAGTCAATCGCAAACACTGTGCTGTTTATCGTAGCCAATAGAACCAAAGCAGTTGCAAGCGAAGCCTTGTTCATGTATACTGTATTGTTCGTGTCCACTAATAAAGATTTCAGCTCGGTCATATTATAGTCAGTAAGAGTTCTGTTGCCATAAGACCACACTTGAGCAGGAGTCATGTTAGCAGAACCTACAAGGAGATGATATAGCTCAGTAGTGTTATAGTCAGTCAAAGAACGATTGCTGAACGACCATACCTGTAATGCTGTAAGATTAGGATTTACCAATGTCAGATTGAATATTTCAGTATTATTGTAATCTGTCAGAGTCCTGTTTGTATAGTTCCACACAGAGGAAGCAATAGCATCATTCCTGTCTGTCACATGCATCTCCCCAGAGCCTTTTACATCAGTCACCAATCCATCATAATTCAGAAGCTTGATGTTAAGCCAGTTGTCGAATTCAGCGAAAACATTTCCAAACGTAGCCAAAGTCCTTATTCGTATTATCCCATCTGGGGATATGCTGCTGTCATTCATCGGAAGATTGTTTGATGCAAAATCCCCTATGCCTATAGGGACTGAAGTCGCTCCTCCAGAGAATGTCAGGTTATTAGCTAACAGAGTCCAGCTATTTGATGTCCAGTTCCATACATAGAAGGACATTGTGGCTTTAGCGGAAGCTTCTCCCATGTAGAATAATTCGCCTACTGTGAAATTCGTGGTATTTCCAAAATTGACAGTCGTGTTGAAGGTATACCAAGCTTCACAGGATTTTGTTGCTCCTCCAGATGAAGCGCATTGCGTGTATATCCAGTCTTCATAATCATTCAGGAATATCTCTCCTCCAGTATATGTTCCAGATGTAACATTTCTTATAGGATAGTTCGTCTCTGAGCCAGTCATCCCATAAACGAAATTCCCTGCGAAAGCATACGAGCATTTTACAGACAGCATATAGACACCAAGAAGGGCATCTGAAGGGATGCTCCAGTCATAATAATATATGCCATCATCTCCAGCAGCTTCCATCATGGGCGAATCTATGACTGTATAAGGATGAGTCAGATTCTCAGAGCTTGGATACCAAACGTAAATATTGCAAGCTCCATTATTCACAGGTATTCCCTGCTCATTTAGCAACTGGACAAATACTGTAGCCAAATCATTCCTCGCATACTCAGTTCCAGAAATCTCTACAGTTCCCTGAGGCTTGTTCATGTATGTAATCTCAAGCCATCCAGTCACAGCTCCAGTATTCGAGCCTGAAGGTCGCAGCACAACAGAATAAGTTCCAGCCTTATTCATGATATTAGTGCAGTCGAAGCTTAATTGAACCTGACCTGAAGTAGCATAAGTCGTAGACACATAGAAGTTCCTTGTGTTGCACTGCTGCCCATTCATCCAAAGGGAATAATTTGTGGTCTGACCTGTAGCATAAACATTGAAATTCAGGATTGCGGAATTCACCTCAGCAATCCTGTCTGGAGGGTTTATAGTTACTGAGAAGGAAGAATTCACATTGTTCGTCAGGCTGTCCTTGTAAAACGGATTCAGGTAGAGCTTGTTATACTGCTGTGTTGAATCGGCAAATGTCACAGCAGACAGCAGCAGAAGGGCAAGAATAGGAAGCAGCAGTTTCATGCCTATTATATGGTCAAGCCAGTTTAAAAACATAGTCGCTGCTTCGCAGCTCCTTATTTTTAAGGAAATTTCCTTAAAAACATTCAAAACATAGGATTTTTATGAAAATGCGGAAGAAACTACTGATTATCGGATGTATCTTCGTCTTGGCATTTTTCATCATGATAATCACGCATCTGCCTCAGCCGTTGCCTCCATTGCAAAATACCATAATAACCATGATAAGAACGCCTGAAGGATGACTATTTCAGTCAACAATCACGAATTTAAACTGGGAATACCATGTAATATGCATGAAACTCTGGATGTTCCTTCCTCTGTTATGCCTGTCCTTGATGATTCTCCCATTTACCGAAGCCTCCTATGTGGAATACAACTGGACTAATATTCCTTATCAATATGTTTCTGATGCTGATGCCAGTTCCTTTGATTTAGAAACAGGAACATTCTCAGTAACAAATATCACAGGCTCTACAAATATCACAACAGACCAAGACCTTACAATTTACCATCAGCCATTGGGAGGTCACTCAGGCTACTGGCTATATTCTGGCATAACTGATAACAGGATTGCACAGATTTATGGAAGCCTTTCGGCAAACTGCTCGGATGTAGATTTTCCAGAGGCTCTTGGATTCACAGACTCTCAGGACTGGTATCCTGAGTCAAATGAAATTTACAATAATACAGTCCTTTGCATAAAACAGGCAAATGGAAATTTCTCGATTATAAAGTTCACAGCTTTTGACACCACAGGAAACCTCATCAACTTCACATCCTTCACAGGAACATCCTTCACATTTCCGCAGACTCTCGCAAGGGCTAATTCCACGACAATGAACATGACATCAGCAGATTTCACAAAGACTTATACCATAATAGATTTCAGCTCAAATCTGACTCAAGTGTTCAACAGGGCATTATCTTTGGCGCAAGTCCTGAACAACCCAAGATATAATATTTACATAACTCCGACAGGCTCAAGCGTAAATCCTTATAATTTTGTCGGCATCTTTAACAGCACTACGATTGAAAATGTAGACTGCTGGCTGAAATGGTCTGAAGGAGCAGTATCGCAGCAAGGAGGATTTTCATCCTCATGGAATCCGTCAAATGTGTATTGCATATACGACATTGCAAGGAATCGGATGTGGAAGGCACAGTTCTCCCTTCCAACAAATCAGGCAATCTTTGTGACGGAAGAGCCTCCGCTATATTTCATAAGCGGAATAGTTCAGGCTCAGAATATTGAAAAGCTCTACTTTGATTTTGATTCAGGAATCGCATCATTCACCTACATAAGCGGAGCTGATTTCGTTTATGACGGAGGAACTGTCAATAATACAAAGAATGACCTTATTCCATACGCTCCTGCATCTTGGCTGAAGACAGATGGCTCTCCAGACAATAACCTGAATACGGCAAACTGTGGTTTCCTTTGGGATTACACGAATACTACTCAGCCATACAACCCAAATATAAATGGATATGATACATACTGCTTCCGCTTGGCATCAGGAAGGTTTGGAGCTATAAAAATAGTCAATAACACAAATGTTCGTGGAGGAAATGGAACTGACTTTGATTTCTACTGGGCAGTCTACAGGGAAGATTACAACAGCTTCCAGATAGTATCACAGAATCCTTCTCCTGCACAGCTTAATGTCAGCCTCGACATCTATTATACTTCCTCGATTCCGTTGAACACAGAAGGAAAGATAAGAAAGATAATCGGAAACTCATACTCTCCATTTGCAAAATTCAATGGAACTGCGGCTCTTGCTCTTGCTCATACTTTAACAATCCCTGCATATTACATAAATGATGAAGCCACATACGAATTCTGCCCTACAGGAACTTCATCTTCAGGAATAAATTACTCTGCGCTTCCAAACAAGGATTGCTACCAGTTCCAGACAGGATTTGCCAATATCACCTCTCCCTTTTCTGGAGTTGATTTTGCGGATGCCCTTATAATACTGCCGCTTGATGGGCATGGCTTCTCGATTGCTGTTGACTGCAACTTCATATCTCCAGACAACCAAAGCACAGGATTTAACCCTCCTAATTACAACTATTTTGTTCCATCGAGGAATGAAACAGTTTGGGCAAATATCCTGCATCTTGGGCAGTCGGAGATAGGAACTACTTGGAGAGTCCAGTGCCAAGATACAGGAAGGACTAACTATGATGCCTTTATACTGATTGACGGATACCCAAAAATAGTCTATGCTCTAATGAACCAGTCAGACACTTGCATACTTGTCCAGAACACAACAAACGAACTAAGCTGTGTGAATTCTGTCAATGGCTCGACTCCTGCATGGTATTGCTCATACGATGCTAATTCATGCGCTGCCACAACAGGAGACGTATGCTCAAGATGGGGAAGATGGTATGGTTTCGACTGTGACTCATGCGGAGCAATCCCTTCAGGGTTCATCTGCAACTCATCAAGTTCGATATTTAGGAATGCTTCTTCATCACCGACAGATGCCATCTGCGTAGGGCTTAACGGAATCCTGAATGTCAACTGCAATTCAGCCTTGAGCTTTGTCGCATTGATAATCACAATGATTCTTACAGCAGTTGTTGGCATACTTTCAAAGTCTGGAGTGATTGGAGGGATAATATTCGAAACTTCATTGATAACATTCTTCTTCATAGGATGGCTTCCGATATGGGTAGCTTTAGTATTGGGAGTCATAGCAGCTCTGCTTGTTGCGAAATTCATATCAGACTCAATCATGCCGCAGGCGAGGTAGAAATATGACAAACAGCAAATTCATCTTCAGCATACTGCTGTTTCAGTTCTTCTTCTCTGTCATACTTGCAGGAATATCAGGAACAACTTTCAACCTGCTGTCTCCCATAACATTCTCGCTATTATCAGGGCTTCTTGTTGCTGTGATAGCCGCATCCAGCACGCCAATAGTCAAAGGAGCAGCAATGGCTATTTTCTTCACGACCATAGCAGTATATTTCACATTTTCAGGAATACCGCTTCCTATCTTCGGGCTTGTGATAGTTCCAATGTTGGTAGGCATGGGATTGGCAATGGCTGAAGTAGGGCAGGCATAGAAAATCCCTTTTTCAAGAAAAAGGTCTTTTCATTTCCCAAAAAGAAGAAGGCTCGCTTCGCTCACCATATTATTATGATACACATCAGGCTATAAGAATAACAGGAGACAATAGATAACAATGAAGTCGATACCCCTGATTGCGGTTCTTTCTTTTTTCATTTTGGCAAGCTCTATGGCATTCGCAGCTCCAGTTGAGATTGTTCCAAACCCAAGCTATGAATCTGTAAGAAACCTGACTCTTCCTGCTGAATGGTGGGAATGTGATGCTTCAGCAGGAGCTACAATAGTATGCAGCTCGGATGAAGTTTCTGGATTCCTTTCAATAAACGATACTTCTATAGAAGGCAGCAATTCAATCAAGCTTCTTGATGATGCTAATGGAAACGCCGTATCATCAACAGCAACAGCTCCAAATTCCTCATCGCTTTCTGGAACATATAACTGGAGCATCCTTGTAAATGCAGGAAATGGGACAGATGACGGATTCAATATGTGGATTACAAACAGGACTGATACTGAAAATCCATACTGGCTTTACTTTGAAGGCATGTTTGTCGGAGGAGATATAGATTATTTTGACTGTATAATAACAAATTCATCAGGTCAAGTCCCATTCTCATGCAGCTACCAAAACATGAGTGATGGATGGAAAAAAATGTCCGCACAAGTCATTATGGATGAATCCATGCCTGAATATTTTTTTGCTGTAGAGGCATGGGATAACGATGCTCTGGAAAACTATATGCTCTTTGACGATTTTACCCTGACTTACGAGCAAGCGGCAACTCCTCCAGTAGTCGCAATCCAGAACCCTGCACAGGATTCTGTAATAACACTCTCTCTTGACTATGTAACCTACGCACTGCAATATACAGCAGAATCAGCATCCATAGACTCATGCTGGTATTCCCTCAATGGTCTTCCAAATGTGACTATGGCTGGATGTGCAAACGGCACAGGATACCCAAACCTGAATCCCTATGACCTTGAGAATCAAACAGTGAATTCTGTGACAGTCTACGCAAATGACACATCTGGGAATATAGGAAGCGCAACAAGCACATTCAATGTCAGCTTAGAGCATCCTGCGGTCTATATAATAGTTCCAAACGGAAACTACAACGTAGACACTGTATTCTTCATCCAAGTTCCTTCTGGCTGGAGAAACACATGCGGCTTCAGGATTGACAATGAAAGCCTGAACATGAGCGTTGGCTGCACAAATGCGAACATCTGGCTGCCGCAGGGAAGCCACAACATCACAGCTCAGATATGGAACTATCAGGACAATTACGGAAACGGAACAAATTCATTCTTTGTTGACAGCATAGCTCCAGTCGTAACAGTCCAGAATCCGACTGGCTCAGTCTCATCCCCATACAATGTGAACTATGTGACAGACGAGCTTAATCTTGATTCATGCTGGTATTCGACTGATGATGGAAGCAATACGACCATACCTTCATGCGGAAACTTCACAGATACCGCAGCAGTAGGAAGCCACAACATAACAGTCTATGCGAATGACACTCTTGGGAACATTGGAAGCGGAACATCTGCATTCTCTGTATCAGCTCCAGTAGTTCCTCCTGCGACTGGCATGGTCACTGGAGCTACGGCAGCAGTATATATGATACTGCCTATACTGCTTGGTCTTCTGATTATATTGGCTGCGATAGCAATGATGATGTCAGGGCATACAGACATCAAGGAAGCTGCTGTGATGGTCATAATAGGAATCATAATGATTATAGCTGCGACCTCGATTATGTCTTCATTTTTGTAAAAAGGTAAGGCAATTAACAAAAATATGTGATAGTAATGGCACTTTGCAGTCACAAACACAAAACATACGAAGCTGGAATGAAATGCTGGAGAAGGGCTATTAGAAAGAACAAAAGGCTACAGGAAGCCTCTATGTGAGAAAGAGCAAAGTTCTTTCGACATCGGAAAAGTTTTGCTTTTCCTTATGAACTCTTCCTGTTGCTCCTGAAAACCCTAATCATCAATGCAGAGAACTTTTTCTTTTCACCTATCTTAGACCTAGATAAAGCGAGCTGAAGGTCACAATGGGCATCAAAATACCCCTGAGAATACGCTTCAGAATAAATCTCTATGTCTTCCCTCTGCCTTTGCTTGGATTTTACCCTATATTTGTGCAGCTTCAATGGCATATTTACCCCTACCCCTAAACTTACATTTTTCATGCAGCTTCCTGAAGTGTGCCTTAGTCAATGCGGAGCTTCCTGATACAGCTCCGCAAGCATGGCACTTCAGGACAATCAGGATATTCCTATTTCTTTCGCATTCTGTTGTCATTAGGGTTTACCTCTATGATAGTCAACTGCACTGGATAATAATACTTGCAATTCATATTAAGCTCATCCCTTTTGCATTCAGAGCAGTTGTACCAAAACCTCTCGTTCCAGTTGGCATATCCTCCAAACATCCTGTAAAGGCAATCTACAAACTGCATCTGGAATATTGTTAAATAAAAAATAAAAAGCGAGGCTTAAAGCCTCGTAACAACTTTCTCGCTTCTAAGGAATCTCTCCAAATGTTCCTGCCCTAACGCATAAGGGCATAGATAGATAGCATTCTCATCCCTGAACACTATTGCATCCTTTTCCTTGAAGTATTTCTTGACAAAGCTCGGAATCCCCAACATCTCTTTGCAAACTTTTGTATACTTGTTGTTGAATTCTACCTTGACAACTTTGTTCTTAGAGTCCAAGAACCACTTATATTTTCTTCCACGATTCTCAGGAAACTTAAAATGAGAACCCAAGCTCTTAACTCCAAAACTCTCAACACCAATTCTTTCAATGTGCCGACCTACTTGAATTTCTTCCCAATTTGCACACATTTATCTCACCCCCTTTCTCACTATTTGCCTGACATATTCCATTGAACACTCAGGGCAAATTATTTTCTGTTTTTCTGTCTTTCCGAATTCATGACCGCATCTGCACTGCATTTTCTCATCTCCTATTTTTCTTCCTTAAGAATAATCTTGCCAATTCAACAACTGCAAGAATCCAAAAGCATAGAGTTGCCAATCCCAAATAAACGAATGTAAAATCTTCTAAGCAAATCATTTTTTCACTTCCTTCTTTTTCAGGGCTTCAAGTAATTTTACTAATTCATCTGCCCTTTTTAGTTTCATTGGTCTATAAAGTCCAGAATATGTATCTTCAAGATGTTTAGTATCTTTTTCATACTTTTCTTTCCAGTATTTTATACACATTATAATTTCAGGTATTGCTTTTCTCAAATCTTCAACTTCCTCAAGCGTTTCTTTTCTGGCTTGTTCTCTTTCGTATTGTAATTGCTCTCGCTGCGTTTCGTAGATTTGATTCTCTGTTTCAGGGAAACTCTTTTGCCCTGCCTTGAAGCCTTTATTATAAGCACATTTAGGGCATCTCATAACCAAACCATGTTCACATAAGTCTTTTTCGTCTGTCATATTTAATTCCACATTATCATATACTTCCTGTGGCGTAGCCAAGTCATTGTCAAGTTCACATTGCTTGTAACCAATCGAGATAAGCTCATCCATGCTGAAATACCTTCCACAAGAACATTGCAGCTTCTTATGTTCACAATCAGGTTGGTTCTCAAAATCTTCTTCGTTTGTCATTTTCTCCCCTTGCATATTTTACAATTCTTTCTATCTCGACAAGAATTCCTATGTTCAAAATCCATCCCACGAAAGAAAGAAATCTGAATGACCTCAAAAATATCACAGGCACAACCTATGCAGTTCATAGTCCAATGCTTATGATTATCGATTAATTTGCCTCCGAACATTTCTTTTACTTCTTTGAATATTTTGTCAATCTCATCATCCTGTCTGCTCATATCTTAACCTACTTCCTAAATCCTTAAAACCTTTAAGCTCAATTACAGGATAATCACACCTGTAATTGAGACCTCGCCTGCCGAACTATGGCAAGCCTTGTCGGGCAAAACCCAACCAATCCGTTCCCTTCCTGCGAAACTTTTCCTGACCTTGCCATGTGATACCGAGCCGAGTCCAGACTAACCGAGCCTGCCTCACACCATCCAACCATACGCAAACGCTTCAGGCACAACCTTACCTTACCTGCCAAGTCAATCCCCTCCATTCCCATCACCGACCAACGATTCCTTTCCAGACACATCCTGCCACGCCAAATTTTCTACTTTCTATTTTTTAAAAGCTTTCTTTCAACTTTCTTCTGAATTGAAAGCATTGCCTCGAACATCTCGCTCAATTCCTTAAGGAGATAATATTTGTCCTGAAACAATTTCATCTCCCTGAGAGCATCCTCCAAGAGAATGCTGCGGTATTCTGCATCTCTCATCACATCTTCCATCAGCCTGTATCCTCCAGACTTATTCCTGTCAGGGCTAAGGCTGACGAAAACGGATATTGGAGGCTTGTCTTCCATAGGCTTATACTCGACATAAACGAGCAACTGCCTCGCCTGCCAAAGCCTGTATCCATGCCCTGCTTTCCTGTTATCCCACTCGAACAAGCTATGCAAAGGATTATCTGGATTCTCAGCCTGCTTGACCACATCTTCAGGGTTGCAAACTCCACCATTTTCTTGGGCAATCCGTTTCAGTTCTGATTCTATAAAATCCCTCTTCATGCTGAAGCCTCCTTAGTCTTCTCAAGCTCGAACAATCCCCATCCCATTCCTGCCGAGTTCTTGCTGTCAGGTCTTCCCTCACATATCCCTACCTGAAATCCTACTCTCGACATGAGATTGGAAACATCTTCCAAGCTGAACTGGTTTGCATCCCATCTTATCCTTACTCTCGCTTTCCATTTATGGTAAGCGTCTCGAACTGTGACATAAGGCTGCCCAGTCTCTACCCTTGCCATGTCTTCCTGCTTGACAGAAGCTCCATAAATCCTAATCAAAGGAATCTGCGGCTCAGACTTGTCATGCCCATCAGCGATAACAAACAGTGACAACTTAGCCAGTGTCATCTTGAATCCTACCAAGCGACACGCACTAATCATCGCATTCCTTATTGCTGCTGCATGAAAGCCTTCCCATCCCTCTGTGGAAACATACTTCGCTTCCTGATATGTCTTGTTTGTGTCAACAGGCTCTCTCTTCTTCTTGCTGCTGCTCGATTTTCCTTCCTCCATCTTAGCCTTCATCTGGCTCTTTGTCTTTGCGCTGAACCTGTGAATCACCAAAGGCGAATCCCTTTGCCCTATCAAGGTGAACACAGCCTCATCAAAGTTTGGAGGCGCAATCTGCACATGCCTACCAAGCTGCGGTGTTACGAAATTCTTCGTCTCTGCCTTTTTCTCCATCTATCTCATCTCCCCTTTCAAATACTGCTTGCATTTAGGGCAAGCCTTCGGGTTCTCGACTCTCGCAACCCACGAATAGCCACAAACCTTGCATTTTACTTTATTCATTACGATACCTCCCTCTCAACCTCAGTCTCAACAATCTTCTTCTCAACAACAAACCTGCTGATTACAGTGATATTGTCAAAGAATTCCTTTCCTGCTATACACTTATGGAAATTAGCATAATCATAAGGCAGCCTGTTTTTAACCAAAACAAAATACAGCATCCCAACCTCAAACACAGTCATGCGATGGCTTCTTCTAAAAAATATCCTGATGCCCATTCCCTCATCATCAATAATCTTCTGGATAGTATGCTCAGGATTCGTGACAACCCTAAGCTTGCTGGAAAGCTGTGCAGTCTCGACCTGCGAGCCTTTCTTGGTGGCATGTTTCAGGATTTGCTCAGGCTTCATTTTTGTCAATCCTTAATTTTAAATCTTTTTTTAAATTTTTTAAAACTACAAGTGCTATCATTTTATTAATTTTATTCATCTTTGAAGTTTTAATTTTCTGAATATGTTCATCAATAACATTAATTACACAAACAATTATTTTTTGCTGAGGCATCTATCTCATCTCCCCTTTCAAATACTGCTTGCATTTAGGGCAAGCCTTCGGCTTCTCGACTCTCGCAACCCAAGAATGCCCACAAGACTTGCATTTACACTGTGTCATATCAAGCGACCTCCTTCTTAGGCTCTTTCATAGAATGCTCTAAAATGAGCTTTTCAAGCCCTTTTATAGCATATTCAGCAACCCACAATTTCACATAAAGGTCATGCTCTGCTATCTGCTTTGCCTTATCCCTCAAATCAGAATTCTCATCATGGCGCATCGAAAGATAAAGTTCAAAATATTCTTTCGCAAGTTTCTCGGCTGCCTCACCGATGGTTTCCGTTTTCTCTTCCTTGACTTTAAGTTTGGTTCTCATGTTGATAATAATCATAATAAAACTATTTAAGCTTTATTTAGAAGTTGAAAATATATGATGAAAAATCAATCACATTCTTCTATTTACGACATGCTACCTCCTTTATATAAAACTTCACGAGTCTTCACTCCATTCCATCTCTTAAAAAACTTGCATTTTCTTCTCCTATTCCAATTCATCAAACACCAGCAATTACAATCAGCCATCCTAATAATTTCATGCCCTCGTTTGATATGAACATTTATGGAATCAGCCTGAAAAGCAGCTCCGCAAGAGCAATGCCAAAAATGCGTTGTTTTAGGCTTTCTAAGGCGTTTAAAGCCACTCAAAGATGAAAGATTGACATTATAAAGAACTTCTTCAACAAAACAATTCTTACTGCAAACATGCGGAGGAAGCTCAGCCCTTCGAGTCACAATTCGTTTATTCAAATATAAAAGTTTAGCTCTTGCATCAGCACGAACTTTATTATAACAATACTTATATTTACGGATACTCTTAGTAAATTTTATATCATTCACATGCTTTATGAGAAACCTTAATGGATTAAACAACACAAATACAACATAACCTGAAGGATAATTTTTAAAAACAAAACGCCTTCTATGAGTTGACTTAACTTCAAAATTTGTGGTTCTTCCAATAAAATCCTCAGTCCTTCCCCTCTTTAGTTCCTCACCTCTGCTAACAAGATACTCAAACACAGCATCTTCACCAATTTGCCAATCTTTCATGCTTAAAATGTAGGTTAATAGCCTTATTATATGTATCAGCCTGATGCATAGCATTACGCCTGCATCACGCTACCATTACGCCTACATTACACCACTACACATTACGCAACCATTACAATTCCATTACCACCTTACCACTAACAAGTAGTGAATCGAAAAAGTCGTGACAGCCCCCATCTTTAACATGCGAATCATGAGCAGGCTACGGCCAGAAGGTAGGGCAAGGCAGATACACGCCACATGTTACCACTATGTAATGGTCAGAAAGTCGAAAAAAAGTGGGGGGGGGTAACATG
>Ga0299912_10000592_pt1 | contig 30573 bp, 23 predicted proteins | sample RVTome_2_FD_207667 | JGI IMG/M metagenome (GOLD analysis project Ga0299912, IMG submission 207667) | Soil microbial communities from uranium-contaminated site in the Upper Colorado River Basin, Wyoming, United States - RVT95D214 (version 2) ... | reverse complement strand
TTTGCGAATGGCATCAAAGTCAAAGTACGGCTGGGTTATTGTACCATCCAGGTCAAATATTACGGCTTTGACTGACATTACGTTTCTACTTAGCTTTCTTTCGCAGCAGTTCTATAAAGTATCGGCCGGCCTGGCTCAAAATCCTGCCTTTACGGACTATTATAGCCGTAGGCCTGAAAAAATTCTCATTCAAGAAAGGTATCGCCCTTATCGTGCCGCTGCCTACTTCTTGAAGTATCGCAGTCTGCGGCAGTATGCTTATCCCTGAGTTTATTTCTACTGCCCGCTTGATGGTTTCGATGTTATCAAATTCCATCACCGGCCGAACTGCAACATTGTAACGCTCCAGGATATTATCAATCCACTCTCGCGTGGGCACATTTTTTTCAAAGGCAATAAACCGTTCAAACTGCAATTTATGAATATCGACCTGCGACTCGTGCGACAAGAGATGTTTGGGACTGCACGCCAAGACCAGCGGCTCATTCTCAAACTCGTACACCTCCAGTCTTTTATCCAGTTTGGCTACTGCCACCAGGCCGATGTCGATCTCTCCGCTCAAAACCAGCTCGTAGATCCTCTCGGCACTGAAGTACTCGATATGGACGTTGACGTTAGGATAGCTAACCATAAACGTCTTGACATAGTCCGGCAGGGTGTGCATGCCGATGCTGAAGATGGCGGCTACGTTTATCCTGTTGCCGGCTGGTGCCTTCACGGCATTCAGCTCACTTCTGAGCTGTTCATATCTATCGAGGATTTCTTTGCAGGCCGTGTAAAACACCTCGCCGGCGGCGGTAAGCTCCAAAGGTCTTTTTTTTCTGTCCAGCAGTTGGCACTTTAGGCTAAGCTCCAGTTGCGCAACCTGCTGTGAGACCGCTGATTGACTTAAAAGGTGCTTCTCTGCCGTTTTCGAGAAGCTGCGCAGGTCAGCCAAATCACAGAATATCTTCAAGGTTTCTATGTCCATTATTAACTTATCTAATAATCTTTATGAACATAAAACGTTTTGAAAAGCGGATACTCGAGTTTATACTTATAAGTTGAGCATTATATACTATAAGTCGTACTAATCAAACAAAAAATGTGCAGATTCTTAAGGAGCAAAAAAGATGAGCTTGCAGCAACCCAACGCCAACGAAGTTACACAGACTTCAAACCGTTCCAGAAGTGTCTCGCCCGTTTCAGGCATTTGCACGCGTTGTATTGACGGCTGCCGAGGTAATTGTGAGATCTTCAAGTCCTCATTCCGGGGCAGGGAGATGCTCTATCCTGGCCCGTTTGGAACCCTGACGGCCGGCGGCGATAAGAACTACCCCATCGACTACTCACACCTGAACATCCAGGGCTATGCTTTTGGCGCCAAGGGTTTGCCAGACAGCCAGGTCGGCAACCCGGACAATACTCTGTTTACCATGGTCAACACTGAAACTGAATACGGCTGCAAGCACAAGGTCAAGATGCGTATGCCGATTTTCACGGGGGCTCTGGGTTCAACCGATATTGCCCGCAAGAACTGGGAGCATTTTGCAGCAGGTGCTGCAATTTCCGGTATAACAATAGTCTGCGGTGAAAACGTTTGTGGTATCGACCCTGAATTGGAGCTCGATTCAGAAGGCAGAATCAAAAAGGCACCGAATATGGCCCAGCGTGTCGAGCAATATCTCAGATGGAGTGAGGGCTATGGCGATATGATTGTCCAGATGAACGTAGAGGATACGCGTCTGGGTGTTGCTGAATATGCTATTGAAAAACTGGCTGTCAAGAGTATCGAGCTTAAATGGGGTCAGGGCGCAAAGTGCATCGGCGGTGAAATTCAAGTCGATTCGCTTGAACGCGCCCTTGAATTGCAAAAAAGGGGCTATCTGGTTACTCCTGACCCATCCGTCGAGGCCCACCAAAAGGCCTTCCAGGACGGGGCCTTGAAACATTTTGAAAGACACTCGCGGCTTGGTTTTGTGGACCAGGAAAGTTTCATGAAAGAGGTCGAACGCGTCCGCAAGCTCGGTGCTAAGCGCGTGACGCTAAAAACCGGCGCCTACCCTATGCGCGAACTGGCGATGGCAATTAAGTGGTCATCGGATGCCAAGCTGGACCTGCTGACTATTGACGGAGCGCCGGGCGGGACCGGAATGAGCCCATGGCGTATGATGGTCGAATGGGGCGTGCCGACCTTCTACTTGCAGGCAATGGCGTATGAGTTATGCAAAAAGCTGGCGGATAAGGGCGCTTTTGTGCCGGATATTGCCATCGCAGGCGGATTCAGCACCGAAGACCACATATTTAAGGTGCTGGCAATGGGCGCACCATTTACCAAAGCAGTTTGCATGGGCCGGGCCCTTATGATTCCTGGCATGGTCGGCAAAAATATCGGATTATGGTTGCAGGAGGGTGCGAATGCTCTGCCAAAAACAGTGAGTGAGTTCGGCTCGACCGTCGAAGAGATATTTGTTTGCTATGAAGACCTTGTTGCCAGGTATGGCAAAAACACTGTCAAGCAAATGCCGCTGGGAGCCATCGGACTTTACACCTTCGTCGATAAGCTCAGAGTCGGGCTGCAACAGCTAATGGCCGGCAGTAGGAACTTCACGATTTCAACAATCGGCAGGGACGACGTGATGGCTCTGACCACTGAAGCCGCCCAAGTATCTGGCATACCCTATGTGATGGACGCCTACAGAGAAGAGGCCGAAAAGATTATAAACGCCTAACTTACATTTGTCGGTGTGCCGTCGAAGTATCAGATGTTTTAATCTCACATCTGCCTTCGGCTCACGGACAGTTACAGCGCGTCGGTGCTCGGGGTAGATTCCCGCGAGAATGAACCCTGTAGATATGTGACCAGGTTGATCTTGCGGTTTTTCAGGCCCAGCTTACGTCGCATGTTTTCTCGATGCCGCTGGACCGTTGCTGGTGAGATGGACCGCAACTGTGCGATTTCCTTATTCGACAGCCCGTTGCGGATCATTGTGCTGATTGCAATCTCGACCGGTGTCAGCTGCATATGATCTCTGGATATCTGCGTCAGAAATGACGAGGCGATGTCCTGGAGGTTCTGCCGTAGCAGTGTCACATAGGACCGCTGAGGTCCTCTCAATTCGAGCTCCAGCTCAAAGACGATGGGCATAATTATCTTCTGAATGTTTGCAAGAATGGACGCTTTGATCTCCTGTTTATCCTCCTCAAGCCGGCAGAGAACTGCACGCAGCGCTGTGTTTGCCTCTTGTAGTGCTTTGTGTTCCCTTTGTATGGCCTTGTGTGCTGCACGCAGGTTGGCCTCGGCCTTCATGTGCATCAAAACGCTGCCAACCCGCTCAGCCACTGCACGAATGAGAGCATATTCTTCCTTCAGAAACGGCCCCTCAGCGGCCGTAGGGACCACTTTTCTGTAGAACACTTCCACAAAGCCTACGGGCTTCCCGTCGGCAAATACATCCGCTGCCATTCGCCATTTGCTTTCCTTGAATCCTACCGTCACATACTCCCTGTCGCCGTAAACGATTCGCGCACACGCGTACTCGGGAAATTGCCAGCTTCCAGGCAGGCAATCGGCCACGCTCTGCAGGAACCGCTCTGCGGAATGAAAGTGCGACTCCGCAAGTGTGGATATCGTGTAGAGGCAGTTCAATTCTTTGACACGCTCTCGCAGAGCCCACTCAAGTTCTGAAGGTGGCTGGCCCGAAGCGTTAGCGCTGCCCAATTCTGCCACACGCCTACGCAGAGTATGTACTTCCTCTAAAAGTTCAGCACGAGTAGGATTCTTGGTCATCTATTTCACCCATAGAATACACATTCATTTCGAATACTATACATCCAACGGGAACATTATCGCCGCAAATCCCTGATACGTCAAGAATTTTTTCCACCGGCGGGTTGAGATATAACTATTTGAACCAGAATATCTTACACTCTTACTCCTTCTGACACGACTCAGCATGGAAGGGAAATCCCGCAATCGCTGTGGGTAATTTATATGCATTAAGTGTGGGCCAAAAGCCACAGAAAGTGTGGAGCTTATGTGCAGGATATATTCAGCTTTAGGCAGATACATAATGTGCTAAACTAAAAAATATACAAGAATCGAGTGTGTTGGCGCCATACTATCTGCCCGCTCCGATGTGGTTGCCGTTAGATAAGAATGGGAGGTCGTGATAAATGAACGAGAGAGAAGAGATGCCTGAGGTGGAGGGGTCGAATAGTGGGGAACCTGCGATCCTACCCTTCACACCCATGACGGAGCTCGAGCATCTGTTGAAAGTGGCTGGTTCGGTCACTGAGGATGCAAACAAAGTCTGGGCAGAAATTTGGGGGGAATTTAAACGAATTGTTAGCTCGTCAGGCATGATTCTCGACGAAGCGAAGGACGGATTTGTCCCTTCTTGTGGATGGCCTGAGTTTCTAGAAAAATTCTGGTTGCTGAAGCACTACTTGGATTCTGTTCGGCGAATCTGTGAAAAAAAACATTAGGTCCCGAGAGGTTTGCCTATGATACCAAGCGACGTTATCGAAACCGTATATGAACAAGTTTTGAAACGCAATCCCGGTGAAGTCGAGTTCCACCAGGCGGTAAAGGAGGTTCTGGAGTCTTTGGGGCCGGTACTGGAGAAACACCCAGACTATATCGATGCCAGAGTCCTTGATCGCCTCGTTGAGCCGGAAAGGCAGGTCATCTTCCGTGTGCCCTGGCAGGACGATAGGGGCAATTTCCAGGTAACCCGCGGCTTTCGCATCGAGTTCAATAGCGCGCTGGGCCCATATAAGGGCGGCATCCGCTTTCACCCAACGGTGTATCTGGGCATAATCAAATTTCTCGGTTTTGAGCAGATCTTGAAGAACTCATTAACCGGCCTGATGATGGGCGGCGGCAAAGGCGGGGCCGATTTTGATCCTAAAGGGAAAAGCGACTCTGAGGTCATGCGCTTTTGCCAGAGCTTTATGACCGAACTGTTCCGCCATATTGGCCCGGATACCGATGTCCCCGCGGGTGATATCGGAGTCGGAGGCCGCGAAATCGGTTTTATGTTCGGGCAGTACAAGCGCATTCGCAATGAGTTCACCGGCGTTCTTACCGGCAAAGGCCTGGAGTGGGGCGGCTCACTGGTGCGAACTGAAGCCACCGGCTATGGGTTGGTCTATATAGCTGAGCAGGCGCTGAAGGACATCGGACGGAGCCTGCAAGGAATGACCGTTAGCATCTCAGGCTCAGGCAACGTCGCCATTTATGCTGCCGAAAAGGTGCAGCAGCTCGGCGGTAAGGTCGTCACCTTCAGTGACTCTAACGGCTTCATATACGACCCGGACGGCATTAAGCTGGATACTGTTAAACAGCTCAAAGAAGTGGAACGAAAACGCATAAAGGAATATGTCCTGATCCATAAGAATGCGCAATATAGCGAGGGCTGTAGCGGTGTTTGGAATGTCCAATGCGATGTTGCGCTGCCCTGTGCAACGCAGAACGAGCTTGACGAGGAAGCTGCCAAAACGCTGGCGAAGAACCGCTGCCTGGCGGTGGCTGAAGGCGCCAATATGCCGTGTACGCCCGAAGCCGTCAGAGTATTCCACGAGAATAAAGTGCTATTTTTACCCGGCAAGGCGGCCAACGCCGGCGGCGTCGCCGTCTCAGGCCTTGAGATGGCACAGAACAGTCAGCGCATTCCCTGGACTTTCGAAAAAGCCGATGGCGAGTTGAAAAACATTATGGTAACAATCTATAAAAACATCAGCCAGGCGTCACAGGAATACGGCTGCCCGGGCAACTTCGTTGCTGGAGCGAACATAGGCGGCTTTATCAAGGTCGCCAACGCGATGCTCGCCCAGGGTCTGGTGTGATTTCGCATCTCTAATAGAAACTGCCGGCTACGAATGACAAAAGGGGACACCCAATTGCTTGGCTGTCTTACGCGGCCGGTTGCGCGCTCTGAGGTTATCAGCCCACCAAGCTCAGCTACGGAACTTGAAAACACCAGGTTGTTTGTTGGCCCAATCCAATAGATAATGGATTTGCCTGCGAGCAATGGCGTTCGGGCTATTGGTCTTCAAACAGCCGGGCACAAACAATACAAAAAAAAGAGACACTATATCATGGCAGCCTGGGCAAGCACAGGTCTGGAAGGTTTGGACGCGGTAATAACCGGTCTGCGTAAAGGCGACAATGTCGTTTGGCAGGTCGACCATGTCGACGACTATCGCAGCTTTGTTGCTCCTTACGTCCGGAAGGCGGTCCAGGACGGGCACAAAGTGCTCTATATGAGATTCGCAGATCATGCACCTCTTATTGAAGACGGCTCGAACATCACCACCTACAATCTCGACGCGGGCAGCGGTTTTGAGACATTCTCCACACAGGTGCATAACATAGTCTCTGCCGAAGGAAGAGAGGTTTTTTATGTTTTCGATTGCCTGTCCGACTTGCTGACCGCCTGGGCAACAGACTTGATGATAGGCAACTTTTTCGCTATTACCTGCCCGTATTTGTACGAATTGGACACAATTGCATACTTTGCGCTGCTGCGAAACAACCACTCTTCCAAAACGATCGCCCGAATACGTGAAACGACACAGCTCTTGCTGGACCTATACAATCTGGATGGGAATTTTTGCATACACCCTTTGAAAGTCTGGCAGCGCTATTCTGCGATGATGTTTCTGCCGCACTTATTGAAGGACGACAGATTCGTTCCAATCACCAGCAGCGTCGACGCGGCAAGGTTGATTTCTTACATGTCAATAAAAGGCATGGAGCTTGCTCAAAAGGCCCTGGATTACTGGGACCGCCTGTTCATGCAGGCCGAAGAGCTGTCACAAGAAGCCACAGCCTCTGAAGAGGACAAAAGGCTAATGATAGATCGACTTTGCAGAATAATGATCGGCCGCGAACAAAGAATTTTATCGCTCGCCCAAAGACAATTCACACTTGAAGGCCTGGTCAATATCAAAAAGAGGATGATTGGAACAGGATTCATCGGCGGCAAAGCAGTAGGTATGCTCCTTGCCAACAAGATTATCTCAACAGATGAATCAGTAAATTTTAAGTTGCACTTGGAACCTCATGACTCATTCTTTGTAGGCTCGGACGTTTTCTACACCTACATCGTGGAGAACGGCTGCTGGAAGTTGCGCACGGAGCAAAAGACCAAACAAGGGTATCTCAAAGTCGCTGCCCAGTTGAAGGAAAGACTGCTGAACGGCAAGTTCCCCGACCAAATTCGCGAACAGTTTCAGGAGATGATAGAATATTTTGGTCAGTCGCCGATTATCGTTCGCTCCAGCAGTCTGCTGGAGGATGCCTTTGGAAACGCCTTTGCCGGCAAATATGAAAGTCTCTTTTGCGTCAACCAGGGAAGCCCCGAACAGCGCTATGCCCAATTTGAAAATGCCGTGCGTAGGGTATATGCAAGCACCATGAATGAAGGCGCTCTGACGTATCGCCTTCAAAGAGGGCTGGACCAGCAGGATGAGCAGATGGCCCTGCTTATCCAGCGTGTTTCCGGTTCCCATCGTAACGGCTATTTCCTGCCGGACCTTGCCGGAGTCGGAGTCTCTTACAACACGTTTGTCTGGAATCCCCAGCTTGACCCCAAAGCCGGCATGCTGAGGCTGGTTCTGGGCCTTGGCACCAGAGCGGTCAACCGCGTTGAGGATGACTATCCCAGAATCATTGCTCTGGATGCGCCTCTGACCAGGCCTCTTGCCGGACTGGACGACATCAGAAAGTACTCGCAAAACCACGTTGACCTGCTTGATATCAGAGACAATACGCTAAAGACAGTTCCCTTGCAGAAGCTGTTTAACGAGGGGCTTGAAATCAAGACGGACTTGGTCGCTGTCAGAGATGCGGAGCTGACCGGAAGGGCGAAGGAGCTGGGCGATAACCAGCAGTACTGGCTGCTTACATTCGAAAAGCTCCTCACGGACACGCCGTTTACTCAAATCATGCAGAAAATGCTCAAGACTCTGGAAAATTATTATCAATATCCCGTTGACATCGAGTTCACAGTCAACTTCACTCGGGACCAGGGACTCGTCATCAACTTGCTTCAATGTAGGCCGCTACAGACAAAAGGTCGACAGGCACGCGTACAAATCCCCGCCCATATCGACCCACAAAAGGTTCTATTCCAGTGCGAGCAGTACTTTATGGGAGGCAGCATTGCTCAGAATCTTAGAAAGATCATCTATGTCGACCCGGAGGTCTATATCCAATTACCTTTATCTCAGAAGTATGACGTAGCCAGGCTCGTTGGAAAACTGAATAGGCAAATATCCGATAAAGAAGCAGAACCCACGATTCTGTTTGGGCCAGGCAGATGGGGTACAACAACCCCAAGTTTGGGCGTCCCTGTTGGCTTCCATGAAATCAATCAGATCGCCGTACTGGTGGAGATGGCTTATGAAGGTGGAAACCTGATGCCCGAACTCTCGTTCGGCACACATTTCTTCCAGGACCTTGTCGAGACGGACATCTTTTACGTGGCCCTTTTCCCTCAGAAGACAGGAGTCATTTTCAATAAAGATCGGCTTTTAGAAATGCCAAATCGGCTGGCTGCCTTGTTGCCGGAAAGCAATAAGTATGCCCACGTTGTCAAAGTCTGTGAAATCGGCCAGCAGAATCTACGCATTATGTCCGATGTGATGTCTGGGAAATTGGTCTGCTTTTTCGCATGAGGGCCGTGGCGCGGTACGCCGGAGTGGAGCATTCTTAGCAGTGGAATATCTGGTTGGGGTTCCGTGGCTCGTATCGGTTGCGTTAAACGTTGGACGTTTGACGAAACGAGTATCGCAACCGATAAACGACCTGCGCAATAGAGTGTTGCCTCACCAATTGGGCTTTTTCTTGCTTGATTCAAAAATGCTGCTAAAATTTTTTGTGATGAAAGAGGACGTAGATATCGGCAAGGTCGTTCGCCAGCATCTTGAGATGGATGAATTCTTTACCGGCGGTTTTGCCATAAGGGGTCAACAAGCTATGTCCACAAAACCAGAGACCGAAGAATCAAGCACCCATACGGCGGGCGAGCTCGAAAAAATCGCTGACGAGATTGATCGCTGTCGTAAGTGCGATCTTGGCTCATTGCGAACTAATTCAGTGCCCGGCGAAGGTAGTCCGCGTGCCCGCATAATGTTCGTGGGCGAAGCACCGGGGGCCGATGAAGACGCTCAGGGCCGACCCTTCGTCGGAAGAGCCGGCCAACTGCTGGATAAGATAATCAAGGCCTGTGGACTGAAGCGAAGCGACGTTTGGATAGGCAATATCTTGAAATGCCGCCCGCCGGAAAATCGCGACCCGCGACCCGAAGAAGTAATAGGCTGCCTGCCTTACATACAAAGACAGATAGAGCTGATAAATCCTGAGATTATAGTCGCGCTGGGTGCACACGCAGCCAGAACGCTGTTGAATACCAATAAGGCCATAGGCGAATTACGCGGCCAGTTCCTCGAATATTATGCCGGCATCGGCAGACCACCGATGAAGCTCATTCCAACCTACCACCCAGCCTATCTACTGCGAAATTACTCCCAGGAAAATCGCAGACTGGTCTGGGAGGATATGAAAAAGGTGCTTGCTGAACTTGGTCTGCCAGTGCCGGAGTAAGCACAAAGCGCCTTCGTTGCACCCAAAACAATATTTAGCCCCGCAATCCTTCGACACTTCGACAACGCTCAGTGCAGGCCTGGCTCAGGCCCGCCCCGAGCAAGGCCGAGGGGACAGGTTTATTGCGGGGTCAGTCGCCCTGCCGGCGACGGCTAAACGCGGCGTCTGACCACAAAGTTTACGATCCCGACAAAATGGGAAAGATGCGCCGATGGCCAGGTGTGAATTCGGGCTGCCCAGACATGCAAGGCAAGCCATCACCAGCCTGAAGCGCACGGCCAAGAGAGTAACCGGAACTGGACCCGGCGCAGGCGCATCACCAAACAAGTAACAGCTTTTCAGTTAGAAGATGAGAACAAAATTTGTCTATTAGCAGTAAAATAAATTAGTTATAGGCCACGAGGCGAAGAGTTTCAGAGAACGTGGCAAAAAAAATGAGGATTCACTTAATCAGGGGCTTGAACTCCGGAAGGAATTAGTGTAGTTTTTTCTTCGATTTTTCCTTTTTTGCTAAAGAAATCTCTGCCGGTTATTCGATTATTTTATTAGGTATTAACTGAGATTGTTTAATCTGTGCTTTTAGAGGCCAACAAATAGCTTTTCATCACCCTCCTCCGAAGCCAGATTCTGTTGTATAACGAATCTGGCTTTTTTCGTCCTGGTGCCTGTTAATTGAGATAATTGCCAGGGTGTTTGCTTTGTTAAATTGGCAGCTACAGGCGGGACGGAACATATTGTATGTTATTTACTCTTCCGCAGGTGGACAGGACATAATATAGTCGAGCACGTCACTGAGCTTAGCTGTAGCGACGGCAACAGTACAGTCAGCGGCGCCGTAATACAGATTTAGCTGATCGCTCTCTTCGTGAACTACTGCGCCGGTCGGGAACACCACTCCACCTACATCACCGACCCGTTCATAATATGTGCCTGGACCCAAGACCCATTCGTCGCTTCGACGCAGGACCTTCCATGGCGCGTTCAGATCGAGAAGCGCCAGGCCGACACGGTATATCTGTCCCGCAGTTGTACTGCGTACGCCGTGATAAAACAGCAACCAACCCTGTGGCGTCTCTATGGGCTGACAAGCCAGCCCCACTCTGTGACAGTCCCAATAGCCGGCTCTGGTTCTAATCAGCAGTTGATGGTCACCCCAGTGCTTCAGGTCGGGCGAAAAACTCAGCCAGATATGCGCCTCGCCTCGAACGATAGGGCGGTGAATCAGGGCAAATCGCGCGTTGAATCTGCGAGGAAACAGACAGGCATCTTTGTCTTCGGGCGGTAAAAGCGTGCCGAGCCGGGCAAAAGTTCGGAAGTTTTTGGTGATCGCCAGTGAAACAACTGGGCCGCCCTCGCTGAAAGAGACATAAGTCACGGCAAATTGCTTTTGCTCCTGGAGCCAGACAATGCGAGGGTCTTCCAGTCCCCACATTTCTTCCCGTGAGCTTTGGTCGGCTTCAAGAGTCGGCGTGGGATCAACCTCCCAGTTCGTCAATCCGTCTGCACTGCGGGCAACGGTCAAGTGCGAAAAACCTCGCATGTCCTCGACGCGCACCAATAGCAGCGTTTCGGCGTTCAGCCTCGCTGCGCCGGGGTTAAAGACTGCATTGGCCGGGTAGGACCAATCTTGCGGCGTTAATATAGGATTGCCATCAAACTTCTTGAAGAGGTCGTGCGCTTTTTGTTCCCGTGACAGCTCGGCCATAAATCAGATCCCGAAATACCAAGCATCCGTATACGTCCACCAGTAAGTTTATTTCTCAGGCCCTTACAAGCTGCGTTTCACATAGACTTTGATACTGTGGGCAATTCGCCAGCAGCTCATCGTGCCGGCCCTGAGCGACAATTTGTCCGCCATCCATTACCACTATCACATCTGCGTTAACAACGGTGCTGAATCTGTGGGCGATTATAAAAGTGGTTCTATCCTGCATAATTTCCTCGATAGCGTCCCTTATTTTAGCTTCGCTGTCGGCGTCAACCTGACTGGTCGCTTCATCGAAAATCAAGATTGATGGGTTCTTAAGAATCGCCCGGGCGATGACAATTCTCTGTAATTGCCCACCGCTGAGCCCGGCGCCGTGCTCGCCGATCACTGCGTCATATCCGTCAGGCAGCAGACTAATAAATTCATGGGCGAACGCGCGCTGGGCCGCAGCAACGATTTCTTCTCTGGCAGCATCATCCTTGCCGTAGCCTATATTTGCTGCAATGGTGTCGTTGAATGTCACCACATTTTGTGTCACCATGCTCATCTGGCCGCGGAGACTGCTCAATGTTGCATCGCGAATGTCTGTGCCATCTATCAAAATCTGGCCGCTATCCGGATCGTAAAATCTCGGTATCAAATTCGCCAGCGTGGTTTTGCCTGAGCCGTTAGGCCCTACAATAGCAACATTGTGGCCCGCGGGCACTGCCAGATTGATTCCCTTTAACGCCGGCTCAGCCGCACCGGGGTAGGCAAATACAACATCCCGGAATTCTATCCTCTCCTTCAACAGCGGCAGCTCGATCGCATCGGGCTTTTCATACTCCACCGGCGTATCTATCACCGCAAATACCCTCTCTGCAGCAGCATTTGCCTCCTGTATTTTGTTCCAGATATCAGAAGTTTTTCGCGCCGACTCAGCAGCGAAGCCGAGCAAAGCCAATAGTCCCAGAAACTCGGTGCCATCCATCGGGCCTTGAATGACCCACCGGGCTCCAACCAATAGCGCAGCGGAGCCCGCTGCCATTCCGAGCACTTCCATTACCGGCATGGTAGCGGCGTCGACTTTTGACATTTTCAGCAACTGCTTTAACAGCCGCTGATTTATCAGCTCGAACCTTTCCTTTTCGTACTCGCGGCGGTTGTAGACCTTGACGACTTTAAGTCCTGCCATTGCTTCCTGGAGCCTTGCCAGCATTTGGGAGCCGGCCACCAGCGACTTCCTGCTGGCACGCTTCATTTTTCTGCCGAATACAACCAGCAATCCCAGCACCAGCGGCGCGCCGCACAAGAAAATCACGGTCAGATGCCAGTTGAGCCACATTGCCCCAACCACCATGAAAAGGGCGTTCAGCGGCTCGCGCAGCGCTTTTCCAAGCATGACGCTGACGGCCTTTCCCATCACACTGGTATCGCGAACAATCCTGCTGACGGTGTCACTTGGCCTCTCATTTGCAAAAAATCCGACGGGTATATCCAAGGCGTGCCCGAAAGCATCCTCCCTCAAATGATTTACCGCCACCTGAACGACCTTCTGAGCCACGTATTCCTGGTAGAACTTTGCCAGGCATCTAATTACGGTGACGACCCCTACCGCCAGAATAATAAACGTTACCGTTCTTGTTTTGTTTTCGCTGGTTTGTTCTCTGGGCAGCAGCCTCAGCCAGCTCTCCAGCCGGTCCAAGTAAAATGGCTTTGGGCCGGTATTGAATGTCAGGACTTTGCTGTCAGCCGAGCCTGCATTATTGATCCGACGCAGTTGAATGGTAAGGTCGGCGTGTGCCGGCGCAGTTGCAAGTGCTTCAAGCAGCTTGCCTCGGGGAATTATTTGGCTGCCGCCAAGCGGGGGACCTTGGCGCTGCTGATCAGGCAAAAGTGCGTTGACGCCGATAATTGTATCGAGCCTTTGCAGCCCTGCTTTTGCTGCGGCGCTGCGCTGCTTGACGTCCGCAACCAGAAGAGGGTAAGGGACGCCCGATTCGGCGGACTCCAGCTTTTCCGGGATGGAGAATACAATGCCGTACCGGTCTGCGCTGATTTTCCTTTCCACCCACCCGTGGATGCCCTCCTGACCCATCATAATCTTCAGCAGTGGTATGACCGTTATGAAGCTCAGAGACAAAAGAGCAGAAACGACTACTGCGCTGATGACGACCGCAACCAGCCGCGGCCACTGCGGCCAGACGTATTTAAATACCCGCTTGAAAGAATTCATTAGCTAAGCTTCTCCATATTCGGCGTCAGCCCGCAGGCTTCAGACTTGCCTGTACAGTCTGCGCCGCGCGCACGGCCAAGCAGACTAACAGAATCAGTCCAGCCGGTCAAGCGCCGACAATTGACAATCGACAATTGAAAATTTACAATGGACAAATGAAGATTGACCGTTTGATCCTGGGTGCGTTTGAGACCAACTGTTATGTCCTATGGGATAGCGCGACAGCCACGGACTGTCTTATTATTGATCCGGGGCTGGAAGCTGAACAGTTAATTGATTTTCTCGAGGGGCACAAACTGAATCCGGTCGCCGCGATTCTAACGCACGGCCACGCAGACCATATTGCCGGCGTCGCCCTGCTGCGTGAAAACTTTCCAGAGATAAAGGTCTGCGTCCATAAGCACGATGCAAAGATGCTTATTGAGCCAACGCACAACCTATCGGCTTTCGCGGGCGAGCTTATCAAGGCCGGCCCGGCGGACTTGTTTTTGCAGGATGGTGACATAATCGAGCGGGCCGGCATAAAGTTGCAGGTGCTTCACACGCCCGGGCACACGCCGGGCGGCATCTGTTTATATTCGAAGAATGAGCAGGTCGTCTTTACAAACGATACGCTTTTTGCCGAATCGGTTGGCCGAACAGACTTTCCAGGCGGCAGTATGTCACAGCTTCTAAAAAGCATAGAGCAAAAGCTTCTGACTCTGCCTGAGAAAACGAGGGTCTGTCCCGGGCACGGGCCGGAAACCACTATCGCCCGCGAAAAGACACATAACCCATTTCTGCAATAAAGGCCTATTGAAACCTTATAGCAATTGTTCTGTCATTGTCAGAATGTGTTGTTGAAGTATTCCGGTTTGCCGTCGTCACTGTCGTAACGCGTAGAATCTTCGCTGTCAGCACCAACCGTGACTCGCTCGATACGCTCGGCATATTTACTGTTGCTGTCCACCGTGGCCAAAATCGCATTCATTTTCACGTCACCGGTGGCGATCTGAAAGGGATACGGCATCTGGGTTCTGAATGCTTTCAACACGCTCTCGACGCCGCGGCCCAGCACCGAATCGTGAGCCCCGGTCATGCCAATATCTGTGATGTAGGCGGTGCCCTTGGGCAGGATTTTTTCATCCGCAGTTATGACGTGGGTATGAGTGCCAAAACACAGGCTGACCCGGCCATCCAGATGATAGCCCATCGCTAATTTTTCGCTGGTGGCTTCAGCATGAAAGTCGACAACCACAATATCGGCTTGTTGTAGAACCTTCGGCAGGATTTTGTCTATGCCGGTGTATGGACACTCAGCAGGCTTCATAAACAGCCGACCGATCAGAGCGACTACTCCAACAGTTGGCCCTTTACCGGTCTTATAGACGCCAAAACCCCTGCCGGCAGCATGCTCGGAAAAATTTGCCGGACGGGCAATGTTCTCGGCTGTCTCCAGGGTCTCAATTATCTCTCTTTTGCGGAAACTATGGTCGCCCAGCGTGATGAGGTTTACGCCATATCGCAGCAATTTGTCGTAGATTTGTGGGGTAAGACCCGAGCCGCCCGCAGCGTTTTCGGCGTTGGCGATCACGCAATCGATCTGGCGTTCCTTCACCAGCGTCTTTAGTTTCTCAGCGACAATCCGCCTGCCAGGCCGACCAACTATGTCACCAATACATAGAATATTTAACTTCATAAGCTGCTATTCTTTTTCTTTGTTGTCCTATTTTTCCAAAGGATCGTTCACGAACTATCTCTCATTTGTGATTTTTTATAGATAAAGTTGCTTTTTGATTTATCAACGCTTTTTTTGTATTATTTCGTAGCTCTTCTCTATAACGGCCTTAAACTCATCTGAGAGCGTGTGCCAGTCGATTACATCGACAATTATGGGCAGGTCGGAGACGGCAAAGGCATCTTTTAATGACTCTATTTTTCGCCAGTTTAATTTCTCGTTGCCGACAAGCACCAGGTCAAGGTCGGAATATTTTTCGGCATTGCCTTCGATGCGTGAACCGAACGCCCGGACTTCACAGTCAGGCGCCTGCTCACTCAAAATCCGCCGAATCTCGGCTGAATATTTTTCTTCTATATCAATCATTACGTTCTTCCAGGCGTTCCAGCAGGAATTTCGCATCAGTTATAAAACGTAATGCAGTTTGATAAACGGTTTCTGCCTTTTGTTCATCGTAAATATGCGAGCTAAGGTTGCGTGCGTCGCCATAAGTGAACCAGGCAAGTGGGTCATCAATCAGACCATAACGAGCCGCCATACGAAAAAATTCTTTGCGAGTACGTGGATACTCAGCATCCGCCGGAGAAATGTTTTGTCGCAACCATCGCTGGATATATTTCCAGCAGAGCTCGTATGCCACTTCAAAGTTCTGGATAACGCCTGCTTTTATGGCATCTATCTGGTCGGGATTTAACTCCGCTATAAAATCCCTGTCATTGGCTACATTTAATGTTCTTTCTAGAGATTCAACTGCCTTGCGAAGACTGGTCAACTCAAGTTTCATTGTAGTTCAGCTTGCAATACGAACTGCGATATTATTTAGCATACTCGATGCAGCGGACTTCACGCAGCAGCGTCACCTGGATTTCGCCGGGATAGGTCATCTCAGTCTCAATCTTGGTGGCGATGTCACGTGCGACTTTCATGGCCGCTCCATCGTCGACTTTGGATGCATCGACAATCACGCGGATTTCTCGCCCTGCCTGGATGGCATAGGCGTTCTCGACGCCCTTGAAGCTGGTTGCAATTTCCTCGAGTTTTTCCAGGCGCTTTATATATCTTTCCAGCGTCTCCCTTCTTGCGCCCGGGCGAGAGGCACTAATTGCATCGGCAGCACCAACCAGCGGGGTATAAGGATTGTCCGGCGGGATGTCCCCGTGATGCCCGGCGACAGCGTTCAGCACGATAGACGATTCGTTGAACCGCTTAAGGTAATTTGCACCTATGGCCGGGTGGCTGCCTTCAACCTCGTGGTCGATAGCCTTGCCGATGTCGTGCAATAGTCCTGCACGCCTGGCTATGGAGCCGTCCAGCCCAAGCTCGTCAGCCATGACCTGCGTTAGAAATGCCACTTCAATGCTGTGACGAAGGACGTTTTGGCCGTAACTGGTTCTAAAGCTCAAAGCCCCGATCAGACTGAGCACCTTGTTGTTCAATCCTCTCACGTTGGCCTCGACGGCAGCGTCTTTGCCGAGTTGCAGAAGCTTAAGGTTGACGTCTTTTTTGGTCTGGGTGACGAGTTCCTCGATCCGCGTCGGATGGATTCGCCCATCCTGTATAAGCCGCTCCATTGAAAGGCGGGCAACCTCCCGCCTGACCGGATTGAAGCCGCTTACTACGATCGTTCCGGGCGTATCGTCAACGATGACATCTACGCCGGTAGCCTTTTCAAACGCCCGAATGTTGCGGCCTTCACGCCCGATGATTCGGCCTTTCATATCGTCATTGGGGATGTCAACTGTCGAGACGCTAACTTCGCAGGTCTGCTCGGCAGCGTACCGTTGAATGGCGGTGCTGATTATTTCCCGGCTTTTTTCATCGGCAGCTTCGCTGGCCTCATCGACTTTGCGCGCAATCAAGGCCGACATCTCATGCTCGCACTCATCTTCGAGACGCTTTAGCAGCAGCTCTCTGGCCTCATTGATATCCATCGCGGTAATCTTCAGTAGTTGATTCTTCTGTTGTGCCATTAAAGCCGAGAGCTGTTTATCCTTCAGCTCGACATTCCGCAACCTCCGGTCGAGCTCCTGCTCCTGCTGTCGCGATGATTCCTCCCGCTTCTGAAGCCCTTCAGCCTGGCGTTCCAGAACATCCTCGCGCTTAGCTAATCTTGTCTCGGTTTCCCGCAGTTCGGCACGAATCCGATCAGATTCAGTCGTGAACTCCTCTTTTCTTTTGATGGTTTCTGCGGCAGCATCGAGATGGGCAGATTTAATTATGTTCTCCGCATCCCGTTTGGCGCCTTCGATTTGTCGCTGAAGGTCCTGCTTGAGAGTCTTGGCCTTCGTTCGGTCGATTATCTGCTTGACAATTATCGCAAGGCAAATTCCCAAAGCGAACGCGACAACCGTAGCTGCTATATCCGGCAGCGGAATATCCGGCAGCGGAACTGCCATAAGTATTGCTTCCATAGTTCCGACCCTTTTCTTAGACTCACAAATGAGCCTGAAACACCACTACGCGGGACGGATTGCGGGATTCTCGGCAGGAAAGATTCAAAGAAACGCGGTGAATTACGAAATCTTTTTTTTCGTGCGAACAGTCAGCTAACTAAGCCAAAAACCTCTCTGGTCCTCGAATTTTCGCCCTTGGCAGGGTCGTTTTCTGCACATAGTTGGCTGATTTTATGCTCAACACCGACACTGCGTCGTTGATAAGCAAACGCTCTCTTGGCAAGAGATTTCGTTTCACACTGAATTCGCTTTCAGCCGCCGTGCACGAGACCGGGCATCGATTCCCAAGCCCGCTCTGCAACAGGCGCCAAAAATTCTTTGTAACTTAACTGCCGTCAGGGCATAGCCTTACAAAAGCTACCCGCCCCACCCGTCCCTATGCAAAACAACAATAGATACCCACACAAAATACGGGACGAGCCACACTGTTGTTCGTCATCGGCAATATACTTATATGGTAAAGCATGTGCGGGCAGTGGTCAATGAAAAAAGGTATAATCCCCCAAATAAATTTGGGGGCTTGAGATTTGACAACCCAGCGACAAGCGTCGCCGTAGCCCCGGCTCGCCGGGGCAAAGGCGTAGGCGACGCAATAGTCCTTCTTAGTTCTCCGTTATAGTATTATTAATAGTAGTAGGACATTTTAGGCCTACTCGGTGACCATTTTTGTCCGTGTCCAGAGACACTTTTTGGCCAACTACCTGGCCAGTTCTGTCCATGTAGGCACTAACTTAAGGATGTAATTTAGCCCTGGGATGGCGTGTGCTTGGGAATATTGTCGAGCTGGTCCATGAGTTTGGCGATGGCGTATTGGGCGGCGCGAAGGTAGCTCGACTTGGGCATCCAGACGCCGGAACTGAGGTCCGGACGAGGTTCTATGCCATCCGCGATACCCAGCATAGCAGGCCCGGCATCGCTATGCGAGGAGAACTTCGCCGCGATTCTCACCTTTGCGCTTCTTACCGGCTTGCGAATCTCCGCGGCCTTGACGATGCAGACCGTTAGCTCATTCTGCCCATTCGGGTCGATTTCAAATTTACGGGCAGCCAGACACTTGTCGAGCTTCTCTCGGCAGTAGTTTTTCACTTTGCCGCCTACGCCCGCCTCACAACAAAGCTCCAGCCGGGCACGTGTCGGAACGGTCCAGCCGACAGGAATTTCCCAGTCTGTTATGTCAGTCTTGAAGTCCGAATGAGCCTTGCTGACAAGCTCGGGCGGAAAACTCTGCTGGAGACAGCTTTGCTGGACGGTGCATCCAGCAAGCAGTAATGCCGGCAAAACAAAGACTATTGAATATTGGGGCAAGCAGTTGCTGCTTTCCAAAGCATCACCTCGGCGCATAGATACCGCCCCCAAGGTTACTTTATTTTTGTCTCTGGTCCAAAACCGAGGAACCATGTCTCGTTGTATTTAGCGGTGCCAACGCCTCGTTTCTTTATCACCTTTTGGCCCACAGTCTTGGCGAAGCTCAATTCAACATCGGCCTTGACCTCTTTCCACCTCCAGAAGAGAAACTCTCCTTCATCGGGGTCTGTCCCTGCCACGTGTATAAAGCAAGTAACGGTTGAGTCTGCCGCTGTGGGATCATCAACGATAACCGCGCCGAGAGTATCCAGCTCAGACAGCACGGCGCCTGAGACATGCTGTTTGCCCAGGTCCGCGGCACCCACCGCTTTGACTTCAACGTAGACCTTTTCTGGTGCGACAAAGTCTTCGTTGATGCCGGCCTGTTCGATCGCCCTTGTAGTGGCGGCATTCAAAGCCCTCTGGTGCATCGCCGATAAAACGCCTACACTGACCTGAGGCGTCACCTCTACATTGGTTGCGCAGCCCGCGGCACCCATTATGAATAGAACAGCCGGCCAAATAACGACCACCTTTGTCAATCTTTCCGCCAGAGTGTTCATGTTCTTATCCTTCCATGAGAGAATACTGTGCTGCAAAAACGCCCCATAAGACCTTTGCCTTTTCGCATACGCCCGATTGTAAATTGACAATCGACAATTGGCAATTGAAAATTCCGCCGGCAGTTGACATGCGCTGTGAGCCTTGTTTGAAGATGCACCTGAAAAACGCCCGCAAGAAGGGCTTCACCCAGGCTGAGATTGACGAGGCCGCGTGGATGGGCATTAGTTTCGGCGGCTCACCGACGATGGTCTTTTACGAACAAAATAAGAATCCTTAACAGAAGTCGGACGTCAGAAGTCTGAAGTCAGAAATCAAATATACCCTTTGCCTTCTGTATTTTCTGTCCTGTATTCTGTCTTCTGTATCCTGTCTCCTGCCCTTTGAATTTTCCCGCAAAATTCGTGACAAACAGACTCCCTTTTGATAATCTAAACCTTACGGATGCCGAACGAGTCGGCTCTGATACATCCGTTTAGATAGACCTATGCGAGACTCGTGCTACGTAGCGTCCCGCCAAAGGCGGGGCTTCCGGCCTTTTCATCCTTCGCAGTAGCCTTGCTACGGAGAATGGACGCAGTCGCTTAGGGAAGTAGGCACTACGCAGAGTAGCATACGAAAGAACCTCAATGAAAGCGAGGTATAAGTAAGCTCAGATTTCCAAATAAAAATTAAGATTAAGGCTAATTCTTAGTCGAATAACAAAATAATAACGAGAACAAAGATAATATTAGAAATATAAGGCTTTTATATATGGCAACAGCTCAACAACTAAAGGCTTTGATTGAAAGTTACACGGAACATAATGCCGATAGATTTTTGTCTGTTGCATCCCAGATAGCAGCCCATGCTGCGAGATCAGGGAAAACTAATCTAGCTGAAGAACTCTGCAAACTCATAGATGAAGCTCGTAGAAAACAAAAAACGCAACCTATGTTACCGAAGTCCATACCTATCGCTCAGCCGACTGGTGATTTAAGCGGACTCTTTAGCGCTGTTTTTCCAAGAACCAGACTTTCTGATATGGTTTTAAGTTCAGAACTTGAACAACGCCTCAAACGCATCATTCTTGAATACCGGCAAGCAGATAAATTGTATTCACACGGCTTAGCCCCACGGCGTAAATTGTTACTTGTTGGGCCCTCAGGTTGTGGTAAATCAATGAGTGCCGCCGCATTGGCTGGCGAGCTTAACCTCCCTCTACTGACGGTTCAGTTCCATATCTTAATAACGAAATTCATGGGGGAAACAGCAGCAAAACTGTTCGTTATTTTTGGGTCAATGAAGCAGACGCGTGGTGTTTACCTCTTCGATGAATTTGATGCGATCGGGGCACATAGAGACACTGGGCAGGATGTAGGAGAAATTCGGCGGGTTCTCAACTCATTTCTTGTGTTTCTCGAACAAGACGATTCTATGAGTATTATTGTTGCGGCAACTAACCTCGAAGATTTACTTGATGGTGCTCTATTCCGGCGTTTCGACGATACATTAAGATATAATATACCAACTCCGTCGATGACTCGACAACTAATCGAAAATCGTCTCAGCAACTTTTCAGTAAGACGACTTGGCTGGAAGACGATACTTGAAACTGCTGAACACATGACGCATGCCGACATTGTAAAGGCCTGTGAAGATGCGGCGAAAGGTGCGGTCTTACGTGAGAGGAGACAAATCCGAACGATTGAACTTAAACGGGCATTAGTTCAACGTCGTCGTCCTAAGAAGAATTCAACATGAGGGAGAGATAGCTAAATGGCTCAACACAAACACATCATTATTGATGACCCAGGTCAAGAACGTAATTACACAAGACCACCGGGTGGTGGCGGTGAGTTCTCGACTCCACCTAGAGATCGTCGAGTCCATGCAAGAAGATTGCTCAACGATGTCATTCAAGCAAAGAGCGATGCCAACACCGAGGCAGAAAGAACCAGACATATCATCCATGATCTTTCTTTGGAAATCTTCGGAGAGCAACATTCTGATCTTAAGATTGAAAGCCTTCAAGATTTTAAACTCCACCCGCCTATCGAGGTGCTCTCCGTTAGACGTATTGACAATCAAATCCATGCTACGATTTATGTTCCAGAGGGAAAACTTGAAAACTTTATTAAAAAGATTGAACGGTATGAAATGGAAAACAACAGGCGAAGTGGTCGGCCCAAGAATGAAGACCTTGTGGCGGGAATTAGCGGCATTAGATTTCCTGTCTTGCGTTCTTTCTGGACGGATGATGAGGACCTGTTTCCAACCTCAAGTACTGAACGTATATGGTGGGAAGTATGGATACGTGTAACACCCTCAGAAAATCCCGATGATGCCTTTGCTTCATTTGTTACTACTACTTCGGATTCAAACCTTCGTATAAGTCAACATGCAATCAAATTTCCTGAAAGGCTTGTTTTTTTAGCTTATGGCTCAGCTCAAGATTGGACGCAAGTTTTTGTGCCTCTTCTTGACCGCATTGCTGAATTTCGAAAAGCAAAAGAGATTCCTACGGAATACCTCCGCCTTAGTGCTCAAGACCAGAGATCATTCGTAAATGATTTGGCTGCTCGACTCGTTTTGCCTGATGCGAACGCTCCATCCGTGTGTTTATTAGATTATGGAGTTCACACAGAACATCCTCTTTTAAGACCTCTTATAAGTGACGATGATGCACAAGCTTATGATCCTGAATGGTGGGTAGTTGATCATAATCAATCACACGGAACTGAGATGGCTGGGTTAGCTATCTTTGGGGATAAGCTTCCTGAACTCTTGTCAGGAAATCAACGTGTGAACCTAACCCATCGCCTGGAATCTGTTCGCATGTTAAATCTACAACAATCCCATCCAGAAGACACATGGGGTTATGTGACGCAGGCTAGTATAGCAAGAGCTGAAATTCAAGCCCCACAGCGTCACCGTGTCGCCTGTTTGCCAGTGACAACAAGCGACAATGGTCGTGATAATGGCCGTCCAAGTTCATGGTCAGGTGCTATTGACCAGCATGCCTCAGGACAACTGGATGACTTCCAGAGACTTTATGTAATCGCTGCTGGCAATATCCGAGACATCAAGACTAACACTCACTATACGTATCCAGAAACCAATCTCAGAAGCAGTCTGGAAGATCCGGGGCAAAGCTGGAACGCATTAACGGTTGGCGCATTTACAGATAGGGTACAAATTCGCTCAGAAGATTTTGATGGATATCAACCGCTTGCACCACGAGGCGGACTATGTCCAACAAGCCGAACGTCCAATTCATGGGACGAAAAGGAAAAAGTATGGCCGATTAAACCTGATATAGTGATGGAAGGTGGTAATTATGCAAAGTCACCTACAGGCAGGATAGATGCTTGTGATGATCTTGCACTTCTGACAACTTCTCTCGATCCCACGGGTCGCTTGCTCACGTGGTCAAGTGATACCAGCGCAGCAACTGCTCAAGCTGCTCGTTTGGCAGCTATACTCATGTCAGATTATCCGGAACTCTGGCCGGAGACAATCCGAGGGCTTCTTGTTCACTCGGCAGAATGGACGGATGAAATGAATCGCCAGATACCAGGTGACTACGAAACAGACAGACATCGAAGACTTCGTTGTTTCGGTTATGGTGTTCCAGATTTGAACCGTGCACGATACACCGTGGAAAATTGTGTGTCCCTTGTCCATCAAGGAATCATTCAGCCATACAAACTTGAAAAAACAGAAGCCAAAACCAATCATTTTATACTTCATTCACTCCCCTGGCCCAAAGCGGTTCTTGAGGCAATTCCTGACCAAGATGTTACTGTTAAGATCACGCTCTCATATTTTATTGAGCCAAGTCCCGCGGGACGAGGATGGGGTAAAAAATTCAGATATGCTTCACATGGTTTACGCTTCGCACTAAAAGGTCCTACTGAAACAGAAGCCAAATTTAGGCAGAGAATAAGTAGCCAAGAGTGGGAAGAAGAGGAAGGGCAGTCTTTTAATAGGCCATCTACGAGTGATCCGATTGCTTGGGCGATTGGTCGTTTAAGAAGAAAAGGTTCGATTCACTGTGATTGGTGGACTACATCAGCTGCGGATGTTGCACAATGTGGACAGGTGGCAGTTTTTCCTGTTACGGGCTGGTGGAGAGAACGAAAGCATTTAGGTAGTGTTGAAAAACGTACTCGATACTCATTGATTATTACCATCAGTACACCCGCGACTGACATAGATTTATATACCCCAATAGCACAACAAGTAGGTCTGATTACGGAGATATCAACGTAGGGCTACTGGGGTGAAACATCGCACGATATGTGTCTGGTTGAGCGGAGGTAAGAGATAATCATGAAAGAGATACCGTTAGCCCGCAAGCAGAAGACAGGGGACAGATGACAGAAGTTTACCCGCCGGAGGCGGGACAGAGGACAGAATTCAGAAGACAGAATAAAGAATATGGAATTAGTAATGTTTAGCCCGCTGGTTTACCCGGCGGGTTTTTGTTTAAAGACGAGCATCGAGTATCCCTTCGACACTTCGACAGTACTCAGTGCAGGCTGTCCTCAGGACAGGCACGAATCCACCCCGTGAGATGGCGTCCTGTAAGATAGCAGCTTCGCTTATCTCATGGGACTATCACACAGGGTAAATCCCAAAATTTTACTTGACACTTAACATTCAGCATTGTATAATATATATCTAACGTACAAAAGAGAAGACAGCATACAGGAAACAGGAGACAGGAGCAACGATATGGCAACCGAAGCACAAATCCTCGCCAACCGGCGTAACGCCCAAAAATCGACCGGCCCCCAAACCCAGGAGGGCAAGGCCGCCGTCTCACAAAATTCGGTCAAACATGGACTTACGGCCTGTCAGGACGCTCGTCTCGGCGGACCGAGCCGGAGCCAGGTAATCAGCTCAGAAAACCAGGCCGAGTTTGAACTCTACCGCGACCAGATGCTGGGCGAGCTGGACCCCGACAGCCCCATGGAATCCATGTTAGCCGAACGCATTGTCAGTCTCTCATGGCGGCTCAAACGAGCCGGTCTAATCCAGAACCAGGCCATCGACGCGATGAACGCAGATAATAAATCCAACCCATTAGCCAAACTTGCCCAATCTATCTTTTTCAAAGGCGCAGACCCGCCGCAGAGTGATCCATCTGCCTGCGACCGCGATCTGGCTCTCGGTCGTATGGCCATAAAGGACTTCACAAATGCAAGGGTGCTCGACCGCCTCTTGATGTATGAACGCCGAATAGAGCACAGCCTGTATAAGACGGTACTTGAGCTTCAAAGACTCCTGGTCATGCGGAAACTGAATGCGCACAGGGCCGCCGATAAAGACCTCGTCGCGGCGGAGCAAGCCGCAGCCGGAACCGGCTATGAATCCCTGCGCGGGGAAATTCTGACAAATTATGCAAAACAAAGCCAATTTCCCTGAGGCTCAAACGAATGTATCTTTCTTTGTTACAAAGGATTATGAAAATATTTGGCCCTTCGGAGTCGAAAGAAAACAAACCCAATCAAAGCCAATTTGCATGGTTTTCTAATTGCAGTTTATTGCCCGGCCTCGTATAATACAATTAGAGAGCGAGACTTTTTGAAAAGTGAATAGGGGGCGAATGGCTTCGACCGGATAGTGGAGAGACAGGCTGCATGTCCAGGACGCCGGTTGGCCTGGCTAATCATCCGGCAATAAACCTAACTGGCAACTATCAGTTGCGCATGGCCGCCTAATTCGGCGGCCCGTCCTGCTCGGCTTTGCCTGTGGGCCGGGTAAGGGCGTCAGATAGCAGGCTGCTCCTGATGGTTTTTCGGGCCTGAGGGATAAGATCAATTCCGGAATAGCTGAGCCGAGAGCCTGTCGTTTGGCGCTCGGTAAGGCGAAAAAGCAATCAAGCGACTAAGCATGTAGAGACTTGTCTTGAAGCATCTCGGGACGGGGGTTCGAATCCCCCCGCCTCCAGTCTTCGTCCGCGGCATAAGCTCTGCGAGCTACGTAGGATCGATCCGGTTGTGATAGACCGCAGACTTGCCGGCCGGAGCCGCCGCTGTCGGGGTGCGCCGAACTTGCCTGCTTTGTCACTTAATTACCACAAACGGCGTCACCGCCAACCGCCCGAGCACTGGCATAGGCACTTCCGGCATAACTGACGGCGGTAGCAGTAGCACTGGCATCACCGCCCCTGGCGATACACGACGTAGGGCACGGTGGTGGAGGCGGCGGGCACGGGCCTGGACATGGTGGACATGGGTGCGGACACGGCGGCCAGTAAAAACACCAGATTATCTGAGTCTGCCAACCAACGGTACACGTCTGCTGTTGAAAGGTAGTCATACCGCAGGTAGAGCTTGCCATCTGGCCGTGAGCAATTGTGGTCACGCTGCTGCCTGCCCCTGAGCCGACGGATCCGGCGTTGGCCATCCAACTGCTTGCAGCCACCGTGGACCCCTGGGCCTGACCTATAGACGCAAGGCTTGCGGAGGATAACAGCAGAATAGCTGCAACGGAAACTACAAATTTCTTAAACATTTTCAGACCTCCTTTTCTGCTTTACTGTTGCCATCATAGTACTGCCCATGCAACAAAAAACCCGACAGAACACCGATTAGCTCTGTCGGGCTCACTTTTCGCAAAGTAGAGTCCGCCCGAAGTCATACCAAGCAATTTTCTATAGCTTTACTATAGTCCTTGCCTTTGTCAAGCAAAAAAAGGCTGCTCTTGAAAATATCAGGCAACGGCCTTTTTTTTGTAAAATAGGAACAGAATGATGCCCAAAGCAACCAGCCCAACAACCCCTTTTTCGCCCAGAGCGTTCAGCAGCACGCTAAGATTGATGGCAACTCCGCTAAAGAACGGGGCATCCTGACCAAATAGTATCGTGACCAAAACTCCAAGGGCAACCAACAATAGGGCGATCTCAGTAATCTCGCCAAGCCACTTCTTTATTTCTTTGAGAAACTGCATCGCTAAATCTCCTAACCGAGTCCTGCGAATACCAGTGGGCCACACCGGCGAGCCGGAGTCCCATAATACTAATCGGTCTATCTCTGCAATTTGCTTTAGGCTATCTTCCGCCAGACAAGCGGATCACAAACCGCCCGCCCGCCTGCACGGGTTCTGAGAAATCGGCCAAAATGCCGTAGACTGGGCCACAAGGCGGGATATAATTAAAAATGTCGCTCGGCGCGTTGCTGAGAGAGCGGTAGTTTTGTGGTATGCACGGCATACCCTACCTTTTATGTGCATTAGATAGTTCCGGATGTTCTTAAAAAGGAGGAAAACTCAATGTTACTACGCGAAATAGGGTCGGTTTCGAGACGAGGTTTTCTGGCAGAAAGTGTTGCTGTGGCGGCTATGCTGGCATCGGGTGCTGAGGCAAAGTCCAAGCCCCAGAAGGAGAACAAGAGCCAGGCGAAGGAAAAAGCCAAACGCCGGATTCCAATTGGGCTTCAGCTTTACTCGGTGCGTGAGGACTGCCAGCGCGACCTGCCGGGCACGATAGCAGCAGTAGCAAAGATGGGCTACGTAGGCGTCGAATTTGCCGGCTACTACGACCGCAGTGCTGAGCAGTTGCGCAAGATGCTGGATGACAACGGCCTAGTTTGCTGCGGCACGCATACGGGGCTCGATACATTGCTCGGCGACAAGCTCACCCCGACCATCGAGTTCAATAAAACGCTGGGCAACAAATACCTCGTCGTCCCTTCGTTGCCTGAGAAGTACACGGCCTCACGCCAGGCATGGCTGGATACGGCCAAAGTCTTCAACGAGCTGGCGGAGAAGGTTAAGCCACACGGAATGCTCGTGGGATACCATAACCACAGTACCGAATTTGCGCCTATGGATGGCGTGATTCCCTGGGATGTCTTCTGGAGTAACGCCAGCCAGGACGTGATTATGCAGCTTGACACGGGCAATGCCCTACACGGCGGGGCTGACCCTCTTCCCTATCTGTACCGGTATCCGGAGCGGGCGATCACCGTGCACCTGAAGGAGTTCAGTAAGACCAACGACAAAGCCCTGTTCGGGCAGGGCGACATCAACTGGAAGGCTTTCTTTGCCCTTTGCAAGGCGGTCGGCGGAACAGAATGGTACATCGTCGAACAGGAAAGTTACGCCTATCCGCCTCTGGAGTGCGTCGAACGGTGCCTCAAGAGCTTGCGTAAGATGAAGCTGCTTTAGGCCCCTATCAAGGAACTTCTGCGCAAGATGGCCAAAAACCGTACTTTTCACGAAAGAAGAAGTTGTTTGCGTGAGGCAGCCAGGCAGGGATCTGGTAGAACCTGCTCATGATGCTGCGCAAATACTTCTGGCGATACCCTTGGTACTTGAAATCATATCCCAGCACGAGAAAAAAGGAGCCCGTGTCATCTGGTTTAGCCCCCGGACCGGTGCCGGGGGGCAAGCCCTGCCCACAGGTGGCAGGGCTAAGCAGGACTATGTGCACTTTTTCAAAACAGCCGCCGTAGCGACTTTCCTCTGCCTCACCTATTTCCAAGATCAATAGGTTTTTCCCATCGAGCTCTCGAAAATCCGTTCGGATGTCATCTTGTCGGGCGTGACGAGAACCATTTCCAAATACAATCACACGGTCGCCACAGTGATACTCCAAAAGGGCAGACGACGAATAGCTTCTAGTCGCAAAGACAAAGTCGCCTCTATACTGCTCAAGTAAGCGCTCCACTTTCTCAGGATGTATGTAGAAAACCAGTGAAGCCCGATCTCGCTCGCTGACTAGTCCTTTGAGGCTTTCAAGCGGCGCCAAAGGAACTGCAAGGAAAAGACAGGCTTGTATCAGCGAGAAAACGCAAGAGAACTTGATGCTTTTGACGATTTGATTTGCGTCAAGGGTCAAGCCGGCAACAACGAAGGCACAGGGCAGAAATGACCAATACCAGTGAGGCCCCACAGATTTCTTCAGTGACACCAGAACAAAGACGCACAAAGGAACCAGAGCAGATAATGCAAGAACCCGGAAATCCTCTTGCCTAAAAGCCTGTAGGATGCGAGATCTATTCTTGACCAAGAAGTACACGACAGGGGGCGTCATTAGATAGAGCAGAGAAAGGCCCAAGCATAAGAGGTTGACGGCTGGATTCGGATTAGACCCGAATCTATTGAACCAGTTGTGCATGATGTTCGGCCAGCCATTTTGGTAGTTCCAGAGAGCATTTTGCGCTACAAATGGAGTCGCGCCCAAAACGAACAAGAGGATTCCTTTGATCCGCGAGCGGGCAAGGCACAAAGGCAAAAAGAGTTTTGAGTTTTGAGTTTTGAGTTTTGAGTTTTCAATTTTTTTACAGACCGACAGGAAATAGACCAGGTAGGAAAAGACCAGCAGCACCGCAAAATACTTGGAAAGAAAAGCCAGACCCCAAAAGACTCCCGAAAGAAAATAGTACAGGTAGCTCCGTCTAATTTCCACGTTTTTAGACACGGATTTACACGGATTCACACTGCTAAAAACCAAATCTGTGTAATCTGTGAAATCTGTGGCTCTTTCCGCTCTGAAAAGGAAAAAGACCGACAGGAAAGAAAACAGCAGCAGCGGGTCATCCGGCGCAACCAGAATGAACATAGTGTTCATTGGGCAGACCATAAACAATACGAAAACAAGGTACGCCTTGCGCTCATCGTAGGGCTTTAGCAGCATATATAGTCCGACACCGACGGCGGTGCTAAATACTATGGGCAACAATCGCAGCAGCAGCACGGAGTCACCGACATACAACAATAGGTGCAGCAGCCAGCCTATCATCGGAGGGTGGTCGTAGTATCCGGCACTTATGTGTTTGCCCCAGAGAGTAAAATAGGCCTCATCCCCGTTAAAAAGGAAATACCGAGCAAGCAGACATTTCACCGCCAAAGAGATAAGAATAACCGGAATAATTTTCCGTGCCCAGTCCCCGCGTCCTCTGTCGAAGACAGAGGTGAGGAAGTTAGCCCCCGCCTTTTGGCGGGGGTACCCCGGCCATTGGCCGGGGCTAACTCCAAAATGCAGTCTGTAATCATTAGGCGTATCAATACGAACCAGTATCCCACTCTGCGATGTTTGCAGCTCGAGTATCCGCCCCTCGTTTGCCTGCCCTGAGCCAGGCCGAAGGGAGTACAGGACGAATCTGGCGCCCTGTTCCGGCGGGGCATTGAGCAATTCATCGAACGCGGCCCTTGCGAACAGTGTGGGATGGCCTCTTTTCCCATCGAAAACTGGAACTATGATCGCGGCACTGGTCTCCTTGAATTTGGCAACGATTTCGTTGACAACCTCGGCTGTAATAAAGGGCATGTCCGCCAGGCAGACAAGTATCGCCTGTGTCTTCGGCGGGGTAGTTTCTATCGCCGCGATAAGAGACGACAACTGCCCTTTCTGGTAGTTTTTATTTATGACCACCTCGGTGCCGGATAGATCGACCGTTTTTCTTATGGCTTCAGCCTCCGCTCCCAGAACGACGGTAATTCTGTCCACATCAGAAAGCTTGAGCACAGCGATAATTTGCCCTAAGAATGTCCCACCCGTGAATCTCAGCAGGGGCTTTGGCTTACCCATTCTTCTTGATTCACCGGCTGCCAGAACCACAGCATTTATCATCACCTTTCCTCCTGCAGTCTGCCGCGGGCGGATATTCTCATGTGCTTTATCGCGGGCGTTTCTCCGAGTCTGCGGATCTTTGTCAGCTCACATACTATGCTCAGGGCAATTTCCTGCGGAGTGACAGCACCTATTGAAATACCGATGGGAGAATAAACCCTTCTTAACACTTTTTGCGGAATCCCTTTTTCCTGTAGTCTTTTCAGGATAGTTGCGGTCTTTTTCTTGCTGCCAATCATTCCGACATATTTCGCCTGGGTCTTGACGGCTTTTTCAAGAACTATCTGGTCTGATTCGTGACCTCTAGTAACGATGACGATATAGGAATTTTTGTTTACGTCAATCTTGTCGAAGACGGTTTCAAGGCTCTCCAAGAGGATACCATCTGCATCCGGGAATCTGCTTTGATTGGCGAATTC
>Ga0299912_10000591_pt1 | contig 30576 bp, 32 predicted proteins | sample RVTome_2_FD_207667 | JGI IMG/M metagenome (GOLD analysis project Ga0299912, IMG submission 207667) | Soil microbial communities from uranium-contaminated site in the Upper Colorado River Basin, Wyoming, United States - RVT95D214 (version 2) ... | reverse complement strand
AAACTATGAGACTTGGATTGGTCATCGACCTCGACGTGTGCGTGGGCTGCCATGCCTGCGCCATCGCCTGCAAGGAATGGAACGCCTCCGGCACCATCGGCCCGTTGTCCGACTACCAGCCCTACGGTGCCGAGCCGTCGGGCGTGTGGTTCAACCGGATTCGCCATTACGAAATGGACGCGTATCCGAACAACAAGACGGTCAACTTCCCGATGTCGTGCATGCACTGCGAGGATGCCGACTGCGTCACCGTGTGCCCGACCGGCGCTTCCTACAAGCGTCCCGAAGACGGCATCGTGTTGATCGACCAGGACAAGTGCATGGGCTGCAACTACTGCTCGTGGGCCTGCCCTTACGGTGCGCGCGAACTCGACCGCTCCAGCGGCACGATGAAGAAGTGCACCCTGTGTGTCGACCGCATCTACGACCAGGAACTGCCGGTCGAGGAGCGCCAGCCCGCCTGCGTGCTGACCTGCCCGGCGCACGCCCGCATGTTCGGCGACTTCGACGATCCCGATTCGGCGGTGTCGCGCACCGTGCGCGAGCGCGGCGGCTTCCCGCTGATGCCCGAACTCAACTACAACCCGACCAACACCTACCTGCCGCCGCGCAGCAGGCCGGTGATCCCGGTCGACACCCAGCCCAAGGGCGGGTTGAAGGAAAGCATCAAGCAGTTCGCCAACAAACTGGTGCGCCGCTGAATTTAATAGGCACTCAACTTTACCCTTCGTCATTGCGAGCAACGCGAAGCAATCCAGAAAGCCCGCGAAGCCGGCAGCGTCTGGATCGCCACGATCCTGCGGATCTCGCGATGACGGATAAAGAATAAACAGGAGTAACCATGCATCCCGCTTTCTCAGTCATTTTTTTCACCGTCGCATCGGGCGCCGGCTTCGGCCTGTTCTCGCTGCTGTTCATTGCCGACTTCTTCAAGCTCGGCGGCAGCTTCAGCAGTGACCAACTCGTCGCGGGCGGCCTCATCGCGCTGGCCCTGGTCGTGTTCGGCCTGTTGTCGTCGACTTTCCACCTCGCCAACCCGAAAAATGCCTGGCGCGCGTTCAGCCGTTTCCGCACCTCGTGGCTGTCGCGCGAAGGCGTGTTCGCCGTGGTATTCATGCCGCTGGCGCTGATCTACCTCGCCAGCATCATGTTCGACGCACCGCAGTGGCTGCGCGTCAGCAGCGGCTTTCTGACCGCGGTGATGGCCTGGATCACGGTGTTCTCCACCGGCATGATCTACGCCTGCCTCAAAACCATCCGCCAGTGGAATACGCCGCTGGTGCCGGCCAACTACCTGGCGCTTGGGTACGCCAGCGGCAGCCTGCTGCTGCTGCTGGGCGCCGTCATCGCCGGCCTCGACACCACGCCCTACATCGCCATGGCGGCGCTGATCATGGCGATTGCCGCGGTGCTGAAGGCGATTTACTACTTCTGGATTCGCAGCCCGGGCCTGTCACCCACCATCAACACCGCCACCGGCCTCACCCGTGCCAAGGTCAAACTGCTCGACACCGGCCACACCCACGGCACCTTCCTCACCCAGGAATTCGGCTTCCAGATCGCCCGGCAGAAAGCCGGCCTGCTCAAGGTCGTGGTGTTCGTGCTGGGCTTCGTGCTGCCCGGCCTGATGCTGGTATGGGTGTTCAACCAGCAGGGCGGCCAGGCTGCCGCCATCATTGCTGCCGTCGCGGGTCTTGCCGGCGCCGCAGTCGAGCGCTGGCTGTTCTTCGCCGAGGCCCGCCACGTCGTCAACCTGTACCACGGCGCCCAGCGCTGCTGAGCGCTGCCTGTTTTCTGCGGGAGGGCCGCCCTCGGCCCGATGCCGTGATGATCGCGGCAACGAAAATCGTGGCGAGGGCGCCACTCCCACAGGGGGTGCGGCCCGAGCCCCGCTCTTGGCGCGCCCCTCGTTTCGGGGTATATTAGAAAGCACTAATTTCCAAATTGCAGGAGTGTGACCGCTATGTTTGGACTCTCAGGTTTCAAGGAAGTCGATCCCGGTTATGTCGCTGAAATCGCAGCCAAGGGCGCCCATCTGATCGATGTGCGCACCGAGGCCGAAGTCGCGCAGGGCGTGATCGATGGCGCCATCCATATTCCCTTGCATTTGTTGCCGCTGCGCGCGTCCGATATTCCCCAGGACAGGCCCGTGGTGATCTACTGCCGCTCTGGTGCGCGTTCGGCCCAGGCGTGTGCGTTCATGGCCGCCAAGGGCTTTGGCAACATGCACAATCTGGCGGGCGGCATCATGGCGTGGGCGCGTTCCGGAAACGCGCTCAGCATGCCGCGTTAAACGGGTCTGCTACATCCGAGGTTTCCCCGCAATGCAGCGATTTCGGTTGCAATGGGGGGGCTTCTGGTTTAAGGTACCGCAGCGTTTTTTACTACATACTTATTTAATTGATTTAATGTAAGGAGAGCCCAATGAATTTCGATAAAGAACTCGACGCACGCGGCCTGAACTGCCCGCTGCCCATCCTGCGCGCCAAGAAGGCCCTGGCCGAAGTCACCAGCGGCCAGGTGCTGAAGATCCTCTCCACCGACCCGGGTTCGGTCAAGGACTTCGCCGCTTTCGCCAAGCAGACCGGCAACGAACTGCTGTCCACCGCCGAAGCCGGTGGCGAATTCACCTTCTTCATGAAGAAAAAGTAATCAAGAAACCAAAATGGCGCCGTCTGTTCAAAGAACATGCGGCGCTATTTTTTTGAACGGAACAGGAGAGACGCATGGATACTAAAAAAATGGCCATCATCGCCACCAAGGGCACGCTGGACTGGGCTTACCCCCCCTTCATCCTGGCCTCCACGGCGGCCGCGCTGGGTTATGAAACCCAGATTTTCTTCACCTTCTATGGCCTGCAACTGGTCCGCAAAGACCTGTCCGTCCTGAAAGTGAGCCCCTTGGGCAACCCCGGCATGCCGATGAAAATGCCCTTCGGCCCCAAGTGGTTCAAGAGCATCAACTGGAACATGCCCAACGCCATCCAGGCCATCATCCCCGGCTATGAAAACGTGGCAACGGCCCTGATGAAGCAGACCATTGCCAACAACGGCGTGGCCACCATTCCCGAACTGCGCGAGCTGTGCCAGGAAGCCGAAGTCAAATTCATCGCCTGCCAGATGACCGTCGAATTGTTCGGCTTCGCGCATTCCGACTTCATCGACGGCCTCGAATATGGCGGCGCTGCCACCTTCTTCGAATTCGCCGGCGAAACCGACATCTGCCTGTTCATCTAAGAAACAGCATCTGAACCAGCGGTTGCCGCGAGATGAAAATGAGCCGATTCCATTCGGCTCATTTTTTTTGTGTGACTTTTGTACCACACCCGGCCGGAATTATTTGCCTGGGGGAATGCCCCTGCTTGTCTAAGCGCTATAGGGCGCGTACGCTTCCGGACAAGCTATTCAACGAGCTTATGTGTAGTAATTTTGCCCTCAGGAGACAACAAATGAAGTTCACTCGTGTATTCGCATTCATGGCACTGGCCGGTCTGGCTGGCAGCGCCTACGCAACCAACGGTTACTTTTCGCACGGCTACGGCATGAAGGCCAAGGGCATGGCCGGTGCATCGACCGCCATGCATGACGACGCCTTCGGCGGCGCCAACAACCCGGCTGCAATGGCCTTTGCCGGCAACCGCATCGATCTGGGCATGGACCTCTTCAGCCCGATCCGCGAGGCAACGAACGTTGGGGGTTCGGCTGCCGCACAAAGCGGCCAAAGCGACTCGGACTATTTCCTGGTGCCCGAGTTCGGCTATAACCGCATGGTGAACAGCAACCTGGCGCTGGGCGTCACGGTGTATGGCAACGGTGGCATGAATACCGACTACCCGGCTGTTGGTGGCGGCAACCTTCTTGGTGGTGCCGGCAGTCTTGGGGTGGACCTGATGCAGTTGATCGTTGCGCCGACGGCTGCTTATAAGGTCAACGCCACCCATTCCATCGGCATTTCGCCGCTGCTGGGTTATCAGCGTTTCAAGGCAGAAGGCTTGAGTGGCTTTAACAGTTACTCCAGCAGCTCGGCCAACCTGACCAATAATGGCTACGATGATGCCTTCGGCTACGGCGTGCGCATCGGTTACATGGGCAAGATCACCCCGACCATCACCATCGGCGCGGCGTATGCCAGCAAGATTAATTTCGAAGAGTTCGACATGTACAAGGGTCTGTTTGCCGAGCAGGGCGACTTCGATATTCCCGAGAACTACAACCTCGGCGTAGCCTGGCAGGCGACTCCCGCGCTGAAAGTCGCTCTCGATTATCAACGCATCAATTACAACGATGTCGCTGCAGTTGGCAACCCCGTAACCAACCTGCTGGTTTTGAACAATCCGTTAGGTTCGGCCAATGGCCCCGGCTTTGGTTGGGATAACATTGATGTGTGGAAACTGGGTGTCGAATACAAGTACTCCCAGAAGCTGACCCTGCGTGCAGGCTACAGCCAGAATGACAACCCCATCAGCGGTGCGGACATGGGCGAAGCGATGTTCAACATCCTGGCGCCTGCGGTGAACAAGCAGCATGCCACCTTGGGCTTCACTTACACGCTGGCAACCGGCAATGAAGTCACGATGTCTTACGCCCATGCGTTCGATAACGAGGTCAGCGGTACGCGGCCCGGTTTCGGCGGTGGTGTCGATACAATTGAAATGTATCAAAACTCAATCGGTATCCAGTACAGCTGGAAGATGTAAGCTTCAACAGACTTTGGTCGATGCAAAACCGGGGCATATGCCCCGGTTTTTTTATGCAATTTTGAACAGATGGCTTTGATTCATTGCCGTCGTGGCGTTGATGGTGCACTGCGATGAAATAAGCGTATTGCGGCAGCATCGCTTATGCTGTCGTCTGCTCTGCGCAAGGCAGAGGGCGTGGTTTCAACAGCACAGGCCAGTGACCGAATACTTACTTAAGCAATCCAGGAAAAACCCATGAAGAAATCCGATCTCGACAGAAACGAAGGCCTGAAAATCACGGGCCAGATGAAACAAGCCGGCACGCCAGATCGTTTTGGCAGTGCGGCCGGGGCGGTCGTGTCGCGCCGCGAACAGCGCAAGCTCGAGCAGGCGCAGGGCCTGGTCGCCTTTGCCGTCAAGCTCGATGGCGAGTTGGTGAAGCAGATTCATGCCCTCGCAGAAGCACGCCAGACGGGCATCAACGAAACCGTAGCCGCCCTGCTGGCCAAAGGTTTGGCCGACAAAACCTGATCATCGAAACAACCGGGGGCCCGATCTCGACAAGTGGCCTCTGTTCCGTGGTGTTGTCGCTGTCAGCGGGCGAACCCCACAAAAAAGCGCGGTTACAACCGCGCTTTTTTGTTGTCGTCGAGACTGGAATCAGGCTAGCCGTGCGTGCTGCGCTTCCAGTTTTTGCAGCATGGTGGCGAAGTCGGCCAGCCGCGCCTGCTCCTGCTGCACGACGGCGGCAGGGGCCTTGTCAACGAAGCTGGGGTTGGCCAGCTTGATCTTCGCCTTGGCGATCTCGCCCTGGATGCGGGCGATTTCCTTGGCGAGGCGGGCGCGCTCGGCGTCCTTGTCGATTTCCACCACCAGCATCATCCGCATGTCGCCGACCAGGGCGACCGGGGCGTCGGCTTCCGGCAGCGCGGGCACGGCGCTGACTTCGCTGAGTTTGCCGAGCGCGACGATGTAGGGCGCAAGGGCGTTGATCACACTGGCGTCGCCCTCGATCACCAACGGCACGCGCTGGGCAGGCGACAGGCTCATTTCGCCGCGCAGGGTGCGGCAGGCGTTGACCAGTTCCTTCAGCAACTGGATCCGCGCGACGCTGTCGGGGTGGCGCTGGGCTTCGTCAACCTGCGGATAGGCGGCGAGCATGATGCTGTCGCCCGTCACGCCGGCGAGCGGGGCGACCTTCTGCCACAGCTCCTCGGTGATGAAGGGGATGATGGGGTGGGCGAGGCGCAGCGTCGCTTCCAGCACCGTGGCCAGGGTGCGGCGGGTGGCGCGCTGCTGCTCGGGCGTGCCGCTGTTCAACTGCACCTTGGCGAGTTCCAGGTACCAGTCGCAGTATTCGTCCCAAACAAACTCATAGACCGCGCGCGCGGCCTGGTCGAAGCGGTAGGCGGCGAAGGCTTCGTGCACTTCGCCGACGGCCTGCTGCAGGCGCGCGGCGATCCAGCGGTCGGCGTCCGAAAAGTCCATCGGCTGGCTGGCATCCTGGCCGCAGTCGTGGCCTTCCAGGTTCATCAGCGCGAAACGGGTGGCGTTCCACAATTTATTACAGAAGTTGCGATAGCCCTCGGCACGCTGCAGGTCGAACTTGATGTCGCGGCCGTGCGTGGCGAGGCTGGCGAAGGTGAAGCGCAGGGCATCGGTTCCGTAGGCGGCGATGCCTTCGGGGAATTCGCGGCGGGTGCGCTTCTCGATGCTGGCGGCCTGCTTGGGGTTCATCAGGCCCTGGGTGCGCTTGGCGACCAGTTCGTCGACCGCGATGCCGTCGATGAGATCGATCGGGTCGAGCACGTTGCCCTTCGACTTGCTCATCTTCTGGCCTTCGGAGTCGCGCACCAGACCCGTGACGTACACCTCGCGGAACGGCACCTTGCCGGTGAAGTGCAGCGACATCATCACCATGCGCGCGACCCAGAAGAAGATGATGTCAAAGCCGGTGACCAGGACCGAGGTCGGCAGGTAGCGTTCGAGTTCGCGCGTCTGCTCGGGCCAGCCCAGCGTCGAGAAGGGCCATAGTGCGCTTGAGAACCAGGTGTCGAGGACGTCGTTGTCCCGCGTCAGTTCGCGGCCGCCGGCCTGCTTCTTCGCCTCGTCTTCCGTGTAGGCGACGTAGAAGTTGCCGTCGGCGTCGTACCAGGCGGGGATGCGGTGGCCCCACCACAGCTGGCGCGACACGCACCAGTCCTGGATGTTCTCCAGCCACTGGCGATAGGTGGTGGTCCAGTTCTCCGGAACGAACTTCAGCTCGCCCGAATCGACCGCGGCAAGGCCCTGCTTTGCCAGACCTCCCATGCTCATGAACCACTGGTCGGTGAGCATGGGCTCGATCACCGCGTGGGTGCGGTCGCCGCGCGGGATCATCAGCTTGTGCGGCTTGGCCGAAACGAGCAGGCCTTTCGCCTGCAGCTCATCGAGCAGTTTCTGCCGCGCGTCGTAACGGTCCAGCCCCTGGTATTCGGTCGGGCAAAGGTCGTTCATCTTGGCGTCGAGCGTGAGCACGCTGATCGCCACCAGCTTGTGGCGCTGGCCCACCTGCCAGTCGTTGAAGTCGTGCGCCGGGGTGATCTTGACCACGCCGGTGCCGAATTCGCGGTCGACGTAGTCGTCGGCGATGATCGGGATGCTCCGTTCGGCGACCGGCAGGCGCACGTGCTTGCCGATGAGATGCTTGTAGCGCTCGTCCTCCGGATGCACCGCGACGGCGCTGTCGCCGAGCAGGGTTTCAGGGCGGGTGGTGGCGACGGTGAGGAAGCCTGAGCCGTCTTCAAGCGGATAGTTGATCTCCCACATGAAGCCGTCTTCCTCGGTGCTGACGACTTCGAGGTCGGACACCGCCGTACCGAGGACCGGATCCCAGTTCACCAATCGCTTGCCGCGGTAGATGAGGCCTTCGCGGTAGAGCCGCACGAATACTTCCGTGACGGCCTTCGACAGGCCCTCGTCCATGGTGAAGCGCTCGCGGCTCCAGTCGGGGCTGGTGCCGAGCCGGCGCATCTGGCGGGTGATGGTGGAGCCGGAATGCTCTTTCCACTCCCACACCTTTTCGAGGAATTTTTCGCGGCCGAGGTCGTGGCGCGAGACGCCCTGCGCGTCGAGTTGGCGTTCCACCACGATCTGCGTCGCGATGCCGGCGTGGTCGGTGCCCGGCTGCCACAGCGTGTTGTCGCCCGCCATGCGGTGATAGCGGGTGAGCGCGTCCATCAGGGTGTGCTGGAAGGCGTGCCCCATGTGCAGCGTGCCGGTGACGTTGGGCGGCGGCAGCATGATGCAGTAGGCAGGGACATCGGGCGCGTCCCCGCAAGGGGACTCCGATCCACTACGGGCTGAAGCCCGTGTGGAGTCGTATGCGCCGGCCTTGAAGTAGCCGGCGCTTTCCCACTGGGCGTACCAGCGCTTTTCGATGTCAGCCGGTTCGAAGGATTTGGCGAGTTCCATGGCGTGCGCGCAAAGGGTTGATTATCCCAAAAAACCCCGGCACACGTCCCAAAAAATCATCGGGACGGGCCGCAAAACACGTCCGGATGCAGTTCAGGTCGACGGGTCGCGCGGCTGTTTGAGTTTTTCGGCGACGGCTTCGCGCACGATTTCGCGCACGTTGACGTCAAGCTGGGAGAGCAGGGTGGCGACGGTCTGGTCGAGGTTCCTGCGCAGTTCGGCAGCGACCTGCTTTTCCATCACTTCGGACAGGCGGGGCGCCAGTTCGCTCATCAACTGCTCGGCCAGGGTGTCGGTCACGACAGCAGGAGGGACGGCAGCCGCAGGCGCTACGGACGCCGGCGTTGCCACGGGCAGGGCAGGCTCGGCGGGCACGGCTGTGGCCGTGACGGGTGCAGGCGCTGCCATGGCGGGCGGCGTGCCGCGCTCGATCACATCGGTCAGCACCGGCAGCCAGGCTCCGGGCGGCGGCGTGTGTTCAGGGGAAGGGTCGGATTCGGGCGCGGTTGCAAGATCGGAGGGCGCTGCAAGGTCGGCGTCGCTGCCGCCGCGATGCTTTTTCAGCAGCGCATCCATCTTGTTCAACATCGGACTGTCGCTCATCGGGCCTCCTGGCCGGCGTGCTGGCGCAGGTCGTGCGTTTGCAGGTCGTAGCCGCGCGTCTTGTAAAAGCGATAGCGCTCGCGTCCCGCCTCGACCCGGGCGTCATCCAGGCCGACGATTTCGACCAGGCGCTCGAAGCGGGCAAAGGCGGGCGGCTGCCCGGCGTGCAGGTTGATCATGACGTCGGCACTGCGCAGGGCGTCGGCGTGGGTGCCGATCAGCACCGGGGTTTCGCCGGCCAGTGCGTCGCTGTCGCGACAGTGCGGCACAAAGCCGAGCGCGGGCGTCGTCCACAAAAGACGATCGATGGCGTCGGCCACCGCCGCATCCGGCGCGTAAATCATCACCTGCTTGCCCTGGCCGTGCGCCTTGGCGGCGACGCGGCGGGCGACGTCGAGCGGATCGTCGGCAAAAGTGTAGAAAAGGATCTCGGTCACTTGGCCGCGCGGTTCAGCAGGAAGTGCACCAGAAGCGAGACCGGTCGACCGGTCGAGCCTTTCTTCTCGCGGCCGCCCGTCCAGGCGGTGCCGGCGATGTCGAGGTGCGCCCAGTGGTATTTCTTGGCGAAGCGCGACAGGAAGCAGGCTGCGGTGACCGAGCCAGCCGGGCGGCCGCCGATGTTGGCCATGTCGGCAAGACTGCTCTTCAGCTGGTCCTGGTAGTCGTCCCACAGCGGCATGCGCCAGACGCGGTCCCAGGCATGGTCGGCGGCATGCTCGATCTCGCGTGCCAGCGGGTCGTGATTGCTGTAGAGCGCGCTGGGGTGCGCGCCCAGCGCGATCACGCAGGCCCCGGTGAGCGTCGCCAGATCGACCACCGCGTCGGGCTCGAAGCGCTCGGCGTAGGTCAGCGCGTCGCACAGGATGAGGCGGCCTTCGGCGTCGGTGTTGAGGATCTCGATGGTCTGTCCGGACATCGAGGTGACGATGTCGCCCGGCTTGTTGGCGTTCGCGTCCGGCATGTTTTCGCAGGCCGGGATGAGGCCGATGAGGTTGAGTTTCAGCCCCAGTTCGCCGATGGCGCGAAAGGCGCCGATGACTGCGCCGCCGCCGCTCATGTCGTAGTTCATCTCGTCCATCTCGCCTGCCGGCTTGAGCGAAATGCCGCCGGCGTCGAAGGTGACCGCCTTGCCGACCAGAACCACCGGCTTGTCGCCTTTCTTGCCGCCTTCGTGCTTCAGCACGATGAAGCACGAAGGTTTGTCGCTGCCCTTGCCGACCGACAGGAAGGAACCCATGCCCAGCTTGTCGCAGGCGGCGTAATCGAGAATCTCGCAGCCGAAGCCATGGGCTTTTGCGACTTTCTTTGCCTCGCCGGCCAGGTATTCCGGGGTGCAGATGTTGGAAGGCGTGTTGCCCAGATCCTTGGCGAGATGGATGCCGTGGGCGATGGCCAGCCCCCGTGCGAGGCCGGCGTCGCCGAACTTCAGTTCGCCGCGCCGCGAGACCGCGAAGATTACGCGCTTGAGCGGGCGGCGCGCCTCCTCCGGCTTGCTCTTCATGCGGTCGAAGCGGTACAGCGCATCGTGGGCCGTGATCACCGCCTGCTCGATGTTCCAGGTGACGTCGCGCTTCTTCACCGGGATTTCGGAAAGGGTGATGGCGGCTTCCATCGAGCCGGTGTCGCGCAGGGTCTTGACGGCGCAGGCGATGGCGTCGCGGTAGGCTTTTTCGTGGAAATCGCGTTCCTTGCCGAGGCCGACCAGCAGCACGCGGTCGGCCAGGATGTTGGGCACCCGGTGCAGCAGCAGCGTGCTGCCGGCCTTGCCTTCCATGTCGCCGCCGCGCAGGATCTCGGACAGGTAGCCGTCGCTGGCGCGATCGATGTCGATGGCAGGGCCCGACAGCTTGCGGCTTTCGAATACGCCGACGACCACGCAGGCGGTGCGCTGCTTTTCGGGGGCGCCGCTTTTTATGCTAAATTCGAGTTCGATTCCCTTGTTTTCCATGTCTGTGCTCAAAAAAATACAATTTGCCCCTGCGCCGCCGTCAGGCGGAACACGTTGGAGGCTCGCGCCGATGAGCGGCGTTGCCGATGGGGCGATTATTGGCGCGGGCGCGGTGGAATGTCAAAAGTCCGTTCCTATCACGAACGATTTCCGGATGTCCCCATGATTTATCGCCGCGCGCTGACCCGCGAGATGGCCTTCACCACCGGCGCCGTACTGACGGTGCTGATCGCGATCGCGCTGGTGGTGCTGTTCATTCGCCTGCTCGGCGACGTGGCGCGCGGTGAACTCGCCAACGAGGCGGTGCTGGCCTTTCTCGGATTCTCGCTGCTGCATTTTTTGCCGGTGCTGATGACGATTGCGCTGTTTATCGGCGTATTGCTGCCTTTGTCGCGCATGTGGCGAGACAGCGAGATGGTCATCTGGTTCAACGCCGGCCTGTCGCTCACGCAGTGGATGCGGCCGGTGCTGACTTTTGCCGTGCCGTTTTCGCTGGTGATCCTGCTGCTGACAGCAGCGATTAATCCGTGGATGCAGACCAAGAAAAACGAATATCGCCAAGAACTGAAGAGCCGCAGCGAAAGTTCGCTGATCGCCCCCGGCCTGTTTGCCGAATCCGGCTCCAGTCAGCGCGTCTACTATGTCGAATCGCTCAACCCGCTGACCGGGGTCGTGCGCAACGTCTTCATGCAGTCCTACATCGACGGCCAGCTCGGACTGGTGGTCGCGCGCGAGGGCAATCACACCGAACTGCCCGACGGCTCGCGTTATCTGGTGTTCAAGGATGGGCGTCGTTATGAGGGCACGCCCGGACAGCTCGACTACCGCATCGTGCAGTTCGAGCGTTACTGGATGCGCCTCGACCCGGTCGCCACGGCCGACAGCGTGGCCGGCATCCGCCAGGCGTCGCTCACCGAGTTGCTGGCGGACGCCACGCCGCCGGCGCGTGCCGAGCTGCTGTGGCGGCTGGGCGTGCCGGTTTCCGCGCTGATTCTCGCCGTCATGGCCATTCCGCTGAGTTACGTCAACACGCGCGCGCGCCGCTCCTACGGGCTGCTGGTCGCGCTTCTGCTGTATTTCGTCTACAACAATCTGCTGTCGCTGTCGCAGGCCTGGGTGGCGCAGGCCAAGCTCAATCCCTGGGCCGGGATGGTGTCTTCGCATCTGCTGATGCTGCTGGCCGTGGCTGCCCTGTTCTACCTGCGCAACCGGCAATACGCACCACGCGGGAGGCGGTCATGAGCCTGCTTGCGCGCTATCTGGCCAGCCAGGTGCTGGTGGCGTCGGGATTCGTTCTGTTGGCGCTGCTGGTGCTGTTCGCGTTTTTTGACGTGATGCAGGAGCTCGGCAGCCTGGGACGCAACGAGTATGGCCTGGGACAGGCTGCAGTGGTGGTGTTGCTCAATATGCCAGGCCATCTGTACGAAATTTTGCCGGTGGCTGCGCTGATTGGCACGCTGTTCGCGCTGTCGCGTCTGGTGGGCAATTCGGAATTTGCGGTGATGCGGGTTTCGGGCCTGTCCAGCTGGCGGGTGGCAGGCTATTTTGCGGTGATCGGCGTGCTGCTGTCGTTGCTGGTGCTGGTGCTCGGCGAGTTCGTGGCGCCGTGGTCGGAGCAGGCCGCGCAGCGTTACAAGCTGGCCGCGACCCGTTCGGTGGTGGCGCAGCAATTCCGCTCCGGCCTGTGGGTGAAGGATGGCAGCAGCTTCATCAATGTGCGCGAAGTGATGCCCGACAACACCCTGCGCGGCATCGAGATTTACGGCTTTGAAGCCGACGGTCGCCTGGGCTGGATCCGCGCCGCCGAGCAGGCCGACTGGCGCGGCGGCCAGACCTGGGATCTGCAAGGGGTGATGGAAACGCACTTCAGCGACGACGGCATCCGCGCCGCCCGCAGCGAGCGCCAGGACTGGCAGTCGGTGTTGACGCCCGACATCCTCAGCGTGCTGCTGGTCGCGCCGGAAAAAATGTCGGCGCGCACCCTCTGGCGCTATGTCACGCACCTGAAGGAAAACAAGCAGAAAGCCTCGCGTTACGAGCTTGCCCTGTGGACGAAATTCATCAGCCCCTTCGTCATTCCGATCATGATGCTGATCGCCATGCCATTCGCCATCCAGGGGCCACGCGCGGGCGGCACCAGCAGCAAGATATTCATCGGCATTCTGGTCGGACTCGGCTTTCATCTGCTGAGCCGGCTGTTCGGTCACCTCGGTTTGCTGAATGACTGGCCGGCCGTGGTGGTATCAGTCCTGCCGCTGCTGATCTTCCTCGCCATCGCGCTGGCAGGCATCCGATGGGTCGACCGGCGTTAGTGCCGCTGCCGCACCGGCTCGCCGCGTGTCTGCAAGCCAGCGAACCGGCGGCCAAGGTGGCCTGCGTGCATGCCCTGCAGGCCGATTGGCTGGCCGGGCGTCTCAACCCCGCTGGCGAGGCCGCACGCGATCCGATCGACCAGCCAGGACACCCGGACAAGCCTGAACTGATCCCGCCGCAGAACGTGCCGCGCCGCCGTGCCGACACCCTGCCCGGCCGCGCCGCGCTCATCCATGCGCTGGCGCATATCGAATTCAATGCCATCAATCTGGCGCTCGATGCCGCCCACCGCTTTGCCGGCATGCCGCCGGCGTATTACGCCGACTGGCTGCGGGTGGCCGACGAGGAAGCGCTGCATTTCGATCTGCTGAACACGCACCTGGCGACGCTGGGATACGCATACGGCGACTTTCCCGCGCACAACGGCCTGTGGGACATGGCGCTGAAAACCGCGCACGACCCGCTGGTGCGCATGGCGCTGGTGCCGCGCGTGCTGGAAGCGCGCGGGCTTGATGCCACGCCCTTGATCGTCGACAAGCTTCGGGCCGCGAACGACCTGCGCATGGTCGAGATTCTCGCCATCATCGAGCGCGACGAGATCGGCCACGTCGCCATCGGCAGCCGCTGGTTCGGCTGGCTGTGCGCGGCGCGCGGCCTCGCGCCCGAGTCGACGTTCCGGCAGTTGCTGGTGGATTACGACGCGCCGCCGCTGAAGCCGCCGTTCAATCTGGCGGCACGCCGCGCAGCAGGCTTCAGCGAGCCCGAGCTGGACTGGCTGAGCAGGCTCTAAATCCTACAGGCCGAGCGTCGTCGCCGACACGCTGGCCGGAGAACGCTGCCACATGCCCTCGAAGCTCTGATTCAACAGCACCGCGTCGCGTGCGTCGTCCATATGCAGCGTGCCATGCACCACGGTCTTGTCGGCGCGCAGCAGCACGCCGTGGCGGTCGGCGAGTACGAACGCCTGCTCGGGACGCGGCGCGTCGGGGTCGGCCTGGCGGATTTCGAGCACATGGCCGAAGTCGCGCACCAGCTGCATCAGGCGGGGATGCCTGCGTGCCACGAAGCTGATGTCGTCGAGCAGCAGTTCGACGCGGCGGCCGGCGCCCGCCACGCACAGCGCGCGCAGGGCCGCGTGGCGTGGCGCATGGTCGATCTCAATCAGGTTCAGGTCGTGATCGTATAGCCGCAGCTGGCGGTGCGTGCCGGCCAGCAGTGTGTCGAATGCGTCACGGAATTCGGCGGGGGTTTCAAAGGTGCTCATGCTGCGTCGATCTCCAGCCAGCCGGCTTCGTACCAGTCGTACAGGCGCTCGCGCAGCGTGGCAGGCAAGGGCGGCGCGAGGTGGCGTTGATCGGCCAGATGCTTCAGCGCGGCGGTTTCGTCGGCTGTCGCAGTCAAGGCCTCGCCGTTGATGAAAAAACGTCCGCCGGCAAACAGCAGGCGCGATTTGGGATTGAGCGCAACGCCGTGCTTGTTCGCCTGCTTGTTGAAGGCGGCGCGCGTGAGCGGGGCGTCCGGCGCGTCGAAAAACACATTCGGCTTGGGCTCCGACAGATAGCGTCCGGCAAATTCCGCGATGTCGCGCTTGTCCCATTTGATCTTCGCGATCATGCCTTCGATCTGCGCCAGCATCGCCTGGCTGATTTCACCTGGGTGGGTCTGCAGGTGCAGATCGGGGTCGGCGTAGCGGCCTTCCAGTTTGAGCGTGTCCTGCAGGTGCATCAGGAAACCGTGCGCCAGCTCCTCGGTGGTGGGCGCGCGGAAGCCGATCGAATAGGTCGTGCAGGCGTCCTCGGCCACGCCGTAATGCGCGACATGCGGCGGCAGATAGAGCATGTCGCCGGGGCCGAGCACCCATTCCTCCTCGGGCTTGAAGCAGCGCAGGATTTTCAGCGGCACGTCGTCCAGGATCGCCAGGTCGGTTTGCGTGCTGATCTGCCAGCGGCGATGCCCCTGGCCCTGCAGCAGGAAAACGTCGTAGGAATCGAAATGCGGCCCCACGCTGCCGCCGGGAACGGCGTAGCTCACCATCAAGTCGTCGAGCCGGGCGTGCGGGATGAAGTTGAAGCGCGCCAGCAGCGCGTCGGCTTCGGGCAGCACATGGTTGAGCGACTGCACCAGCAGCGTCCACTCGCTTTTCGGCAGCCGCTTGAAGTCGCTTTTGCCGAACGGGCCGTGATCGAGCTGCCAGCGGGTGCCGCTGCCCTGGATCAGGCGCGACTCGACGTCGTCGCGGCAGGCCAGCTGCTGCATCTCCGCGGGCGTCAAGAGGCCGGTGAAGCCCGGCACGGCGTTGCGGATCAAAAGCGGGCGCTTGTGCCAGACATCGCGCAGGAAACGGGAGGGGCTCAAGCCGCCAAGCAGGGTCGTCGTCATCCACGGAATTATAACGATGTGTTTGCACGCCCCCCTGTTAGAATGCTGCCGAAAAATGCGTTGTGGAGCCCTGATGCTGAAAGCGGGAGACCGCGCGCCGGATTTTTCCAATCCGGACGCGGACATGAATATCGTCGAGCTGTCTCAGTTTCGGGGGAAAACCCTGGTGCTGTATTTTTACGTGCGCGACGACACGCCGGGCTGCACGACCGAGGCGATCGAGTTTTCCGAACTGGAAAACGACTTCGCCAAACTGGGCGCCACGGTGCTCGGCGTGTCGCGCGACGACTGCATCAAGCATGGCGAATTCCGCGACAAGCACGGCATCAGCGTGCAGTTGCTGGCCGACAAGGAACAGGCAACTTGTGCAGCCTATGGCGTGCTGCAGGACAAGGAAGTGGACGGCGTCATGCGCAAGGGCGTGGTGCGCTCCACTTTCATCATCGACAAACAGGGCGTCATCCGTCACGCCCTGTACGGCGTTTCCAGCCGCGGCCATGCGGCGGAAGTGCTTCAACTGGTTGCTTTAATGAGCAAAGGGGATCTCAAGTGAATATCGGCAAGAATACCGTCGTCACCATCACCTACATCGTCAAGGACATGGAGGGCAAGCTGCTGGAGGAGAGCGACGAGCCGGTCAGCTACCTGCACGGCGGCTACGACAATATTTTCCCGCTGGTGGAACAGGCATTGGAAGGCAAGGCCGTGGGCGACAAGATCGACCTCAAGCTGCAGCCTGCCGACGCCTTCGGTGAATACGAGGATGAACTGGTGCGGCTGGAACCGCGTGAGGGCTTTCCCGACGACATCGAGATCGGCATGCAGTTCGTCGGCTCGCCGGTCGACGGCAGCGAGGAAATGCTCTACACCGTGACCGACATCGCCGAAGACAAGGTGGTGGTCGACGGCAATCATCCCTACGCAGGGCAGGCGGTGCATTTCCAGTGTGTGGTCGCCGACGTGCGTGCCGCCACGCCGGACGAGGTCGAGCATCGCCACGCCCACGGTGCCCACGGCCATCATCATCATTGATGCCGCGGCAAACGGTAAAATGCCCGGCTAACCCGTTTTCTGTGACAGCCTGATTAAGACCACTGATGAAAACCACCTTCCTCGACTTTGAGCAGCCGATTGCTGAACTCGAAGCCAAGATCGAAGAACTGCGCTTTGTGCAGGACGACTCCGCCCTTGATATCTCGGAGGAGATCCGTCGTCTGCAGAAAAAAAGCCAGACGCTGACCAAGGACATCTATGCCAAGCTCAACGCCTGGCAGGTGTCGCAGGTGGCGCGACATCCGCAACGGCCCTACACGCTCGATTATGTGCAGGGGCTGTTCACCGATTTTTCCGAGTTGCACGGCGACCGCGCCTATGCCGACGATCAGGCGATCGTCGGCGGCATGGCGCGCTTCAACGGCGAGCCGGTGATGGTGATCGGCCACCAGAAAGGCCGCGACACCAAGGAAAAGATCGTCCGCAATTTCGGCATGCCGCGTCCCGAGGGTTACCGCAAGGCCATGCGCCTGATGCGCCTGGCGGAAAAATTCCGCCTGCCGATTTTCACCTTCATCGACACCCCGGGCGCCTATCCCGGCATCGGTGCCGAGGAGCGCGGCCAGTCCGAGGCCATCGCACGCAACCTGTACGTGATGGCCGAACTGCAGACGCCGATCATCTGCACCATCGTCGGCGAAGGCGGCTCGGGCGGCGCGCTGGCGATCGGCGTCGGCGACCGCACCCTGATCCTGCAATACTCGACCTACTCGGTGATTTCGCCCGAAGGCTGCGCCTCGATCCTGTGGAAGAGCGCCGACAAGGCCTCGGTTGCCGCCGAGACCCTGGGCATCACTGCCGACCGCCTGAAGGCCAATGGCCTGGTCGACCGCATCATCGAGGAACCGCTGGGCGGCGCGCAGCGCGACTGGGACACCATGTTCCAGTCGATGCGCCGTGCGCTGACCGACACGCTTTCCGAGTTGCGCAAGCCGTCGCTCGACGCCCTGCTGGCCGCGCGCTACCAGCGCCTGAGGGCGTATGGCAGCTTCAAGGAAAACCCTGCCAAATAAGGCCGTCGACAGGGTCGTGGCGGCCGCGCTGGCCCGCCACGTTGTTCCCCGCGCACGGTTGGTTCTCGGGCTCTCGGGCGGACTCGATTCGGTGGTCCTGTTGCATGTCCTGCTGGCCTTGCGCGATCAACATCCTTTCGAACTGCAGGCCGTGCATGTGCATCACGGCCTGTCGCCCCATGCCGACGACTGGGCCGATTTCTGCGCGCGGCTCTGTGCCTCGCACGCGGTCGAATTGAGTGTCCATCGGGTACGAATCGCCCGCGACGACGCGGCCGGAATCGAAGCGGCTGCCCGGCGTGAGCGCCAGCACATCTTTGCCGCGCTGGACGCGGACTTCTTGCTCACTGCGCATCAGCAGAACGACCAGGCCGAAACGCTCCTGTTGCAGTTGCTGCGCGGCGCCGGTCCGAAAGGCCTGGCGTCGATGGCTGAACTGCAGCGTCGCCCCGGATGGCAAGCGGCGCAGCTCAGACCCATGCTGGACGTGAAGCGCAGCGATCTGTTGGAGTATGCGCAGGCGCATGGCCTGGACTGGGTCGACGACGAAAGCAATCAGGACACCCGTTATCGCCGCAATGCGCTGCGCCAGCAGGTGATGCCGCTGCTGGCGGCGCATTTTCCCGGCAGCAGCGCCACCCTCGCGCGTGCGGCGGCGCTGCAGGCCGAAGCCGCCGAATTGCTGGACGAACTGGCACGGCTGGATGCACTCGATGCAATCGAAGGCGAACGTCTCGATTGCAGGGTGCTGGCCCGTTTGTCCTTGCCGCGGGCGCGCAATCTGCTGCGTCACTTCCTCGAACAGCAGGGCCAGCCGATGCCCAACGCCCACCAGCTGAACGAGGCGCTGCATCAGCTGCTGGACGCCAAGGACGATGCGCGCGTGTGCGTCAGGCTGGGGCGGATGGAGGTATGGCGCTTTCGTGGCGGGGCTTACCTGGCGCCGTTGCCGCCGGCCGTGGCAGATCCGGTTCGCTGGCAGGGCGAGGCCTCGGTCTGGGTGCCGGCAGCCGGGGTGAACGTGCAGATGGATGCGGTGAGCGGCGCGGGCCTGAAACGCGAGGCGCTGATCGCGGGCGAGGTCACGCTGGGGGTGCGCCAAGGAGGCGAACGCCTGCGGCTGCATGCGGGCGGCCCCCATCGCAGCCTGAAAAACCTGCTTCAGGAACACGCGATTCCGCCCTGGCTGCGCGATCGGCTGCCGCTTTTGTGGTGCAACGGGCGGCTGGCGTGGGCGGCGGGGATCGGCCTCGACGCCGACCTGTGCGCCGCGCCTGGCGAAGCCGGGGTGCTGCCGCGGGTCGCGGACTCGCCTTCAGCAAGACAGGCCGGGGTGCGGCGTGCTATCCTAGCAGGCTGATTTTCATGGTTTTTTGAACATTTTTTCTTATTTTCCGGAGCTTTAAAATGGCTGTTCAGCGCACCTTTTCCATCATCAAACCCGATGCCGTCGCCAAAAACGTGATCGGCAAGATCGTCAGCCGCTTCGAGAGCAATGGCCTCAAGGTCGTGGCATCGAGAATGAAACACCTGTCGCGCCAGGAAGCCGAAGGGTTCTATGGCGTGCATCGCGAGCGTCCTTTCTTCAAGGACCTGGTCGAGTTCATGATTTCCGGCCCGGTTGTGCTGCAGGTGCTGGAAGGCGAAGACGCGATTGCCAAGAACCGTGCGCTGATGGGCGCAACCGACCCGAAGAAGGCCGAACCCGGCACCATCCGCGCCGACTTCGCCGAGAGCATCGATGCCAACGCCGTGCATGGCTCCGACGCGCCTGAAACCGCCGCGATTGAAATCGCCTATTTCTTCCCCGCCTGCGAAGTGTACGCAGGCCGCTAACCGCACCCTGATGCCGCAGAACCTGCTTGATTTCGACCTTGAAGGACTGACCGCCTGGTTCACCGAACTCGGCGAGAAGCCGTTTCGCGCCAAGCAGGTGTTCCACTGGATGCATCAGTCCGGGGTGGCCGATTTCGCGCAGATGACCGACATCGCCAAAAGCCTGCGCGAGAAACTGCAGCAGCAGGCGGTGGTGCAGGCGCCTGCGATCAGCTATGCGCATACCTCGACCGACGGCACACGCAAGTGGCTGTTCGATGTCGGCGTCGCCAACGGCATCGAAACCGTTTTCATCCCGGAAGACGACCGCGGCACCCTGTGCGTGTCGTCGCAGGTGGGCTGCGCGCTGGAATGCACCTTCTGCTCGACCGGACGGCAGGGCTTCAACCGCAACCTGACGGTGGCCGAGATCATCGGCCAGCTGTGGGTGGCGCATCACAGCCTGAAGACTGTGCCGAACCGCACCACGCTCAATCACGGCGCAGGCGAAATCTCCGACCGACCGGTGACCAATGTGGTGATGATGGGCATGGGCGAGCCGCTGGCGAATTTCGAGAACGTGGTGACCGCGCTCGGCATCATGCTCGACGACCATGCCTACGGTTTGTCGCGGCGGCGGGTGACGGTGTCGACCTCCGGCCTGGTGCCGGCGATGGACCGCCTGGCCGAGCGCTGTCCGGTGGCGCTGGCGGTGAGCCTGCACGCGCCCAACGACGCGCTGCGCGACCAGATCGTGCCGATCAACAAGAAGTATCCGTTGCGTGAACTGATGGCGGCGTGCCGACGCTACCTGGTGCATGCTCCGCGCGACTTCATCACCTTCGAATACGTGATGCTGGCCGGGGTGAACGATGCGCCCGAGCACGCGCGCCAGTTGATCGAACTGACGCGCGAGGTGCCGTGCAAATTCAATCTCATCCCGTTCAATCCGTTCCCGGATTCCGGCTATGAAAAGCCGCGTGCCGAGGCGATGCGGGTGTTCCGCGAAATCCTGCAGGACGCGGGCTATGTGGTGACCACGCGCAAGACGCGCGGCGACGACATCGACGCCGCCTGCGGGCAATTGGCGGGCAAGGTGGCCGACAAGAGCGGCCGCGTGCTGAAAAGAATACACAAGGAGGCGGCGTGAAAAAATGGATCGTGATGGCGGCAGTCTTGCTGGCAGGCTGTGCCGGCCAGCCGGTCGGAGAAGGTGGCGTGGCCAACACGCAGCTCGACAGCGAAAGCCGTCAGCGTGCGCGAGCCTTCACTGATCTTGCCAATGCCTATTTTGCGCGTGCCCAGTACAAGATCGCGCTGGACGAGTTGCGCAAGGCCATCACTTCGGATAACCGTTTTGGCCCGGCCTACAACATCTACGGTCTGATCTATATGGAGCTGACCGAAGACAAGCTGGCCGAGGAAAACTTCCGCCGCGCCATCGAACTGGATCGAAGCGATTCCGAGGCGCGCAACAACTACGGCTGGTTTCTTTGCACCCGCGGCCGTCATGACGAGGGGCTGGAGCAGTTCGCTGTTGCCCTGCGCAATCCCTTGTATCCCCAGCCGGAACGGGCCATGGCGAATGCCGGTCTGTGTGCCGAAATGAAGGGCGATCTGGCACTGGCGGAGGCCAATTTGCTGAAGTCGCTCAAGCTGCAACCCGACAATCCGAACACGGTGTTGAAGTTGGCAGGACTGAATTTCCGCCAGGGGCGACTGATGGAGACCCAGCGTCTGCTGGGCCGCCATGCCGAACTGGCGCCGCCCACCGCGGAAAGCCTGTGGCTGGGCGTCCGGCTGGAACGCAAGCTGGGTGACCGTGCACAGGAGGCCGCTTATGGCCTGCAACTGCGCAAGCGTTTCCCCGATTCGAACGAAGCGCGGCTGTTGCTGGCGGGGCAATACGAATGAGTGAAATCGAACAATCCTCTATCGGACAGGTTTTGCGTGATGCGCGCGAAGCACAGGGCTTGTCGCTGGAAGAGGCCGCGGCCCGCTTGCGACTGATGCAGCGTCAGATCGTGGCCATGGAGGCAGATGAATTCGAAAGCCTGGGCCAGCCTGTGTTTGCGCGCGGTTTCGTGCGCAACTATTCACGCCTGCTGGGGCTTGAGCCTGAAACCTTGCTGGCGAAAATGGAGGGTGCCCCGTCAGAGCCGTCTGTGGTCAGCTATGCGGAGCCTCCGCAGCCGCGTTCCTGGCTGAGTTCGCCCTGGCTGATTTTGCTGTTGCTGGGCGTGCTCGTTGTGGTGACGGTGCCGGTCACGCTGTATTGGTGGCTCAACGAAGGGGAGGATGAACTGGTCAGTCGTGTGCAGTCAGTCGAACGGGTCGATCCTGTGCCGCTTCCGCCCCGTCCCGTCGCGGTGCCTGTGGAAGCCGCAGCGCCTGTTGCCGAGCCGGCGCCGCTCCCGCCGGTCGAAGCCGAAACGCCAGTCGCACCCGCACCGCCAGTCGCACCCACACCCGCTGCGCCCGCACCCATACCCGCCGCCGTTCCGGGTGAGGCCGGTGCACCGGCTGCGCCAGTTTCTCCGGTACTCAGCGGCGTGCTGAAACTCGAATTCGGCGACGAGGCCTGGGTCGAGATCAAGGATGCCAGCGGACGCATGCTGCATCGCCAGCTTAACCCGGCAGGCAGCAGCGTAAGTGTTCGTGGCCAGCCCCCGTTCGATCTGGTCATTGGCAACGCGGCGCAGGCCCGGATGACCTATAACGGCCGCCCCATCGATTTGAAACCCTTTATTGGCATGACGGTCGCCCGTTTTACGCTTGAACAATAGCCATCCTGGAACCATGATGTCCCCAATAGTCCGTCGTCCAACCCGCCAGGTGCGGATCGGCAATGTGCTGGTCGGCGGCGACGCGCCCGTCGTGGTGCAGTCGATGACCAATACCGATACCGTCGATGTCACGGGTACCGTGCGTCAGGTGCAGGCGCTCGCCGAGGCCGGTTCCGAATTGGTGCGCCTCACCGTCAACACGCTGGAAGCCGCCGCCGCGGTACCGCGCATCCGCGAGCGCCTCGACGCGCTCGGCTGCCGCGTGCCGCTGATCGGCGACTTCCACTTCAACGGCCACAAGCTCTTGACCCAGGTGCCGGAATGCGCCGAGGCGCTGGCCAAGCTCAGGATCAACCCCGGCAACATCGGGCGCGGCAACAAGCGCGACGAGCAGTTCGCCACCCTGATCGAAGTGGCGTGCCGCTATGACAAGCCGGTGCGCATCGGCGTCAACTGGGGCAGCCTCGACCAGGCGCTGGCGGTGCGCATGATGGACGACAATGCGCGTCTGGCCGAGCCGGAAGATGCCGAGGTGGTGATGCGCCGTGCAATGGTCGCCTCCGCGCTGGAATCGGCGAAAAAGGCCGAAGAACTGGGCCTCGGCGGCGACAGGATCATTCTCTCGTGCAAGATGAGCCGGGTGCAGGACCTCATCTCTGTCTACCGTGACCTTGCTTCGCAATGCGACTACCCGCTGCACCTCGGCCTGACCGAGGCCGGCATGGGCAGCAAGGGCATCGTCGCCTCGACTGCCGCCTTGTCCGTGCTGCTGCAGGAAGGCATCGGCGACACGATTCGTATCTCATTGACGCCCGAGCCGGGCGGCGATCGTGCGCAGGAAGTCCGCGTCGGCCAGGAAATCCTGCAGGCGCTCGGCCTGCGCGCCTTCACCCCGCAGGTCACCGCTTGCCCGGGCTGCGGCCGCACCACCTCGACCGTGTTCCAGGAACTGGCGCAGGACATCGAATCGTATCTGCGCAACCAGATGCCGGTGTGGCGCAGCCAGTATGCCGGCGTCGAATCCATGCAGGTGGCGGTGATGGGCTGCGTGGTCAACGGCCCCGGCGAATCCAAGCACGCCAACATCGGCATCTCGCTGCCCGGCACCGGCGAAGTGCCGGTCGCGCCGGTGTACGTCGACGGCGAGAAGACCGTGACGCTGAAGGGCGACCGCATTGCCGCGGACTTCCAGGCGATCGTCGAGGATTATGTGCGGCGGCGGTATGGGCATTGAAAAACATTTGTCCGCGAAGGACGCGAAGAAGCGCGAAGAAAACCCAACCCCTGTTTTTCTTGATTTTCACTTCGCGTCCCTTCGCGTCCTTCGCGGATAAAAAATTGATTTCCAGAACATGAGCAACAACAACATTCAATCCGTGCGCGGCATGAACGACTGCCTGCCCGATGTCACCGACACCTGGCAGGCGTTCGAGGCGATCGTGCGCGACTGGCTGCGGCGCTACGGCTATCGCGAGATGCGCACCCCGATCCTCGAGCACACGGGGCTGTTCAAGCGCGCCATCGGCGAGGTGACCGACATCGTCGAGAAGGAGATGTACACCTTCGTCGACGAGTTGAACGGCGAATCGCTGGCGCTGCGCCCGGAAGGCACGGCGTCTTCGGTGCGCGCGGTGATCCAGCACAACCTTCTGTACGACGGCGGCAAGCGCCTGTGGTACACCGGCCCGATGTTCCGCCACGAGCGCCCGCAAAAGGGGCGCTACCGGCAGTTTCACCAGGTCGGCGTCGAGGCGCTCGGCTTTGCCGGGCCGGACGTCGATGCCGAGCTGATCATCATGTGCGCCGACCTGTGGCGCGAGCTCGGCATCGCACCGACGCTGCAGATCAACACCCTGGGCGACATCGAGTCGCGGCATCGCCATCGCGCCAAGCTGATCGCCTATTTCGAGGCGCATCAGGACGCGCTCGACGAGGATGCGAAGCGCCGCCTGCACAGCAACCCGCTGCGCATCCTCGACAGCAAGAACCCGGCGATGCAGGCGATCAACGACGCGGCACCCAAGCTGATGGACGAGCTCGACGAGGCGGCGCTGGTGCACTTCGAAGCGCTGCAGGGCCTGCTGCGCGCCAACGGCATCGCCTTCGAGATCAACCCGCGGCTGGTGCGCGGGCTCGACTACTACAACCGCACCGTGTTCGAGTGGGTGACCGACCAGCTCGGCGCGCAGGGCACGGTGTGCGCGGGCGGGCGCTACGACGGCCTGATCGAGCAGCTGGGCGGCAAGCCGGCGCCGGCGGCTGGTTTTGCCATGGGCATCGAGCGCCTGCTGTCGCTGATGGAGGTGGCCGGCACGCCGCTGGCGACAGCGGTTCCGGATGCGTATATCGTGCACGCTGGCGAAGCGGCGCAGGCGTTTGCCTGGCAGGTTGCCGCAGCGTTACGCAACGCAGGACTGGCTGCCGTGCTGCATTGCGGCGGCGGCAGCTTCAAATCGCAGATGAAAAAAGCCGACGCCAGCCGCGCACGCTATGCGGTGATCATCGGCGACGACGAGGCCGCGGCGCAGCAGGTGACGCTGAAACCCCTGCGCGGCACCGGAGAGCAGACCCGCGTCGAGGTGACGCTGGCAATCGACTATCTGAAACAGGCAACAACTTAAAAAGGCATAGCACGATGGCAACCTACGATCTTGACGAACAGGAACGGCTGGACGAACTGAAGGCCTGGTGGAAACGCTGGGGCAACCTGACGATGTTCGGTTTGGCCGTGGTGATCGCAGTGGCGGCAGGCTGGCGCTACTGGCAGAACCATACGGCGACGCAAAGCCTGGAGGCCGCCACGGTCTACGAGCGGCTCACCCAGTCGCTGGCGGCCAACGACGCCAAGGCTGCGCGCGAGGCGGGTGGCTTGTTGGTCGAGGAATACAAGGGCACGGCCTACGCGCCGCGCGCGGCGCTGCTGCTGGCCAAGCTGAACGTCGGCGCCAAGGACCTGAAAGGCGCGCAGATACAGTTGGAGTGGGCGGTTGCCAACAGCAAGGAGCCTGCAATCAAGGATCTGGCGCGCCTGCGGCTGGCCGCGGTGCAACTCGACCAGAAGCAATACGACGCTGCACTGAAAACCCTGTCCGCTACGCACAGCGATGCGTTTGCCTTCCGTTTCAATGATCTGAAGGGCGACGTGCTGCTGGCGCAGGGCAAGCCGTCCGAGGCGCGCGCGGCCTATCAGGCTGCCTTCGGCAAGATGGCGGAAGACAACCCCTACCGCAACATCGTCGAACTGAAGCTCGACGCGCTGGGAGGAGAAGCCAAGTGAAGATGCGCTTGATGGTTGCCGGCCTGGCGCTGGCTGTGTCGGGGTGCAGTACGGTCAATTCGATGACCGGCACGGTGGGCGGCTGGTTCGGAGCCGGTCCGGCCAAGGCCAAGCCGGCCGAACTGGTTGAATTCAAGCCAGCCGCCACGTTGACCGAGGCCTGGAAAGGCGACACCGGCAATGCCGGCAGCACCCTGCTCCGTCCGCAGGCGGATGGCAACGATGTATTTGCCGCGGGCGGCAGCCAGGTGGTTCGCATGGCCGTGACGACCGGCAGCACCGTGTGGAAAATCGACACCGGCGTGAAGCTGTCGGCCGGGGCCGGCGCAGGCGAGGGACTGGTGCTGGCGGGTGGCGGCAAGGGCGAATTGCTGGCGCTCGACCTGGCGAACGGTCAACCGCGCTGGAAAGTGACGCTGTCGAGCGAGGTGACCGGCCAGTTGCTGGTCGTAAACGATATCGTGATCGCGCGCACCGGCGATGGCCGCGTGCATGGCCTCGCCGTGGCCGACGGCAGCCGCAAGTGGCTGTATACCCGTACCCTGCCAGCCTTGAGCCTGCGCGGTTCGGGTGGCATGGTGGCGCGCGACGGCGTGCTGTATGCCGGCTTTCCCGGCGGCAAGCTGGTCGCGCTGAACGCTGCCAACGGCGCCCAGTTGTGGGAGGCCACGGTGGCGCTGTCGCGCGGGGCGACCGAGCTCGAGCGGGTGGCAGACGTGATGGGCAACCCGGTGATGGACGAGCGGCAGGTGTGCGCCGTTGCCTATCAGGGCCGGGTGGCCTGCTTCGATCGCCGCAACGGCGCACCCCTGTGGGCGCGCGACACGTCCAGCAACAGCGGACTGGCGATGGACGAGCGCAATGTCTACGTAACCGACGACAATGACGCCGTGACCGCCTACGACAAAGCCAGTGGCCGTGCCGGCTGGCGCCAGGACAAACTGGCGCGCCGCCAGGTCACCGCGCCGCTGGCACTGGGTACCTGGGTGGTGGTGGCCGATGGCGAGGGTGTTGTGCACGTGCTGTCGGCCGATGATGGCAGCTTCGTTGCGCGCGCCAGGGTCGACAGCAGCGTACGCACGGCGCCGGTCGACATCGGTCCGGGCTTCGCGGTACAGACGGCCAAGGGCACGGTGGTCGCTTTCAGACTCAAATAACGACGCGCGGGCTTGGCCCGCGCATCAGCAAGGATAAACATGCTTCCCACTCTGGTTCTTGTTGGGCGTCCCAACGTCGGCAAGTCCACCCTGTTCAACCGCCTCACCGGCACGCGTGACGCCCTGGTGCACGATATGCCGGGGATGACGCGCGACCGCCATTACGGGCGCGGCCGCATCGGCGGAAAACCCTATCTGGTGGTCGACACCGGCGGTCTCGAGCCGGTGGCCACGGAAGGCATCATGGCCGAAATGGCGCGTCAGACGCTGCAGGCGATCGACGAGGCCGACGCCATCATTTTCATGGTCGATGCGCGCAGTGGCGTGACGCCGCAGGACAAGGTGATTGCCGACCGCCTGCGCCGTGCGACCTGCCCGGTGCTGCTGGCGGTCAACAAGGCCGAGGGCATGAATCCATCCGTGGTGACCGCCGAATTCCATGAGTTGGGATTGGGCGAGCCGCTGGCGATTTCGAGTGCGCACGGCGACGGCATTTCCGACCTGGTGGACGAGGCGCTGGCGCCGTTTTCCGAAGAAGAAGAAAAGGTCGACGAATTCGGCATCCCCAAGATCGCGCTGGTGGGGCGTCCCAACGTCGGCAAGTCGACCCTGGTCAACGCCCTGGTGGGCGAGGAACGCGTGATCGCGTTCGACCAGCCGGGCACCACGCGCGATTCGATCTACGTCGAGTTCGAGCGCGACGGCAAGCCCTACATCCTGATCGACACTGCGGGCGTGCGGCGCCGCGGCAAGGTGTTCGAGACCTTTGAAAAGTTCTCCGTCATCAAGACGCTGCAGGCGATCGAGGACGCCAACGTCGTGGTGCTGGTGCTCGACGCGCGCGAGAACATTTCCGAGCAGGATGCGCATCTGGCCGGTTTCGTGCTCGAAACCGGGCGGGCGCTGGTGGTTGCCATCAACAAGTGGGACGGCCTGAGCCCCGAGCAGCGCGATGACATCAAGCGCGACATCGGCCGCAAGCTCGCCTTCCTCGACTTTGCTCGCTTCAACTACATCTCGGCGCTGAAGGGCAAGGGCCTGGAAGCCCTGCTGAAGGACGTGGAAGCCGCGCATGCTGCCGCCTTCATCAAGATGTCGACGCCCAAGCTCACGCGGGTGCTGGAAATGGCGGTGGAACAGCATGCGCCGCCCAAGAACGGACTGTTCCGGCCCAAGCCGCGCTACGCCCACCAGGGCGGCAAGAATCCGCCGGTCATCATCCTGCACGGCAACGCGCTGGAAGGCCTGCGCGACGACTACAAACGCTACCTGGAGGCCAGCTTCCGCAAGGCGTTCAAGCTGCAGGGCACGCCGCTCAGGATCCAGATCAAGGAAGACAGCGGCAAGAATCCGTTCGAAGGCAAGAAACGCGCGCCGCTGACCGAAAGCGAAGCGACACGGATGCGGCGCAAGAAGCGGGTTCGGCGCAAGGTTCACGGCGCCAGTTGAGCGCGCCAGCGCGGTTCCACCCGCAGGGGGTAGGGCCATGGTCGCAATGCCGATGAATCGGCAACAGCCGCGCTCCACCCGCAAGGAGTAGGCCGTGGTTGTAAACCGATAAATCGGCAACAACCACGCTCAGTCGAGCCAGCGCACCAGGTAGAACAGCTTGAAGCCTTCTGACGAACGCGAAGGACCGCTGGCAATCGCAGCATGGCGGCTTTTCTCCGGGTCCGCGTGGGCCCGCGCCTCGTCCTCACTGGCGTAAACCTCGACTACGCCCTCGGGAAAGCGCTTGCGGTTCTTGCCGGAAGGCAGATAAACCACCACCGCCGAGGTGCCGACGACCTTCGTTTCGACATCGGTGAAGAGGCTGGTGGCTTGCGGCATCTCAGTGGGTTTTTTTCGGAATGCTGCTGATCTTCACGACGTGGGCGTTGGGCGTCTCGTCGGTGTAATGCGGGCGCTCGTCGAGGGTGCGGCCGGTGAGCCTGGCGAGTTCGGTTTCACGGCTGGAAATCACCACCAGACAATCCTTGATGCCGAGCACGGTGGCTTCGGTCAGCGGGCTGGGGTTACCGTCGCGCGGCGCAGTGTCGCGCACGATGGAGGTAAGGGTCTTGCGCATCATGCGCATCAGGCGCTGCTCGTCGTGCAGGGCTTTTTCGTCCATGGAAATACTCCGGAATCCAGCAAAGAAACGCCATTGTCGGCGCCGGTCGAACCCACGTCAACGCAAGCCCTTGTCCGGAACGGGGATAAAAAGCCTGAGTGCAGGCATAAGCAGAATGAACGACCGTTGTCGTGCGGCTGTTTTATGCTTGCCGGCTGAGGAGACCCCCATGTCAGACAGCCAACCCGATTCGAACGACGTCCGCGAAATCCGCATCAACCCCATCGTGCCGAGCGAATCGGTGCTGGTGGCCACCGCGCGCAGCATGCGCCCGAAAAAGGCCGAGGAACTGGCGCCGCGCGACACCCGCAAGCACGTCGAAACCTGCCCGTTCTGCCGCGGCAACGAGCACAAGACCCCGCCGGTGATTCTGAGCTGGCCGCCGGAGGGCGACTGGCAGATCCGCATGGTGGAAAACCTCTATCCGGTGCTGGGCGACGACCGCGAACAGGCCGGCTTCAATTTCGGCCTGCAGCAGACCATCGACGGCTATGGCCGCCACGAAGTCATCATCGACCACTACGAGCATGGCATCGCCGTGCACGAAATGGCCGAATCGCACCTGGCGGCGCTGTTCGGCGTCTACCAGACGCGCATGCGCCAGTTGTTCGAGTCGGACGAGCGGCTGAAATACGTGCTGATTTTCAAGAACTTCGGCCCCGCCGCCGGCGCCTCGATCCCGCACACCCACAGCCAGGTGATCGCGATGCCGGTGGTGCCGGAAAACGTCGATGCCGAGGTTCGGAACAGCGCCGCGCATTACGCCAAGCACCATCACTGCATTTTCTGCGCGCTGATCGACGAGGCGCTGACCTTCGAGGCGACCATCTACGACCGCAACTCGGGCGCGGTGCGGCGCAAGATCAACGTCGGCCAGTACGTGGTCGAGCGCGGCGAGAAGTTCATCGCCATCAAGCCCTTCGCCAGCCGCTACGAGTGGGAAGTGCATATCCTGCCGCTGGCGCACCAGGCCGATTTCCTCGACGTGCGTGCCGAGGACCTGGCCGATCTGGCGCGGGTGATGAAACGCACCATGGCGCGGCTCGACGCCGTCATTGGCGGCGCGCAGTACAACTTCTTCCTGCACTCCGTGCCGCATGACAGCCAGCAGACGGCCCACGCGCCGAGCTACCACTGGCACCTGGAAATCTGCCCGCGCACCTCGATCCCCACTGGTTTCGAGCTGGGCTCAGGGCTGTTCGTCAACACCATCAATCCGGAACAGGCGGCCGAGCGTCTGCGAGCAGTCGAATTGTGAGTGCACTCGGCGGGCCTGACGCAGGCACGCACCGTCCATCCCGGGACGCCGCCGCTGCCGTGATCCTGGGCTAGAATGAAAAGCCGCACTTTGCGGAGCCGTTTTCAAGCGACCTGTCCGTGAATCCATCCCCGTTTTGTCTGATGCCAACGCCCATAGCCGAGGCCCGCTGCCCGCGCGCCCATCTGGGACGCCCCCGTGTTTGACCGGCACGCCAGCGGCGAGCGCGTCATCCTGGTGGCGCTGGATTTCGGCGATCCCGATTTCGCCGAGAGCGTGGCCGAGTTGCGCCTGCTGGCGTCAGGCGCAGGGCTCGACATCCTGGGCGAGGTGACAGGCAAGCGCAGCCGCCCGGACGCCGCGCTGTTCGTGGGGAGCGGCAAGGCCGACGAAATCGCGGCGCTGGTTGCCGCCACCGAAGCCGATGTCGTCATTTTCAACCACGAACTGTCGCCCGCGCAGGAACGCAACCTGGAGCGCCGCCTGCACTGCCGGGTGATCGACCGTGTCAGCCTGATTCTGGATATCTTTGCCCGCCGGGCGAACAGCGCCGAAGGCAAGCTGCAGGTCGAACTGGCCCAGTTGCAGCATCTGTCGACCCGCCTGGTGCGCGGCTGGACCCACCTTGAACGCCAGCGCGGCGGTGTCGGCATGCGCGGCCCGGGCGAAAAGCAGCTGGAAACCGACCGCCGCCTGATCGGCGTGCGGGTCAAGGCGTTGCGCGAGCGGC
>Ga0299912_10000590_pt1 | contig 30621 bp, 34 predicted proteins | sample RVTome_2_FD_207667 | JGI IMG/M metagenome (GOLD analysis project Ga0299912, IMG submission 207667) | Soil microbial communities from uranium-contaminated site in the Upper Colorado River Basin, Wyoming, United States - RVT95D214 (version 2) ... | reverse complement strand
CATGTTCTGCATGGAAGCCAGCAACATGCCCGTTTCGTCCCTGGAGTTGACTTCGATCTTCGCCGTCAGGTCGCCTTCGGCCAGCTGGTTGGCCACGCCAACGGCTTCGCCGAGCGGGCGGGTGATGGAACGGGTGACCCAGAAGGCGATGCCCGCACCCAGCGCCAGCGCGATGCCGCCGAGGATGAACATGAGGGTGCGCGCGCTGGCGTAGGCCTGCGCCGCCGCCTCGGCACCCTCTTGGCTCTTCTCGCCCTGGAAATCCTTCAGTTCATCCAGAGCATCCAGCCATTTCCGCTGCTCCGGGCGCACTTCCTTCATCAATACCACGGTGGCTTCCTGCGCCTGATTGGCCAGGCCCAGCTTTGCCACCTTGTCGACCAGGGAATCGGTCGCGCGCTGCGCCTCCTTGACCTTGGCCAGAAGGGCCTTGCCCTGCTCGCTCTTGATCATGGCGGCCAGTTTTTCCTCGGCCTCGGCATATTTCTTTTGTTGCTCCTCGATACGCTGCGCCTCGGCCTGCATTTCGGCTTCCTCGGTGAGAAGCACAACGTTGCGCACGGCGGTGGCCACGTTGCGCACCACGCCACGCATGTCCTGGGCGAGTCCCACTTTGACATTGGCGTCGTTGACGATATCGCCCAGACGGTCGTTGATTTCCGACAGTCGGGTGATGCCGACAAAAATGATTGCGACCAAGAGCAAAAGCACCACGCCGAAGCCCAACCCCAACCGCATCCCGATTTTCATATTTTTGAACATGTTTACCCCTATCTAAAAATTATTGAAATTTTCTGAATCACTGAATAGACGCGGTTTCCCGATCCGCCGAGCAGGTACGCCCGGCTTCCTCGTTCAGCCCGGCTTCCCGGGCCGCCGCCTGCTGCACTAACGACGGCACATCCAGGATCAAGGCCACTTCGCCGGTTCCCAGAATCGTGGAACCACTGATGCCCTTGACCCTTGAAAACATTTCCCCCAGCGGCTTGATCACCGTCTGGAACTCGCCCATCAGTTGATCCACTACCAGGCCGGCCTTGTGGCCGCCGTAGTGCACCACCACGATGTTCTCGCGGCGCGAACCGTTGCCCGCCACCTCGAAGTGATCGCGCAGCCGCACGAAGGGCAGCACCTCGCCGCGCATGTTGACGTAGGCGCGGTGAGCCAGCGCCTGGCGGTCGGCATCCGACAGTTCCACGCACTCCAGCACCATCTCCAGCGGCACCACGTAGGCCGAATCGCCCACGCCCACCAGGAAGCCGTCGATGATGGCCAGGGTCAACGGCAGGCGGATGCGCACGGTGGTGCCTTCGCCCGGCGCGCTGTCCAGCTCCACCGTGCCGCGCAGGGCTTCGATGTTGCGCCGCACCACGTCCATGCCGACGCCGCGGCCGGACAGGTTGCTCACCTGGTCGGCAGTGGAGAAGCCGGCCTCGAAGATGAGGTTGTAGATTTCGCGGTCGGTAAGATTCTGGTTGGGGGCGACGATGCCGCGCTCGACGGCCTTCTGGAGGATCTTGTCGCGGTTCAAGCCGCCGCCGTCGTCGCCGACCTCGATGACGATGCTGCCGGAGTCGTGGTAGGCGTTGAGCTTCAATTTGCCCTTGATCGGCTTGCCGTTGGCGGCGCGCACTTCGGCCGGCTCGATGCCGTGATCCATGGAGTTGCGCACCAAGTGGGTGAGCGGGTCGCCGATCTTTTCGACCACGCTTTTATCCAGTTCGGTTTCCGCGCCGGTGATGACCAGTTCGATGTCCTTGCCCAGCTCCTTGCTCACGTCGCGAACCACGCGCTGGAAGCGGCTGAAGGTTTCGCCGATCTGCACCATGCGCAAACGCAGCGCGCCGTCGCGGATTTCCTCAACCAGGCGCGAGATAAGCGCGGTGGCTTCCTGCATGGCGCTGCCGCCCTGGCGCTGGGCCAGCAGGGTGGCGCCGGCGCCGGCGATGACCAGCTCGCCCACCAGGTTGATGAGTTCGTCCAGCTTGTCGGCATGGACCCTGACCAGGCGGGCTTCCTGGCTCTGGCGATGGCGTGCTTCTTTCTGCTTGCTTAAGGCCGCGCCCACCAGTTCGGGCTGAACGATCTGGCGCTCCACCAGGATTTCGCCCAGGGGCTGGGCGCTTTCCCTGTGTTCGCTTTCGCATGCCTGGAGGGCCAGGGACTCGTCCAGTTCGCGCTGGGTCACCGCACCGCAAGCCACCAGGATCTCCCCCAGGCGGGTGTTGTTCTCCGGCAGCGCCTCGATCAGGTTGATGTAATCCGCCACCCGGCTGCCGGGCGGCAGGATGTGGAGCTGGCAATCGTCGCGCACAAAATCGAATACGCCTTCGATGCGGGCCTTGTCGGCCTCGCTGCGGAGCCGGATCTCGAAGCCCAGGTAGCAGCATTCCGGGTCCATCTCGGCGGCAGCCGGCAGGGCATCGTTCAGGGTGGTGAGGTGGACGATCTCGCCCAGGGTGCCGAGATAGCGGATGAAGGACAGCGGGTCCATGCCGTTCTTCAGCACGTCCCGCCCAAAACGCAGGGAAATGTGCCAGGTATCGCCCACCATCCGGCCGCCGCCCAGGCTTTGCAGGGGCGTCTCCGTCTCGGCGGGCAGTGTGGATGCCGATTGCCCCATGCACTGGCTCAGCTGGGACGCCAGCGCCTCGCCCTGCTGGCGGGTATCCGCGTCCATTTCCACCCCCTCGGCGGTGATGTCCAGCAGCCGTTCGATATGGTCGCGGCAGCCCAGCAACAGGCCGATCAAGCCCTCGCTCAGGGCCAATTCGTTGTTGCGCACCCGATCCAGCACGTTCTCGGCCTTGTGGGTGAAGGCGACGATGTCGTCCAGGCCGAACAGGCCGGAGGAGCCCTTGATGGTGTGGGCGGCGCGAAACACGGCGTTGATCGCCTCCGTATCGTCGGGGGCGGTTTCCAGGCGCAGCAGGCCTTCCTCCATCTCCTGGAGCAGGCTGCGGCTTTCCGCGAAAAAGGTTTGCAGGGCGTCGCCCAGATCCAGGCTCATGCTGCTCTCCCCGTTGCGTCCGCCGGCAGCACCTGGGGATCGCCGAACCAGCCGCCCAGACCCAGCAGCTCGAACACTTCCAGCACTGCCGGGCTGTGCCCGGACAGCGTCATGGCTTTGCCGGCCGCCACCGCCTCCCGCTTCATGAGCATGAGCAATTGCACGCCGCTGGTGTCCATTTCGCTGACGCTCGAGAGGTCGATCTCGATTTCGTCGCTCTGGCCCATCGCCTCCAGCAGGGCAGGCTTGAGTTCGGCGGCGCTGTAGATGGTCATCTCGCCGGCGGCATGCACGCGCAGGCGGTTTTCGTGGCGTTCGCTGCTTAGTTCCATGGGGATCTCCAATTGATTACGGCAGAATCAGCTTCGACACCGCATCCAGCATCTGGGCGGGCTGGAAAGGCTTGACCACCCAAGCCTTGGCGCCGGCCGCCTGGCCGTCGCGTTTCTTGGCCTCGCTGCCTTCGGTGGTGAGCATGATGACGGGGGTGAATTTGTAGGCGGGCTTGGCCTTCATTTCCTTGACGAAGGAAATGCCGTCCATGTTGGGCATGTTGACGTCGCTGATGACCAGATGCAGCTTGCGCCCATCCAGTTTGGTCAGCGCATCCTTGCCGTCCACCGCATCGACAACGTCGTAGCCTGCCCCCTTCAGGGTCAACCCCACGACCTGGCGAACGGATGCCGAGTCGTCAACGATCAGAATGGTCTTGGCCATGTTTGCTCCTAAAAGAAAGTGATTTCGGCTGCATTGCCGGGCGCATTGCTTTGCATGCCCTGGTGGTTGTCCTGTTGCTCAAGCGTCGTGTAGGTACTGGAGAGCTGTTCGAGCCAGGCCGCCACGTCGATGGGCGGGGCGGGTTCCCCGCTGGCTTCGCGCGCCCTGTTCTCGCTCAGGACGCCCTCCAGACGCGCCATGTCGTCCATGGTCTGGCACAGGATCTGGCTGACCCGGTCCTGGAACTGGAGGGAGACGATGACGCCGGAAACCGTCTCCTGCACCGCCTGGCCTTCATGCTGGAATTGGGTTGCCGCCTGGGTCAGATGCTCCACCGCGCCGCGGAACACATTGAGCACGCCCTCGATGAGTTGCTCGGAATCCCGCATGGCGCGGGCATCCTGGTCTGCATAGCGTTCCGCGATCTCCACCGCGCCATGGATCGCCTGGGTCACGCTTTCGACGCGGGAGGTTATCTGCTTGCCGGTATCCCCCGACTGGGTGGAAAGCTTGCGCACCTCATCCGCAATCACGGCGAACCCGCGGCCCGCCTTGCCTGCCCAGGCCGCCTCGATGGCGGCATTGAGCGACACCAGTTTGGTCTGGTTGGCCAGTTCCGAAACCGAACCGGCCATGGCCTTGAGTTCATCGGAAAACCGGGCCACTTCACGGATGCGGTCGAGCATCTCTTGCTTGGCCTGGAGGCCGGCGCGCAGCGAAGAGAGCATGGTGGACAGGTCGCTCTGGCCCTTTTCCAGCATGGCCATGACGTCTGCTTCGCCGCCGCCATCGGACAGGCTGCCGGTACTGTTGCGGTACAGGCCCAATGCCGCGTCGAGGCGCTGATGGATGTCGCCGAAGCAGGTGGCAAGATCGACCAGAGAGGTTTCTGTCTGGCTGCGGGCGGTTTCAATCTGGCGGTTCCAGATGGGCAACACCTGGCCGCACAGATCATCCAGCCCGCCGGGGGACGATGGCAGCCGAGTCAGGCAGGCTTCCTCCGCTTCACGCCGTGCAGTCGCCAGCGCATTGCGAACCCTGTTGGCGAGAAAGCCGCCGGCAAACACACCCGCCAGCGCCGCCCCGCCTGCCCAGAACATATTGACCGTGGCGCCGGGAGAAGCAGCGGCCGCGGCGCCCAGCAAGCCGAGCCCGACGGAAATCGCCCACACCCATCCCGCAACGCGGCGGTCGTTTGTCTCGGCTGTTTTCATCGCGCGACCACCAGCCCGGCATGGGAGGTCGTGCGATGACCATAAACAGCCGAAGAATCCTCCACGATCATCAATTTCACCGGAATCCCACTATCACATGCACATAGGGGAAGTAACGGCGCATGAGCCATGGCTCCGTATCGGCTGACGCCCCCTTGGGGTTGTCAGTCGAATACGAATCTCATGTAGGGGTATTCCTACCCGGCCGAGCGATCCAACCCGGCCGGGAAATGTGGGGCCTGTTCCGGCAGGCGCTTAGGGAAGTCCTGAACAAGTCGTCACCCCGGCGAACGCCGGGGTCCAGATGCTTGATTTGACTGGATTCCGGCGTGCGCCGGAATGACGTCGTGGACTTGTTCAGGGTCTCCTTAGCTCAACTCGTGCTTCAGTGCGTAGCGCACCAGGTCGCTAAGATTGTTTAATCCAAGCTTCTTCATCAGGCGCGCTTTGTGGGTGCTGATGGTCTTGGCGGAAAGATGAAGCTCTTCGGCAATGTCGATGACGCCTCGCCCGCGGACGAGCATCAGGAATATCTGATATTCACGATCGGACAATGCGATATGCGGCGCGGGGGGGTCTTTGGGCGAAGTGCTGAACAACAGGCGCTCGGCGACGGCAGGTTCGATATAGTGGGCTCCACTGGCAACCTGGCGGATGGCGAAAATCAGGGTTTCCGGTTCGCTGTCCTTGGTCAGGTAACCGGCAGCCCCGGCCTTGATGGCGCGCCCGGCAATCTGGCTATCCCCGTGCATGGAAAGCACCAATATCGGCAACCGCGGCGCTTCCTCGCGCACGCGCTTGATCAGATCCACCCCGTTAGGCCCAGGCATGTTCATGTCCAGCAACAGCAGGGAGGGGGCACAACGCCGGACCTGCTCGATCACCTCCCAGCCGTTCTTCGCCTCGCCGACCAGCTCCAGTTCCTGCATCAGGGCCAGCACCTGGCGCAGTCCCTGGCGGACGATAGCGTGATCATCGCCAATGAGGATGCGGATCATCAAGTTGCCTCCCTTGTACAAGGAATTCGAATTCTCACGGTTGTCCCGGAACCCGTCCTGGGATCAATCCGGGACTCGCCGCCAAACTGGAATGCCCGCCAATCGTGGCGGCTGATCATCCGGCCGGATATCAGCATTACCCGCTGTACAAATAAACGTGATGGCGAAGATTTGCCGATCCGGGTAACGGTCGGAATGGAGGATGCTCACAGATAAAGGCTTGTCAGTATTTTTTTATGCTCAATAGTATAAAACCTCCCGCCCAATCCATTCGTTACATTTTTGTTAGGCAGTGCGCGCGCCCCAGTCCAATTAGTCGAAGCCTGATTTAGGGTCTAGATTAAAAGCGTGCATCCACTACGATTCTTGTCGCGCCTTGTCCTGCTTGCCTGCCTGAGCGTGGGATTTTCCGCGCCCGCCGGTGCGGCCATGGTGCGGGTGCTGACGGTACAAGGCGCGATCAGCCCGGCCAGCGCCGATTACCTGCTGCGCGGCATCGCCAAGGCGATCGAGGACAAGGCGCATCTGGTGGTGATCGAGATGGACACGCCAGGCGGACTCGACACCGCGATGCGCGACATCATCAAGGCGATCCTTGCCTCGCCGGTTCCGGTGGCAACCTATGTCTCGCCCAAGGGCGCCCGCGCCGCCAGTGCGGGCACCTACATCCTGTATGCCAGCCACATCGCGGCGATGGCGCCGGCGACCAACCTGGGCGCGGCGACGCCGGTCGAACTGGCACCCACAGGCGGCGACAAGCCCGCGCAACCCGACAGGCCCGGACCCGCCCAGCCCGACGCAGCCAAACCCGCCGACACCCCGTCGGGCGACCCCAAGATGCGCAAGGCGGTGCACGACGCTGCGGCCTACATCCGCGGGCTGGCCGAACTGCGTGGCCGCAACGCCGAGTGGGCCGAACGCGCGGTGCGCGAGGCGGTGAGCCTGTCGGCAACCGAAGCGCTGGCGCTGAAGGTGATCGACCTGGTGGCGACCGATCTCGATGACCTGCTGAAACAGCTGAACGGCCGCGTCATCAAGTTGAACGGCCAGACGCTGACCCTCGACACCACCAATGCCGCCATCGAGCGCGTCATGCCCGACTGGCGCAGCCGCCTGCTGGCCGTCATCGGCGACCCCAGCATCGCCTACATCCTGATGCTGCTCGGCATCTATGGGCTGATCTACGAATTTTCCAATCCCGGCATGCTGTTCCCCGGCGTGGTCGGCGGCATCTGCCTGCTGCTCGGGCTGTTTGCGCTGCAGGTCATGCCGATCAGCTATGCCGGGCTGGCGCTGATGCTGCTGGGCATCGTGCTGATGATTTCGGAAGCCTTTGTGCCCAGCTTCGGTGCGCTCGGGCTGGGCGGCATTGCCGCCTTCATCATCGGTTCGGTGATGCTGATCGATACCGACCTGCCGGGCTACGGCATTCCCTGGATGCTGATCGTCCCGGTGGCGGTGGCGAGCGCACTGTTCAGCTTCTTTGTCGCCGGCATGGCGATCAAGGCGCGTGCGCGGCCGGTGGTCACCGGTGCCGAGGAAATGATCGGCGCCGCCGGCGAAATCCTGGAGGACATGGAAGACGAAGGCTGGGCCCGCATCCACAGCGAGCAGTGGCGGGTGCGCAGCAGTGTGCCGCTGAAGCGCGGCAGCCGGGTGCGGGTACGCGCGCGGCACGGCCTGGTTCTCGATGTGGAACCGGATGGTTCGTAAAGGAGACTGATCATGTTCGAATTCGGCGGTTTGACCGTAGTGTTGTTGATCTTCGCGCTGGTGGCGTCCAGCCTGCGCATCCTGCGCGAATACGAACGCGGCGTGGTGTTCATGCTCGGACGCTTCTGGAAGGTGAAGGGGCCGGGGCTGGTGATCATCATTCCCGGCATCCAGCAGATGGTGCGGGTGGACCTGCGCACCATGGTGTTCGACGTGCCGAGCCAGGACGTGATCTCGCGCGACAACGTCTCGGTGAAGGTGAACGCGGTGGTGTATTTCCGCGTCATCGACCCGGCCAAGTCCATCCTGCAGGTGGAAGACTACATGAACGCCACCAGCCAGCTGGCGCAGACCACGCTGCGCGCGGTGCTGGGCAAGCATGAACTCGACGAGATGCTGGCCGAGCGCGAACGCCTGAACCAGGACATCCAGCAATTGCTCGACGCGCAGACCGACGCCTGGGGCATCAAGGTGTCCAACGTCGAGATCAAGCACGTCGACATCGACGAATCCATGGTGCGCGCCATCGCCAAGCAGGCCGAGGCCGAACGCGAACGGCGCGCCAAGGTGATCCATGCGGAAGGCGAACTGCAGGCCTCGGAAAAGCTGCTGGCCGCCGCCGAGATTCTCGCCGGCAAGCCGCAGGCGATGCAGCTGCGCTATCTGCAGACGCTCGCCAACATCGCCGGCGACAGGACCAACACCATCGTCTTCCCGATGCCGGGCGAGTTGATGAACCTGATGATGCGCAGCACGAAATCCGGCGAATGACAGCAAGGAAAGCGCTGATTCATTCACTTTGTGTCATTGCGACCGCGAGCGAAGCGCGGCGGGAAGCAATCCAGAATGCCAACAGCATCACGGGCGCTGGATCGCCACGGCTCTGCGAGCCTCGCGATGACGTGCCTCCCAATCCTCCGACCGAAAACCCCAGCGTCCGCAAGGTTGCGGGTGGCAAGCCGGTCCGCATCACGGTATGCTCACTCCCAACCCCGCAACCCCGAACACATTCGGGAACCTGTGCCATGCGAATCGACTCTGACCCGGCACACTGTTCTGCAATTGATAAAGAGGAGCTTAGATGAACCCGCAAGTCACCACCCTCAGCCGCAGCCAGTCTGCGGCGATGTCGACCAACAAGGTCGTCAAGAACACCTACATGCTGCTGTCGATGACGCTGGCGTTTTCCGCGCTCACCGCCGGCGCGTCGATGGCGCTGAATCTGCCGCATCCCGGCATGATCATCACCCTGGTCGGTTATTTCGGCCTCTTGTTCCTCACCACCAAGTTTCGCGACAGCGGGCTGGGCATCGCCTTCGTCTTCGCGCTCACCGGCTTCATGGGCTACACGCTCGGCCCGATCCTCAACGCCTACCTGGCGCTGCCAAACGGCAGCCAGGTGGTGATGATGGCGATGGGCGGCACCGCCGCGATCTTCCTCGGCCTGTCGGCCTACGTGATGACCACCCGCAAGGACTTCAGCTTCATGGGCGGCTTCCTCATGGTCGGCATCCTGGTCGCCTTTCTCGCCGGCCTCGGCGCGATCTTCTTCGAGATGCCCGGCCTGTCGCTGGCGGTGTCGGCCATGTTCGTGCTGCTGATGTCCGGCCTCATCCTGTACGAGACCAGCAACATCATCCACGGCGGCGAGACCAACTACATCATGGCGACGGTTACCCTGTTCGTCTCGATCTTCAACCTGTTCACCAGCCTGCTGCACCTGCTGGGCTTTGCCAGCAACGATTAATCGGTGTGGGCCTAGCGTTCGCTCCCTCTCCCGCTTGCGGGAGATAACCAGCGACTTGCCCGCTTGCGGGCTTAGTCGAATGGTTAGGAGTTCCACCAGGGTTGGGGAGAGGGAAACCTTGACGGCAAAGGCAATAACGGCACCCCCTGCGGTGCCGTTTTTTATCGACACTCACTGCCACCTCGACGCGGCCGAATTCGATGCCGATCGCGATGCGGTCTACGCTGCCGCGATCGCCGGCGGGGTCGACACGCTGGTGGTTCCGGCCGTCAGCCGCGACAACTTCGCCGCGGTGGCCGCCACCTGCGCACGCTACCCCGGCTGCCTGCCGGCGTGGGGGCTGCACCCGATGCTGATCGATGTGCATCGCCCGGAGCATCTGGCCGAGCTGCGCGCGCAGGTCGAGGCGCAGCGTCCGGTGGCCATCGGCGAAATCGGACTCGACCTGTTCGTCGACCTCGACTACGCGACCCAGGAATTCTTTTGCGTCGAACAGTTGAAGATCGCGCAGGAATTCGACCTGCCGGTGCTGCTGCACTGTCGGCGCGCCAACGATCAGTTGCTGAAACACCTGCGCAATATCCGCGTGCGCGGCGGCATCGCCCACGCCTTCAACGGCAGCCCGCAGCAGGCGGACGAATTCATCAAGCTGGGATTCAAGCTCGGCTTTGGCGGCGCCTTCACCTGGCCGCGCGCCAACAACCTGCGGCGGCTGGCAGCCGAGCTGGCGCTGGACGCGATCGTGCTGGAAACCGACAGCCCCGACATCCCGCCGGTATGGATCGGGCGCGGCCGCAACGCGCCGGGCGAATTGCCGCGCATCGCGCAGACCCTGGCCGAACTGCGCGGCATCGATGTCGAGAGCGTGGCACAGGCCACCACGCGCAACGCCCGCGATCTTTTCGGACTGAACTAGTAGCTGGCGTAACCGAAATCGCCCACCCACTCGCCGCGGCGGTAATCGATGGCCAGCCAGTTGGGTACGTAGGGACGCGGATTCTCGAGCGGGAAACTTTCCGAGGGCGGCGAGGCGCCGCCTTCCGCCACGCTGCAGCGGCGCGTCATGATCGGCTTGAAGCGCACCGCCAGGCGGTCGTTGACCGGGGTGGACTGCTCCGCCGATTCGCCGAAGTACACCCGCTTGCGCAGCAGGCAGGAGAACAGCAGTTCCATCTCGGCCACCAGCGGCGTTTCGCGCCGGGCCAGCGCCTTCTGCGCGGCGGCGGTGAGCCGGATCTCCAGCGATTTATCGTGCAGGGTAACCTTCATGGATGGACTCCTAATGACATCGTCATGCCAGGCTTAACGGCGATGCCCCGCCGCGCTGTAGCCCGATGCCCGCAGGCGCCGGACGACGCTCAGAAATCGCGCTCGACCTTGAACCCGTTGATGACGATGTCGCCAGCCACCATGCGTGCACCGTGATTCACCGCGTCGAGAATGTCGCCGTCGGACCAGCCGGCCGCGCGGGCGGCCTGCAGGTCGACCGCGCTGACGCTGCTGGAATCGCGGGTCGCCTTCAGCACCAGGCCGAGCAGCATCTTCTCGTCCGGGCTCAGCGGGCTGTTGCGAAAATCGGCGCGGGTGGCCGCGACCTGCTCCGGCGTCCAGCCGGCCAGGTTGATCAGCATGCCGGCATTCATGTCGATGCAGTAGTCGCAGTTTCCGGCCTGCGAAACCAGCATGCGGATGCACGTCGTCAGCGGCATGGAAAGCTTGGGATGCTGCATGACGCTGCCGTAGTACTCCCACTGGTGCCTGAGCAGGAAGGGATTGGCGCTGAACACCTGGATGGCGGCGGGCACGTGTCCCCACGCGCTTTTGATCTGGGCGTAAATCTCGGCGACTTCGCCCGTCGCGGAGTCGGGCGTAACGGTTTGCAGAATGCTCATGGCAGTCTCCTGGTTGAAATCAAATCCAACGCCTGACGCGGCTTGTGTAGTCCCGGTAGGCGTCACCGAACTTCGCTTCGAGGTGCGCTTCTTCGTGCCGGATCACGCCGAAGCGGAGCATGATCCAGATCAGGGGGGCGAATGCGAGCGGCCACACCGTATGCAGCAACAGCGACACCCCGGTCAGGATGAACCAGTCGCCGAGATAGATCGGATTGCGGCTGAAGCGGAAGGGGCCGCTGGTGCACAGTTCCGACGCGCCGACATACGGGTTGACCGTGGTGTGGTGGCGCGCGAACGTCCACAGTGTCCAGACGAACAGCGCCAGCCCGATGCCGACCGCGAGCCAGCCCAGCGGACGCGTCACCGCGCCCAGATCGAGCGGCAGGGCAAGCTGGTTGCGATCCAGCCACCAGCCGCCCAGCAGCGCCGCAGCGTAGGGTGCGGGCGGCAGGATCCGCGTGCGCGGACGATGCGTTTCATTTTTCATCATCAATCCTTGTGAGTGAACTCGCTAGCGCTTGCCCAACACGGCCGCCATCAGCGCAGCCGTTGAAGGCCGCATAGAACTGCTCCAGCGCGGCTTCCGGCGTGCTGCCGCCGAGGTGGCTTGCGTAGCGCGCGCGGGTGATGGCCCGTTCGATGGCTTGCATGCTCGCCCCTCAGCGTTTCAGCGTGTCCAGAAAGCGGCCGAGCTGCGCGAGGCAGCTGCGATACGCCGCGACCGACTGGGTGTTCTTGCTCATGCCGACGCAGCCTTCGAGCGCCGACACGATGAAGAAGGCCGTGGCCCCGGCATCGACGTCGCGGCGCACCTCGCCCGCCGTCTTGCCGCGCTTGAGCGCCGCCGCCACCACCTCGACCCATGCCTCGAACACGTCGTTGAGCTTCCGGCGGAAGCTTTCGTCCACCGGGCTCATCTCCTGCATCAGATTGTTGAGCGGGCAGCCCAGCGACACCACCATCGGATCGTCCTCGGCCGCCTTGGCCGCCAGCAAGGCCTGCATCGCCGCAAGCGGCTGCCGGGTGTCCGCCAGCGGTTCGAACATCATCGCGGCCAGACGCGGGCGGATCACCTCTTCCACCACCGCCAGGCCGAGCGCCTTCTTGTCCGGAAAATGGTGGTACAGCGCCCCCTTGGTGAGGCCGGTGTCGGCCAGGATCTGCGCGAGCGAGGCGGCCTGGAAGCCGTTGCGGTGGATTTCGGCAAATGCCGCTTCCAGCAGCGTTTGCCGGGTGAGGTCGGGGGCTTTGACGGATGCATTCATGGTTTAATCATACATACCGGTTGGTATGTGTCAAGGCGAATCAAGCGCTTCTCCGGATAGGGCTGCTAGCCTCGTGCGGCGCCTACTTCAGGTCGCTATGCGAAATCGCGCGCAGGAACTCGTTGCGCATCTGGTCGCTGGCCTTGAAGCAGCCGCTGAAGGCCTGCGTCACCACGCGCTCGTCGCCGCGCCGGTCCTCGCCCAGCAGCAGGCATAGCTGCTCGGCCTCGATGATGCACGCCGCGCCCTGCGCCTGGCCGTGCTTCACCAGCGCTTCGGCGATGTCGCGCGTCATCCATTCCTGGTAGGTGAAGCGGTGGCCGATGGCATCGACCATGCGCGCGATGCGGCCGAAGCCGTGCAGCCGCCCGCCGGGAATATAGGCGACGTGCGCCACGCCGCGAAACGGCACCAGGTGATGCGGACACACGCCGTGCACCGCGATGCCGCGCACCACCACCATGTCGTCGCGGTCGTCGGCGAAGCCCTCGCCCAGCGCTGCGGCGGGTTCAATCGCATAGCCGCCGAGCAGGCGGCGCTGCCACAGTTCGCGCACCCGCTCGGCGGTGCGCCCGGTGTGCACCGAATCGGGCGCGATGCCGCAGGCGGCGAGCAAGGCATTCACCGCCTGCTCGAACGCCGCCGGGTCGAACGGCCCGGTTTGCGGGATGCCGAGGCTGCCGCTGCGGTACGGGGTGTGGCAGTCGTCGTGGTCGCAGGTGTCGGCCATTATTTGAGCGTCGCCTTGAGGAACTCCAGCGTGCGGGTCCACGAATCGTTGTCGGCCGCGTTGTCGTACTTGAGCGGCAGACCGAATTGCGCGGCGTAGCTGTCGGCCTCGCGGTTGGTGAAGGTGTGCTTCACGCCGGGGTAGCTCACCAGCATGTAGTCGGCCTGGGCGTTGGCCATTTCGGTCTTGAACGCCTCCACCTGCTCGGGCGGCACGATGGGGTCGGCCTCGCCGTGGAAAATGCGCAGCTTGGTCTTGATGCCGCCCGGCTTGACCGCCATGTCGGTCGCCAGCACGCCATGGTAGGTCGCTGCCGCCTTCAGCGGCATGCCGGCACGCACCATGTTGAGCACTACGCCGCCGCCGAAGCAGTAGCCCAGCGCTGCGGTCTCGCCCTTCTTCACGTTGGCCTGCTTGTCGAGGAAGCTGCGTGCGGCGTCGAAGCGCGCATAGGCCAGCGACGGGTTCTTGTTGACGTTGCCCGCCAGCGCGCCCGCGTCATTCGGGTTGTCCGCAATCTGGCCGTTGCCGTACATGTCGACCACCAGCGCCACATAGCCTTCGCCAGCCAGCATGCGCGCGCGCTTTCTCGCGTAATCGTTCGCGCCCCACCATTCGGGCACCACCAGCACGCCGGCGCGCTTTCCCTTCACGGCATCGTCATACGCCAAGTAGCCCTTCATGACGGTGTCGCCCGCCTTGTAGCTGACATCCTTGCCGACCACGGCGGCAAGCGCAGAAGAGGTGAAAAACAACAATGACAGCGCAAGTGCGGTTTTCATGGGGCGTCTCCGGGTTGGTGGGCCTGAAAGCATACCGCGCCCTCGCCGGCAATAACAACCGCGTTCGGACAGCGGCCGTGCGCCCGTGCTGGGTACGCGGCCAGACCGGCGTAAACTCGCGGCTCCAGCCGCCAACCGCCCGCCATGACCGACCCCATCCGCCTTGCCAAACGCGTCGCCGAATTGCGCGGCTGCTCGCGCCGCGAAGCCGAGCTATTCATCAGCGGCGGCTGGGTGCGGGTCGACGGCGTCGTAGTCGAGGAGCCGCAGTTCCGCGTCAGCGACCAGCACATCGAAATCGACCCGCAGGCCGACCTCGCCCAGGCCGAACCGGTCACCCTGCTGCTGCACAAGCCGGCCGGCTATCACACGATCGACGGCGACAAGCCCGCGTCGCAGCTCATCAGCGCCGCCAGCCTGTGGAGCGACGACGCCTCCGGCATCCGCCCGCTGAAAAAACATTTCGCCCAGCTGACTTTGTGCGTGCCGCTGGAAGCCGACGCCAGCGGCCTTGTGGTTTTCACCCAGGACTGGCGCGTGGTGCGCAAGCTAACCGAAGATGCCGCCACCCTGGAGCACGAAGTCATCGTCGAAGTTGCCGGAGAGATGGCCCCCAACGGCCTCAAGCGGCTGAACCGCGGCATCCCGTTCGAGGGCCGTACCCCGCCCGCCATCAAGGTCAGCTGGCAAAACGAAACCCGCCTGCGGGTGGCGCTGAAAGGCGCCCGGCCCGGACAGATCGCCCACCTGTGCGAAGCCGTCGGCCTGCAGGTGCTGTCGATGAAACGCATCCGCCTTGGCCGCGTCCCGCTGGGAAAACTGCCGGCAGGACAATGGCGCTATTTGCGTGGGGATGAGCGCTTCTGATCGTGATGGAACCGGCCATCCGTCAACGGGATTGCATCCGGCCGCCACTCGTTTCATGATGCTGCAAGACAACACGGATGCGGGAGCGGAGTCGATGGTCACGAATGCATTTCCAGCCCAACAGAGACGCCTGTTTACGCGCATCGCGTTCGATACGGGTGTCGAACTCGACATCCTGTCGGGCAAGCACGCATGCAAGCTGGTGGACATCTCGCTGAAAGGCGCGCTGGTCGAACGACCGATGCCCTGGCAGGCAAGCATCGGCGAGCCGTGCAGCCTTCTGGTCAAACTGGCTGAAGATGGCACGTCCATCAGCATGGCGGGCGAAGTCGCCCATGTGGAACAGGGACGACTCGGCATCCATTGCACGGAAATCGACCTCGAAAGCATCACCACCCTGCGGCGCCTCGTGGAACTGAATCTGGGTGACGAAGCGGCACTGCACCGCGAGATTTCCGCGATGCTGCACCTGGACAACAGCAGCCCGCGTTAACGCCCGCTAACCCGGCAAAAACAGTGTTAGCAGGTCGTTCAAAAAGCGCTGCCCCTGCAGCGTCGGCTTGAGCCGGACGGCGTCACGCTCCAGCAAGCCTTGCGTCCGCGCCTGCTCCAATGCGGACTTGCAAACGATCAGCGGCAGGCCGGTGCGTTCCTCGAACAGCGCGGCTGGCACGCCTTCGGTCAGCCGCAGGGCATTCATCATGAATTCGAACGGCAGGTCGCCGCGTGTGAGGGCGCGGGTGTCGGCGACGTGTGTGCCCGCTTTCACCGCGTCCATGTACTGCTGCGGGTGCTTCGCCCGCATCTGCCGGATGATGCGGTCGTGGAAGCTGAGCTTGGAATGCGCGCCGGCGCCGATGCCGAGATAGTCGCCGAACTGCCAGTAGTTGAGGTTGTGGCGGCTGGCATGCTGCGGCCGCGCGTAGGCCGAGGTTTCGTAGTGCTGCATGCCGGCCTCCATCAGCCGCGCCTCGATTGCCAGTTGCATGTCGGCAGCGAGGTCGTCGTCCGGAAGATTGGGCGGCGCGGTGTGGCCGAACGGCGTGTTGGGCTCCAGCGTGAGGTGGTAGGCCGACAGGTGCGGCGGCTGGAAGCCGAGCGCGGTGTCGATATCGGACATCGCCTCGGCCAGCGTCTGCCCCGGCAGGGCAAACATCAGGTCGAGGTTGAAGGTGTCGAAATGGGTGGCGGCGAGTTCGGCCGCGCGGCGCGCTTCGGTATCGTCGTGAATGCGCCCGAGCGCCTGCAGATGGCGCGGGTTGAAGCTCTGGATGCCGAGCGAGACGCGCGTCACACCGGCTTCGCGGAAGCCTTTGAACCTCGCCGCTTCCACCGTTCCGGGGTTGGCTTCCAGCGTGATCTCGGCGGACGGCATCAACTGCGTCAGCGTGCGCACGCCGGTCAGGATGCGGTCGATGCCGTCTGCCGAGAACAGGCTGGGGGTGCCGCCGCCGAAAAACACGGTGTGAATTTTGCGCCCCCAGATGTCGGGCAGGGCACGCTCCAGGTCCAGCAGCAGCGCGTCGATGTAGGCGGCCTCGGGAAGCGCACCCTCTCCCCGGCCCTCTCCCCTCAAGGGAGAGGGGGATAGGGTGTTGCCGCCCTTGACTGCGTGCGAGTTGAAGTCGCAGTACGGGCACTTCTTCACGCACCACGGCAGGTGGAGGTAGAGCGACAGCGGCGGCTGGACTTTCAGGCCGCTGCCGGCGAAATGAATGACAGCCTCAGCCAAGCCGCTTCAGCTTGTCGGCCAGTTCGCGCAAGGCTTGGCCGCGGTGCGAAATGGCGTTCTTCTCGTCCTCGCCGAGCTCCGCGCCGGTCTTGCCGAACTCGGGGACAAGGAAATACGGGTCGTAGCCGAAGCCGCCCTCGCCGCGCGGGGTGTCGATGATTTCACCGTGCCAACGGCCTTCGGCGATCAGCGGCTCGGGATCGTCGGCGTAGCGCACCAGCACCATCACGCAGTAATAATGTGCGCGGCGGTTAGCCTGCCCCGCAAGGGCGGCGATGAGTTTTTCGTTATTGCGCTGATCGGATTTCGGCTCGCCGGCATAGCGCGCGGAATACACGCCGGGCGCGCCGTTCAAAGCCTCGACGCAGATGCCGGAGTCGTCGGCCAGCGCCGGCAGGCCGGTGTGCGCGCTGGCGTGGCGCGCCTTGGCGAGGCAGTTCTCGACGAAGGTGACGTGCGGCTCGGGGCATTCGGGGACGCCGAAATCGGATTGCGGCGCGGCTTCGATTTCGAGCGGCGCGAGGATGCGCGCGATTTCGCGCAGCTTGCCGACGTTGCCGGAGGCGATGACCAGTTTCTTCATGCTGTCAGCGCCTTGTGCTGGGCTGCGGTGATGTCCGCGATGCCGGCGGTGGCCAGGTCGAGCAGCGCTTCGAGGGTGGCGCGGGAAAACGGCGTGCCTTCGGCGGTGCCCTGCACTTCGACGATGCCGCCGCTGCCGGTCATTACCACATTCATGTCGGTGTCGCAGTCGGAGTCCTCGATGTAGTCGAGATCGAGCACCGGCTGGCCCTGGTAGACGCCAACCGAGACGGCGGCGATGCTGTCGGCAAGCGGCGTTTCGGCAAGCTTGCCCTCGGCCAGCAGACCGGCGATGGCGTCGGCCACCGCGACATAGGCACCGCAGATGCTGGCGCAGCGGGTGCCGCCATCGGCCTGCAGCACGTCGCAGTCGATGTGCAGGGTGCGCTCGCCGAGTTTCTTCAGGTCGACCACCGCGCGCAGGCTGCGCCCGATCAAGCGCTGGATTTCCTGGGTGCGTCCGGACTGCTTACCGCGGGCCGCTTCGCGGTCGCTGCGGGTGTGGGTGGAGCGCGGCAGCATGCCGTATTCGGCGGTGACCCAGCCCTCGCCGCTGCCTTTCTTGTGCGGCGGCAGCTTGTCGAGCACGCTGGCGGTGCACAGCACGCGGGTGTCGCCCATGGCGACGAGCACCGAGCCTTCGGCGTGCTTGGTGAACTGGCGGGTGAACGACAGCGCGCGCAGCGTGTCGGGCGCGCGGCCGCTGGGGCGGACGCTGGGGTAAGCAAGGGGGTTGGACATGGTGAGCGGGTGGAAACGGGAAAACGCGATTTTACCGCGTCACGTGCGCCCCACCCCACAAAGGCCACATCGGGGCTATTTGGCGGAGATTTTCTGGATGGCCTGCTGGATTTCGGCGATGGCGCGCTCGATTTCGTCGTCCGTCACCGCCGTGGCGCCGGGCAGCGGACTCAGTGCGTTGATCTGGGTGGTGACGCCGCCATCCGGCAGCGCCAGGGTGGAGATGGAATCCTTGCTCGGCATGCGCGCCTCGCCCCAGGTCATGGCGATCAGGCTGAGGTTGTCGCCATGCTCGCCGCCGCGGAATTCGGCGTGATCCATCAGGTGGCGCACCGCGTCTTCCAGCGTGTAGGCATGCAGCAGCGCCGACACCTCGGGAATGCTGATCATGCCCCAGATGCCGTCGGTGCACAGCAGCATGGTGTCGGCGTCGTGCATCGGAATCGGGGCATTGCATTCCACCTGCGGCGGAACGTAGCCGCCCAGGCAGTTGGACACCTTATTGCGTTCCGGATGATGGCCCGCTTCTTCCTCGCTGATGATGCCGTCACGCACCAGCTTGGCCACCGCGGTATGGTCTTCGGTACGCGCGATCAGGCTGCCGTCGCTGAACAGGTACAGCCGCGAATCGCCCACATGCGCCCAGTAGGCGGTGTTGTCCTGCACCACGGCGGCGACGATGGTGGTGTGGGGGATCTCCAGCAAGTCCTGTTCGACCGCGTAGTCGTTGATGGCAAAGTGCGCATGCGTGATCGTGGTGGCCAGAAACTCCATCGGGTCGTCCAGGCGCGGCTTGGCCATTCTCTGGAACTGGTCGGTCAGCGTCTGCACCGCGATCTGCGCGGCGATTTCGCCGTGCATGTGCCCGCCCATGCCGTCCGCCACCACCATCAGCAGGGCTTCGCGGCTGTAGGAGTAGGCGACCCGATCCTGATTGTTTTTGCGACCGCCCTGACGGGAGGCCTGATAAATGGTGAATTTCATTTCAACCTGGAAATCTCAGTGGGCCGCGTCCGATGCTGCGTCCGGGCGGGCGGGCGTCTGGCGGCGTACTCCTTGCGGGTGCGGAGCGGACTCACCCGGCCGGTGAGCGTGATCGAAGCCTGAAGAACCAAAATCCATGCGGTATTCCGTAGCGGTTAGAGCGGGCACCTGAAGTGTTCAGGTTCCATACTTTAAAACAATTCCTTGCTCAGCGAACGCTTGATCGTGGTCAAAAGCGAGGACCGGGGGGGCGTCATGGCCGTACGGTCCATCAGCACCTTTTGCAGGCTGAAGATGCTTTGCGGGCGTTCCATGTAGTTCAGCTTGAGGCACTGGTCGATGGTTTCCAGCAGCTGGTCGGAGTAGGCCCCGCGCCAGTTCGTGGTCGCCGGCACCAGTTTGTCGTTGAGCAGGCGCGCATCCGCCGCCTGCGGCGGGTAGCCGGCGAGGCAGGCGTACAGGCTGGCGCCGATGCTATAGACATCGGTCCACGGCCCCAGCCGCTCGCGGTTGTGGTATTGCTCGGGGGCGGCAAAACCGGGGGTGTACATGGGCTGCAGCTTGCTCTCTTCCTGGGTGAGCGTCTGCCGCGCCGCGCCGAAGTCGATCAGCACCGGCGAGCCGTCCAGGCGGATGTACAGGTTGGACGGCTTGATGTCGAGATGCAGCAGCTTGTGCGTATGCACCTCGCGCAGGCCATTCAGCAGGTGCGCAAACACCCGCCGGATGAAGCTTTCGCGGATGGTCCCGCGGTTGGCCTGGATGTGCTGCTGCAGGGTCTTGCCGCGCTCGAAGCGCATCACCATGTAGACGGTGTCGTTGGCGCGGAAAAAGTTGGTCACGCGCACGACGTTGGGATGGTCGATGCGCGCCAGCGCCCGGCCCTCCTCGAAGAAGCACTTCATGCCGTGGCGGAAGATGTTGTTGTTTTCGGTCGAGCTGGCCTGCACGATGACCGAACCTTCGGTGCGCAGCACCAGCGCGCCGGGCAGGTATTCCTTGATCGCCACCGACTGGTTGTTGTCGTCACGCGCCAGATAGACCATGCTGAAGCCACCGCCGCCGATCTTGCGCACGATGGTGTATTCGTTCAGCCGATAGCCGTTGGGAAGCGCCTGGTTGGGTTGAGTCGCCATAGTCGAACGTCTATTATCTTTGCCTGTTAATCGGCCATGCCGTAAATGCTCACGCCGGTTTGGCACCGGCAATCGTTATTCATAACCCACATTTCAAAGACCACTCATGACAGCCAGCATGACCGGGTTCGCCGCCCGCAGCCTCAACCTCGACCATGCCAGCGTCAACATCGACCTGCGCAGCGTCAACCAGCGCTTTCTGGAACTGCACTTCCGCCTGGCCGACGAATTTCGTTCGCTGGAGCCGCAACTGCGCGAGCTGATCAATCAGCGCCTTGCGCGCGGCAAGGTGGAGTGTCGCATCAGCCTGACCGTGCTGCCTGCTGCCTCGCTGGATAACGGCTTGAACCCGGGCATTCTTGAGCGCCTGGCGTCCTGGCAGGCCGACGTGCTGCAGCGCCTGCCGGGCAGCCCCCCGCTGTCCGTCAACGAGATCCTGCGCTGGCCCGGCGCGGTGCAGACCGCCGCGCTGTCGCAGGATGCGCTGAACGAGGCGACGCTGGCCGCCATGCGCGAGACGCTGGACGAGCTGGTGGAGAGCCGCCAGCGCGAGGGTGCCAAGCTGCGCCAGCACATTCTCGACCGGCTCGCCGCCGCCGAAGCGCAGGTGGCTGGCCTGCAGCCGCTGCTGCCGGCGCTAGCCGCCGCCCAGCGCGAAAAGCTGGCGGAACGCCTGCGCGACGCGCTGGGCGAGGCCGGATATGAGCGGCTGGCGCAGGAAGTCGCGCTGGCGGCGCAAAAAGCCGATATCGACGAGGAAATCTCGCGGCTGACCACCCACTTTGCCGAGGTGCGCCGCGTGCTGAACCAAGCCGGCGCGGTCGGCAAGCGGCTCGATTTTTTGATGCAGGAGCTGCATCGCGAGGCCAACACCCTGGGCTCGAAATCGGTGGCGGTGGAAACCTCGCGCGTCTCGCTCGAACTCAAGGTGCTGATCGAGCAGATGCGCGAACAGGTGCAAAACATTGAATGACAACAGGAACGGACCAACCATGACCCCCACCCCCAGCGAAGGCGTGCTCTACATCGTCAGCGCGCCCTCCGGCGCCGGCAAGACCAGCCTGGTCAAGGCGCTCTTGAAAACCGATCCGGCGATCCGCCTGTCGGTGTCCTACACCACGCGCGCGCCGCGCCCCGGCGAAACTGACGGCCGCGACTACCATTTCGTCAGCCGCGAGCGTTTCGAAGCGATGCTGGCCGAAGGCGAGTTTCTTGAGCACGCCGAGGTGTACGGCAATTTCTACGGCACCTCGAAAGGCAGCATCGCCCGCGACCTCAACGCCGGCCACGACATCCTGCTGGAGATCGACTGGCAGGGCGCGGCGCAGGTCAGGCAACACTTCCCGCAATCCGCGTCGATTTTCATTCTGCCGCCGTCGTTCAGCGCGCTGCGCACCCGCCTGGCCGGACGCGGCCAGGACAGCGACGAAGTGATCGAGCACCGCCTGGCCGCCGCCGCCCACGACGTCGCTCACGCCGAGGCGTTCGACTATATAATCGTCAATGATGATTTCGACCACGCCCTGCAGGACCTGGTCGCCATCACCCGCAGCATTCGCCTCGAAGCAGCACGCCAGCTCAAGCGGCACACCGCGCTGTTCGAGGAATTCCGACGTATCTAAGCGCACCCGCGCCCCCTGAAGCAGGAGTATCCGTATATGGCCCGCATTACCGTTGATGATTGCCTTGAGATGTTCCCCAACCGGTTCGAGCTGACCCTCGCCGTGACCTATCGCGCGCGCCAGCTGGCACAGGGTTCGCAGTCCATGGTCGAATCGAAAGACAAACCCATCGTTACCGCACTGCGGGAAATTGCCGCAGGCAAGGTCGGCCGTGAAATCCTCAACCGGGGCCGTGCCTGAGCATCCATCCCCACGTCAACCGGCGCACGCCAGCCGCGCGCCGGCGATGACACACGAATTCGAATCGCTGCGCCCGGCCCTGACCTACCTGTCTGCTGACGAAGTCGGACAGATCGAGCAGGCCTACGAGTTCAGCCGCAGTGCCCACGAAGGGCAGTTCCGCAAGAGCGGCGAACCCTACATCTCCCATCCGCTTGCCGTCGCCGGCATCCTCGCCGGCTGGCACCTCGACGCACAGACCCTGTGCGCCGCGCTGCTGCACGACGTGGTGGAGGACACTCCCGCCACCGCGAGCGAAATCGAGGCGCGCTTCGGCAAGGCGGTGGCCATGCTGGTCGAGGGCGTGTCCAAGCTCGACAAGCTGGCGTTTGCTTCCGAACAGCACGCACAGGCGGAGAATTTCCGCAAGATGCTGCTGGCGATGGCGCAGGACGTGCGCGTCATCCTGGTCAAGCTGGCCGACCGCCTGCACAACATGCATACCATGGGCGCGATGCCGGCCGAAAAACGCCGCCGCATCGCCACCGAAACGCTGGAAATCTACGCCCCCATCGCCAACCGGCTGGGGCTGCATTCGGTCTACCAGGAACTGGAAGACCTCGGCTTCCGCTACAGCCACCCCACCCGCTACCAGGTGCTGGCGAAAGCGGTAAAAGCGGCACGCGGCAATCGCCGCGAACTGGTCGACAAGGTCAAGGTCGCGCTGCAGGAAAAGCTCGAGCAGGCCGGCATCGAGGCCACCATCACCGGCCGCGAGAAACACCTCTACAGCATCTACCGCAAGATGCAGGAAAAGAACCTGGCGTTTTCCGAGGTGTTCGACATCTACGGCTTCCGCGTGGTGGTGCGCGACCAGCCGACCTGCTATCTGGCGCTGGGCGCGCTGCATTCGCTGTACAAGCCCATCCCAGGCAAGTTCAAGGACTACATCGCGATCCCCAAGGCCAACGGCTACCAGTCGCTGCACTCGATCCTGTTCGGCCCCAACGGCACCCCGATCGAGGTGCAGATCCGCACCACCGACATGAACCGGCTGGCCGAGTCGGGCGTGGCGTCGCACTGGATGTACAAGTCCGCCGACACGGCGCTGAACGAGGTGCAGACGCGTACCCACCGCTGGCTGCAATCGCTGCTCGACATCCAGGCCGACCACGGCGATTCGCCCGAATTCCTCGAGCACATCAAGGTCGACCTGTTCCCCGACGAAGTCTATGTGTTCACGCCGAAAGGCAAGATCATGGCACTGCCGCGCGGCGCCACCGCGGTCGACTTTGCGTTTGCGGTGCACACTGACGTCGGCCGCCACTGCGTCGCGGTGAAGATCAATTACGAACTGATGCCCTTGCGCACCCAGCTCAGGAACGGCGACCACGTCGAGATTCTTACCGCCGCCAACGCCAGCCCCAACGCGGCCTGGCTCAATTTCGTCGTCACCGGCAAGGCGCGCTCGCACATCCGCAACTACCTGCGCAATACGCGGATGGAAGAAGCGGCAGCACTGGGCGAGCGCCTGCTCAAGAACGCCATCGCCGCGCTTCATCCTGAAGCGATCGAGCCCGACCCGGCGGTGTGGGAGCGCGTGGTCAAGGACTACGGCCTGCAGACCCGCCAGGAGTTGTTCGCCGGCATCGGCCTGGGCCGCAAGCTGCCGCTGGTGGTGGCGCACCAGCTGCTGCACGTGCAGGGCGAAAAAACCGGCGAGCCGGCGCACCCCCACGCCATCAGCATCCGCGGCACCGAGGGCATCGCGGTCGAGCTGGCGCAGTGCTGCCACCCGATTCCCGGCGACCCGATTCTCGGTTTCATCCACAAGGACCGCGGCCTCATCATCCACACCCACGACTGCCCCTCGATCCACGCCTTCCGCACCGACCCCGACAAATGGCTGGACGTCGAATGGGAGGCCGAGCCCGGTCACATGTTCGACGTCTCGATCAAGGTTGTCGTCGGCAACCAGCGCGGCGTGCTGGCCAAGGTTGCGGCGGCCATCGCCGAACACGGCTCCAACATCGGCAACGTCGCGATGGAAGAGGAAGACGGCAGCCCCTACACTGTGCTGTTCTTCACCGTGCAGGTGGAAAACCGCATGCACCTCGCACGCGTGATGCGCGGCCTGCGCGTGCTGCCCGACGTGGTGCGGATTTTCCGCATCAAGGGGAAGAAGGACGGCCGCGCCACGCAAATCCAATAATTCAACTCAGGACCAGCATGAACAAAAGCATCATCCAGACCGCCGACGCACCTGCCGCGATCGGCACCTATTCGCAGGCCGTGCGGGTCGACCACACGGTATACATGTCGGGGCAGATCGGCCTCGACCCCGCGTCCATGCAGCTGGTCGACGGCATCGAGGCGCAGATCCACCAGGTGTTCAGCAACCTGGCCGCGGTGGCGTCCGCAGCCGGCGGCTCGCTGGCCGACGTGGTGAAGCTGAACGTGTTCCTCACCGACCTCGGCCACTTCCCCAAGGTCAACGAAATCATGGCGACCTACTTCAGCCAGCCCTACCCGGCGCGCGCCGCGGTCGGCGTGGCCGCGCTGCCGCGCGGCGCGTTGGTCGAGGCCGATGCCGTGATGGTGACCGGTTAAATCGCCACCTTGAAAGCGGCATCGCCGTTTTCCTTTCCGGTCAGTCCGGCGCTCGCCGCCAAACTCGCCAAGCTGGGGCTGACCCGCGACGCCGACCTGGTGCTGCACCTGCCGCTGCGCTGGGAAGACGAAACCCGCCTCACGCCGATCCGCGACCTGCTGCCTGGTCAGGCGGCGCAGGTGCAGGCCGTGGTGCGCGAGGCCAGCGTCGCCTACCGGCCGCGCCGCATGCTGACGGTGACGGTGGAAGATGCCGGCGGCGTGCTCGGCATCCGCTTCCTGAATTTCTATCCCAGCCATCTCAAGCTGTTCCAGCCGGGCGAGTCCTTCCGTTTCAACGGCGAGGTGCGCGGCGGTTTTCTGGGGCTGGAGATGGTGCATCCGCGCTTCGCCAAGGCCGATGACGCCACGCCGCTGCCGTCGCAGCTCACCCCGGTCTACCCCACCACCGCCGGGCTCGGCCAAGCCACCTTGCGCAAACTCGTCGAACGCGCGCTGGCGGCGCCGATTGCCGACACCCTGCCTGCCGAGTGGCTAACCGACCTCGGCCTGCCCGAGCTTGAAGCCAGCATCCGCCTGCTGCACCAGCCGCCGCTCGAGTGCGCCTTAAGCGAACTGGAATCGCGCCGGCATCCCGCATGGCAGCGGCTGGCCTTCGATGAACTGCTGGCGCAGCAGCTGTCGCTGGCCACGGCACGCCAGCAACGCAAGTCGCGCCCGACGCAGCCCTTGCCGCCCCGGCAGCAGTTGACCGCCGCCTTCACCGCCGCGCTGCCGTTTGCGCTGACCGCCGCGCAGGCGCGCGCCTGGCAGGAAATCAGCGCCGACCTCGGCGAGCCGCACCCGATGCGCCGCCTGCTGCAGGGCGACGTCGGCAGCGGCAAGACCGTGGTGGCGGCGCTGGCCTGTCTGCAGGCAATCGAAAACGGCTTTCAGGCCGCCTTCATGGCGCCGACCGAAATCCTCGCCGAGCAGCACTACCGCAAGCTGGCGCCGGTCGTGTCGGCCTTGGGCGTCCGCTGCGCCTGGGTCTCGGGCAGCCAGCGCAAGGCCGCCCGCAGCGCCGCCTGGCAGGCGATCACCGCGGGCGAGGCCGACCTCGCCTTCGGCACCCATGCGCTGTTCCAGGAAGCCGGCAGCTTCCAGCGGCTGGGGCTGGCGGTGGTCGACGAGCAGCACCGCTTCGGCGTCGGCCAGCGGCTGGCGCTGATGCAGAAGGGCAGCGAACCGCACCAGCTGATGATGAGCGCGACGCCGATTCCGCGCACCCTGGCGATGAGCTTCTTTGCCGATCTCGACGTCTCGGTGATCGACGAGTTGCCGCCGGGGCGCACGCCCATCGTTACAAAATTAGTGAGCGCCGCGCGCCGCGACGACGTGCTGGCGCGCGTGACGGACGCCTGCCTCGCCGGCGGCCAGGCCTACTGGGTGTGTCCGCTGATCGAGGAATCGGAGAAGCTGCAGTTGCAGACCGCGCAGGACACCTACGCGACCCTGACGGAACAGCTGCCCGACCTGAAGATCGGCCTGGTGCACGGCCGGCTGAAGCCGGACGAAAAGCAGGCGGTGATGGCGGCGTTTCAGGCGCACGAAATCGACCTCTTGGTGGCCACCACGGTGATCGAGGTCGGCGTCGACGTACCCAATGCCGCGCTGATGGTGATCGAGCACGCCGAGCGCATGGGCCTGGCGCAGCTGCATCAATTACGGGGACGCGTCGGACGCGGCAGCCGCGAATCGGTGTGCGTGCTGCTGTACGAGACCCCGCTGTCGGAACTGGCGCGCGCGCGGCTGAAGGTGATTTTCGAACTGACCGACGGCTTCGAGATTGCGCGCCAGGACCTGCTGCTGCGCGGCCCGGGCGAACTGCTCGGCCACCGCCAGAGTGGCCTGCCGATGCTGCGTTTCGCCGATCTGGAACGCGATGTCGCACTGCTGGAAGCCGCGCGCGATCTGGCGCGGCGCTGTCTCGCCCGCCATCCCGACATCGCCGCGCGGCACATGGAACGCTGGATCGGCCAGCGGCAGGCGCTGACGTCGATATAATGCCGACTTTCCGCTATTGAACGGTTTGCCGTGCTCGATTCCCGGCAGGGCTGGCTTGCCCACCCGCACCCCATTCCGCGCTCGTTGCGCTCCTGGCTCAGCGACCACGGCTCGCTCACCCAGCGCCTGAAGTCGCGCTGCGCGTCGTTTCGCGTGGTGCCGCTGGCCACCGGGCTCGCCCGCCCCAACCCGGACGAATATGCGCTACTGGGTCTGGCGCCGGGCACCCGCGCCTATGTGCGCGAAGTCATGCTGCTGTGCGACGGGGTGCCGGTGGTGTTTGCCCACAGCGTGCTGCCCCACACGGGTTTGCGCGGCGGCTGGAACGGCATTACCCGGCTCGGCAGCCGCTCGCTCGGCGAAGCCCTGTTCAGCGATCACCGCATTGCGCGCCAGCCCCTGGCCTACCGTCAGGTGCGCCCAAGTCATCCGCTTTTCCGCTCGGTCATCGAGCAGCAGGCGCTGGCCGCCGGCTGCCTGTGGGCCCGCCGCTCGGTGTTCTGCCTCAACAGCCACCCGCTCCTGGTGACCGAAGTCTTCCTGCCCGCGATCGACGCGCTATGACCCTGACCGAACGCCTGTCCCATTACGAAAAACTGATGCGGCTCGACAAGCCGATCGGCATTCTGCTGCTGCTGTGGCCCACCTTGTGGGGGCAGTGGCTGGCCAGCAACGGCAACCCGGACTGGCTGATCCTGTGGATCTTCGTCATGGGCGTGGTGCTGATGCGCTCGGCCGGCTGCGTCATCAACGACTACGCCGACCGCGACTTCGACCCGCACGTGGCGCGCACCCGCGAGCGTCCGCTCGCCGCCGGCAAGGTGTCGCCGAAAGAAGCGCTGCTGCTGGCGGCGAGCCTGTCCCTGCTGGCCTTCCTCTTGATCCTGCCGCTCAACACGCTGGTGCTGAAGCTGTCGGTGGTCGCGCTGTTCCTCGCCGCGAGCTACCCCTTCACCAAGCGCTTCTTTGCGATTCCGCAGGCCTACCTCGGCATCGCCTTCGGCTTCGGCATCCCGATGAGCTATGCCGCGCTGTGGGGCACGGTACCCGTGGAAGCCTGGATAGTGCTGCTCGCCAACGTCTTCTGGGCGATTGCCTACGATACGCAATACGCCATGGTCGACCGCGCAGACGATCTCAGGATCGGCATCAAGACCTCGGCGATCACCTTCGGCCGCTACGACCTTGCCGCGATTGCCGTCTGTTATGCGGCGACGCTGGGACTGCTCGGCTGGGTGGGCGTGCAACGGGAATTGGGCGTGGCTTTCTACGGCGGACTGGCGGTGGCGGCAGCAATCGCGCTTTACCACATGACGCTGATCCGGCAGCGCGATCCGCAGCAATGCTTTCGCGCCTTCCTGCACAACACCTGGTTCGGCGCCGCGGTGTTCGGCGGCATTGCGCTCGATTTCCTGCTGCAATAAGCGCTACGACGGACACGCCACCCGCGACTGCTGGCTGTTCGGGTAGGCCTGCCTGATTTCGCTCAGGCTTTTCAGCGCATCCGGGTCTTCGCTGCGAATCACGAAGTAATAGTCGGTGCCCTGGCGCGGCAGCGACTCGACGCGCGTGCCGAATACGCCCTTTGCCTCGACTTCGCGCACGCGCCGGCCTGCCGCCTCGTCGTTGGCATACAGGCCGAGCGAAATGGCGTTTTGCCAGTCCCCGTTTTTCACCACGAAGGCATCCTGCACCCCCGCCGCGGCAAGCTCGCGCAATTTTGCCGCTGCCGACTGCGCGCTCGGCAAGGGCGGAAATATCACCCAACGCCGGGTATTTACCGGCACCTCGGTGAACGACATCACCTGCTCGCCCACCAATGCCTTGAGCTGTTCACGCACCCGCGCGAATTCCTCCGGATTCAAGCCCCGCCATTCCACGCACAGGGCTTCGGCCACCGGCGCCGGCACCGGTGACGGGGGCGCTTGCTTCGTTGCAGGTGGTGCAGACTGGCTGCGCAGGCTGAGCCGGTCCACGTTCATGGATGCCGTCTTGTCCGAGGCAGCCTGCGGCCAGTACGCTTTACCCAAAAAAAATGCGGCGACCAGCAGGTTGGCCAACAGCAAAGCCCAAACAAGCTTTTTCAACGTGCTTCCCCTCTGGCGACGCAGTCTATGCCTTCCAGCACCAGCGAGGGCACCAGTTCGGCGGGCACCGACACATGCGGCAGCACCATCCCGGCATCCCCCCCTGTCAAGAGGCAGATTGGCGTCGCGTGACTTGCTTCAGCCAGACGCGCGTGCTGCTGTTGGATGGCGCCGCACAGCGCAGCCACGATTCCGCTCTCTACCGCATCGGCCGTGTTGCGCGGAAACGCCTGCCACTCGCCAGCCGTGTCTGCAATCTGCGCCGTTCCCTGACGCAGCGCCTGTCGCATCAGGGTGACGCCGGGCACGATGACGCCGCCCAGGAACACCCCGTCGGCGTCCATGGCATCCACCGTCATCGCAGTCCCGACCGAGGCTACCAGAACCGGTTCACGCGTGCGCTGGCGCGCTGCGATCAGACCCATCCAGCGATCCACGCCCAATTGCTGCGGATTCAGGTAGGTATTTTGCAGGTCCGCAAAACCCGCTTGGGCCTTCAGCCAGGTCGGAGCGATCCCCGCCCCGGCCAGCAGCACGGCAAGCTGCTGCTCGCGCGCGGGGTCGGTCACGCTGGCGATCAGGCAGTCGGTGCCGGCGGTCAGTTCTGCCGTAAGGCTTGACCAATCCGCGTAGTCGCTCCGGCCTTGGGCGCGCCACTGACCCGCTTCAGTCACGGCCCACTTCAGGGTCGAGTTGCCGGCATCGATCAATAGCCGTCTATTCATCGGCCGGCATCCAGACGCAGGCTGACTTCCCCGCCGCTGTAAGGGATCAGGCTCGACGCAGCGTCGCGCAGCAGGAAGGCGCCCGTTTCGTCGACCCCCGACGCCACGCCAAAAACCTTGCGCGCATCCGGCAAGCTCAGCGCCACGGGTTTCCCCGCATACGCATCCAGTGCGAGCCAATCCGCGCGCAAGGCTGCGAATCCGTGCTGGCGGAACAGGGTCAATACCGCGTGCAATTCCAGCAGGCAATCGGCCAGCAGTCGATTACGGCCCACCGTCACGCCCATTTCGGCGAGATCGACCACGGCCTGATCGACCGCATCGCGCTGCGCCTCGTTCAGTCGGACGTTGAGCCCGATGCCGACCACGGCGAAGGCGGCCCCGTCCATGTCGCCCTGTACCTCGACCAGGATTCCGGCCAGTTTGCGATAGTCCACCAGCACATCGTTGGGCCACTTCAAACGCGCCGGGTGGCGGCTGTGGCGGTTGACCGCGCGCGCAATCGACAGCCCCACGGCCAGGCTCAGCCCCGCCAGCGACTGCAGGCCATTGTCGAAGCGCCAGAGCGCCGAAAACGTCAGGCTGCCGCCCGGCACCGAGTGCCATTGGCGGCCGCGCCGGCCCTTGCCGGATTGCTGATGTTCGCTGCAGAACAAGGTGCCGTCCGCCGCCCCGTTCAAGGCGGCGGCCATCAAGGCCGTGTTGGTCGAGTCCACGCTATCCAGGATATGGATCGTGTAGGCGCTCGCAGCGGGGCCCATATGCTGCGCGACAGCGCCGCCATCCAGCCACTCGATGGGTTCGGGCAGGCGGTAACCGCGTCCGCGCACGGCGTGAATCGCCAGCCCCATGGACTCGGCTTGGGCGACTACGTTGAAGATGCTGGAGCGGGACAAACAAAATTCGTCCGCCAGCGTCTCGCCCGAATGGAAACGGCCATCGGACAAACGACGCAAGAGCGGGAACAGCGCTTTGTGGGGTCGGGTATGCACCGCCCAATTTTACATGGCTTGGGTGCGCGATTTCCCAATAAAAAACCCCCTCTTTTCGGGAGGGGGTTTTGAGCACTGTTGGTGCGTATAAGGAGTCTGACGATGACCTACTTTCACAGGCGTAGTGCCTACTATCATTGGCGCGGGAGCGTTTCACCGTCCTGTTCGGGATGGGAAGGGGTGGTTCCACTCTGCTATGGTCGTCAG
>Ga0299912_10000589_pt1 | contig 30643 bp, 25 predicted proteins | sample RVTome_2_FD_207667 | JGI IMG/M metagenome (GOLD analysis project Ga0299912, IMG submission 207667) | Soil microbial communities from uranium-contaminated site in the Upper Colorado River Basin, Wyoming, United States - RVT95D214 (version 2) ... | reverse complement strand
GCCTCTTCGAATAAGCCTTTTTTCGTGCGAATGGCATCGGTAAAGGCCCCTTTGGCATGCCCGAAGAGCTCACTTTCCAATAAATTCTCCGGAATGGCTCCGCAATTGACAGCGATAAAAGCATTTTTGGATCGGTCGCTGTTATAATGCAGCGCTCTGGCCACCAATTCTTTACCTGTCCCGCTTTCTCCTGTGATGAGCACGGTGGATTTGTATTGAGATACTTTTTTAATCACATCGAATATTTTTTGCATTTGTTCGTTTTTGCTTACGATATTTTCAAAACTATATTCTTTTCCAACTTCTTTTCTTAAAAGTTGGTTTTCTCTCCTTAATTGCTCCCGCTCCTCTGCTTTTCTCAAGGTAAGAATAATCTCATCTGGTTTAAAGGGTTTTGAAATGTAATCATAAGCTCCGAGTTTCATCGCTTCAATGGCAGTATCCATCGTTCCATAAGCCGACATCATGATGATCGTCGGCTTCCCCTCGGTCTTTTTTATCTCTTTCAAAAATTCCAAACCGTCCATATGGGGCATGCGGATATCGCAAAGGATATGATCAAAGGGAGAAGCAGCCGCCTTCTTCAGTCCTTCCTCCCCGTTGGATGAGGTCTCCACCTCATATCCCTCTTTGATCAATATCACGGATAACATGTGTCGAAAACTTTCTTCATCATCCACAATCAGAACGCGTTTAGGAATCATGAATTCCTCCCTTTCAAAAAGCCCTGGTCAAAGGGTTAAGGTAACGAGGCCCGTATCGTTGTGAAAGGTTACGTTCATCGTCTTCTAAGCCTGCATCAAAAACATAAATCGAGACGTACCCCCCACCGGCTTACGAAACGGGCTTCGTAACTGATACACGTGTGCCACTTTGAGCGTTTTAGGTTACGGCTACGAGGCCCGTATCGTTATGAAAGGCTACCTTTATCGTCTCTTTTGAACCTGGTCCAAGCAGACGACAAATTATAAAGCTGCCTTCCAGATTTATCGTATAGATCGATTAACTGTTCACATAATTGCTTGTCTACAAATTCTCCATACAAATCTCTGCATTGCTCTAATCCGACAATTGTCTCATTACACTCCCCCATGGCATCGTCGAGATATTTTTGAAATCCATGCTTCTGGTGCCTTTTGGCATAACCTTCAGCAATCAATCTGGGGATAGCTTTAACGGATCGTCTGAGCTGATTTTTTAAGTCATTTTTTTCAATATCAGGAATTCCTGGGATAATTCTTCTTATTACCTCAATACATCCTTTGTAAGTATTTTGGTAAACCTCCAAGTCCCTAAAACTTGTTATTTTTTTCATCATCTAACGTAACCCTTACCGATTGACGAAACGGGCTTCGTAACCGTCACCGCTAACCTTTCCCCATCTGCGCTATTCTCCATGCTCTTAGCCGGTCTCAGGCTGCGGGAAAGTATATCTCAAAGCTCGTTCCCTTTCCTTCCTCACTCTCCACCCTTATTTCCCCTCCCAAAGATTCAACAATCCTTAATGAAATCGACAAACCAAGACCTGTTCCTTTATCCGGAGCTTTGGTTGTAAAAAAGGGATCGAAAATATTCTCTAAATCTTCTTTTTTGATCCCACTCCCTGTATCAGAGATTCGGACTTTAACGAGTCGGTCCCCTTTTGAGAATTTTGTGAGCAAAGTTGGAAAAGGATCAGACTTCCGCAAACGGGAATAGTCGGATTCCATCGGATCACTTCTACGTCTCGGAGGATAGGCACGTTGAAACCGATCATCATATAAATATTCCATGACCTGTCCCTCCGTTTGAATTTGTAACATACCCCCATCAGGCATGGCATCGACTGAATTTAAAATGATGTTAATAAAAACTTGAGAAAGTTGAGATTCGTCCCCTTTGATCACAGGGAGATTAGATTGCAGGTCTAATCGGGTATCGATATTCTTAAAATCTTTTTGATACGATAGTAAAGAGAGGGTGCTTTCAATGATCTTATTGATTTCCACCTGACGTATTTCCAATTTAGATGGCCTTGCAAAATCCAAAAGCTCACGGACGATCTTGTTAATCCGTTCTATTTCATCTTCAATTCTCTTCAGATAATCTTTAGATTCTTCAGGATTGATTCTTTCCTTTTTCAAAATGCCCGTGTATCCCAAGATGGCCCCCAAAGGGTTTCCAACTTCATGGGCCACACCCGCTGCGAACCTTCCAATGGAGGCGAGTTTCTCCGTACGGATCAGTTCTTCCTGGGTTTCCTTTAATTGCTTATTGGCTGACTCAAGGGATTCCAAATATTTTTCTAAATTGTCTTGATTTTCTTTTAACCTCTCAATCATTCGATTGAAAGACCTAATGAGCTGTCCCATCTCATTTTTGTTAGTCACTTCAATTTGTTGGCTGAAATCCCCTTCACTGATTCTTTTGGTCAATCGGACGAGATCTCTAACGGGTTTAACTAAAACCCGAGAGAGCAAAAAACTCCCGAAAATGATCACAACAATGGCGTCGAAGAGGACTGTAATTAAAATGATTCTTTGGGATTCCAATAAATTTGTCATTAGATCCCCAACAAAAATTTCAAATTGGATACCACCGATAATTTTCCCTTGGTGCCATAAGGGAGAGTAAAGTATCATTTTTTGATAATGGGTGGATAAAAAGTTCCCCGATTTTTCAATTTCAGCTTTCAATTCACCTGATTGGATTGACTTTTGCAGAAAGGGATCAGTAGATCGTTTATTGATCAACTCTGTTTTCTTGCTGACAATAATATTGGATTGCGGATCTACAATCAAAAACTCATAAAAGCCCTTCCCTTTCGCATACATTTGAACAAAATTCTGGAGCTCTTTTTCATTAATCGAGTTATCTAAACTAAATTCCTTTTTATCTCGTGATATAAAGTCGATGATGGTTTGGAAATCTTGGACCATCCTTTCCGCATACCTGATCTTTTCCTGGATGATGTTCCTCTCAACGATCTTGGAGATGGTAAACCCGATTAACAAGATAGCCGCCAACATGAGAAAAGAGATATTGATGATAACCTCTGTTCTGAGGCCTAAATTTATTCTTTTAAATAGCCAAAAACCTTGTTTCATATCATCCCCTATATCGCAAGTACCACAATATGATTTCATTTTGATAGAAAAGGGCGATGACAGCGCCAAGTGAGAGAAACGGTCCAAAGGGTATGGCATATTTAAAATCCTTCCCTTTCAAGACCATAATAATAATACCAATAATGGAACCAATGAGTGAACCTAAAAGAATCGTGAGGATCACGGCTTTCCATCCTAGGAAAGCGCCAATCATGGCCAGCAGTTTGACATCTCCTCCTCCCATCCCTTCCCTTTTAAAAAGCCATTGATATAAAGTTGCGACGATGAAGAGACTTCCCCCTCCCAAAAGGATTCCAATCAATGAATCGAGAAAAGTGATTTGCGGAATGATGAGAGAAGCCAACAAACCTACCCCTATCCCTGGAAGGCTGATCACATCTGGGATGATTTGATGATAAAGATCGATGACGGCGATGACAATTAATGCTGCAACAAATGAAAAATAGATGAGAAAACTCAGCGACGCCCCAAATTTCATGATCAAAAGAAGCGAACTCAGTGCTGTAATTCCTTCAACCAATGGGTATTGAGCGGAAATGAACCCTTGACATTGTCGGCATTTTCCTTTTAGCCAAAAATAGCTGATTAAGGGGATATTATCGTAGAACTTGATCGGTTTTTTACAATGAGGGCAATGTGAGCCGGGGGTGACGATAGACTCTTCCTTAGGAAGCCTGATGATACAGACATTTAAGAAGCTACCCACTAACGCTCCAAAAATAACTGAAATGATGCTCAGCACTTATGTGCTTCCTCTCCGCAATCAGGCATCCGCAATCTGCGATCCATCATGCTCTATCTGTAAGCCTCCAAATCCTGAATCATCCACCTCAGACCTTCAATTCTGGATCTAGCTTGGGGCACAGCTTCGATTCCCTTAGCATAATAATATCTTGCCTTCCGCAAGTCTTTAAACCTGCTCACATAAATATTTCCAAGTTCTTCATAGGGGTTTATGCTATGAGGAGCTAATTCCATTGCTTTAATCAATTTTGCGACAGCATCATCATATCGCCCCATCTCCCTATAAAGCAATCCCAACCGAAAATATAGATCAACATTCTTGGGATTTCTTAATAATAAGTCCTTAAGAATCTCTTCAGCCTTACTATGTTCCCCATTCCACATGTATAAAATAGCAAGGTTGATCCTGATTGCATCATCCCTTGGTCTGAGTTGGATTGCGATCAATAATTCATTCAGTCCTTTTTCAGGTTGCCCCAATCTCCCATAAACGATACCCAGATTGTTTCGAGAAATATAATCGGACGGTAAAATCTGAACAGCTTTTTCAAGGTATTTTAGCGCCTCTTGATCCATCCCTGAATCCATGTAAACCACACCCATTAATGAATTGGCAGTATTGCTTTCGGGATAGTTTTCCACCGCATTAGACCATAATGTAAAACTGTCTTCCCAAATTCTGTTTTGTTGGATTGTTATCAAGGAGTAGCCTGCCAGCAGAAACACAAAAAGGGCGATCGAAACCATTTTGAAAACACCTTCAGCAAACATCCTTTGGCGAATCACATAAAAGCGATCAAGAAGGACCCCCAAAAGAAACAGATAAGCAAATGAGGCGATGAAAACGTAACGATCTGCCAAAAGAGTGCTAATCGGGATAATATTTAAATAAGGGAGGAGAGTTATAACAAAGAAGAAAAAAGAAAAAAATATTATCTTCGTCCGTCTAAGAGAAAATATACTCAATACAATCATGGCCAGATTCACAAGCATGAAGGCGACATTCTTTATTTGAAAGATTGGAAGATTAACAGAAAAAGAATAAGCCGCAGAATAATTTCCTGTAAAAGTCAACAATTTAATATATCTTAGAAAGGCATACAGGGAAACAAGGTAATTGCTCAAAAAGCTGTTCCCGTAATATTTCTTGATCCCACCTGCATCCACCATTATCTTAACCAACAGGAATGTAAACATAGCAGAAATTGCAAGAGATATTAAAAAGAATAGCCAGTGACTCTTTAGGAAATTAATAAAACCTACCCTCATCCTTGCTATCTCATATAAAATGATTATCCCTGGGAAAATGATAGCAGAGGGCTTTGACAGAACAGCGAGAATAAAGGAAATAAGGACTAAGGCAAGACAAAAAGTCTTCTTTTCGCTGTTTTCTTCCCTCCATTTTAAATAGAGATAGAAACCAAGAAAAAAGAAAAATCCTTGAAGAACTTCTTTGCGAGCGGAAAGCCAGGTTACTGCCTCTACATGCACCGGATGGGCTGCAAATAGAAGACTTCCAAAAAACGCAACCCTAAAATGAGAGTTTTCTGTCATTCCCTCTCTTAAGTGCCTTGAAAGAAGCTGGAGAGATAGAAAAACCATAATGCAAGTCAAAATATAGAAAACGATGTTGGTGATATGATAACCTACTGGATTGAGACCCCAGAAGTGATAATCCACAGCATAGCTTAAAACCCGAACCGGCTGATAGGTAAAGCCTTTCGTGTAGATAAATATTCTACATATATTCTCCCAACTGAGGCTCCGGATTTGATCGTTGGAATAAATCATCATGTCGTCCCAATTAGTAAATTCATTTCCTAATGAATTGAGGTAGAGAATTCCAACAAACACCGCCATGATGACACAAATGGTTGACGGACCATTAAGCTTTTGGAAAAACCGTAATGTTGAGTTAATGAATGGACTCCTTTCCATATTCTTAGAATAGGATATGGGGAATTGTCCTTGTCCTATTGCCAAATCACCACCATCTATACCACTACCTTCCATTCCAATGTTGACGTATCCAAAGCTTCATGTTTAATATTCGCCATAATAAAAACTCAAATGAGACTGATCGATTTTGGCTCTTTATAATTTTCTCAACTCCTTTTTCTTCAAACCAAAGCTTCTCATATTCGGTATCGTTTCCCCTAAGCGAATCCATACATCCCCTTACGAACGCAAAGGTAAGATCAGGATTTGGCTTAAATCCAATCTTATCCTTTCGATTTCTAATAGTCTCTGGTAGAATACCCTCCATTGCTTCTCTCAGAATATATTTGGTGGTTACCCCTTTTATTTTTAAGTCATCAGGTAACGTGAATAAAAACTCTACCAACCGATAGTCAAGGAAAGGTACGCGCGCTTCAATAGAATGGGCCATTGAATTCCTGTCTTCATAACGAAGTAATCCAGGAAGACTCGTGGACTGCAGATGTGCTCTTAGTTCTTCGCCTAAAGAATTCAACCTTTTATATTTATATGCGAATTTATCTTCGAAATACTGACTAACTAATTCACGAGTCAGTGAAAGTTTCTCTGGCGTCATAGATTTCATTTGCCTAAATTTCTTATACACATATTCAGTTGGCTGCAACAAATTTGGGAGAAGATGCGAAATAAGATAGAAAAAAGTTCCTAAAACCAGCCATCGATAAGTTAAAGGAAACTTTCCAATTTCTTTTTCATATTTAGATCGCAACGACAAATATTTTGGAAAATGCCCCTTAGTAAATAGATTCAAAGCCATTGTAATAAAATAGGTATGATAACCTGCCAATATTTCATCTGCCCCTTGGCCGTCCAACATGACCGTCATGCCATTTTGCTTTGCCCTTTGGAAAACAAACCACTGCGCCACAACACTTGCGGAACTGAACGGTTCATCTTGAGCCTGTAAAATCAGCGGAAGAGTTTTTCCAAATTGTTCTTGTGTAAAATCAATATTATTCATCTCAACAGATGTTGCTCGAACAACTACGTCCATATATTTTTTTTCAGAATAGTTTTCTTCAGATGGACAATATCCGAAGGCTGAATGGGTGTAATTGGGTATTTGATAACTTTTGCGCAATAATTCTGAAGTACAAACAATGGAAGAAGAATCTAACCCACCACTTAAACACGTTCCGACAGGGACATCACTTTGTGCATGAATTTTAACAGAATCGAAGAACAATTCTTTAAATTTCTTCACCGCGTCTTGTTCGGTTCCTTGATATTTGAAGGTTGGAAGTGACCAATAAGGCTCGGGTCTTATTGCTAAATGTTTATCATTTAATGAAATCCTGGCCCAATGTGCAGCAGGAAATTGAAATACTCCTTCAAAAAAAGTTTCCTCAGTGTCGTCAATAAGTCCAGTCAATAAATACTTGGCAGCTGTCCTTTTATTTGGTTTCGGACTTAAGGAAGGAATGGCAAGCAATCCTTTGATTTCAGAGGCGAAATAGAGAGTGTTATGCTGAATCATATAATAGAGTGGCTTAATACCAAATCTATCCCGAGAGAAAATTAAAGATTGATTGCGCTTATCAAGAAGAGCGAAAGCCCACATCCCGTTAAATCGTTGCATGCACTCGGGCCCCCACGCCTCATATGCCCGTAAAAGAACTTCTGCATCACCTGTCGTTCTGAATGAATAACCACTTGCTTGAAGGTCTGCCTTTAAATCCAAATAGTTGTAAAGTTCTCCATTATAGGTCACACAATAAGTATTTGATTCGTCTTTCATAGGTTGAAGGCTTGCTTCTGAAAGATCGATAATTGATAATCGTCGGTGAGCAAAACCTACGGATTCACGATTTGGTCTGCAATGGGATATCTCCCCCTTTACCACCACACGGATGCCCTGCTCCTCAGAGAATAGCATATATCCATATCCATCAGGCCCTCGATGCTGAAGTGCAGTGGACATTAGGGCGAGATCGTTTACCTCTATCCCTTTAGGTGAGAAAATTCCAGCGATGCCACACATAATCCATCCATTGAATTTTGAAATTGAATATAAGTCGCCATTAAAGATTATTAATGAAAATCAAAAAGTCGGTTATACAACTCGACTAATTTACTCATTTCTTTTTCCGCATTTATTTCCCTGGCAGCTTCTTTGGAGGCTTGGCGCATCATCAATAACTGGTTTAATGTAAGCTGATTTAGTGCCTTGGCCACGTCATGAGGATTAAAGGACGGAGCGATGCATCCAAACCTATACTTACTTACCATCGCAGCCATGGAAGGAGACGGACCAATACAAACCGCTAATCCGGCTACAATAAAATCGAAAAACTTATTAGGTAGAGCAACTTCATTATTATAGCTATTTGGCTCGAGGAGATAGAAGCCCACATCATACTCCGAAATGCGTTGAACAATTTCCTCTGGGGCTACGGGTTGTTGGAATACGACACGGCCCGGTGCTATTTCGTTAGCCAACTTTTTAAGATAATCTAAATAATGAACATCATTGTTAATTAACATAAAATGTAGAGTAAATCGGTGATCACACAAGGCTAAAGTCTTTATCATTCTTTCCATTCGTCGATCACGAATGGCACCACCATGATGGATCAACCGAATATTATTAAAGTCAGACCCTCTATTGGGTACCGATACACTTTCTGGTACATTCAATACTACGACAGTATTCAAGTCGAATTCCTTTTTATAACGCTCTGAAATGAGAGGGGCGACGGTTAATGAGGCATCTACTTGTGCGGAATATTTCTTCATAAAATGTATGATTGCTGGCCGGAACAATATCTTCCAATATCGACGATTCTCAAGCTCAAGGGGTGCATATTCGTGAGCATCGAAGATCAATTTGGCATGTTTGATTCTGGCAGCCTCAGCAGCTATGGGTAAAGTATTCCAATCATTTGCATGAAAAGCATCAAAATGACTTAAGGTAGCAAACTCAAGAGCTAGCCAATGATTTTTTTTGCTCCAGTACCAACGGTCATAAATAGAGGAATGAAATCGCCCCAAGAATATAAATAGATAGTCAGCAACCACTTTTGATTTCGACATTAGAAGTCTTAGGAATTTTATTATCATCGTCCCTTTGAATCTATTCAGAAACAATCGTCTTAAATTGTTGTTCATCTTCAAAGAACCTGTTCTGTTATTGCGCCTCTCTGAAGAATCTAACGATATCCATTTGATTTTTGACATTTTCACCCAATCGGGGTGAGGATGACCATATCCAATAATTGTTAAATCATAGTATGGAGAAAGGTATTTAATTTGGCGCAGTACCCGTGCATCGCGGGCAACGTATGAAAACGAAAGAAGACAAACTCTTTTTCCCATAGATGTCTACTGCGATTCAATAATTGAAAGTTTTCTTAAACCTAAACCCTTCAAGGGCGTCCCTATTCCGCATATTCTCTATTGCTTTCAGAAGCAGTTATTTATTTGTGAACTGTTTCCCAGCTTAGCTTTGGTTTAACTACGCCACCGGAAACGCCATAATAGTCTCCTTTCAATACACCATCGTCTATTGCATCAAACGATATTACACAATCTATTGTAAAACTATCAGTCCAATATGTGGAACTTCCCGTAAGAGAAACATGAAAACGTCCTGCATTCAATAGATTTCCATAGAGATGACAAGAACTGCTATAATCTCCGGTTCCCATTGGTTTGCCGTAGAAATTTGGCTCAGTATTGCTCATTGAACTAAATACACAATAACCATCCGCATCATACAACATCAAAGAGAATTGGGCTCTACCACCCTCTTGGATGAGTTCGTATTCAATTTCAATCCGAGCCTCCTCAGAAATATTGATTGCTGACACTTCTTCACCAGAGGCATTTCTAAGTTTTACAGATTTGAGGTGGAAAGCATGGTTCCCAGGTCGGTCTTTATCAGTCCAGACCCGTTGACCCAGCAAGCGATCATCACTACCAAGATAATGTTGCACTACCTGTCTCGTTTCTCCTTGATATTGGATGACACCTTGATCGAGCAAAATGGCTCGAGAACATAGAGACCTAATGGCTGGCATATTGTGAGAGACGAAGAGCACAGTGCGACCTTCCTGTCCTACATCCTGCATCCTGTTCAGGCATTTTTTTTGAAATGAGGCATCCCCTACCGCCAGCACTTCGTCCACTAACAAGATTTCCGGCTTCAATTGCGCGGCAATGGAAAAGGCTAAACGAACATACATTCCGCTTGAATAAGCTTTTACTGGTGTATCTAAAAACTTCTCTATCTCCGAAAAGGCTACAATCTCATCGAAACTTCGGTCAATCTCTGCCTTTCGCATCCCTAAAATGGAACCATTTAAATATATATTTTCTCGGCCAGTTAGTTCTGGGTGAAATCCAGTGCCTACCTCTAACAATGACCCAACTCTACCACGGATCTCCACTCTTCCTATGGTGGGTTGAGTAATCTTGCTTAATATTTTTAAAAGGGTGGTCTTCCCAACCCCATTTCGTCCGATGATGCCTATGACTTCTCCTGGCTGGACTTCAAATGAAACATCTCTAAGAGCCCAGATCTCTTTCTCTTCTGTCGTTCCCGAAAAGGAATTTTTAAAAGGATGTGACAATTTACGAATGGGAAAAAGAAAGGTGTCCCCAATCGCTTCTCTAAAGGTCTTATAGCGCCCCCGTTGTTTCCCGATCTTATATTTTTTACTTAAATTCTTGACCTTTATTGCAGGGCTCATGATTCTTCGTTTTCTAAGTTAAAAGAGAATGAGCGTGGCCTAAAATTCATACAGAGAATCCTTTATATAATGTCGGCGAACCTCTCCTCCACCTTCATGAAGTAGGATAAACCAATGATAAAAATCAAAACGACTGTTACTCCTGAGATCCCCAATCCCTCCCAGTCAATAGCCTTACCGAGAAAAGCAGCACGATAGCCATCGATTATCCCTGTCATAGGATTTAAGGTCAAAACCCAGCGCCACCTCTCGGGCACAATGCTTACTGGATAGACTACGGGAGAACAGAACATCCAAATCTGGATCATGAAAGGAGTAACATATTGAAAATCTCGGTATTCCACATTGAGTGCAGAAAGGAAGGAGCCCACTCCTATTGCGCAAAGGAGGGTTAAAAATATTAAAACCAGGAGGAGAAATATATTCCAAGTCAGAGCCATATCATAAAACGGCAACATAATAAAAATAACCAGTGTTGAAACCATAAAGTCTAAAAGGGTGGTCACAATCTTGGCTGTGGGGATAAATATTCTTGGAAAATATACTTTCGTGATCAGATGGGAGCTCCCCACTAAGCTCTGCCCAGCACTTGAGACAGCATTCGAAAAAAATAGCCAAGGCAAAAGACCCGCAAAGACAAATATGGAATATGGAATCCCCTCCGAGGGCATTTTCACCAGTTTACCTAGGAAGATCGAAAAGACTACCATGTACAGAATGGGTTGTAAGATGGCCCAAGCCGCACCCAAGACAGCTTGTCTATAACGAACCTTGATATCCCTCCAGGTTAGAAAATAGAGGAGCTCACGATAGTGAATCAGCTCTCGGATGTTAATGAGGGACCAATTTCTTCTTGGCTCAATGACGGTATAGGGCTCCTCTTTCATCTCATTCATTTTTTGACACTTTCTTCCTCCGAAGCTATCAAAAGCAAATATCTTTAACTTGAATTCTCTCGATATCGACAATCATTCCCAATCTTCCTCTTCTTATCGCTCTCCAACAATGAAGTAATTAAAATAACATCCGATCTCATCTCTTTCTGCGCAACGAAGATCAACCTAGCGTGATTTCTCCATACTCCCTCACCACAAGCTGGTAAACCTTCCCAATCATTTGTAAGAAAATCGTCTCAACCACTTTCTAAAGCATATTTAAGAACCTGTAGATCTTGTTTCTTTCCCAGAACCAAACATCATAAATTGAAGGATGAAGCTCTCCTGTAAACCCTACTAAATATTCTGCCATCTTCTTTGTTCTCAGCGAAGGTCTGAGAAATCTCACCAATCTCTCTCAAATACATTTTCCAAGTATTCCCATTCTCTGCAAACGATCTTTCTTATGGATGGGTTCGATTGGATGACATATAGAGATCCATTTGATACTTGCCATATTCATCCACGATGGATAGGAATAACCATAGCCAATGATATTCAGATCGTAGAAAGGAGAAAGGTACTTAATCTGACGCAATACCCCGCCATCATGATATACGGGTGAAGATGAAATAATACAGATTGGCTTCCTCATTTTATTCACTACTAGAGCTAATTACTATTTTTTTATTGCCTAAAGTCCTATGTGAAATATTTATAAACCATTCCAAACTGTACTTAAATCCTGCCTTTTTCCAAAAGCATCCTATCCCAGTGAAGAAAATAATGGCGAAAAAATAAATCATTAGAAACTGATATGAACTGCCCTTCTGAAATATTCCAAATCTTTTAATTAGTTCCAAACCGATAATGATATGAGTCATAAAAATTGTCAGTGGAAACATTCCAAAGATCTCGAATGGATAAAAAAAGATAGTATTCCATTTCTTAATCTCTTTTAGCCAAAAAACCACGTAAAAAAGCGCTACGCAAGTGCATAGAAAAAAAATGTTGTACGTTATGCTTGCGGGATATTTTGTTAATGGTATTCGGTTGCGGACGGCGAAAGATAAGAGTGCTAAAGAAATCATTAATATCCATAGCAAAATCTTACCTTTTTTTGTAATTCTTAAGTCAGCGATGAAATTACCCATAATGAAATAAGCAACCCAGGGCAGCAACGGATTCCCGCCAGAAAAAATAAAGCCCAAAACAAAACCCTTAAAATTCCATTCTCCATTGTATTGGTAATAACCATAATATGGCGCCAGCTTGAAACTGAGAACTAAGATAAATATTATAAGTAACATCCGAATCTTATTCCGGGAGCTCTGGAGAAGATATATTGCTGCATAGCCAATTGCGATAATCTGTAATGTGCTCCAGTGCCAAACATAGCTAAATCCTACTTGATATATGTTTAGGATAAAACCCAAAAAATAAATAAGCAGACTTCTCATCCAAATATAGTGATTAAGCTCTTTCTTAATATACCCAGCGCCTAACTTTCGATGAATTTGATTAGTTAAGTTATACCCAACAATGAAATAAAACAACGGGACACAATACCAACTTGAAAAAGTATTGATTGTTGCAGATATTGGGAAAAATGAAATCTTTTGTTTGTCGACAATATAAGCAAAAAAGTGAGTAAACACCATCATTGCTATGGCAAGCCCACGTATCATATCAATCGTCTCAATTCTATAGGTAGAAGCCCCAACTTTTTCCAATATTTAATCCTTCAGCAATAAATATCGCTGATCAACACTTTTCTCTTATCAACAAGTGTTTTCAGTTTTCCCCTCTTCCGGTAAAGATTTGTTAACGAAGTAATAAAAACAGCGTTCGGGTTGAGTTCTCTGATTTGACTTACACGTTCGAGTTCATACCCGAAAATAATGCGCGGGAGATAATTCTCATCATCCTCCACAATTCCGACTAATTTGAGTTGAGTCTCTTGAATCGTAATGTATGCAATCTCTAATTCCTCACTCACTCCATAAAATACAACACGCTCTAGGCCAGCATTTTGAATTTCTGAAAGTTTTACCCCAATGAGATTCTTCAACGCTGAGTAATGCTGGACAGTCCAATGAACGAGATGGAGGGCCAGTCTTGTTTTTTCTGCAAAACCCTTTGGGGTTAAATAATATCCGATCTTGTGATGATTTAGTCCCACAATTCGAATCCATCCCCTTCGAGCCATCCTTTTCAAACAAGCATTCGTCACCCCGAGGGCTATCCCAAACTTATGAGACAATTCACGCTGTGAAACGATGGGGTTTTTCTCCAGCTCTTGAAGCAAGTTCAATTCCCTCATTTCTTGAGGAGGTCTTAAGATATCAAGGTTTACCATAAGATGTTTCTTCCAATTCGTTAAACTTTTCACCGCGGCCCAAAATTGTCCATAAACTGCAGAAAATGTTCAGTCCATGAACAGTTCGCCCCCAAAAAAATACCATTTAACTCATTGAAATAATAAATTTATAACAATACTGTTGCACATAAATATGTTTCCAGAAAATGAATCCTATCGGCAAAAATAGCAATCTCTATGCCAGCTCCTCCAATATTTTTTCTATCTGAGCCACCTTCGATTCCCAGTCAAATCTCTGCCGGGCCAGCTGATACCCTTTAAGGCCCATCTCCATCCTCTTTTGGGAGTTCTTTAGAAGGTCACGCAATACTTCTCCAATATTTGGAATATTTTCAGATTCTACCAGCCGGCCTACTCCCTCCGTTTCGACAAATTCCAAGCCCTCAACTCTCGAGGCAACTATTGGCTTCCCGCAAGCCATATATTCGTAGACTTTTATTGGAGAATACCCAGAGGCCAGCCTCCTTTTCAGGAGAACACAGACATCTGTAATGTTGATATAAAGAGGAATTAGTTTGTAATCGATCATTCCAGTAAAAATAAAATTTTTTGAAATCCCTAACTTATTAACGTTTGCTTTCAATTCGTCTTTCAAAACTCCATCACCGATGATCAAAAACCTAATATTATCATGATCTCTGAGCAATGTTGGAGCAACTTGAATGAGCGATTCAACTCCTTGCCACGGGGCCAAGTTTCCGACAAACGCGACGACGATCTCCCCTTCTGCAATTCCCAATCTTCTTCTCCACTCAGCAAGTATGCGCTTATCCTGGACAGGATAAAATTTCTTCGTGTTGACTCCATTAGTGACTACCTCCACTTTGCTTTGTTGACAATCAAAACGGGTCACAAGGTAGGAGGCAATCTGAGGAGTAACGGCTACAATCCGGTCGGAATATTTCGTTGCCAGCTTTTCGGTTTTTTCAATGAGAAAAGCGAGAATGGAACTGACCACTGAGTCGCCCTTTAGCCTTTGCTCTTTGCTTGCTAAGCCATTAATCTCAAAAACCAATTTCTTTTTGAAGAGGAGTCTGGGGATCAGGGCAATGATCACTGTATGGAAATCCCTGGCATAAATGAGATCGTAATGTCGGAGGACCTTAATAAGGGTAAGAAAAAATAATACCGATGAAATAAAATATGACTTCTCTTTAATAGAAAAATATTTAAATAGAGGTAATTTATTAGGATGGATATTATAAAAATTATCGGCATTTTCAAGTGTGGCCATTGAGCTTCCAATCAAGCCAACTTGATGACCGTGTTTCTGTAGCCCGTCGATTACTTCCTTAATATGGACTACTGATCCTTTATGAAGTGACAGGTTTTCTAAAGTAATATATAGAATTCTCATCAATCATCCTTTAACTGTTCATTCTGTGAACAATTGATCTAAAAAAATCAAGGGGAATTATACAATTCCTTTATTTTTTTCATATTTTCGTTCCAATAGGCTCTTTGCACAACGATCTTTTGATTCTTCGCATAAGCTTCACCTAACAAGCTACGATTTCGAATTGCCATAATAATTTTCTTCGCCAATAAATTTTCATTTTCTTTAAGAACCAAAAAACCATTGTCACCATCTGTAATCCATTCTCGATTTGAGGGAATGTCTGTGACGACCGGGAAAGCTCCTGATCCCATTGCCTCAAGTAATGAGACTGAGGTTCCATCATACAAAGAGGTCGACACGTAAATATCCGCCTGGGATAAAAGACGGGGCATCTCCTCATGGGGCACTCGCCCCAAAAATTTTACAGATGAATTGATATTCAAGTATTTAACTTCTCTTTCCAGAGCCTCCTTCTCAGCTCCATCTCCAGCAATCAGAAACTTTGTCTCCGGCTCTTCTTCCAGCACCATTGGAATTGCTCGAATCAATAAATACACATTGTAAATAGGTAAAAGGGTTCGATTGCTAAGAATGACGAATGATCGTCTGCTCAATTCAATTTTCCTATTCTTTCCCGTTTCCAAAAATGCCTCATCGATACCCATCGGAATTGTCGAGATTTTTTCACTTGGAATGCCCAATCGCTCTAATTCTTTTTTTTGCACCTCTGAAACACAATTGAGGTGAGCGGCATTTCTACATACATAGATAAAAATCTTCTTAAGCCCTCCATATCTTTCTAAAGCCATCCTAAGATCGGAACCGTGGATCGTTACAATCAACAGCTTTCTTAGAAGGGTCCCAACCCAAACACCAACAACACCTGTTGGAATTGCCCAATGGACATGAATTACACGACATCTGTTTTTGAACACAGCATACATAGTTAAGAAAAACCCAGTAGCATAGTATAGAATCATTCTCAAATAAGGAATCTCCTTATATTCAATCAAAAGTTTATTTCTCGCAAAAAAGGGAAAACGATAGACCTTTATTCCGTTCTGTTCCTCATAATAAGGGCTCTTTGTGTAGATTTTTGGAGTAACCACTGAAACTTTATATCCATCATTATGCAACAGTTCGGCCATCATTTTTATAAAAATGCCTCGATAGGAGTCGGGAAAATCTGGATAGGTATTAGTAAGAAATAAGATTGAATTCTTCATAAGGAAGTCCGTAACCGACGAATTTGCCAAAAATAACTCTTCTAAACTACAACACAGACTATGTTTTGCGAAGTTTTACATCAAGTTAGCCCACCCCCCCCTTTTCATCGTTTCGGTCAGGGGTATGAAAATACTCATATGATCGTCAGTCCAAGGCTTAACTTTGTAAAGACCATCTTTCTCGCTGAACATTACCCACCCACGATCAATCAACGCCTGTAGTCTCGCAGTATTTCTCGCTATGGCTACGCAATTGGTGGCATTTTGATATCTTTCTAATTTGGATCTATCAGCCATAGGATTCATCACACCAAAAAGTTTGAGAGCCTCAGATGTGGATTTAATCAATGGGCGCAAGTTATAAAATCGGTTCGAAATATGAAATAAGATAATTCCGTCGTCAGCCAATCTACTCAGATAAACTTCCATTGCTTCCTTTGTTAGCAGATGGATTGGTATTCCATCACCAGTAAATGCATCCATGTGGATGATGTCGTACTTCAATCCATCTTTTGCAAGGTTCTTCATTGATAGGCGGCCGTCACCTGCTACAACATCCACCTTCCCTTTAGAATGGTCCAGGTAAGTAAACCATCTCTTAGCTATTTCATAATTGTCTGGGTCTATCTCAAAAAAAGTAAGAGCATCTTTCTCTTCGAGATAAGTACAGACGACGCCAGCGCCGAGACCAATGACAGCAATTCGCCGCGGCTTAGGTGTTGTTTCATAAACATCAGAAATTCCACCCCCATGATAATAATATGTAACCGGCATCATTTGGGCAGAGGGATCTATCATTTGGGCTCCATGCAATGTGCTGCCATGTGCAAGCACCCTCATGCCTCCGAGTTTCCCATCAAAAGATAATTCTTCGATAATTCGGTATGTTCCATAAAAATTGCGGTGGCGGTATTTCACATTCTCATTAAATAATCGCAAGGCTCCTATTGTTATCATAGTAATGATGATTCCTATGAACCCTACCCGTCCTACAGCAGTCAAAAATGAGGCTCGGCGCCAGAATTTCTTAAATGATTCATTACGCAGCCACCAAAAGGTAGCCCCTAAAATAAGGAGCAAAATCAAGTATTCAAAATATCGTTTGAAAATGAGTGGTGAGATCAAGCTAACAGAGCAACCTCCGAGGAAACCTCCCACTGCAAGGGTTAGATAGAAATTCGTAAGCCATCTCGCGGGTGGCCGAGTTTCGTAAACCTTACCATGAGACAGAATGCAGATGATAAAAAAGACGAGAAGGCATCCAAAAATCGCAGTCCAATTATCGGGTTTCACAAAGTAAAACGCAGACGCAAGCAGGAGGATTTCTGGCCAAAGAATGTTTAATAGTTTTGGAACTCCTCCATTAACTCTAAAGGTGATTACAAAACTATAGAGATAAAGTGCCAGTGGGATAATCCAGATCATTGGAAAGGATCCGATCTCCATAGAAATGAAATTACTTACAGTAAGCAAAAGTGCAGAGGGGAGGCTGCTCAGCAGTAACCACGTCCCATATTGTGATGGTATCGGAGTTTTTTCAGATTTCTCTTTTGATTTTTCCTTAAAGGCTTTAAGTTCTCTTGCTTGAGCAGGCTTAAGCAAATACCACGTTATAGACATCAGCATAATGAAGAGAAGATAACACACTGCCCAGACGAGACTTTGTATTTTGATTCCCACCAACGGTTCAATGACGAAGGCATAAGCAAAAAGACCGATCAAGGAACCGGCATTTGAAGCTGCATAGAGAGGATACGGTTCATAACTTTCGCCAAGGTAGGATCGAGCTAACCATGACTGAGCGACAATGGCTGTTGTTGAAAGTATCACAAAAGGCAATGCAAAACAGCTTAGAAGAACAATGAGTAAAGAGAGGATTGGGGACTGCGGGTTTGGTTCTGTTCCAATACCAAAAGGCAAATTGATCAAAGGCAAGAGCAACAGGATGAGGTGCCAAAATCCCAATCTCTGAGCCAGGAGATGCGCATATAAATATCCCAGCAATAACATGGCTTGGAAAAACATTAGGCAAATCAGCCAGATTTGAACCGCACCGCCCCAAAAAGGTAATAGGAAACGGCCGATGAGTGGTTCGGAGACAAAAAGAAGAAACGCACCCCAAAAAACCACGGCGGTAAGAGTCATCATCCTTAAATTCCTGAATATTCCGTGGCGTTCCATAATCAAATTTCTTTGGTTTTTCCCTGACACTCTAATCCTTTCTGTCAAGAAATGGCTTCCCCATACTCATTCTTTTCCTTTCATTTCTTTCCTTAATTCCAGATTTTCCTTTTGGATACGGAGAATCTCTCGACGAAGTGATACAATTTGTATGGCAATAAATCCAAAAGAAAGTATTTGGATACCTCCCAGAATCAATAGGAGAGCTAATGTGATCAATGGCCTTCCTGGAGTTAATTCCCCAGAGAATCTTAAATAAGCAATATATATGCCAATCAATAACCCAATTCCAATAGTAACAAGGCCGAGAAAACCGAATAAAATCATAGGCTTTTCAAAGACAGAAAAAACCAGATGAGTGAGAGTAGTCTTCCTAAATTTAAATTTTGATTTCCCCTTTTTTCGACCAGTTAGAATCGTCGGCATCTCTTTGACGCGGTAACCAAGGGCCAATGCCTTAGACAGAATTTCAAGATGGATCTCTTTACCATCTGATTCGAGCTCGAGAGAATCGAGAACCCTTCTTCGGTAGGCGCGAAAGATTCCGGTAGACGTGTAGATTCGGTTGGGCATTGCCAATCTCAGTATTTTGTTTCCTAATTTGCTGATCCACAGCCGAAGAAATGGCACATTTTTAACTCCTCCGCCTGGCATATAGGGAGACGCAAGGACGAAATCGATTTCTCTTTCGGTTTCCAATATTTCTATAAAATCAAGCATGTAATGAGGATCGTAACTCAGATCGGCGTCAGTGGATATGATGATCTCTCCCTTTGATTCCTTGAACCCCTCCCTCAATGCCTTTCCGCGGCCAATATTGTTTGAGTAGGAAACGATCTTCAGATTCTCATCTTGCTTTGCCAACCTATTCAAAATCTCAAGGGTATTATCCAGACTTCCATCATTTACTGCGATGATTTCATAAGTTCCTTTAAAAGAATCCAATGCTCGTTTAACCCGATTCAGGGTTGACTCAACGTTTTCAGATTCATTAAACATTGGGACGATAACTGAAATATTCATTTTAATGCAGCCGATCTTTCAATTGATTATAATGATCAGACAAAAAAAGCAAGATAAATAATTCATCTTGCTTTCTGTTTGATTCTCATTGTGTCTAAGAAATTATTTGGCCCATTTCTCGGCAGGCGTCTTTTGTGCCATCCAATTGATAGTTAAGGGCCCATCAGCAACTTGTGACCCGCCTGGTATGGGTGTTGCTGTTACAGTAAAAGAATTTGCATTTAGAGTTCCAGTAAAACTCCACGTATAGCTTCCTACGGTTGTGGGGGGAGCCCCCATCGTGGTTTGAAGTTGTACTCTTGTGGCATCAGTTGAATAGCCTCCCTTTTCTGCTCTCCACATTTCCTGAGCTGCCCTCACTTGTTCTAATGCTGTTTTGGCATCGGCTCGCCGTCCCCTCTGCATATAGTTTGTATAAACGGGTATCGCAACGGCGGCAAGTATACCAACAATTATAATGACTACCAATAATTCAATTAATGTCAATCCTCTAGTATTTTTCATTTCTCCATCCTCAGGAACCTTTTGGTCTGTAAGGTGTATCCACAGATCCTCCCCATGTCCACATTATCGCCCCACCCGCAGTCGTACTGGCTGTTAAAGTTAATGTGTCGCCATCCAGTTGAGGATTACTCCCTGATATGTTTTGTATTATCGCTGTAACAACAGTCGGAGAGCCTGCTGTAGAAAAAGTTGCTCTACTTGCAGAAAGATGTACCCCAAGATTTGATTGAAGTGCTGCAACATCGGCGCAAGCAGCAGGCCATGTACTAGTAACAATAAAGGATATTTCGATGGCAGTGGCTATGGTACCCATTTGGTTTGTTACTTCTGACAACTTAGCCCTAAGCGTTTGTGCTCTATACATTGGCAGGGCAACAGCAGCCAGGATGCCGATGATCGCGATAACAATCAGTAGCTCGATCAATGTAAATGCACTCTGCCCCTTCCTTCTTACCATAAATACAAATCTCCCCTCTTTACTCCATCAATGAATATACTTATATGTGGATGACCTAAAATAAAATAAGGCTATTGGGGTTTGGCGATAGCCATTTACCCCAATAACCTCAATATCAATAAACTAATTATCCCTTGGGTATGTATGCTACAGGGACAGTCCCACCCCAAATCCAGTTAATCGCCCCTCCTGCGGTCGTGGATGCCGCCAAGGTAATTGTTAGACCATCGATGGTTGGGTTCGATGTTGAAATATTTACTGGGGTTGCTTCAATAACAGTAGCAACAATAGGCCCGTTTAGTGTTTGGAAAGTTCCCCTAGTCGTTGGGAGATATACCCCCAAATTGGTTCCAATCGTTGCAGCGTCGGCAGCCGGGTCAGGCCACATGTTGTTCTCCTGATAGTATGTAGCCACTGCAGTTGCACAGGCGCTCATCGCATTCGTTACCTCTGTCAACTTCGCCCTAAGCGTTTGCGCTCTATACATCGGTATGGCGATAGCAGCCAAAATGCCGATGATGGCGATAACGATCAACAACTCGATCAATGTAAAACCTTTCTGTCCTTTCCTTAACATAAATTTAACCTCCTTTTGTTCTTATTGGTTAATGAGTTTTAGACCATAATGCCTCTGAGCCTTTACACATCCTCTTGATAGCCTGTTGTCTTCACCTCCTTTTGCTTCCAATTTTTAATTTGATATTAGCATATTTTGTGCCAACTGCTAAAGATTAGAAGAGAAACCTCCTGAATTTTTAAGTGATTAATATCATTGTATTATCCTAACACTCAAATTTCAAGTTCCCACTTTAAATTGAGCATATTGATACCCCAAAAACGAAGTAAACTACCACTTTTTGTCCGAACATTGACAATTCTTGTTTTCCTCAGCCTTTAAATATGGCTTCTCTTTATCCCTAAGAGGGAAAATCCTGGAGTCAAAAAAAGATGACCTATGGGAATATACTTTTCCATCCAGTAAAAAAGGCGTTTCACCGTCATTTCGATATCGCCAAAAGAAGCAGAATAGAAATGCGGGATAAAAGAAACTTCATAATCCATTTCCTCCAACACACGTTTAAGGGTAAAGGGATTAAGCTCCTTTTCGGGAAATTCTCCTGTCATAGGATTCCTATAGCGAAATTTGGGGCGTTCAGAAATCACTCCACTCTTCTCGAACTCATATATAGCTTTATAAATCTCGCTCCCAAACATTCCGGAAGTCTCTCTTGAAAAAAAATTTACTTTTTCCAAACTCATTTGGGGAAACTTTTCATAGATCATCTTTTTCCTAACTTCAAAATATGGGAGTGGAATATCAGTCGATCTAAACGAAGAGAGATCAACTGGTCCAAGCTCAACCCTTCTCCAAAACCTACGCCTCCTGATTCTTCCTAAAAGGAAGAGGCTATTGTTTCCGTCCCGCAGAAGAAATTTACCCCCTATTTTCAGCACCCGATAGACCTCTCTGATAGACTTTTCCATTTCGCTAATATGTGAAAAAGTTTCATTTCCTATCACCACATCGAAGTACTCGTCAGGGTATTCGATCTTCGAACTATCGCCAAAAACAGGTTTCACGTTATTGATTTCTGAATCGACATACAAAAGTAATCTACGAAATATTTCTATTTTCTCGGTATTCATATCAAACCCAACCACCTCTTTCGAACCATATACCCCGAAGAGAGTTGCCATTAATCCAAACCCACATCCTAAATCCAGGAGACGGGTACCCTTTGCTTTCGTAGCCCGAAAGAGATAATGGCATAATTCAAGATAATTATTGAATTTCTCAGGGTTCCTAAAATAGCGAATAAAATATCGGTAGAAATAAGGAGAAAACTCCTTTTCGACAGAAGTCCGGGAAATCTCAAATAATTGATGCAATCTTTGTATTGCCGATGAATTGATAATAGGCATGGTTAAGAAATCTTATTGTTTGCTTCCGATGACTGCCCAACTGTATCCATGGCGATGATGTGTTTGTATATCTACAAATTTCCCATCTTTTAATAATTTTTCAGCCTCAACTTTTGTATAATACTTTGCATATGAAGGGTTGAGCTGGTCGTAAATGATAAGCCTACGCTTCTCTGGTGACATCTTTTCAAGTATTGACAACATGTATCCTCGTAAGGGTAAAGGAAGCCAGTGGCAAAATTTAATATATAAAACCAATGGCCAGTAAAATATTTCAACAAGGGAAGCCAACATAAAATGGGGTAAACGTTTTGTGAGAACCCTTAGCGGATGTATAAATGCAAGATACAAGCCATTCCCTTCTTTACCATACAACCAGATAAAAAAGTGGCCCCCAGGGCGCAACGCTCTAAAAGCGGCTTCAACTACGGGAAGCGGATTTTTTATATGATGTAACACTCCGATCGAAAAAACAAAATCCAGATTTCCATAAGCTGGTAACTGATCCCCAACGATTTTGAGGCAGGTTACCTTTTCAGGTTGTTTAATATTTCGACCTAATACCTTAAAAGCGTCAGAGGGTTCAACGGCAATTACGTGTTTGGCACCGGCTTCAAGCAACATATTAACAATTCTCCCTGTTCCGCTACCAATTTCTGCCACCCTACAATTCTTTATTTGATCTGGCTTTAAAAAGGGGAAAATCATATCTGAAAATAATTCTAGAGAACCATAATACCCTTCGTTATCAGAGTATTTAAGCCATTGTCTTCCAAAATCATTTATGGTTTGAATTTTGTTATCCATAGATTTCACATTTTAGATTTTATCAAATAACTTTAATTATATCAAAGAATATTAAGAAGTAAATTTTTCATTAAATTGACGGGCACCCTCTTTATATGGTATGAGAATAACGTTTATTCCATCACTTAAACCAATATGAAAACATTCTTTACTCGGATTAAACCTGAACAATTTAAAGAATGGAATGAGGAAATGGTCAAAAAGTATGACCCTGACGCATTCCATCACCATCCCAATCCTGCGGTTCGCTTCATCGAAAGGAAAAGGGTTAAGGCTATTCTAAAGCTGATTGACATCCGTTACAAGGGGGGGCGTCTTCTTGAGGTCGGTTGTGGGGCTGGAAATATCCTTGAAAAAGCACCTCCGGGCAATTTATTTGGAGTTGACATTTCAGCTTTTATCCTCGCAAAAGCGAGGCAGAAGTTGAGTGAAAAGGCAGATCTGTTTCAGGCCGATGCCCAGAATCTTCCCTTAAAAGATAGAGTATTTAAACAGGTTATCTGTTCAGAGGTTCTGGAACACATTCTTGATCCTTCGGCATCTCTTCAGGAAATCGCGAGAATCTTAAACTACCAAGGGATCGCCGTCATCTCTGTACCAAATGAACTCTGGATAAATCGAATCAAGAGAGTCTTAATACGCTTGGGAATATTTGATTGGTTGCTTCATCGCCGGGGGGGATATAGCGAAATGCCAAAAAGGATGGAAGATGAATGGCATCTCCATGCTTTCCCATTAGAAGAATGGCTGACTCTGTTCAACATATCTTTCAGAATGACTCGTTTGAGGAAGATTCCTTTTTTCTGGCTTCCACTGAGGTATGTCGTGCGGCTTGAGAAATTTGATGAAAAAGATCACTTATGATATTGAATGGACCGTTGAGAGATCACATTGGTGGTTTACTGGAAGGAGAAGATTGCTCAAGTACCTTCTCTCCTCTTTAGGTATCCAACAAGATTCTCCGATACTCGATGTTGGCTGCGGAGTGGGCTCAAATCTTGACCTCCTTAAATCTATGGGTTTTGAAGTGATTGGTATTGACTCAGAAATCTATAGCTTGGGGCTTGCAAAAAGGCGTCTTTCTACCTCCATGTTGTTAAATGGCAGCATAATGAATTTGCCAATCAAGTCAAATTCAATCGGCATCATTATTGCGACGGATATTCTTGAACATTTAATACAAGATACCGGTGGAATTCATGAGATTCATCGAACTCTGAAACATGGAGGAAAGGTGATTTTTACTGTCCCCGCATTCCGGTTTTTATGGGGGATTCAGGATGTTGTAGGAAAGCATATCAGGCGATATTCGAAAATGGAACTCACAAAAAAAATAGAAGAAGAAGGATTCAAGATATTGAAGTCTTCCTACTTCAATTTTTTCATTTTTGTCCCGATCCTTCTCGGCAGACGTCTGATTCATATTTTCGGACTGAAGATCGAATCAGAAAATGAGATTAATTCTCCTATCATCAATTTTTTTCTCAAATCAATATTTTCGCTTGAGCCTTATCTGCTAAAATATTTTTCATTTCCTTTTGGTGTTTCGATTTTTTGTATCGCCCAAAAATGAGCCGGACCGATGAATTTCGATTTTTCTCGAGTAAATAGAACAAAAAGTAAGGAATATATCATTGTTATTTTTTGCCTTCTCATAGGTTTTGTATTGAGGTTCTACACTTTTGATCAAAAATCGCTCTGGGTTGATGAGATCCATACGTTTAATGATTCGAAGGATGGTCTTAAGGGTCAAATAAAATTCTATAAGAATAATCCGACTCACCTCCACCCCCCTTTATTTTTTGCTCTCACCCATTTATTCTATCCGTTAACCAAACCTGAAAGGGACCTTCGTATCATCCCCTTGATATTTGGAACCCTATCCATCCTCATGATTTACTTTCTTGCCCGACAATTCTCTGCGAGCATCGGTCTCCTATGTACCCTTTCTTTAACCTTTATGACGTACCACATCAGCCTCTCCCAGGATGGACGTTCATATTCAATGCTTATGTTCCTCGGAATGGCGGGGCTTTATTTTTTTATGAAGTATTTGAAAACGTCGAAGAAGATGTACTTGCCTCTCGTTGGTATCCTCTTTGCCGCTTTATTTCATACGAGCTACAGTTCCATTCCATTTATTCTTCTATCTCAGAGCCTTTTTTTCTACGCAGTAAATGAGAATGGCAAAAAACCGGGCCCCTCTTCTCTTTTAATCTTAAACGGTACGATGCTTCTCATTTCCATCCCGTGGATCCTTTTTATAGCACTGAATTACAAAGGCGAGCATGTCCTGGATCCTACGAGTAGCCAAAGCATAGGGTCTCTTTGGGACATCGTGTACGGGATATTTAATGATTGGGCACCTCACACACTACTAACGGTTATTTCCATATTGTTATTAATTCTTTTCCCTATAATTTCAAAAAATAGGAAGAACGCCCTAATTCTTTTGACGATTCTTTTTTTCCCCGTAGGAGGAGTTTATCTATTTTGTAAATCCTTCCATATTAACCATTTTTTTAACTCCAGGTATTTTATCAACTTTCTTCCCCTGTTCCTTATCTCAATATACTTGTCACTTGATTGCATTAAAGTGAAATGTGAAAGATTAAAGGGGTACTTCCACTTACGGATCTTTTTCGTCATTCTCTTTATTGCGTCCAACTTAGTCATCTTCCCCCTCTATTACCGGTCCGAGAAACAAGACTTCAGACGTTTAGTGTCTTACTTAGATGCTCAACTTCGAGATAAGGACAATATTTTTGTCAGATCGATAGCATATATTCCAGGGATACTCTACTATTTCGGAGTAAAACCAGAATCCAGGCATTACAATATTCCATTTCTTTGGAATGATTCAACAAGACAAGTGGAGATTAGAATTTCTCTCATTAGTCGTAACAGAATTTTTACCATTCACCATTCAGATACCTGTTGTGCTCAATATGTCAAAGATGGAAGTCGGTTATGGATCGTCGTAGGCAAGCCTGCCGTAAAAGATCTTAAAGAAAGATCCCCATGTGTTCTGAAGGGATATTTTGATGGAAGTGTTGCTAATTTCAGGAGATTTCCAAGCGATGCTTCAATGTATCTTTTTCTTTGGGATCCGTTATCACCTGATGAAAAAGGGATTGACAAACCAATCGAGTAATATAATATTGGAGAGCACCTTCAATAACAATCATTATCCAAGGCCTCAAGGTTTTGAATCTTGCTTACTTTATGGGGATCAGCATTTTAGGCTTAAATGAAAAATCAATGTAAACTTATGAATATCAGTCTTCTAACTTTAGACAAACCAACACGGAAAGAGATCCTTATTCTCTTTCTTTGTGTCTTAGTAGGTTTTGCATTGAGGTTCTATACTTTTGACCAGAAGTCCCTCTGGACCGACGAAATCCATACGTTTAATGATTCGAGAGATGATATTCAAGGTCAAATAAAATTTTTTAAGGAAAATCCAACATGGCTCCAGGCCCCTCTCTTTTTTGTTCTCACTCATTTATTCTATCCCTTTACAAAGCCAGAACGGGACCTTCGTATCATCCCCCTGATTTTTGGAACCCTCTCCATTCTTATGATCTATTTTTTTTCAAGATCATTCTCTCCTCATATTGCCCTACCCTGTACCCTTTCTTTAACCTTCATGACTTATCATATTAGCCTTTCCCAGGATGGGCGCTCGTATTCATTACTTTTGTTCCTTGGGATGGTTAGTCTTTACTTTTTTATCAAACATCTGAAGACATTAAACAAAACGTACTTGATCCCTGTTGCAATCTTTTTTTCCATCTTATTTTATTCAAGTTACAGTGCTATTCCATTTATTGTCCTATCCCAGATTCTCTGGTTATACCAAGTCGACGGGAATGACAGAAGACCTCGTCTATCGTCTTTCTTGATCTTGAATAGTTTAACATTAATCTTTTGCATTCCTTGGCTCCTTTTCATATTGCTAAACTATAAAGGCCAACCCTTTATGGATCCCTTCCAAGAAAAGGTACCCTACTCTCTTTTCAGTATTCTTTATGGGTTATTTCACGATTGGGTCCCATATGCACCCTTGATGATCGTATCAGTAATTTTGTTAATTCTATTTCCCTTCTTTTCAAAACAGAAGAAGAATGCTTTTGTTCTTTTGGCCTCTTTCATTCTCCCGGTAGGAGGATTATATTTATTTTCTGACTTATTAGATGCGAATCATTTTATAACTTCTAGATACTTTATCAATTTCCTTCCTTTATTTTTTGTTTCCCTTTATCTTTCCCTCAACACCATAGAGCTGAAATTCGAAAGATTTAGGAAGTTTTTTCGGATAAAACTCCTCTTCATTATCCTCTTTATCGCATCTCATTTAGTGATTCTCCCTCTTTATTATTCTTCTGAAAAACAGGATTTTAGGGGTTTAGCGAATTACTTAAAAATAAATCTCCGCGAAGGGGATAAAATTTTTGATGTGCCAATGGGTTATATGCCGGGAATACTTCACTATTTTGGCCTATATCCACAGGGCCGTTATTATCTATGGAAGGTTTCAGAGGGAGGAACAGAATACAAAGCGTCATTTATCTATCAAGATAGAGTATTCACAATCTATCATTCTAAGTCTTGCTGTAACCAGTACGTGAGCGACGGAAACCGCCTGTGGATTGTAGCCGCAGGCTGGGCCGCTAAAAAAATTAAGCAGGAGTCCCCTTGTGTATTGAAAGGATATTTTGATGGAAGTTTTGTCAATTATGACAGATTTCCAACAGATGCTTCGATGTATCTTTTTCTCTGGGATCCTCAATCGCCAGGAGAAAAAGGGATTGATATGTTGATCAAATGATGCTAAAAACCTGGACAAGAAATGGTGTTTAATAACAGTTGGCATTTTCTCTGTTCATAAAAAACTCCATTAATTTTTCAAGTTGAAAATGGGGATTTCAAGGAATCACAAGCAGGGGTTATCCTTTGTGGATTGCAAATACTGAGAAACCCTGGTAGTGATAAAGCTCAAAAGATCCGTTTTTCAAAAAATCGTTGAAGACTGCCCACTGGGCTGGCTGCAAGTTTTTTCCCAACATTGGAAGTTGCAAAAAAAGGTGGGTGAATCCAGCCTGAGTTAACTTTTGCGATAACTCTTTCCCGTTCTGAGACGCATTAATAAATCCTTTGAGAGTAACGTCTTCTATGAAAGTGTCGGAATAGTATTTACGATTCAAGTAGTAGCCGTATGCTCCCGTCCATACGCAAAGTATGCGGGAGTGTTCCGGGAAGCTTTTATTGATGAATTCCAACGATGGATATCCTGGGACTTTTCGTCTCAGAAAATCCCTCTCCTCTTCTATCCCTAAGACTGGTCTATAGTAACCAACCGTAAGAAACTGTTTACCCAAGAACCACATATTCCAAACAAGCGAGCAAACCAGGGTTAAGAAAAGCACTACCTTTATCAAATGTCTACTTCTTGTCCAGCTCAGCAGGTGGTCTAATGCAGGAGTAGCAAAAGCGCACGCCAGCATCTGAGATGGGAGCCAAAACCGGCTTTGCTGAGTCCCTAATACAAAAAATACAGTTGACACAATGAACATAAACCCTATTTGCTTTGCCATACCCCCGTTTATCCTGCGACGGATCAATAGATAGCCCGACGCCGCAGACAAAGCTAAAAAAAAGAGTAGAAATGGTCCTATGACGCCATCAAAGCGAATGGAGTCAAATCTTCCTATAAAAGCCAGCCTCCATGGCAACAAAAGGTAGTCTGTCAGATTTCTACCCATCCCGTAGGCAGCAAGAAATAAAGACATCGCGAGCGCCTGGGCTTCATCCCATCCTTTTCCGCCGAAAAGAAACCAAGCCATTGGGTATACTGGGTTTCCTAAAGTCACCCAGTTCCAAAGCATCCAACAAATTCCAGGGATCAAGGCCAGTATGAAGACCTGGTTTATGTTAAGTATTTTTTTTATAGGAATTCTTCTAAGACTCCATAAGAGTATCAAACCGATCAAACCTGTGTAGATTAAACCATTGTACTTGAGCGCAGGCATCCAACCCGCAAGGAAGCCGATGAAGGCAACTGCTTTCAAATTCATTTTTTTGCAAAGAACCTTTGTTGCCAAAGACTTGAAGAAAAGGAAAAGCGCCAATAAGCTGCTTCCAAAGGTCATGAGAAGCGCTGGCTCAACGTAGCCACATCCTGAAAAGTAAATCACTGGTGGAATAGTGGCATATCCCAGAGTGCAGAGAAACGCCGACCATGGACCACCTATCAAACGGCCAAGACTGTAAACGGAACCAATCGCTGCCACCTGTTGGACAATGGAAAAACCTTGAGCAGCCCTATCCCCTGAAATAGCTAAAAGAAGAGTCATTAGAACTTCGTGCCCCTTTGGAAAAGCGGAGAATATATTTCCATCGATATGCACAAGACGACCCGCTTTCAAATATTCTTTTGGGCACAACAAATGGTAAACCAGGGAGTCACGGACATAGGGCGGTGCTGCCGCTTGCAGAATCGCTGGTAAAAAAAAGAGCCCTATTATTAAAATTAAAAGAATAGATGCAGTCTGTTCCTCTCTCTTTTCTTTTGCGGCCCCCATATCTGTATTCTCTCGAATCGTTTGATTTACTGACGTCGAGTGAGTGAAACTTGTTAATTCTCCAACAATACGCCAAATTGTTATCCCAATTCCTGTAAAGAATACTGTCCAAAGTACTGTAGGCGAAAAAGCCCCAATGAATCCTAAAGCTGTGAGAAGGTAGGAAAGGGCAACATTTCCTGTTGAAAAGGCCAGGGTATGGCGTGTTATTGGGGTAAACTTAAAGTTTTCATCAAAAAAACGCTCACGGAGAAAATCCCCTACAGCCCAGCAGGTTGCACCGAATGCTATCAGACAAAAAGACTGCCAAAAGAGGTTCATACATCAAACCATATTTTTATAGGGAGAACTTTCATGGCAAGTTCATCCATGTTGCACAAAAAGGGTTAGATGAATGCATTGGGATCGTAGATTCGGATTTTGAATAATAATTCTTCCGCAAACATTTTTCACTTGCGTCATGTCCCCCCATAAATATTTCGCATTTCAAAAATTAGACTTAATTTCTATCAATCAAAAAATACAGAATCAAAGCAAAGGGTGGTATCGGTTTATCCATAGTTCCCAGATGAGAAGGGTCCAGAGTTGTTTTCGATTATCATTGTTATTGACTAAATGATCCTGAAGAAGCGTTGTCACATATTCGGGATTGAGGAAACCTTCCCTTTTTATTCGATCAGACGAAAGTGAGTCTTCAAACAATTCCTTCAATGGCCCTTTTACCCACTTAGCAATCGGGACGCCAAATCCTTTCTTCGGCCTGTTAATTACCTCATCCGGGAGCCAATTCTTCATGGCATTTTT
>Ga0299912_10000588_pt1 | contig 30653 bp, 27 predicted proteins | sample RVTome_2_FD_207667 | JGI IMG/M metagenome (GOLD analysis project Ga0299912, IMG submission 207667) | Soil microbial communities from uranium-contaminated site in the Upper Colorado River Basin, Wyoming, United States - RVT95D214 (version 2) ... | reverse complement strand
CTTCGGCCACCGCCCAAATCTGCTCGGCCACCGGCGGGCAGCCGGGCATGCGGTAGTCCACGTCCACGTGCTGGTCGAGGGGCCTCAGGACGTCGTGCAAGGCGGGCAGGGTCAGCCGCCCGGACGGGGTTTCCGTAACCGTCTGGGGAAGCGTCGTGTTGCCGGCTTCCACGGAAGGCGATTTGCGGTAGACGTAATCCAGGATCTCATCCGTGGTCGTGAGGTTGGCCAGGCCGGGGATACATCCCTCGGTGGCGCAGGAGCCGAAGGCGACCAGGACCTTGGACTTCTGCCGGAGGAGCTTGGCGATGTGCAGGTTCTCCTCGTTGCGGATGCCCCCGTTGAACAGCGTCACGTCGATCTCCCCATCGGCCATGGCCTCGATGTCCTTGTATTTGGTATCCATGAGGCAAGGACAGAAGACCAGGTCCGCCGCGGCGTCAAAATCCAGGATCTTCTCCCGGATGTCGAGGAAGGCGATTTCGCATCCGCCGCAGCTGGCGGCCCAGTAGACCGCGAATTTCGGCTTAGGCATGGATGGTCCTTTCAGGATCGGATAAGGACAGGCGTCCCGCCCGAGAATGAAAAAGGGAATAAAAGAAAAAGTCCAGGATACTTCCGTTCTGCCGGCGATAAATGCTCATTCGATGAGGCGCGTTGTTGAAATCTAAGATTTTCTACTATAGTTTTTTTACGGGAGACTGTCAAGCGTCGCGGGGGTTCGTCGGGAGAGGCGGATGTCGCGGCCGCGCCCGCCGCGCGCCGGCTAGTGGCCCGACCGTCGATTGACATCCGGGAAGCCCTTTGTTATAAGGAAAACGCCCGGAGCGCCGGGCGTTTTCATAGGACGAAAAAGGGAGAACGCGATGAAGATCCACGAGTATCAAGCCAAGCAAATCCTGGCACGCTACGGAGTCCGGATCCCCCGCGGCGATGTCGCCGATTCGCCGGCCGCGGCCCGCGAGATCGCCGAGCGCCTCGGGTCCCGCGTCGTGGTCAAGGCTCAGATCCACGCCGGCGGGCGCGGTAAAGGGGGCGGTATCAAGCTTGCCGCCTCGCCCGCCGAGGCCGAGGCCCTGGCCGCCGGCATGATCGGCATGCAGCTCGTCACCCACCAGACCGGTCCGGAGGGCAAGCGCGTCAAGCGCGTTCTCGTCGAGGAGGCGCTCGACATCGCTCGCGAGCTCTACCTCGGCCTGGTCATCGACCGGGCCCGGGAGGCCGTCGTCGTGATGGCCTCGACCGAGGGCGGCGTCGAGATCGAAAAGGTCGCCGCCGAGAAGCCCGCGCTCATCTTCAAGGAATACGTGCCGGCCGGGACCGGCCTCCTGGCCTTCCAGGCCCGCAAGCTCGCCTTCAAGCTTGGCCTCGAGGGCGAGGCCTTTAAGCAGGGCGTGAAATTCATCACGAGTCTGTATCGGGCCTTCGAGGGCACGGACGCCTCGCTGGCCGAGATCAACCCTCTCCTCGTGACCAAACAGGGCGATGTCCTGGCCCTGGACGCCAAGATGAACTTCGACGACAACGCCCTCGCCCGCCGGCCCGACATCCTGGCCCTGCGCGACCTCGACGAGGAGTCGCCGCTCGAAGTCGAGGCCGCCAAGTTCAACCTCAACTACATCAAGCTCGACGGCAGCGTGGGCTGCATGGTCAACGGGGCCGGCCTGGCCATGGCGACGATGGACATCATCAAGTACGCCGGCGGCATGCCGGCGAATTTCCTCGACGTCGGCGGCGGGGTCACGGAAGAGGCCGTGACCAACGCCTTTAAAATCCTCGTTTCGGACCCCGACGTCAAGGGGGCCCTCATCAACATCTTCGGCGGCATCGTCCGCTGCGACATGATCGCCAGCGGCGTCGTCAAGGCGGCCAAGGCGATGGGAACCCGCATTCCCGTCGTCATCCGCCTCGAGGGGACGAACGTCGACCAGGGGAAGGCCATCCTCCGGGATTCGGGGCTGGCCTTCCACGCGGCCGACGGTATGAAAGAGGCCGCCGAAAAAATCGTGGCCCTGGTGAAGTGAGCCGCCGCAAAGGAGCGAACTATGAGCATCCTCATCGATGAAAAAACGCGGGTCGTCGTACTGGGGATCACCGGCGGCGAAGGCACGTTCCACGCCCAGCGCATGATCGAGTACGGGACGAACATCGTGGCCGGCATGACGCCGGGCAAGGGGGGCACAAAACACCTCGGCGTGCCCGTCTACAACACCGTGGCCGATGCCGTCGCCGCCGAGGGGGCCGACGCGGCGGTCGTCTTCGTACCGCCGTTCGCCGCGGCCGACGCCATCATGGAGGCCGCCGACGCGAGCGTCAAGCTCGTCGTTTGCATCACCGAGGGCATCCCGACCTTAGACATGCTGCGGGTCAAGACGTTTCTGCGGGCCAGGCCCGTGAACTTGATCGGCCCGAACACGCCGGGCATCATTTCGCCCGGCAAGGCCAAGATCGGGATCATGCCCGGACACATCCACAAGGCGGGCACGATCGGAATTATCTCCCGGTCGGGCACGCTGACCTACGAAGCCGTCCAGCAGGTGACCCGGGAGGGCTACGGTCAGTCGACGGCCATCGGCATCGGTGGCGACCCGATCGTCGGGATGAAGTACATCGAGCTTCTCGGCCTCTTCAAGGACGATCCCGGGACGGAGGCCGTGATCCTGATCGGCGAGATCGGCGGCACGGCCGAGGATGAGGCCGCGGCCTATATCGCCGTAGCTTTTCCCAAGCCCGTCGTCGGTTTCATCGCCGGCCAGACCGCGCCTCCGGGCCGGCGGATGGGCCACGCCGGGGCGATCATAGCCGGGGGAAAGGGTACGGCCCAGGAAAAAATGGACGCGCTCAAAGCGGCGGGCGTCCACGTCGCCGTCAGCCCGGCCGACATCGGGGCGACCCTGCGAAAAGCGCTAGCCCGCCGGGGTTGACCCCGTATCGCCGCCGCCCAGCGCCTTGGCCACCAGGTTGCGCAGCGTGGACGGGAGAAACGGCTTGGGGAGGAAGTCGTAAGCCCCCGTTTGCATGGCCCGGAGCGTGTTCTTCATCGTCGGATAGCCCGTGATCATGATGATCCGCGAGGACGGGCATTCGGACTTGAGCATCTTGAGCAAGTCCAAGCCGCTGATGCCCGGCATCATCAAATCGACGATGAACACGTCATATTTCTTATTGGCCGACAACCGCAAGGCCTCTTCGCCGCCAAGGGCGGTATCGACTTCGTAATCCTCGCGCAGGAGCGCTTCGCGGATGCTCTTGCAGACCGTCGGCTCATCGTCGACCACCAGGATCACTTTCTTGGCCAGATCTGTCATGACATGTCCTCGCTCTGTTCAGATTTTTCAGCCCCGGACTCCAGGGGGATCCGGACCGTGAACGTCGCCCCCCGCCCGACTTCGCTCCGGACGTCGATCGCTCCGCCCCGCTGGCGGATGATCCCGTAGCTCACGGCCAGGCCCAACCCCGTTCCGAAATTCTTGGTGGTGAAGAACGGGTCGAAAAGCTTGGGGATATTTTCCTTGGGGATCCCCACCCCCGTATCGGCGAAGACGATTTCCAAGCGAGTCCCGTCGCGGCTCAGCCGGCTCGTGATCCGGAGCGTCCCCCCTTCGGGCATCGCTTCGCAGGCGTTGATGGTGAGGTTTGAGAAGACCTGCTGGATCTTGTTCTTGTCGAGCTCGACCAGGGGAAGCGACCGGTCGAGATTTTTTTCGATCTGGATGTTCCGGACCGCGGCCTGCTTCTCCAGGAGCTGGACGGTGCGGTCAATGATGTCGTTGAGGTCGGCCAGGACCTCCCGCGCGGGCGTCTGACGGGCGAAATCGAGAAGGCCGCTGACGATCTGCGCGCAGCGCGTCGTTTCTTCGGCGATGAGGGTCAGCGATTCGCGGCTCGAGGGGTGGTCCTCGCAACGCTCGAGCAGGAGATGGGCGTTGATCAGGATGGCCGTCAGGGGATTGTTGATCTCGTGGGCGACGCCCGCCGCCATCTTGCCCAGAGAGGCCAGCTTTTCGGAGCGGATGAGCTGGTCCTGCGTCTCGCGGAGCTGCTGCGTCCTCTCCTCGACCCTCCGCTCCAGGGTCCGGCCCCACTGGGTCAGGTCCTCGCGGGCGTCGTGGAGGTCCGCGGTCATGCCGTTGAAGGCGTGGGCCAGCTGGCCGATCTCGTCCTTTCCGCCGATCTCGAGGCGGTGGCTGAGGTCGCCACCGGCGATCTTGTCCGCGGCCTCGATCATGATGGCGAGAGGCCGGGTGATCCGCCGGGCGACAAAAGACAGCAAGGCCAGGAGGAACAGGACGCACAAGCCGGCCAGCCCGGCGAACGTCGCCATGACCCGGTTGCGGAGGTCGATATAGGGCCGCTCCAACATCCCGACGTAGAGCATGCCGATGATGCGGTTGTCGATGTCCCGGATGGGCTCGTAGGCGGTGATGTACCAGGCCGTCACGACGAAGGCGCGGCCGACGTAGAACATCCCCCGACCGAGGACGGCCTCGTTGACCTCGCGGGAGACGCGCGTCCCGACGGCCCTGTTTCCCTGGTCGTCGAGCACGTTTGTGGAGATGCGGAGGTCGTTCTGGAACAGGGTCGCCGTGCCGATGTCGTGGCCCTTGTATTTCTCGCCCTTGAAGACGATTTCCTTGACCCGGTCGACAAGGTCGTAATTGCGATTGAAGAGCAACCCGCCGTAGAGGACGCCGAGGAGGGCGCCTCCTTCATCCGTGACGGGCGCGGCGGCCTTGAGCATCATGCCGTCCTCTTGGTGGTCCTCGGGCCGCTCGGCGGCCAGGGGCGTCGGGACGAACTTGAAATAGGCCCGCTCGACGAGGTCGTCCCCTTCCTTGAGGAGTTCGTCGGGGGAGACGATCTGGGTTCCCGCCGTGACCTGCCCCTTGAGGGCGCGGGCGACAAAGGGGTCCCCCGACTGGTCATCGCCGGAGACCTCGAAGCGGCGCGACCTGACGATGACACGGCCGCGGGCGTCCGTGAGCGTCAGCGTGTCCAGCCCGTATTTTTCACGGATGCCGTTGAGACGGACGGCGAGACCGTCGGGGCGCCCGGTCCGGAGCGCCTCCGTGATGAACTCCCGGTCGGCGCTGAGCTGCATGAGGTCGCGGATCCCGTTCAGCCTCTCATGATAGACCATCCAGGCCGAGGCCAGGTCGTGCCGGACCTTGGCTTCGGCTAGGGAGACGATGGTCTGGTGCTCGATACGCGTGCCGATCATAAGGGTGATCACGCCGCCCATCGTGATCACGGCCAGGAAACTCAGAATCAGTTTGCGCCGGAGCGACAGGTCGAGAAACCGTCGGACCATTCCCCGGATTGGCATCGGCTTTACCTTGCCACAATAGCACCGGCGCGGGAGTCCTGTCAATCACCCGCGGCCGCGCGCGGCGGCGGATGGCCCGGCTTGACAATTGGAAACCCCATTCATATAGTGTATCCGGAACGCAAGCCGAAATTCCAGGGAGAAGGATACGGACCGCATGGACAAAACCGAAAAACTCAAGGACGGCACCGAGGCCAGGATCCGCAAACTGGTCGTGGAGGACATCGACCGGCTGATGGAGTTCTACCAGGCCCTTCCGCTCGAGGACCGTAAATACCTGAAATTCGACGTCACGGACCGGAAAGTCGTTGCCAAGAGGCTCCTGCGGGTCGAAAACGGAGATGACATCCGGATCATCGCCATCCACGGCGGCGTCGTCGTGGCCAGCGGGGCCCTGGAGCTCTCCGGCGAGGCCTGGAGCAGGCACCAAGGCGAAATCCGGGTCATCATCGCCCGGCCCTTCCAGCATCGAGGCCTGGGCATGATCATGATCCGCGAACTCTATTTCATCGCCGTCCAGAACAACCTGAAGACGATCGTGGCCAAGATGATGCGTCCCCAGGTCGGCGCCCAGAAGATCTTCCGGAGCCTCGGCTTTCGGGAGGAATCGCTCATGCCCGACTTCGTCAAGGACATCAAGGGCGAATCCCAGGACCTCATCGTCATGACCTGCGATGTCAAGGACCTGTGGAAGCAGCTTGACCGGGCCTTCAGCGAATCCGACTGGCAGCGGTGCCGGTAGTCCGCTGGAAAATCATTGACAAGTTTTCCGGTTTTTCTGTAAGTTACTCCCGACACGATGCCAAGAAAGAAGAAGACCGGAACTGTGGCGAGCGGCACGGTTTTCCCTGTCATGAAAAAGGCGGCCCCGTCCCCCGGCCGTACGGCCGCCCGCGAAGTCATCGGGAAATACGGCGGCCGGAAGAGGGCCGTAATCCAGGTTCTCCAGGACCTCCAGGAACGCTTCCGTTGGCTTTCCGTGGAAACGCTCGAAGCGGTGGCCTTGGAGCTGGACGTGCCCCTGGCCCACGTCTACAGCGTCGCGACCTTTTATAAGTCCTTCAGCCTGGAGCCCCGCGGCCGGCACATCTGCACGGTCTGCATGGGGACCGCCTGTCACGTCCGGGGAGGCACGGCGGTCCTCGAGCATTTCGAACGGAGGCTCGGAATCCCGGCCGGACAAACGTCGCCGGGCGGGGAGGTCACCCTCGAACGGGTCAACTGCCTGGGCGCCTGCGCCCTGGCGCCGCTCGCCGTTGTGGACGGCCGCTATTACGGACAGATGAACGAGAGTAAAGCTAACGAGGTGCTGAAGCCGATCCTCGCCGGCCGGGACGCCCCGCCGGCCTCCGATAAAGGGCCCGTGGACTAGAGGAGCTCCTTGAAGCAATACCGAACGCATCTTCTGGTTTGCGCCGGGACGGGGTGCGTCTCGAGCGGCGCCTTCGCCCTCAAGGACGCCCTGGAGAAGGAGATCGCGGGCCGCGGCCTCAAGGACGAGGTCCTCGTCGTCACCACGGGCTGCAACGGATTCTGCGAGAGGGGCCCGATCCTCATCGTCCATCCAGACAATATCTTCTACCAGCGGTTGACCCCGGCCGACGTTCCTTACCTGGTCGAAGAACACCTGCTCAAGGGCCGCCCGGTGCCGAAGCACATGTATGTCCCCTCGGCCGGGATCGAGCCCGTCCCCCGGATGTCGGACATCGATTTCTTCAAGCACCAGCGTCTGATCGTCCTGCGCAACCGGGGCCGGATCGACCCGGAAAAGGTCGAAGAATACATCGCTTACGACGGCTACGAGGCCCTGGCCAAGGCGTTGACGGCCATGACCCCCGAGGCCGTCGTCGCCGAGGTCACGGCCTCCGGGCTTCGCGGCCGGGGCGGCGCGGGTTTTCCCACCGGGCGGAAGTGGGCACTCTGCCGGCGGGAGAAGGCTTCTCCCAAATACATCATCTGCAACGGCGACGAGGGAGACCCGGGGGCGTTCATGGACCGTTCCGTCCTCGAGGCCGACCCCCATGCCGTGATCGAAGGCATGGTCATCGGGGCCAAGGCGATCGGGGCGGCCAAGGGTTTCGTTTACATCCGCGACGAGTACCCCCTGGCTGTCGCCCGCATGGGCATCGCCATCGGCCAGGCGAAAGAGCGGGGGCTTCTGGGTGAAAATATCCTCGGTTCGGGATTCGATTTCGACCTCGAGATCGTGCGGGGCGCCGGCGCGTTCGTCTCGGGCGAGGAGACGGCCCTGATCGCCTCGATCGAAGGGCAACGGGCTTTTCCCCGGCAGCGGCCGCCCTACCCGGCCCAGCAGGGATTGTGGGGAAAGCCCACCGTGATCAACAACGTCGAGACCTGGGCCAATGTCGCATCCATCATCAGGCGCGGCGCCGCCTGGTTCTCGAGCCTGGGAACGGAGACGAGCAAGGGGACGAAGATCTTCTCGCTCGTCGGCAAAATCAAGAACACCGGCCTCGTCGAAGTGCCCATGGGCATCCGTCTCCGCGATATCATCTTCGGCATCGGCGGCGGGATCCCCGGCGGCCGCGAGTTCAAGGCCATCCAGATCGGAGGCCCTTCGGGCGGCTGCATCCCCAAAGACCTTTTGGACCTGCCCGTCGATTACGAAAGCCTGACCCAGGCTGGGGCGATGATGGGTTCGGGCGGCATGATCGTCATGGACCAGGACACCTGCATGGTCGATATCGCCCTCTATTTCCTGCGCTTTACTCAGGAGGAATCCTGCGGGAAGTGCGCGCCCTGCCGGATCGGAACGCGCCAGATGGCCGAGATCCTGGCCCGCATCACCGCCGGAGAGGGCAGCCTCGAGGATATCAAGAAACTGGAAACCCTGGCCCTGACGGTGAAGCAGGGTTCCCTCTGCGGGCTGGGGCAAACGGCTCCCAATCCCGTCCTGTCCACGCTGCGCTATTTCCGTGAGGAATACCTGGCCCATATCTCCGAAAAACGCTGCCCGGCGCGCGTGTGCAAGAACCTGATCACCTTCTTCATCGAACCCGAGAAGTGCGTCGGCTGCCTCCTCTGCCTGAAAAACTGCCCCGCGAACGCCATCTCCGGCGAACGGAAGAAGGTCCATGTCATCGACCAGGCCGCCTGCATCAAGTGCGGCGCCTGTTTCAACGTCTGCCCGGCGAAGATCCAGGCCGTGGCGAAATACACGGGAGAAGAGGGCCGGGCGCTCCTCGACGAGAGGCCGGCCCCGGCTGAGCCATGACCATAACGATTGACGGCCGTTCGATAGCCTTCGAAGGGCGGCCCACGCTCCTCGAAGTCGTTGCCGCGAACGGCATCTTCGTCCCGTCGCTCTGCGATCACCCCGGCCTCGAACCCTACGCCGCGTGCCGCCTTTGCCTGGTGGAGGTCCAAGGCCGGAAGGGTTTCGTCCCCGCCTGCAGTACGGCCGCCGAGGAGGGCATGGTCATCCGCACATCGACGCCCGAACTTGTCGCCTTGCGGCGCGGCATCCTCGAGCTCATCCTCGCCGAACACCCCCACGCCTGCTTGATCTGCTCGGAAAAGATGTCCTGCGATGATTTCAAATCCACGATCCGGAAGACGGGCGAGGTCACGGGATGCGTCCTCTGTCCGGCCAACGGGCGATGCCAGCTTCAGAAGGTCGTCGGAGCCATGGGGTTGGAGGTCGTTCCCTTTCCCAGCCATCGCCGCCCGGGCGAGGTCCGCCGCGACGACCCGTTCATCGACCGGGACAACAGCCTCTGCATTCTCTGCGGGCGCTGTGTCCGCGTTTGCCGCGAAGTCCGGGGAGCTTCCGTTCTCACGTTCGTCTCCCGGGGGTCCGGCACCGTCATCGGCACGGCCATCGACCGGCGGCTGATCGATTCCGGCTGCCAGTTTTGCGGCGCCTGCGTCGACGTCTGCCCGACGGGTTCGCTCGCGGACCGGGCCGTGCGCTACGAACGCCTGCCCGAGACCGAGAAGAAATCCGTCTGCCCGTTTTGCGGACAGGGATGCAGCCTCACCGTCGGGTTGAGGGAGGGCCGGATTCTGGGCTCCGCCCCCGACCCGGAGGGGCGGGTGAATCGCGGCCAGGCCTGCGTCAGAGGGAGGTTCCTGGTGAAACAGGCGGTGCACCACCCCCGGCGGCTGCTCCGGCCGCTCGTCCGGGAGAACGGTTCGCTCCGGAACGCCACTTGGGAAGAGGCCTTGGCCCTTGCGGCGGAACGGCTGGCGAAGTTCGGCCCCGGCGAGGTGGCCGTCGCCGCTTCGTCCCAAAACTCGTGCGAGGACCTCTACGTGCTGCACAAGTTCGCCGCCGAGGTCCTGAAAGCGCCGGTCGTGGTCGGCACCTGGTCCGGGTCCGCGGCCGAAGGACTCCGTGCCCTCGGCCGGGCCGCGGGACAGGCCGTTTCCTTGAATTTCCGGATGTCGGATATCGGATTCGCGGGGGCGATACTGATTTTGGGGGAAGACCTGCCGAGGGCCCAGCCCATGGTGGGACTCCAGGTCAACAAAGCCGTCGCAAGAGGCGCCGCCTTGACCGAGCTCAGAATCCCATCCGGAAAAGAAGAACTGTTCCTCACGGCCCTCGCGGCCTTGGTTCCAAAGGCTTCCCGCGCCGCCGCGCCGGACGCCGACGGCGGCAAGACGTTCAAGGCGCATCTCGACAAGGCTGATACCGCCGCGGCCGCCCGCGCGCTCTCCATCTCCAAAAAAGAGCTCCTGGAGGTTTCCAGCCGGCTGGCCGATCCCAAGCCGTCTTTCTTCCTTCTCGGCCCCGATTTCGTCAGCGGGGTAGCGGGCCTGGGCGGCCTGGCCGCGCTGTGGAACCTGGCCCGTCTCGTCGGCGGCCGCGTCATACCGCTCGACAGAGAGGCCAACGTGCGGGGCGGTCTCGTAATCGCCGAGGCCTTTTCGGCGCGGCTCTCCGCGGGTCCGGTCCGGACCGGAACATCCGGCCAGCCGAAGCCCCGGGCCCTCTACCTCGCCGGGCCCTATCCAAAGTTGGAGCCGGGGGAGGCCGAGTTCGTCATCGTCCAGGGGAGCTACGACGATGAAAACTCGGCGCTGGCCGATATCGTCCTGCCCGAGACGACCTCGTTCGAAGCGGAGGGAGTGCTGGTCAATATCGAAGGGCGGGCCCAGCTCTCCGCCCAGGTCCTGGAGCCGCTCGGCGAGGCCAAGCCCGGCTGGTGGATCTTAAAAAGCCTGGCCGCGAAACTCGGCGCGACGGGCTTCGGCTTCGATTCGGCGGAGGACGTCCGCCGCGAACTCGCCGCCGCCGCGCCCGCGTTCGGAAAAGCGGCCTCTCCGGCCGGCCTTGGGGACGACGAGTTCCTTGCCGAGGAGCCGGCCGGAGCGGGCGCTTTTATCGACATAGAGTCCGTCCGGAGCCGGGACGCACGGCGGCCGCCCGGCGCGTCTCGAGACGCCGACGATTACAAGGGCCTGCACCTGGCCCGAGAGAACAAGAGCCTGAAGCTCGTGCGAGGACGATAATGGCGAAGATCCTTGACCGCAAGCGCCTCGTGCCCAATCTGCACCTCCTCGAGGTCCACGCCCCCGAGGTGGCCAGGAAATGCCGGCCGGGACAATTCGTCATCATCATGCCCGACGAGCATGGCGAGCGGATCCCGCTGTCCATCGCCGATTGGGACGCCGAGCGGGGCTCGGTCACGGCCGTGTTCCTGGTCGTCGGGACATCGACGCGAAAGCTGGCCGCTCTCAAGGCCGGCGACGAGGTCCCGGTCTTCGTCGGGCCGCTGGGACGGCCGTCCGAGATCGGCTCGTTCGGGACCGTGATCCTGGCCGCCGGCTGCTTCGGGATCGGGGCCCTATGGCCAACCGCCCGGGCGCTCAAAGCCGCCGGGAACAAGGTCGTCGCCCTGATCGACGCCAAGGCGGAGCACCTCGTCTACTGGAAGGACCGCTATCTCTCGGTCTGCGACAAGGTCCGCTTTTCGTCACGCGATCATGCCCTGGCCTCCAAGGATTTCGTTCCCCGGCCTCTCGAGGAACTTCTCAAGGCCGAGGCGCCGGTAGCCCGCGTGATCGCCGTCGGCTGCACCTATCTCATGTATGCCTGCGCCCAGGCCACGAAACCCCTGGGCGTCAGGACGATCGTCAGCCTGAATCCGATCATGGTTGACGGCACGGGCATGTGCGGCGCCTGCCGCTGCACGGCCGCGGGCAAGACGAAATTCGCCTGCGTCGACGGTCCCGACTTTGACGCGCACCAGCTGGACTGGGAGGAATTGTTCACGCGCCGGAAATCCTATTTCGACGACGAGATCCGGTCGCTTTGTCGTTGGGAGGAAACCGAACTCCCCTAGGACCAGGAGTGAAGAGCGATGGCCGAGGATAAGAAGGAACTCGCCCCGGAGCTGAAGGAACGGCTGCGGGCGGAGTTCGAAAAGGACTGGCGCAAGGAGATGCGCAAGTCCATCCCCGCCAAAGAGCGGATGAAATTCGGCCGGCAGAAGATGCCGGAGCGCCCACCCGATGAACGCAATCGCGACTTCCATGAGGTCAACCGCGGCCTGACTCCGGAGATGGCCCAGGCCGAGGCCCGCCGCTGCCTCGACTGCGCCAACCCCCAGTGCGTCACGGGTTGCCCCGTGTGCATCGACATCCCCAGCTTCGTCAAGCTTATCGAAAAGGGCGAGTTCCTGGCCGCCGCCTGGAAGATCAAGGAAACCAACTGCCTGCCCGCCATCTGCGGCCGCGTCTGCCCCCAGGAAAGTCAGTGCGAGGAAGTTTGCACCATGAAGAAGGCCGGGGGCGTCCCCGTGGCCATCGGGAACCTGGAGAGGTTCGTGGCGGATTTCGAGCGGTTGAGCGGCTCCCTGGCCATCCCGCCGCTCCCGCCGCCGACGGGCAGGAAGGCGGCCGTCATCGGGGCCGGCCCGGCCGGGCTGACCGTGGCCGGGGACCTGGCCAAGCTGGGCCACTCCGTCACCATCTTCGAGGCCCTCCACGAATCGGGCGGGGTGCTGATATACGGCATCCCGGAGTTCCGCCTGCCCAAGGCCATCCTCAAGGCCGAGGTCGATTACCTTAAGCGCCTCGGCGTCAAGGTCCGGACGAACTTCGTCGTGGGCATGACCGCGACCATCGACGACCTGCGGGCCGACGGCTACGAGGCCTTCTTCATCGGCTCGGGGGCGGGATTGCCCAATTTCATGAAGATCCCCGGCGAGAACCTCGTCGGCGTCTACTCGGCCAACGAATACTTGACCCGCGTCAACCTCATGCGGGCCTATGCCTTTCCCGCGTATGACACACCGGTCTTCAAGGCCAAGACGGCCGCGGTCATCGGGGGCGGCAACGTGGCCATGGACTCGGTCCGGACGGCCAAGCGGCTGGGCGCCGAGAGAGCGGTCATCGTCTACCGGCGGTCGCGTACCGAGATGCCCGCCCGTAACGAGGAGATCCACCATGCCGAGGAGGAGGGGATCGAGTTCCAGTTGTTGACGACGCCCCTCCGCTATTTCGGCGACGAATACGGGCGGGTCCGGGCCATGGAGTGTCAGAAGATGGGGCTGGGCGAACCGGATGCCTCCGGCCGCCGCCGTCCCGTGCCGATCGAAGGCTCGGAATACACGATGGAGGTCGACCTCGTCGTCTGCGCCATCGGCCAGAGCCCGAACCCCCTCATCCCCCAGACGACGCCCGGTCTCAAGATGGGCAAGTGGGGAAACATTGAAGTCGACTGGGCGACGATGGCCACAAGCCTCCCCGGGGTCTATGCCGGGGGCGACATCATTCGCGGCGGGGCGACGGTCATCCTGGCCATGGGAGATGCGCGGATCGCGGCCGCCCAGATCGACAAGGACCTCCGCCGTTGATGTCGCGAGAGGCCCTTTTCCGCCGCGGTCCGTCCTGAACGGGAGGCCTTGTCAAAAGGAGAAAGGAGACGGCCATGGTCGACGAAAAAAAGCTGGCCTCGCTCGAGCTCTTCGAAGGATTGCCCGGTCACGCCCTCCGCGCGTTAGTGGGCATGAGCAAGGAAATGCGTTTCGCTCCCAAGGCGGTCGTTTTTTCCCCCGAGCAGTCTTCGAAGTGGATCTACTTGCTCGTCGAGGGCTCGGTCCGCCTGACGATCCACGCATCGCCGCTCCCGGAACCCATCACGGTCGCCGTGCTTGAGACGCCGGGCCAGGCGTTCGGTTTTTCATCGGCCGTCGGCCAGGGGCATCACAACAGCTCGGCCGAAACCGTCACGAGCGTCCGGGTCATCGCCATCGACGGCCAGCCCTTTCTCGACTACCTCGAAAAAGAACCGAAGGTCGGTGTCATCGTGATGAGGCGCCTGGCCCGGGTCATCAGCCGCCGGCTGGCGGCCGTGCGCAGGCTGCTGCTCGAGACCATCATCGATTACGAGAGACAATCCAGCAGCACTCCGGAAAATTAAAGAGGAGGAGCCATGAACGTCGAAGAGGCGATTCAAACGGCCATCCAGTACGAGAAGAGAGTCGTTCAGGTCTACGAAGAGGCCGCGCGGGCGAGCGGCGACCAGACCGGCAAGAAGATCTTCGGGGTCCTGGTCAAAGAGGAACAGCAACACGTCGCCTATCTCGAATCCAGATTGTCCGAGTGGAAAGCGACGGGGCACGTGACGGCCGCCGCCCTCGGCACGGTCGTGCCCTCCCGGGCGCGCATCGACGAGGGCGTCCGGACGCTCCAGAGCCGTGTCGCGAGGAAAGCCCCGGAGGCGGAAATGCGGCTCCTCAAGCGGGCCCTCGACGTCGAAGTCGAGACGAGCGCGTTCTACGCCCGCGTCGTCCGGGAGCTTCCTCCCGAAGGGCGCGAGCTATTCGAGCGCTTCGTCGAGATCGAGCAGGGCCACCAGGCCATCGTCCAGGCCGAGATGAACGCCGTCGCCGGCAACGGCTACTGGTTCGATATTCCCGAGATTAGCATGGAAATGTGACCGGCCCGGAACAATCCTCCGGCGACAGGGCCGGTTGACACCGCCGGGCTCGATGCAGTATAAAGGCCCTCCCTAATACTACGGCCATCCCAAAGGAGTCATCTATGTCGAATACTTTCATCCAGGACATCCGTCAGAAAGCCGCCAAGAAGTTCCTCCGCGTTGCCTTCCCCGACGCCGAGGACGTGAGAACCCTGACCGCGGCCTTGACCCTCAGGGAAAAGAAAATCGCCGAGCCCTGGCTCGTCGGGAACCCGGAGGCCGTCGAAAAGATCGCCAAGGACAACGGCCTCGCCCTCGGGATGATACCGATCATCGACCCGCTGACGCATGAGAGGAAGGACGAGCTCGTCAACTTGCTCTTCGAAAAGAGGCAGGCCAAGGGCTGGACACTCGAGCAGAGTATTGAAGCCGCCAAGAGCCCGCTCTACTACGCCGGCCTGTTGCTGGCCACGGACATGATCGGGGCCGTCGTCGGCGGAAACATCTCGGCCACGGGCGACATCATCCGCGCCGCCATCCACACGGTCGGGACGGCGCCGGGCATCTCGACCGTCTCGAGCTATTTCATCATGGTCTTCCCGGAGAAGCTTCTCTGCTACGCCGACTGCGCCGTCGTCCCCAACCCGACCGACGTCCAGCTCGCCGACATCGCCCTGGCCTCGGCCAAGAACTTCCAGGCCGTCACCGGCGAAGAGCCCCGCGTGGCTATGCTTTCTTTTTCGACCAAGGGCTCGGCCGCCCACGCCGATGTCGACAAGGTCGTGAGCGCCACCAAGATCGCCAAGGAGAAGGCCCCTCAACTCTTCCTCGACGGCGAGATGCAGGCCGACGCCGCCTTGGTCGCCTCGGTCGGCGAGCGGAAGTGCAAAGGCAGCCCGGTCGCGGGCAAGGCCAATGTCCTCGTCTTCCCCGACCTCGACGCCGGGAACATCGGCTACAAGCTGACCGAGCGGTTGGCAGGAGCCGAAGCCGTCGGCCCGATCGTCCAGGGCCTCAACAAGCCCTTCTGCGACCTCAGCCGCGGCTGTTCGCCGGACGACATGGTCAACGTCGCCGCCATCTGCAGTTTGATGGCGTAAAGAAAACCTTCGGCTCTTTCACTGTCGAGCCTAGTCCGCATCCCTGAGCTTGGGCCCGGCGGAAGATGACGGATATTGACTGCCGCGCCCCAAAAGATATATATAGGTTCCGCAAGAACAGGGATTCTATTTTCATATGACTTTTATCCCGCAAGTCTTCTGGGAGGATTTCTTCAAGGGCGGCCGGCTCGCCTGCGCCCGCCTGATCACCGCTGTCGAGAACGAGCCCGAGGCGCTCCCCGAGATCCTGGACAGGATCATCCCGGGCCAGAAAGGCGGCCTCCGCATCGGCGTCACGGGTCCCCCGGGCGTCGGAAAGAGCACCGTAACCGCCGCCCTGGCCCGCCGCGCCGTCCGGGCCGGACACTCCGTCGGCATCCTGGCCGTCGACCCGACGAGCCCATTCTCGGGGGGGGCTTTCTTGGGCGACCGCGTCCGCATGCAAGACCTCAGCGACGATCACCAGGTCTTCATCCGCTCGATGGCCTCCCGGGACGGGCACGGCGGCCTCTCCCCGGCCACACCCTACGCCGCCGACATCCTCGACGCCTTCGGCCTGGACCGCATCTTCATCGAGACGGTCGGCGTCGGTCAGGCTGAGCTCGACGTCCTCGATTGCTCCGACCTCGTCGTCCTCGTCCTCCAGCCCGGCACGGGGGATGTCATCCAGGCCCTGAAAGCCGGGATCATCGAGGCCGCCGACATCTTCCTGGTCAACAAATCGGACCTCCAGGGCACGGAGACCCTGCTCGATTCCCTGCGATTCCTCATGGATATCAGCCCCGTCCGGAAGGGCCGGCCCTTCCCCCCGGTCGTGGAGGCTTCGGCGCTCCTGGACAAGGGGATGGACACGGCCTCCGCCGAGGTCGAGCGCCTCATCCAGGACTGCGTCGGCTCGGGACGCTATCGGGAAAAGCGCCGCTCGCGGCTGGAACGGGAGATCCGGTCGGCCATCCAGCGGGAGCTCTGGGACGGCTACTCGGCGCTGGCCGGCGCGGGCGAATCCATCCGCGCGGTCGCCGAGGCGCTGATCGAGAAGGGCGGGTCTCCTTATCCCTACATCCATGAGGCCTGCTCCCGGATCCGCATTCAACTCGTCGACGAAAGGGACAGCCGTGGGAAATAGGACCAAGACAGCCTGGGCGGAAAAATACGAGGCCGGCGGTGTCCGCGACGCGGATTTCACCTCGATCTCCGGACGGCCCCTCGAGCCCCTCTACACGTGGGAGGACCTGGCGGGCAGCGACCCCGAGACCAGGCTCGGCTGGCCGGGAGAATACCCCTACACCCGGGGCGTGCATCCCTCCATGTACCGGGGGAAGCTGTGGACCATGCGCCAGTTCGCCGGCATGGGCACTCCCGACCAAACCAACGAGAGGTACCGGTTCCTCCTCGAAAAGGGCCAGACGGGCCTCTCCGTCGCCTTCGACAACCCGACGCTCTACGGCCGCGATTCCGATCATGCCCTGGCCGCCGGAGAAGTGGGCAAGACCGGGGTCGCCGTGGACACGCTCGCCGACATGGAACGGCTCTTCGCCGGGATCCCCTTGGACCGCGTCTCGACCTCGATGACCATCAACGCGCCGGCGGCCTGGATCTTCGCCATGTTCCTGGCCAACGCGGAAAAGCGCGGCATCGGCTTCGACAAGCTCCGGGGCACGCTCCAAAACGACATCCTCAAAGAGTACATCGCCCAAAAAGAGTGGATCTTCCCCCCCGAGCCCCACTTACGCCTCATCACGGACCTCATGGCCTTCTGCGCCGAAAAGGTCCCGCAGTGGAACACGATCTCGATCAGTGGTTATCACATCCGCGAGGCGGGCTCCACGGCCGCCCAGGAATTGGCTTTCACTTTGGCCGACGGGTTCTGCTACGTGGAGCACGCCCTGGCGGCCGGCCTCGACATCGAGGATTTCGCTCCCCGGCTGTCGTTCTTCTTCAACTCCCATCTCGATTTCTTCGAGGAGATCGCCAAGATGAGGGCGGCCCGGCGGATCTGGGCCCGGGCGATGAGAGACAAGTACAAAGCGAAAAATCCCCGCTCCTGGCTGTGCCGCTTCCACGTCCAGACGGCCGGCTGCAGCCTGACGGCCCAACAGCCCGAGATCAACATCGTCCGGACGGCCCTCGAGGCTTTGGCCGGGGTCCTCGGCGGCTGCCAGAGCCTGCACACGAACTCCATGGACGAGGCCCTGGCCCTGCCCTCGGAAAAGGCGGTGGAGATCGCCCTCCGGACCCAGCAGATCATCGCCTTCGAGAGCGGCGCGGCCAACGTCATCGACCCCCTCGGCGGGTCCTATTACATCGAAAAGCTGACCAACGACCTCGAAGAGGAGGCCGAACGCTATTTCCGGAAAATCGACGAGCTCGGCGGCGTCGTCAAGGCCATCGAGCAGGGTTTCTTTCAGCGGGAGATCACCCGGGCCGCCTACGAATACGAGATGGCCCTGTCCCGCCGGAAAAAATTTCACGTCGGGGTCAACGAATTCGCCAACCTGGGCCAAAAGCTGGAGATCCCCCTGCTCGAGATCGACGAATCCACGGAGAGGGACCAGGTCGCCGCTCTCCTCCGGACCAAGGCCGAGCGCGACAACGGGGCGGTCCGGGAGAGTCTGGCGGCTCTCAAGACCGCCGCGGCCGCGGGCCGGAACCTGATGCCTCCCCTGCTCGAATGCGCCCGGCGGTATGCGACCCTCGGCGAAATCAGCGACGCGTTGACGGCCGTCTTCGGGTCATACCGCGAACAGCCGTTTTTTTGACAATCCCAGAGAAAAGGACAACGCCATGGCGGACCGAAAAATCAAGGTCATCATCGCCAAGCCCGGCCTCGACGGCCATGACCGGGGCGCCAAGGTCGTCGCCCGGGCCCTGGTCGAGGCGGGGATGGAGGTCGTCTACCTCGGGCTCCAGCAGACGCCGGAGTCCATCGTCCGGGCCGCCGTCGAGGAGGACGCCGACGTCATCGGGCTGTCCATCCTGTCCGGCGCCCACATGACCAACTTCCGCCGTGTCCGGGAGCTCATGCTGAGCTCCGGTCTCGGCGACCGGCTGCTGACGGGGGGCGGGATCATCCCGACCAAGGACCAGGAAAAGCTCCAGGAAATGGGCGTGGGGAAGGTTTTCGGCCCGGGCGATGACCTTCAGGAGATCGTCGAGTACATCCGGGCCAACGCCCGCCGCGTTCCCGGATAGATCTATAACGGGAGGAAAACATGGATTTTGAACTGTCCGAAGAGCATCGCATGATCATCGATGGGGCGAAAAAATTCGCCGAAAAGGAATTGGCCCCCCTCGCGGCCGAGTACGACGAGAAGCAGGAAACCAATATCGCGGCCCTCAAGGAACTCGGCGAGCTCGGCTACCTCGGGATGACCGTCCCTGATCAATACGGCGGGACGGGAGTTGGGGCCGTCGCCTACGCCGGGGCCATGGTCGAGTTCAGCAAGGTGGATGCGGGCGTGTCCGTCGGCGTCTCGGTGCAGAACTCCCTGGTCAACGACGCCATCATGATGTTCGGCACCGAGGACCAGAAGAAATTCTATCTGCCCAAGCTCGCCTCCGGGGAATGGCTGGGCTGTTTCTCGTTGACGGAAGCGGGCGCCGGCAGCGACCCGGGCCACATCCGGGCCACGGCCGTCCGCGACGGGAACGACGTCATCCTCAACGGCACCAAGAATTTTACGACCAACGGCGGATTCGCCGACGTCATCATCGCCTTTTTCAGCACCGACAAGGACAAGGGCGCCAAGGGGATTTCGGCCTTCCTCATTTCCAAGGATACGCCGGGTTTCGAAGTGGGCAAACACGAGAACAAGCTGGGCATCCGTTCCTCGAGCACGACGGAGTTGGTCTTCACCGACTGCCGGGTCCCGGCCGGGAGCCTGCTGGGACAGGAGAACAAGGGCCTGAGCATCGCCCTGGCGACGCTCGACTGCGGCCGGATCGGCATCGCCGCCCAGGCCATCGGCATCGCCGAGGCGGCTCTCGAAGAGGCGGTCAAGTACTCCAAAGAACGGATCCAGTTCGGCAAGCCCCTCGCAGAATTCGAGGCCCTGCAGTTCACTCTGGCCGACATGGCCGTCGACGTCGAGGTGGCCAAGACCATGCTCTACCGCGTCGCCTGGATGAAGGATTCGGGGGCCAAGCGGTTCACCAAGGAATCCGCCATGGTCAAGCTCTTCGCCTCCGAGATGGCCCACCGCGTCTGCCACAAGGCCCTCCAGATCCACGGCGGCTACGGGTTCATCAAGGACTACAAGGTCGAGCGCCTCTACCGCGACCAGCGGATCACGGAAATCTACGAAGGGACCTCGGAGATCCAGCGTCTCGTCATCGCCAGGTATCTCCTGAGCGACTAAGGAGGAACCATGGACTACGAAATCCTGAAGATGGAAGTCGCCGAGGCCGTCGCCACGGTGACGATCTCCCGGCCCCAGGCCATGAACGCGCTGAACACCCGCTTTTTCCAGGAGATGGACAGCCTCGTCGCCGAGATCGCCGGCCGCGCGGACATCAAGGTCGTCATCCTCACCGGGGACGGGAAAGCGTTCGTCGCCGGGGCCGACATCGCCGAGATGGTCTCCAAGACCCAGGACGACGCGAGAGCCTTCTCCAAGGTCGGCCAGCGGACCTTCCGCAGCCTGGAGCTTCTCGAGAAACCGGTGATCGCCGCCGTCAACGGCTTCGCCCTGGGCGGCGGCTGCGAGCTGGCCCTGGCCTGCGACGTCCGGATAGCCAGCTCGAAGGCGAAATTCGGCCAGCCCGAGGTCAACCTCGGGCTCATCCCCGGATACGCTGCGACGCAGCGCCTGCCCCGGCTCGTCGGCCTCGGCAACGCCCTCTGGCTCCTCCTCTCGGGCGAGATGGTCGGGGCCGAGGACGCGCTACGGATGGGACTCGTCCAGAAGGTCGTCGAACCTGAAGCCCTCCTGCCCGTCGCGGTCGAGCTGGCCAAGACGATCGCCGCCAAGGGTCCGCGGGCCGTCCGGCTCGTGAAACGCGTCGTCCGCGAGGGGATCTTGAAGGATTTCGAGAGCGGCTGCGCCCTCGAATCCGAGGAGTTCGGCTCACTTTTCGATAACGAAGGGGCCGAGGGGATGAAGGCCTTCCTGGAGAAGCGAAAGCCCGAGTGGAAAGCCTGAGCACGGGATAATGGGAGGTCGCCGATGAACTATGTCGAACGATTGGAAAAAGTCGCCGTCCTCGGCGCCGCGGGAAAGATGGGCAGCGGCATCGTCCTGCTCACGGCTCTCGAAATGGCCGACCTGAGCCTGGAGCCCGGGAACCGGTCCCGGGACTTCGCCCTTTACGCCGTGGACATCTCGGAGCCGGCCCTTGCCGGGCTCCTCAAATACCTTCGCGACCAGGTCCGGCGGGCCGCCGAGAAAAAGACCGTTTGGCTCAGGAGCGTCTACGCCGACCGGTCCGATCTTGTCGAGAACGAGGAGATGATCGGGCAATATATCGCGGACGTCCTGGCCGTCGTCCGGCCGGCGACGCGGCTCGAGGCCGCCTACGGCGCCGGCCTCGTTTTCGAAGCGACCAACGAAAACCCGGACCTCAAGGTCAAGCTGCTCGGCCAGATCCGGGCCCAGAACAAAAAGGACGCCTGGTTTCTGACGAACACGTCCTCCATCCCCATCCATGAGCTCGATGAGAAAGCGGGGCTCGGCGGACGGCTCATCGGCTTCCACTTCTACAATCCGCCGGCGGTCCAGAAACTTGTCGAGGTCATCCGGGCGAAATCCACGCTTCCCGAGCTGGCCGAGTTCGCCGCCCAGTACGCCAAGAAGCTGCGCAAGACCGTGGTCCCCTCGAACGACGTCGCCGGTTTCATCGGCAACGGCCACTTCATGCGGGACGCCCTCCACGGCATCGCCGAGGTCGAACGTCTGGCCCCGGAGTTCGGCTTCGTCGACGCCGTCTACATGGTCAACAAGGTCAGCCAGGATTTTCTCATCCGGCCCATGGGTATCTTCCAGCTCGTCGACTACGTCGGGCTCGACATCTGCCAGTGCATCCTCAAGGTCATGAGCGACCGGTCCGTGGGCGCGGACTTGCGGAGCCCCCTCCTCGACCGGCTGGTCTCTTCGGGCGCGATGGGGGGTCAGTTCGCCGACGGCTCCCAGAAGGACGGCTTCTTGAAATACGAGAAGGGACGGCCGGCCGGAGTCTACGACCCCGAGGCGAAGGCCTACGTGCCCTTCGCCGACGTCGGGCCGAGATGCGACGAGCGGCTGGGCCCCCTCCCCGCGTCGGGCAAGCCCTGGAAGAGCGTCATCCAAACCGTCGACCGTCCGGCCTACCTCCAGGGCTACTTCCGGGACCTCCGCGCGACGACCACGATGGGCGCCGACCTGGCCAAAAGATACGGCCGGAAGGCCAAGGAGGTCGGTCTCGGACTGGTCAAGGACGGCGTCGCCCAGAAAGAGGATGACGTCAACACCGTCATGTTGACGGGCTTCTACCACGCCTACGGCCCGGTCAACGCCTATTTCGATGAGTGAGGTCAGACCATGAAAAAAAGCCGACGAAAAGTCTACATGGCCGCGGGCTACAATACCATCTCGCTCGGGACCGGGCGGAAGGAGTTCCATCCCAAGAAGGCCCGGCCGGGCCTCGAGGATTATATCCAGGAGGCGGGCCGGGGCGTTCTGGCCCAGGCCGGCGGCGGGAAAAACGTCGACGAGGGCGTCATCGGCAATTTCATGGCCGCCCGGTTCAACAGGCAAGGCAACCTCGCGGCGCTCATACCCACGGTCGATCCGGACCTCCGCTGGAAGCCCTGCACGCGCGTCGAGGGCGCCTGCGGCTCCGGGGGACTCGCTCTGACGGCGGCGATCAAATCGGTTCTCGCGGAGACCGCCGACGCCGTCCTGACGGTCGGCGTCGAGGTCCAGAACACGGTCAAGGCCATCTATGGCGCGGATATCCTGGCCGGGGCGGGCTGGTATCGTGGCGAACGGAAGGCCGGCCACGCCTATTTTTTTCCCGCCCTGTTCAGCGATAGGGCCGGGGCCTATTTCGAAAAATACGGCCGGGACAAAACGCGGCGGGCCTTCGCCCGCTGGTACCGGAACGCCGTCGAGAACGCCCGGCTTTGCGAGACCGCCCAGGAATTCCATAATACCTGCGAGGACCTCGAGGCGCTGGGTCTGACCGAGCCCAATCCTCGAACCTTCGTCGACCATCTCAACGTTTACGACTGCTCCAAGGTCTCCGACGCGGCGGCCGGGATTGCGGTCCTGTCCGCGGAGGGACTCGACCGCTGCGGCATCTCGAAAAGCGACGCAGTGGAGGTCCTCGGCTGGGGCCAGGTCGAAGCCGACCTGACCGTCCCGCCGGCCGACCCGACCGAGCTCGAAACGTCCAGACGGGCCGTCCAAAAAGCCCTGGAAGCGGCCGGAATAGGATTGGACAAGATCGGCACCGTCGAATGCCACGACTGCTTCACCATCTCCGGACTCCTTTCCATCGAGGCCATCGGCTTCGCCGGGAAGGGCGAGGGGGCCGACTACATCCTGGCGGGAAAGACGTCACGGCAAGGTCCGGTGCCTTTCAACACCTCCGGCGGGCTCATCGGCTGGGGGCATCCGACCGGCGGCACCGGCGTGCGCCAGGCCGTCAGCATCTGGCAGCAGCTCACCGGGAAGGCCGGCAAGTGGCAGGTGGAGATCTCGCCGGAGCGGCCCTGCGCCCTGTCCGTGAACATGGGCGGTAACGACAAGACCGTCGTCGCCGTCGTCTACCGCCGCGCGGCTTGATCGGAGATTCGCGCCTAGCCGCCGATGAGCTCGCGGGCGATGACCAAGCGTTGGATCTCGCTCGTGCCCTCGCCGATCGTGCAGAGCTTGGCGTCGCGCCAGAACTTCTCGACGGGGTAGTCCTTGCAGTAACCGTAGCCGCCGAGGACCTGGACGGCGTCCTCCCCCACCCGGACGGCGACCTCCGAAGCGTAGACTTTCGCTTGGGCCGAGAGAAGGGTCGTTTTCCCGCCGCGGTCTTTTTCATCGGCCGCGCGCTCGGTGAGGAGCCGGGCGGCGTTTACCGCGGTGGCCATGTCGGCCAGCTTGAACCGGATGGCCTGGAAGGCGGCGATGGGCTTGCCGAACTGGCGGCGTTCCTTGGCGTAGGCCACGGCCGCGTCGAGCGCGCCCCGGGCGATGCCGACAGAAAGGGCGGCGATGGAAATTCGCCCGCCATCGAGGATCTCCATGGCCTGGATGAAGCCGTCGCCCTCCTTTCCGAGGAGGGCGTCGCCGCCGACCTGGCAGTCCTCGAAGTTTAGGGAAGCCGTGTCCGAGACGCGCATGCCGACCTTGTCCTCGTGCTTGCCGACCGAGACGCCGGGCGTCTTCAACGGGACGAGGAAGGCGGAGATGCCGTGGTGGTCCGAACCGGGTTTGGTCCGGGCCATGACCACGGCGACCTCGCCCACGGAGGCGTGGGTAATGAAATTCTTGGACCCGTTGAGGACCCACCCCTTGTCGTTCCGGACGGCCGTCGTTTTCGTCGCTCCGGAGTCCGAGCCGGCCTCGGGTTCGGTCAAGGCCCAGGCCCCGAGGACCTCCCCGGACGCCAGCCGGGGCAGCCAGGCGCGGCGCTGGGGCTCGCTTCCATAAATCTGGACGTGGTTCGTGCAGAGGGAGTTGTGGGCGGCCACGGAAAGGCCGATCCCGCCCTCGACCGCGCCCAATTCCTCGAGGATCATCGCGTAGTGCCGGTAGGACAGGCCGACGCCGCCGTACTCCTCGGGGACGAGGATGCCCATCATGCCCAGCCCGCCGAGCCGGCGGAAGACCTCGAAGGGGCATCCCGCTTTCTCGTCCCATTCCCTGACGTGAGGGGCGATCTCCGAGCGGGCGAAGCCCCGCACCATCTCTCTGCATTCCTTCAACGAATCGGCGCATTCGGTCGTCATGGCCCGGCCCTCCTTGCTGATGTTTATTGTTTTTCGACTTCGATGAGCGGCCTTTCCGAGTCGACGAGGTCGCCGACCGCCACATGGATCTTTGTGACGACTCCGTCGATGGCGGTTTTGATTTCGTTCTCCATCTTCATGGCTTCGACGATGACCAGGGTTTGGTTCTTGCGGACCTCTTCGCCCTCGGAGACGGCGATGTTGGTGACCTTGCCCGGCATGGGCGATTTGACCCGAAGGCTCGTCTCCGCGGTTTTCTCGTCGCCTTCGCCGCGCCGGCCGGTTTCGGGGCGGAATTCGGACACGACGAAGTCCCGGCCGTCGACGGAAACGAATGTCCGCTCGCCGTCCCGGACGAGATGGGCTCTGAGAGTGCGGCCGCCGAGCCGGAACTGGAGTTCGTTCGCGGAGATCCTCCTCACCTCAGCTTCGAGGACGCAGCCCCCCTCGCGGAAGACGAAGGCCTTGTCCTTCGTCTCCACGGAGATCTTCCGGGGCTCCCCGTCGACAAGGAAATCGAGCTCGGTGACGCTCATGTCTCCCCGCCCGCCCGCCAGCGGCCCAAGGTCGTCCAGGGCGTCGCGACATCTTCCTTCCCTCGCCGTCCCGGAAGGCCTGTCGGCCCGGCCGTCCGCGCCAACGCCTCGTAAGCGGCCGCGGCCAGCGCCAATCGCCTCCCGTCCTCTTCCCCTTCTTCCGTCCCCCACGACGGGAAATATTTCCCGATGAACGACGTTGTCGACCGGCCGGCCCGGAACTCCGGATGGTTGACGACGTCCCTGAGGAAGCCGGCCGTCGTGTGGATGCCGAGGATGACGCAGTCGCCCAGGGCCACCGACATCCTCCGGCAGGCCGCCTCCCGGTCCTCGGCCCAGACGATGAGCTTGGCCAGGATCGGGTCGTAGAATACGGGGACCTCGAAGCCCTCAAAGACGCCGCTGTCGAAGCGGACCCCGGGGCCCTTCGGCTCGCGGAGGAAGGCGATGCGGCCCGGGGAAGGCAGGAAGTTCGACTTCGGGTCTTCGGCATAGATCCGGCATTCGACGGCGTGCCCCCTTTGGAGGAGGTCCTCCTGCCGAATGGACAGGTCGGCGCCGGAGGCGATCAGGATCTGCCGGCGGACGAGGTCGACGCCGGTGGTAAGTTCGGTGACCGGGTGTTCGACCTGGAGCCGGGCGTTGACTTCGAGGAAGTAGAAACGGCGGTCCCTGCCCAGGAGAAACTCGACGGTCCCCGCGTTGTTATAACCCGCCGCCCGCATGGCCCGGATCGCCGTCTCCCCCATCTCGGCCCGGAGCTCGGGGTCCAGGGCCGGGGACGGAGTCTCTTCGAGGATTTTCTGATGCCGCCTCTGGATCGAACACTCCCTCTCGAACAAATGGATCGTGTGGCCCCGGTCGTCGGCGAGAACCTGGAACTCGACGTGGCGAGGCTCCTCAATATACTTCTCTAGATAGACCGAATCGTCGCCGAAGGCGGATTTGGCCTCCCTCTTGCCGGATTCAAGCGCCGGGACGAGGCCGGCCTCGTCGCAGACGATCCGCATGCCCTTGCCGCCGCCGCCGGCCGAGGCCTTGACCATGACCGGGTAGCCGAGGGCCCGAGCCGCGACCCGGAATTCTTCGGGAGACGTGGCGACGGATGTCATCCCGGGGATGGTCGGGATCCCGGCCTTCTCCATGGTCCGCCGGGCCCGGACCTTGTCGCCGACGAGTTCGAGCGCCGTGGAGTTCGGCCCGATGAAAACGATCCCGCGCTCCTCGCAGAGCCGGGCGAAGGCGGCATTCTCGGCGAGAAAACCGTAGCCGGGGTGGATGGCCTCGGCCCCCGTCGCTCTCGCCGCCTCGAGGATCCTCTCCATGTCGAGATAGCTCTCGACGGCCGGGGGCGGGCCGACCGGGACGGCCTCGTCGGCCTGCCGGACGTGGAGGCTCGTCGCGTCGGCCTCGGAATAGACGGCCACGGAACCGATGCCCATTTCCCGGCAGGCCTTGATGACCCGGACCGCGATCTCTCCGCGGTTGGCGATCAGGATCTTGCCGAACATGCTCTTGGACTTCTTTTATTTAGACCACTTCGGTTTTCTTTTTTCGAGGAAGGCGGCCATCCCTTCCTGCCCCTCCGGGCCGACACGCAGGCCGGCGATCATCTCCGCGGTGAACCGCTTGACCGCCGCGATGTCCATTCCGGGGACCTTCCGGAGAAGCTCCTTGCAGGCCGCCAGCGCCGCGGGCCCGGAAGATATGAGGCGGCCGACGAGTCCGTCCACCGTCTCGTCCAGCTTCTCGGGCTCGGCCACGATGTTGACGAGGCCGATCTCGAGAGCCCGGCGGGCGTCGAGCCGTTCTCCCGTTAGAAAGTACCGGCGCGCCTGGCCCTCGCCCGTCCGGCGGAGGACGTAGGGGGCGATGCACGCGGGGACGAGACCGATCTTCACCTCGCTCAGCCCGAACACGGCGTCCGTCGAGGCGACGACGATGTCGCAGGCCGAAAGGAAGCCCACGCCCCCGCCGATGGCCGCCCCGTTCACCCGGGCGACGGTCGGCTTGGGCAGGGTGGAGAGTTCGTGGAGCCACTCGGCCAGCTCGAGGGATTCGGCGAGGTTTTGTTCGTAGGAAAAGCGGATGATCTCCCGCATCCAATTCAGGTCCGCCCCCGAGCAGAACGATTTCCCGGTCCCCGATAGGACGACGACCCGGATCGATTCATCCTCGCCGAGATCCGCCAGGGCCGCCCGGAGCTCCCCGATCATTTGGGAATTGAACGCGTTGTGGACATCGGGCCGGTCGAGCCGGATGCGGCCCGCCTTGGCCTCCCGTTCGACGCGGATCGTTTCGTAGGTCCTTTCCGTCATGGCCCTTCTTTACATCCTGAAGATGCCGACCTTGAAGTCCGGGATGGGGGCGTTGAGGCTAGCGGCGATCCCCAAGCCCAGGGCGGCCCGCGTGTCGAGAGGGTCGAGGATGCCGTCGTCCCACAGCCGGGACGTGCTGTAGTAGGGGCTGGCCTCGGCGTCGTAGGCGTCCACGATCGGCTTCATCATCTCGGCCTTCCGGGCCCCGGTCATCTCGACGCCCTGGTCCAGGAGCCTCTTGACCTTGACCTGGACCAGGACCGAGGCCGCCTGCTCGCCGCCCATGACGCAGATCCTGGCGTTCGGCCACATCCAGAGGAGGCGCGGCCCGTAGGCCCGGCCGCACATGGCGTAGTTCCCGGCGCCGTAGGAGCCGCCGACGATGACCGTGAACTTGGGCACGTCGGCGTTGGCCACGGCGTGGACGAGCTTGGCCCCGTCCTTGGCGATGCCGCGGTGCTCGTACTGCTTGCCGACGATGAACCCGGTGATGTTCTGGAGGAAGACGAGCGGGATCTTGCGCATCGCGCACAGGGTGACGAAGTGCGCCCCCTTGAGAGAGCTTTCGGAGAACAGGACGCCGTTGTTGGCCAGGATGCCCACGGGGAAGCCCATGATCCGGGCGAAGCCGCAAACAAGCGTCTGGGCGTAGAGCTCCTTGAACTCCTGGAAACGGCTGCCGTCGACGAGGCGGGCGATGACCTCCCTCATGTCGAACGACTTGCGCAGGTCCGGGGGGACGATGCCGTAGAGTTCCCGGGGGTCGTAGGCCGGGTCTTCCGCGGGCGCCGTATCCAATTCGAAGCGGCGCGGCGGGTCGAGGGTCTCAACGATGTTCCGGGCGATCTCGAGGGCGTGGGCGTCGTTTGCCGCGTAATAGTCGGAGACGCCCGAGATGCGGCAGTGGACGTCGGCCCCGCCCAGGTCCTCGTCGGTGACTTCCTCGCCCGTGGCCGCCTTGACCAGCGGCGGCCCGCCGATGAAGATCGTGCCCTGGCGCCGGACGATGACCGTCTCGTCGCTCATGGCCGGGACGTAGGCGCCGCCGGCCGTGCACGAGCCCATGACGACGGAGATCTGGGGGATGCCCAGCGCGGACAGCCGGGCCTGGTTGTAGAAGATCCGCCCGAAGTGCTCCTTGTCGGGAAAGGTCCCCGACTGGTGGGGCAGGAAGATCCCGCCCGAGTCGACGAGATAGACGCAGGGCAGCCGGTTCTCGAGGGCCACTTCCTGGGCCCGGACGTGCTTCTTGATGGTCATCGGGAAATAGGTCCCGCCCTTGACCGTGGCGTCGTTGGCGACGACGAGGACTTCCCGGCGGTGGACGACGCCGACGCCGGTGACCATCCCCGCGCCGGGCGCCTCGTCGTCATACTGGCCGGTGGCCGCGAGCGGGCTGAGCTCGAGGAACGGTGTATTCCTGTCGAAGAGCTTGTCCAAGCGCTCGCGGACGAGGAGCTTGCCCCGGGATTTGTGGAGCTCCCGGTTTTTGGCCGGACCTCCCTCCCGGGCCGCGGCCAGCCGCTCCCGGTATTCGGCGACGACGCGGCTCATCCCTTCGAAATTCCGCAGGTACTCGGGACCCCGGGTATCGACCTTGGATTCGATCCTGAACATGTTTTATTCCGGGACGAATTTATAACCGTAATAGATGATGCCGGCCTCCCCTTCCTCCGAAAGCTTCCGGAACTCCAGCCGGACCCGCAGGCCGACCTTGAGGTCGGCGAAGTCGCAGTCGACGACCTGGGCCGTCAGCTTGACCCCGTCGTCGAGCTCGGCGATCCCGACGGCGTAGGGGGCCTGGTCCTCGAACGGCCGCGGCGGGACGCGGATGATCGTGTAGGTCAGGATCTTGCCGCCGTCGGCGAGCTTGGCCGGGACGAATTCCCGGGCGCCGCACGCCGGGCAGACGACGCGGGGGGGGAAGGCGACGAAGCCGCAGGCCTTGCACTTCCCGGCTTCCATCCGGTACCGCTGGGGAATTTCGCGCCAGTAACGTGAGGGTGTCGGCATCGTCTCCTCCTATTCCGCCTCGAAGACGTGGACGAGGGAACTGCCGCCCGTGCCGCCCATGTTCTGGGTCAAGCCGCGCCGGGCGCCTTTCACCTGCCGGTCGCCCGCCTCGCCGCGGAGCTGCTTGACGACCTCGATGGCCTGGGCCACGCCGGTCGCGCCGACCGGATGGCCCTTGGCCTTGAGCCCGCCGCTCGGATTAACCGGGAACCGCCCGCCGCGGGCGGTCAGCCCCTCCTCGACGGCCCTGCCGCCCCTCCCCTTCTCGACGAGGCCGAGGGCCTCGGTGACCATGATCTCGGCGATGGTGAAGCAGTCGTGGACCTCGAAGAGGTCGATCTCGTCGACCTTGCGGCCGGCCATGGCCAGGGCTTTCTGAGCGGCGACATGGGTGGATTCGAGCCACGTGAGGTCCTTCCGGGAACTCAGGGCGATGGTGTCCGTGGCCTGGCCGCTCCCGGTGATCCGGACGACGGGCTTATTCATTTTTCGGGCCATGTCGGCCGGACAGAGGACGACGGCCGCCGCCCCGTCGGTGATCGGCGAACAGTCGAGGATCCGCAAGGGATCGGCGACGAGGACCGAATTGAGGACGCCTTCCACCGTGATCTTGAAGGGGAACTGGGCCAACGGGTTCCGCGAGCCGTTGTCGTGGTTCTTGACGGCGACCAGGGCCAACTGCTCGCGGGTCGTCCCGTAACGGTGCATGTGGGCGACCGCCATCATGGCGTAGAGCCCAGGGAAGGTCAGGCCGTGATAGCCTTCATATTCCTGGTCGGCCGCGGTGCCGAGGGCGTAGGTCGCCTCGCACCCGGTGACGTCGGTCATCTTCTCGACGCCGCCGACGAGGACGACGTCGCTCATTCCCGAGGCGACCTCGATGAAGCCCTGACGGAGGGCCAGGCCGCCCGACGAGCAGGCGGATTCGACGCGCGCCGCGGCGACGGGCGTCCGGCCGAGATAATCGGCCAAAAGCGAGGACAGATGCTCCTGGCCGACGAAGAGCCCCGACGACATGCAGCCGACGACCATGGAATCGATCTTGTCCACCCCCGCGTCCGCGATGGCCAGCAGGGCCGTCTCGGTGAAGATCGTCCGGAGCGACTTCTCCCAGAGCTCGCCCCACTTGGTCATGCCGACGCCGATGATCGCAACGTCTCTCATCGCCGCCTCCTATTCCGCTTTCCTGATCTTGCGGCGGTACTTGGCATACGCGCCGTATTCGAGATAGACCTTGTTCGTGTCGAGGAGTTTCCGGGTCCGGGGGGCCAGGTCCCGCACCTCGTCGATGCGTTCGGTGACACGGATGACGAAAGAGTCGCTCCCCGCTCCCGATCCATAGGAGACGAGGAGGATCATGTCACCCGCCGCGGCGATGTCCAGCGTCGCCGTCAGCCCCAGCGGCGAAGAGCCGGAGTAGGTGTTTCCGAGCTTGGAGACGAGCCAGCCGGGCTCGATCTGCTTCTTGGAGAATCCCAGCATTTCGCCGACGCGGAGGGGGAACTTGCCGTTGGGCTGATGGAAGACGACATACCGGAAGTCGGCCG